>Ga0335077_10004463_pt1 | contig 17077 bp, 16 predicted proteins | sample Lox_Sample_31_FD_207151 | JGI IMG/M metagenome (GOLD analysis project Ga0335077, IMG submission 207151) | Soil microbial communities from Loxahatchee National Wildlife Refuge, Florida, United States - Lox_Sample_3.1 | ecosystem: Environmental > Terrestrial > Soil > Wetlands | place: USA...
GTGGACAAGCGCAAGGTGCGTCGCGATCTGGCCGACATGTTCTGCACCAATCCCGATGGTGTGAAGGCGGAGCGCGCCAAGGAGTGGGGCCTTGTGGATGACATAGCCGTGCCTGCGAAGTTTCAAAAGCTGGTGCGGACCCGCGCGCAGGCACTGGTGAACGACTCAACCCGTCCTGCCGACGCCAAGGGCATCGAGCTGACGCCGGTGCGTCGCCGGATTGACGACGAAGGCTATCACTACCAGTACGTTGACGTGATGTTCGATCGCGCGGCACGCACCGCGACGCTGACCGTGCGCGCGCCCGAAGGTGATCAGCCAGGAACGCCGGAGGCGATCCATGCCATGGGCGATCAGTGGTGGCCGCTGGCGATTGCACGCGGGCTGGATGATGCCATCCTGATGCTCCGCCTTAACGAACTGGAGCTGGGACTGTGGCTGCTGAAGACCGCGGGAAGTGCAGAGGCGGTGCTGGAGTGTGATGCTGTCATGCTGGAGCATCGCAACGATTGGCTGGTGCGGGAGACCATCGGACTGCTCCGCCGTACCTTCGCGCGGCTGGATGTTTCCTCGCGCAGCATGTACGCCATCGTCGAGCCGGGCTCGTGTTTCGCGGGATTGCTCTTCGAGCTGGCGCTGGCGGCTGACCGCAGCTACATGCTCGCTCTTCCCGAAGAGGAAGGCGACGCGCCGAAGATTGCGGTGGACGAGATGAATTTCGGTTTGCTGCCGGGGGTGAACGGCCGCGCGCGCCTCGAGACCCGATTCGATGGCAACGCGCGAGCCATGGCCGCCGCAATAGAGGCCAAGGGCAAGCTGCTGGGGCCCAACGAAGCCTTAGATTTCGGGCTGATTACGGTCGCGCCTGACGATCTCGACTGGGAAGATGAGATTCGAGTCGCGATCGAGGAGCGGGCTGCATTGTCGCCTGACGCGCTCACCGGAATGGAGGCCAGCCTGCGCTTCCCCGGCGACGAGACCATGGAAACGAAGATCTTCGGGCGGCTGTCGGCATGGCAGAACTGGGTGTTCATCCGGCCGAACTCGACCGGCGAGCATGGTGCGCTTAAGCTGTTCGGCACGGGATCGAAGGCAAGGTTTAATTGGGAGCGGGTTTAATGTCAATCAACTATCAGGACCGCATTCCGAACAACGTTGACCTCGGGTCAAACCGCACGCTGCAGCGTGCGCTGGAACACTGGCAGCCGGAGTTCCTCAACTGGTGGCAGGAGCTGGGCCCGAAGGATTTTCAGGTTGCTGACGTTTACCTGCGCACCGCGACCTCGGTGGACGCCAAGGGCTGGGCAACTTACGGATTTGTTCGCATGCCGGAATATCGCTGGGGGATATTCCTCGCCGATCGCAATCCTGACCGGAAAATCGGCTTCGGCGATTTCTACGGACAGGACGTCTGGCAGCAGATCCCCGGCGAGTATCGCTCCACGCTGCGCCGCCTGATCGTCACCCAGGGTGACACCGAGCCTGCGTCGGTCGAGCAGCAGCGCATGCTGGGTCATACCGCGCCGTCACTCTATGACCTGCGCAACCTGTTTCAGGTGAACGTGGAGGAGGGCCGGCATCTGTGGGCGATGGTGTATCTGCTGCACGCCTACTTCGGGCGCGACGGCCGCGAGGAGGCAGAGGAGTTGCTTGAGCGCCACTCCGGCGACGCCAACAAGCCGCGCATTCTCGGCACCTTCAACGAGCCCATTCGCGACTGGCTCAGCTTCTTCATGTTCACTTACTTCACCGATCGCGACGGCAAGTTCCAGTTGAAATCGCTGGCTGAGTCAAGCTTCGATCCGCTGGCCCGCACCTGCTCCTTCATGCTGACCGAGGAAGCCCACCACATGTTCGTGGGTGATACAGGCATCAACCGCGTAGTCCGGCGCACGCTGGAGGTGATGAAGGAACTGGCCACGGAAGATCCTGTCGCCATTCGCAATGCCGGCGCCATCGATCTGCCGACGGTGCAGAAGTATCTCAACTTCTGGTTTAGCTCGTCGCTCGATCTGTTCGGTTCGGAAACGTCGTCGAACGCTGCGTCCTACTTCGCCAACGGACTAAAGGGACGCCCGGACGAAGCGAACTACGAGGACCACGTCGCCACCACGCAAGGTTACGAGCTGGACCTGCCCGACGGACAGGGCGGTGTGAAGCAAGAACAGATTCCCATGCGCAACGCCATGAACGAGGTCACGCGCGGCTCATATGTCAACGATTGCGAGCTGGGGGTGAAACGCTGGAACCGGCTGATCGAAAAGGCAGGCTATTCGTACCGGCTGTCACTGCCCAGCACGCGCTTCCGCCGCAACATCGGGAACTGGGCGGGCATTCCAACGGATACCACAGGAAAGCCAATCAGTCGCGAAGAGTTCAACATGCGCCTTGGCGATTGGCTGCCCCGCGAGAGCGACCGGGCCTACATCCTCAGCCTGATGCACGGCGTGCACGAGCCCGGCAAGATGGCCGCGTGGATCGCGCCTCCCGACCGCGGCATCAACAACAACCCGGTGGAATACGAGTACGTGCGGCTGCATTGAACCTGGACGATCTCAGCTGCGTACAGCCTCATCAGAGGAAATCCTCAATGACTCTTCGAATAGTGCTGGTCACCATGACCTTGCTGTGCTCGGCTGTGAGGTCGTGGACACAGAACGCCTGCGTCGGCAAGCCGCAAGTACTAATACTCGGCACTTATCACATGGCCAATCCCGGGCACGACATGTACAACATGCAGGTTGACGATGTGCGCGCGCCAAAGCGCCAGCTGGAGCTGGGGCAAGTGGCCGACGTGCTGGCCAAGTTTGCACCCACAAAGATTGCGATCGAAGCCGACCCGGACAGCAAGCGCGTTCCAGCCGCCTACGCCGACTATCTCGCCGGCAAGCACGAGCTCACGCAGAATGAGATCGAACAGGTGGGCTTCCGGTTGGGCAAACAGCTTGGTCATCCGCAGGTATTTCCCGTGGATGTGGACGGCGATTTTCCGATACAACGTGTCATCAACTACGCCAAGGCCACCGGCCGCTCAGCCGAGCTCGACAAGATGATGGCCGCCACCGGACAGATGGTCGCAGCCGAGAACGAGTACGTGAAATCACACACCGTATTGCAGACGTTGCTCTATATGAATGCGCCTGAACAGATCGCAGCCAACGACAACTTCTACATGCAACTGGTCACCTATGGCGAGCCTGGAGACTACGCCGGGCCTGACCTGCTTGCCGCCTGGTACACCCGCAACATCCGCATCTATGGCAATATCGTCAAGCTCGTCCAGAAGCCGGCTGATCGCGTCCTGGTTATCTATGGATCGGGCCACCTGGGTTGGCTGCAGGAGGACGTGAAGATGGATCCCAGTCTCTGCCTCCGGACGCTGGGTGAATTTGCAGCTGCTCAGTGAGTCTACTGCGTAAATGCGTCACATTGCCATCATCGGCAGCGGTCCGGCAGGTTGTTATCTCGCGGACCAGTTGCTTCGACTCCTTCCCGACGCGTCTGTTGACGTCCTGGAACGGCTGCCGGTGCCGTTCGGTCTGGTGCGTTACGGCGTGGCTCCCGACCATCAGGGAACCAAAGCGATTGTGCGCGTACTTGATCGCGTGCTATCGGGCAAGCAGGTCAGCTTCTTCGGCAATGTTGAGGTGGGCCGCGATGTTCAGCTCCGTGAATTGATGTCACTCTACGACGCAGTAGTCCTGGCGACCGGCGCGACACGCGACCGGAGGCTGGGCATTCGCGGCGAGGACCTTCCCGGCGTCACCGGATCGAGTGAGTTCACGGGTTGGTACAACAGTCATCCGGAGCGCAAGGCGCCTCCGGTTCGGGGTGTGCGTTCGGCGGTGATTATTGGCAACGGCAATGTGGCGATAGACGTGGTTCGCGTTCTAGCCAAGGGTACTACGGAACTGGCTGGATCAGATCTCTCCCCTGAGGTCACAGCATGGCTGGAGGCGCAACCAATCGAGAGCGTTCACATTGTCGGCCGCCGCGGGGCCGCGGATACCAAGTTCACCGAGCACGAACTCGCTGAACTGGGAAAGCTAGAGCGCGCCCGGCCGGTCGTGGTTGATCCCGTTGGGCTTGTGGGAGACAGCCCAGTCGTGCAAACGTTGCGCCGCTTTGCCACTGAAGAAGTTCGCACAACTCCGGTCACGATCAATTTTCATTTCAACTTGAAGCCGGACGAATTCCTTGCCGAAGAGCGTCTTCGTGCCGTGCGATTTCGTTCTGCTGATAGCCACATCATGGAGCTGTCCGCGCAGCTGGCCGTCACCTGCATCGGATACGAGACCGTTGCCTGCGACGAGGCAATTCCTGTGAACGGTGTGTTCCCAAACGACAACGGCCAGGTCAAAGAAGGACTGTACGTCGTGGGCTGGGCGAAGAGGGGACCGTCAGGAACGATTCCTACCAATCGCACCGAGGCGCAACAGGTGGCGCAGAAGATGGCGCAGGAATTGAACGACTCGAATCGTCCCGGCGGTTCTGCCCTGCGCCAACTGCTAGGAGAACGGCATGTTCGGTGGGTCGATTACGCCGCCTGGCGCCGCATCGACGCGGCTGAAGTGACGCGCGCGGGAGCTCGGCGTGTCCGGGAGAAGTTCGGCAGCGTGGCGGAGATGCTGGAAGCGGCACAACTCTCACCGCTTCAGCAAGAGAGAGCGGTGCGCTCAGCGGGGTGATTGCATCAAAGGAGCGTCTGATAAGCTACGCTTACGCAGATCAGCAGCAAAGCCACTCAGGGTATGAACAGCGTCACCAACCGAGTCCATCTCAGGCGCAGCGCCGGCGCGCACTCCCACAAAGGCGGACTGCGCACAGTGGCAGTGTTCGAGGCGTTCAAGGGGGCGTTAGCGCTGCTCAGCGCCTACTTCTTGATCAGTTGGATTCGGCACGACGTGGATTTTGAGTACGCGGCGGCACACATTTTGTTTTCGCTCCACATCAGTCCCAATCATCGCTGGTCGCAGGAATTTCTGCGTGCGGCTAATCGGATTTCGGGCGCCAACCTTGCGATGATCGCAACCATCGCGGTTACCTACGCAGCACTGCGTTTTGCGGAAGGCTATGGCCTATGGAGGCAGCGCGCCTGGGCAGAGTGGCTGGCCATCGTCTCGGGATGCATTTACATCCCCTTCGAGGTTTACAAAGTGGTTCGCCGGCCTAACGAACTCCACTGGGCGATCTTGGGAATCAATATCCTGGTTGTTCTCTACATCGGGTGGGTGCGGTGGGACGAAATCAAAGCGGCCCGCGCAACGACGACGCCTGCCCCCGAAGCAAGTGGCTAACCGCTCACGGCCACCGGCATCACTTCTTCGTCCAGTAACTCCAGCACACCGCGGCGTGCAGCCTCACTCTCCACGCTGAATCCTTGCGGTTCAATGTCCTCATAGAACCGCCAGGCGCTGTACGCATGCAGCTCATTCCCCTGCCGATGCGCCTCGCGCGCAGCGTCGCAGAGTAAAGCAAACGCAAGGCTCTGGCTCATGCGATGTAACAGCTTCCTGGCGTAGCGCTGAGTACTTTTTTCATCGCGCATAGTGACGGCCAGTGCCTCGCGGTCGCCCTGAAATCGTGCTTGCAGCGCCTTGCGTAGATCGCCAAGCCCTTCCGGCAGCTTGTTCAAAATGCCCTGCACCCGGGTGTGGTACTGCTCCCAGCCCGGATACCGAGGCGCCAGCAAACGCACCAACTCCAGCGCCTGAATGTTGGCCGGGCCCTCCCACACCGTTAGCACCTGCGCATCGCGGAGCAGCCGCGCAACAGGATAATCGCTGGTGTAACCGTTGCCGCCGATCAGCTCCAGCGCCGTCCGCGCCGCTGCAATCGCGTACTCGGCTGTCAGATATTTCGCCAGCGCTGTCGTCAAGCGCAACCACGTGCGGCGGTCGGCATACTGCTGAGTCTCGTCGAATGCGATCGCGGCCTCGAATGCCAATAGGGCGCCGGCCTCAAACTGCACTCGCATGCGCAGCAGCTCGTCCTGCACCATCGGATAATCGGAAATCACATGGCCAAATGCTCGCCGTGTGCGGGCCCAGGCCAGTGCTTCCCTCAGCGCTCGCCGCTGTACGCCTACGGACCCAACCGCGTTGTGCACTCGGCTGTACTCCAGCGCCTCCATCATCAACTTGAGCCCCTCGGGCGGCTCAGCAATCTCGATGGCCTCAGCCCCCAGCAGCTCAATCTCGCCGGTTGGTAGTCCTCTCGTCCCCAGCTTGTCTTTCAACTTGCGGATGCGATAGTGGTTCGGCCTCCCATTCTCAAGGTGACTTGGCACAAGGTAGAGGCCCAAGCCCGCTGAACCGAGCGGCGCTCTCTCGCGACGCGCTGTAGCCAATGCCAATCCGCAGTTGGCATTGCTGGTGAACCATTTCAACCCTTGCAGCGCATAGTGGTCTCCCATCGGGATGGCGGCGGTGGTGGTCGCGCCCAGGTCGCTGCCACCGTGCAACTCAGTCGCCCAGGTGCCGCCAGTCTTGGCAAAGCCGTCCATGCGCACCAGGTCGTCGACAAAACGCTGCCGCACGGCATCAGGCGCATGCACGCTCAGCACATAAGCCACCGCACCAGTGAGCGTAACCGGGCAGTGCAAGCTAATGTCGGCCTGCGAGAGCAGGTAGCCCATGGCAAACGTCAGTAGGTGCGGGGCCTTCTCCGCGTAGGGCAGCCCGATGATGCCGCGGCGATAGACTTCCTGGTGCTGGTCATCATACAAGCGGTTAACCACAACGTGATTGATGATCTCGCCATCGCGGTCGTAGGTCTCCAGCGCGGGAGGCGCGTAGCGGTCGGTGTAGTTCGCCTGCGCGTCCACGTCGGTGTAAACCCAGTAGCGGAAGTCAGCGAGCTGCTGGCTGTAATTCTCCAGTCGCGGCGCGCGCGCCGTGAGCCAGGGTTCCAGATAGGGGTCGAAGCTGTGGTGATTGGCCATGGTCACCTCCACAAAGTGGCGAGGAACCGGTCTGAAAGAGCTTACTCCTTTGGAATGGTCTGCGACAGCGGAATTTTCTGCTTGCAATTCACAATCGAGTTATGGCAAGGTACAGACTCCGTCAAAGGAACACCCGATGATCAGTAGCACGCACAAATCGGTATGCAGGCGATCGGCGCCAGGTGTGGCGCCCGATGGCCGTCCGGCGGAGCCTGTCCTTTTCAGTTAACCTTCCGGCGTCCAACGCCTATTCATCGTTAATTCGCATACGCCTTAGAGCGCTTTGAATCAGGGCGCGACTTTGCCCGTGCCTTGGTTCGAGGGCGCTGGGGGGCTAAAGCCCCTTCTCTAGTGCTATGTGCAGTTCGGCACGACTGAAGTCGTGCCCTGACACGAGTCAGTGAGGTGAGCCATGTTGACCTTGAACATTTTGGCCAACGCCAAGAGCCGCGAGGCCCTGTGCACTAAGTGTGTCCACGTAGTGACCAACAAGGGCTTCAAGGGCGAGGTGCTCACCTTCTGTAACTACGGCAGCGAGCTGCGCGAGCTGAAGTTCCAGGTGTGCGAGTGCAGCGTGTACTCCGACAAGAATGCACCCAAGCCCAACAAGACCATTGGTTACATCACACCTGAAGAAACGGAGAAGCCCAGGCTGACTGTAATCAAGGTCGCCTAAGCGGTTGACCGTTAACCAAATCGATCGGAGGCCGCGTCCGAACAGGTCGTAGTCCCCGGCCGGTGCAACCTCGGCCATCGCGCCGATTAGAAAGCAGAGAATGTGCCCACGATTTCCGTCAAAAACGGAACGCCGACAGGAGAGCAGTCCAAGTGCGCGTCGTGCACCAATGCTCATATCCTGCGCGGGTTCCGCGAGAGCGAAGAGATGGTGTACTGCACCTTCGCCTTCGACCAGATGCTGGTTGTGCCGTTCAAGGTCCGTGAGTGCTCGCACTACTCGGACAAGCACAGGCCCACATGGGAGCAAATGCAGGACTTGGCGATCGAGATTCGGCCACCCGGGTCGTTTGCCAAGCCTGCGGGCTTCCGCCGGCAGAAGGACTCTGAGCGTGAAGATGCAGGTGAAGAAGTAGCCACCATCAGCCGAAAGATTCCCAGCCGGATTGCTCCGGCTGGGGTATCGTTTTGGCTGACGGCTGATAGCTGATAGCTTGTTATGATTCCTCCGTGGCGAAACGCTCATCGCGCGGCAGGTTCATCACCTTCGAGGGGCTCGACGGCTGCGGTAAAACGACACAGGTGCAGAAGCTGGCCGGCATTTTGCGCCGCCAGGGCATCAGTGTGGTGACCACACGTGAACCGGGAGGCACAGAGATCGGCGAGCGCATTCGCGCCGTACTGCTCGATTCGCGCACTTCCGGACTGGACGCCCACACCGAGATGGCGCTGATGTTTGCCTCGCGCGCGCAGCAGATCGCACAGGTCATTCTGCCGGCGCTGGAAACCGGGCGGTGGGTGCTTTGCGACCGGTTCACCGATTCCACCGAGGCCTACCAGGGCGGAGGCCGCAAACTGGGCAGCGCAGCGGTGTTGCAGTGTCACCAAGCTTTGTGCGCGGGACTGTGGCCCGACCTCACGATTCTGATGGACACCGACGTGACCGCCAGCGTGGCCCGGGCGCGACGGCGCAACAAGGCTGCGGTGCTATCAGCGACTTCGCGAGGGGTGCAAGATCGCTCGAAATCTGACGAGAACCGCTTCGAGCAGGAGAGTCGCGCCTTCTTCACACGTGTGCGCAATGCCTACCTGGAGATCGCCCGCCGCGAGCCGCAGCGTGTGGTGGTCGTGGACGCCCGGCCGCCGCTGGAGATCGTTCACCCTGAGATCTTGCGGGTCGTGAGGGAACGGCTGAGGATTGCCTGATGCCCTTTTCTGATTTTCATGGCAACGCTGACGTAGTCCGCACCTTGCGTGAGATGCTGGCGCGCGAGCACTTCCCGCACGCCGTGATCCTCTCCGGCCCACCAGGTGCGGGCAAATTCACGCTCGCTCAGATGACCGCCAAGGCCATGAACTGCCTGGAGCAGCCGGTCACCGATGGTCTGCCCGACTTCTGCGGACATTGCGCTAACTGCGTCCGCATCGCCGAAGCCGACGCTCTGGAGGAACGTTTTGCCGAAGCCGTTGAAGCGCGCGAGAACCTGCGTGACGCCGACAAGCGCGAGACCCGCATTTTGGTACAAACGCACCCTGATGTGCTCATCATTCCGCCCGATCCGCCACAGATGTTGGTCAAGGTTGACCAGGTGCGGCACGTCATACGCGAGATTTACTACAAGCCGGTCGAAGGCCGCGAGCGAGTGTACATCTTCAGTGATGCCAGCTTTATGAAGGAGGCGGCCAACGCGCTGCTCAAGGTGCTGGAGGAGCCTCCCGAGTTCGCTACGCTGTTCCTGCTTACTGACAATCCCACTGCGTTGCTGCCCACAATCCGTTCGCGGTGCATTGTTCTGAGGCTTGCGCCAATCCCCCCGGACGAAGTTGAGCAGTATCTCGCTCACATTCGTCCGGAGTGGAAGCCGAGTGAGCGTGCGCTGGTGGCGCGTGTCGCCGGCGGAGGCCTGGGACGTGCGCGCACCTTCGACCTGACTTCCTATCTCGCCGCGCGGCAGGACGCCTTGACCCTGCTCGGCCCCGCGACGGGTGCGCAAGACCACAGCCCACTTTTCCGTGTTACCGATACCTATCGCTCCGGCGCTGAAGGCAGGGCGAAGACCGAGCAGCTCATCCGCACTCTGTATTCTCTGCTGGAGGACATGCTGTTCCTGAAGTCAGGCACGCCCGAATTCGTGCGTAACCACGACATTCTGCCGCAACTGGAAAGCATGGCCGGAAAGGTTGATTTCGCGTGGATGGTTGCCGCGGCGCAGCGCCTGGGAGAGGTCGAGAGCGGCATGCGCCGGAACTTGCTGCGTTCCCTGGCCCTCGACACTTTCGCTACTGCACTGGAGCGGTAACTCAGGCCGGTTACTCCCACCAAAGTAGCATGGCGGATTCCGTTGTTTTGCCGGCTTCCCTGTGTTAGGGTAATGCCCAAGTTCACACCTTCGAACGGCCTTGGGCGACTCAACCAGGAAGTTTTGCGTCGTACCGCCACGTCGTCTTTCACGCTGAGTTGGCGCGCCGCAAGGCTGGTGTGCAGACCACAGGAGCACAACCATGAAAGATTCCATGGACTCCACCACTGTGGGTCGCGCCATTGACCCCGAAACCTTTGCCAATCGTAAGCTCATCCGTCCCGCCTTCAACCGCAATGATCATCAACGTCACGATGGCGATCACCGCCGCGACGGCGACCGCCGGGAGCGCAACGAGCGCTTTGAGCGCCCCCAGAACGGCGGCAAGAAGCCGCCACCGCCGGAGCAGACTCACGCCGAGAACTTTTACTATCAGAAGCAAATGCAGGCCCACACCCCTATGGTGCTCGTGCTGCAGGACGGCGAAGAGATCCACGGGGTCATCGAGTGGTACGACAAGTACTGTCTGAAGGTGAACCGCACTGGCACCTCCAACCTGCTCATCTACAAGCCCAGCATCAAGTACATGTACAAGGAAAGTGAAGCGGGCGGCGAAAAGTAGATACAGCGGTGGATTACGGGTAATGACGTTGTTGAAGAGGGTCTTGCGGCCCCAGCAGTGTGGTGTTAACGTCTAACTCCGTAATGGAGGTAGATCGATGGCTACGTCTCCGGACACACTGATCCATCCCTCGCGCATTCCCAACCGTTGGATTCAGTTGATAGCCGGCATCATCGCGATGATGGCCATCGCGAACCTGCAGTATGCCTGGACCCTCTTCACCAAACCCATACAAGCCCATCTCCACGTCACCCTGGTGGCAGTGCAATGGACCTTCACCTTGTTCATCGCTCTGGAGACCTGGCTGGTGCCCTTTGAAGGATACCTGGTTGATCGAATCGGGCCCCGATTCATGCTGGGTATCGGGTCGATCATGGTTGCAATCGGCTGGATCGGGTCTGGCAAGGCGGAGACAATAAATAGCCTTTACTTCTGGTACTCAGTGGGCGGTATTGGCGCGGGAATCGTCTATGGGGGAACCATCGGCAATGCGCTGAAGTGGTTCCCGGACCACCGCGGCCTGTGCGTCGGCCTCACCGCCGGCGCCTACGGTGTGGGCACGGCGACGACCATCGCTCCCATTGCGGACATGATGAAAACCTCCGGCTACCAGCACACCTTCATCGTCTGGGGAATTATCCAGGGGATCGTCGTGCTGGCTGCCGCGTTGTTCCTAGCCAGGCCTCCAGTGGGATGGACCCCGCCGAATTGGAAAGAAAAGGCCGCGAAGATCAAGGCCAAAGTGAACACCTCGGCTGTGGACATGACGCCGTGGCAGATGCTCCACCAGCCGTCGTTCTACGTTATCTATCTGATGATGACGATGCTGGCCTTCGGCGGTTTGGTGGTCACCGCCCAACTCAACCCCATGGCCTCCTCATACCATGTGGACAACGTCATCGTGGCCTTCGGAATGACGGCCGTGGTGCTCGCAATCACCGTTGACCGCCTCCTGAACGGTCTCACCCGTCCGTTCTGGGGTTGGGTGTCCGATCATATTGGCCGGGAGAATGCCATTTTCATCGCCTTCATTTTGGAGGCGCTTGCCGTTTACGCTCTGCTCCAACTGATCAGCCGGCCGATCTGGTTTGTTGTGTTATCAGGGCTGTGTTTCTTTGCATGGGGCAACATCTTCTCGTTGTTTCCCTCGATCACCGGAGACCTGTACGGCAGCAAATGGGCTACTACCAACTACGGGATGGTGTATACCGCCAAAGGAGTGGCTTCAGCCTTTGCAGGGCCGGGCGCGGCCTGGATGTTTGCCAAGACCGGCTCCTGGACGAAGGTATTTTGGGCGATGATTGTGTGCGACGTGGTGGCGGCCTTCATGGCCTTGCTGTGGCTAAAGCCGCTGGCTGCTCGTGTCGTGAGAGACTCGGAACGAGGACTGCGCGCCCCGGTCTTGCCTGATGCTGAGAGGATCGAAGCCGTGTAGGAATCGTTGTAGGATTTCGCTCGTTCGGCGCTAACGCACGGTGACGAAGTAATATGCGGTCATAGCAACGCCGATGGCGATCACAACGGCGCGCACTTTTCTTGGGTCGGCCCTCTGTGCATAGTGTGCGCCGAACCAGCCTCCGGTCATAGCGCCGGCAATCATCACCAGGCAATGTCCCCAAAACACTGCGCCCGCAATGATGAATGTAAGCACCGCCGCCGCATTGATCACGACCGAAAGTAATGTCCGAATCGCGCCCATAGCGTGGATGTCGCGAATCCCCAGTGCCGCCAACATCCCTAGAAGCATGAACCCGATCCCCGCGCCAAAATAACCGCCATAGATTGCGACGATCAATTCAGCAATCGAAGCCGCGGTGATTGCCCGCCATGACATTGCTCCCAGGTCATCCACTGCGTGGGACTTCCCTGCCAGGATGCGGATGTTGTTGCCGAAGGCGAATAGCAACGTTCCGGCCAGCAAAAGCCAGGGGACGAGATGAAGGAAGACACGTTGTGGCGTCTTGAGCAGCAGCAGCGAGCCAATCAGCCCGCCAACGGCGCTGGTCACGAGTAATGGCGCCATCAAGCGCCGCGGCACGCTCAACCGTTTCAGGTACGCACCCGTGCTGGCTGCCAACCCAGGCCACAGTGCGACCGTGTTGGTCGCGTTGGCCTCTACCGCCGGCACACCCGTACTCAAGAGGGCTGGGAAGGAAATAAACGTGCCGCCACCTGCCACCGCGTTCAGCGTCCCGGCTATGATTGCAGCAAAGAACAAGAAGATGGCTTGGCTGAGGTGCAACCGTAACGCCACTCCGATGAGCACTCCTCTCTCGGGTTCATCCGGATTCAACCATCTCCGGCGGAACCATATCCTATAACGTGATGGTTCACAGTGCCAGATTGCCGACGTCACCGGGTCTTCGCTCTTCCATCACACGGGAACGTGATGCCAATCATTGTTGGGTGAAGGCAAGCCGGGTACCTTGAGTCTTAGGTTCCGAGTTCGCTTCTCTTCGGGGCGGGTCGATGCCGCAGCCCGCTGAGTAAAAGGCGAGACCCCTATGCCGGCTGCCATCATCGCCCCAGAAGTGGAGCCTGACGTCGAGGAGAAACCCCCTCAGCTCGACGAGCCGAAACCGGTTACATCGAAGCGGCGCGTCCGCGATTTACTGGTCGCGATCTTTGAGGGCCACGAAGAGTTCCTTGGCTGGACGCCCGACTAGTCTCCGTGAAGGCACAGAAAGCTCCCACGCGAAGATGAGCAGGCCATGCAGGAAGTGCAAGCCCTGCGGGCTCGACGGTTCCGACCAAGAAACCGTCGTGACTAGGCGGCATAGTACGAATCACCGACTTCTTTATAGGCTCCTATGTAAAAAAGGTTGTTCATTGGAGCATGGACCGGACGAACCATGAGATTTGTGGATGAATTCCGCGATCCGGAAGTAATCACCAAGACCGCTGAGGAAATCCAGCGTCTCGCCGAACCCAGCCGGCGCTGTCGCATTGTGGAAGTGTGTGGCGGACGCAGCAGCTTGCAAGCGGTTAGTTCCGGTCCTTGTCGAGGACGGAAGGGTGATCCAGATGGGCTGGCACAGCCGCTCCTGTGCTGTGGGGGACAACCAACTAAACTTGACGATCAACGAGCGAGGCTCTTGGGGTGGGTGGTGGGATTCGAACCCACGACAGCCGGAGCCACAGTCCGGAGTTCTACCACTGAACTACACCCACCACGCGCAGAACAAGATTATAGCATTCACCGCGGATTGATTTTGCGCGGCGCACGCGCGACTTGACGCGTAAAACCGGGCTGAAATCCGGAATGGCAAGATCCTAGTAACTAGCTGCATAAATTAGCGTATGATGTTTTGGGACGTTTTTGGAACACGGTTTGTTTCTTCCATTCGAAGGGATGGGCCGTCTGGTTGTAGGCGGCCACAAAAGAGTCGATATGGCGGCGCAGTTGTTCCGGGCTGGTGAAGCTGGCTGCGGTGAGCGATTGCTGGCTGAGGATGCTGAACCAGATCTCCACTTGGTTGAGCCATGAGGCGTGGGTGGGAGTGTAGTGGAAGCGGACGTTCTTGTGCCGTTGGTGCCAGCGGTCGTGTTTGGGTTTGTGGGTGTTGAGATTGTCGAGGATGACATGAATGTTCCGCTCCGGATAGGCGGCCACGATGCCGTTCATGAAGTCCAGAAACTCGACCCGACGGCGGCGCCGGTAATGGCCGGCTTTGACCAGTCCGGTGGTCACTTCCAGAGCCGCAAACAGCGTCGTGGTCCCGTGCCGCTTGTAGTCGTGGGAGAAGCCGCTCAGGGCTTTGCCATTGGGCAGCCGCAGCCAGCCCTGGGCGCGTTCCAGTGCTTGGATGTGTGGCTTCTCGTCCACCGACAGTACGATGGCGTTCTCGGGCGGGTTCAGGTACAACCCCACCACGTCGGCGGCTTTCTGGGCAAAACAGGGGTCGGTGCTCACACACCAACTGCGGCGTCGTTGCAGGCTGATCCCGTGTTTGCGCAACACCCGCCAAATCTGGTCGTCGGAAATGTCTTGCAGCGCCGCCGCCAGCAAAGCGCCGTTCCAGCGGGCATAACCGGCGGGAGGAGGGCCATCCAGTTGCCGCAGAATCCGCCGCTCGGCGCCGGCATCGTAACGGGCCGGCTTGCCGCTGCGCGGCGCATCGCCGAGTCCGGCCAGCCGCCCCGCTAGAAAGCGGCTGCGCCACTTGCTCACCGTGGCCGGACGTGTCTTGTGTTTGGCGGCAATAGCCTGGTTGCTCATGCCGTCGGCAGCATCCAGAATAAGCTGCGCCCGAAATACATCGCGGCGGGCGCTGGTCGCACGGCGCACGATGGCTTGCAAGCGTTCGCGCTCATCACGGTTCAAGATCGGTGTCTGTGCCCACATGCCGGACACTATACACCATACGCTTATTATTGCAAGTAAATACTAGTTCACCTCGCAACCGCCGTTCATCATGCAACAATTCGAGGCGCCGCAATCCGGCGCCGCCGAAGTGCTGCCCTTGCTAACGGCAAAGGTCGAGAGCTGCTTCTCAAGTCTTACGTTGTGGCACTTCGGACATTCCGGTTTCTGCTCGCCGAAAAGGATGGCCTCAAATCTGTTTCCACAATCTTCGCAACGGTATTCGAAAATCGGCATATTTGCTCCGGATTTCGCAGAAGCACAACCTCGTACTCCTGCATCTCTCAAGAGAGTGATACAACCATTATAGATGCCCTCTAGCAACGCCAACCTCCAGGCAGATTCCAGCGCCCGCCGTTCCGTTGAGCAGGAAGCGCTTCCGGCCTGGGCAACTAGCGCCGCTCACGACTTCTTCGGCGAGCCATTCCAGCCGCGACGCCCGTTCGTAAGCGGCCACGCGCAAACGCTGGTTGGCAATTTCCTTCCCCGCCGCAGCGAGCTGCCACGGGCTGAAGAGCGCCTGTTCGACGTGGAACGCGACGTTCAGGTCCTGTGTCATTGCCATTGGCAGATCGCCCGGGAAAAGGCCATGACGCTGATCATCGTGCACGGCCTCGAAGGGTCGAGCGAATCGGGTTACGCAATCGGCACCGGCAGCAAGGCGTGGCGCGCGGGCATGAACGTGGTTCGCATGAACATGCGCACGTGCGGCGGTACCGAGCATCTTGGCCCGTCGCTCTACAACTCGAGCATGTCGGCCGACGTGGGCGCGGTTGCGCAAGCACTCATCGAGCAGGACGGCCTGCAGAAGCTGGCGCTTGCCGGATTCTCCATGGGCGGCAACCTGGTACTGAAGCTGCTGGGCGAGTGGAGCGCGCAGGTTCCGCCGCAGGTAAAGGCCGCAGTCGGCATCTCTCCCGCGATGGACCTTGCCGCTTCTGCCGACGCGTTGCACGAGGGCGCCAATCGCATCTACGAGACGAAGTTCCTCTGGAGCCTGCGCCGCCGCATTCAGCGCAAGGCCGCGCTTTATCCCGGCCGCTACGAAATCCGCTACCTGCGCGGCGTTCGCAGCCTGCGCGACTTCGACGACCAGATCACCGCGCGCTACTGCGGCTTTGCCGACGCGCAGGATTACTACGCGCGCGCCGCTTCCACGCGCGTGCTCGAACACATCGCGGTTCCGACGCTGGTGCTGCACGCCGGCGATGATCCCTTCATTCGCGTGCTGCCGCCGACGCGCGACAAGCTGCTTACCAATCCGAACATCACCTACGTTGAGACCGAGCGGGGCGGTCACTGCGCTTTCCTCGCGGAGGCCAACGGATACGACGGTCGCTGGGCCGAGCGCCAGGCGATTGCATTCATCCAGCGCATCGAATGCGGTCAACCGACCGGTATTTCGCCTCCATAACCAGGGCTCGTTACTTCTTCTGCGGGTTATAGGTAATTCCTTTCGTCTCGAACATGGTCTCCGGAAAGCTGTTGTTGTAGGTCACGGTGCTGATGAAGCGCTGGTTTACCATCTCGCCATTCTGGCTGCGCACCGTGTCGATCGGCGTCTGAATGCCCTGAATCAGCTTGTAATTGCTGAAGACCTCCGACTCTTCATCGAGCATTCGGTCGTTGGGATCGCGCCAACTGTAGGTCTTTTTCACCGGCAGGTGCGAGCGCGGATCGATCGACAACGTTACGCTGTCATTGTTGGCATTCAGCACCGTGACCTGATCGGCGAGGTTCTGCTCGACCATCGCCGGACCGCCATACAGAATCATGGTTCCCGGCGCAGGCAGCCATTTGCGGATGATCCACTCCAGCGAGTGTTCGCGGCGCCGCAGATAATCCTCCAGCAGCTTCGGGTCCTGCGTCGCAGTGCCTTTGAAGGTCATTTCGTAGCCTTTATCGCCGACATTGATCTCGACCACGTCGCGCTGCTTGGTCAGCTCCCAGCGATCTTTGTCGGGCCATTCCCAGAAGCGCCAGAACACGAGACCCTGGCCGGTCGGCTGCCCGTGATAGAAGCTGTAGCTGCGGCCTTCAACCTGCATGGTGCGAATGTTGAGATACGCATCGCCGCCGAGCGCGCGAATCATGTCATTCAGGATCTTCAGCGCCTTCCGCACGCTTTCATCTTTGGTGGAGTTGAATTGCGCCGTCGGCCAGTTTGGCGGAGT
>Ga0335077_10004464_pt1 | contig 17076 bp, 13 predicted proteins | sample Lox_Sample_31_FD_207151 | JGI IMG/M metagenome (GOLD analysis project Ga0335077, IMG submission 207151) | Soil microbial communities from Loxahatchee National Wildlife Refuge, Florida, United States - Lox_Sample_3.1 | ecosystem: Environmental > Terrestrial > Soil > Wetlands | place: USA...
GATAACTTGTCCCGCCATATCGACGAGCGGCCCGCCGGAATTGCCCGGGTTGATGGCCGCATCGGTTTGCAGGAAGCGCTGGAACTGGCGGCCCATACCGCCGCGATCCTTGGCACTGATGATGCCGGCAGTAACGGTCGCGTTCAAACCGAATGGGCTGCCAATGGCGAGAACCCAGTCGCCCACTTGAACGCCATCTGAATTGCCGAGTTTGGCAAAAGGAAGCTCCTTGCCGGCGTCAATTTTGATCACCGCGAGATCGGTATCCTCGTCGGTGCCGATAACTTTGGCGGTGTACTTCGTAGGATCACCGTTGAGTTGCACTTGAATCTTGGAAGCCTGGTCGACGACGTGGTTATTGGTGAGGATGTAGCCGGACTTGTCGAGAATGACGCCAGAACCGAGGCTGCGTTCCGCCTGCGGCTGCTGCGGCATGCCGGGACGGCCGTCGAAGAAGTGGAAGAAGAAATCGTCGCTAGGATCGTCCTGGTCGCCCTGGCCGTGGCGTTTCGACTTGGATTTGCGATCGATTACCTGGGTGGTGGCGATGTTGACGACGGCAGGCTCGACACGATTGACGATTCCTGAAAACGAATTGGAAGAAGGAATGGGGTCTGGAAGCGCCAAGGGGGTGGCGTTGGTTCCGGCGAACGAGAAAGCCCGCATGGCGGAAACTTTGCCGGAAACGACCGTCCCAATCATGATACCGATGACGAGGGTAGCCGAAATCAATGCCGCGATGACTAGCTTGCGACGGCGAGTCCGATCGCCCAAATTCGTAACTTGATCCATACTTTCTATTGCTCCTGTCTATTCCAAGGCCACTCTACATGCCGAGAGTATACCACCCAGTAGGAAGGGTGCTTTCTCCCCTGATTAGATGCGCCTCGGGGTTAACTGGCCATCCGGCCGGGTCTCACTGTGGCAATCGCGCCACGCAGTAATTGGACGCAAAAAGTAAGCAAACTGTTTGCTGGCCAAAAGCGAAATAAGATTCGGCTTGACAAGGAATTCGGGATATAGCATAAAAGTTCTAGCCGTAGTAGCGGCATCACGTGGCGATTTAGGGCGACTTGCTCCACGTAAAAAACTGCTAAAGAGCTGGTAGCGTTCTACAGAGTTCCTTCTGAGACCCTCCAAGCTTTTTGGCACGGAGGGTTTTTCATTTTCCCCTCCTTGCTGCCCTTAGTCAATGTCACGTCATTTCACACATAGGCCCCAGCCCGGGCACCGTGCGGCGGGAACCTATCGCGAGGTGACTTATGAAGGAAGTCTATTATCTGCGATGCCGGGAATGTGGTAAGAAATTCGCCAATACCCCGCAATCGTTTTGTGAAGAGTGCTTTTCTCCTCTGGAAGTAAGCTACGACTACGAGGCCCTCGGGAAGATCGCCAGGCGCGAGACGCTGGCGCACCGGGCCTTCAATATGTGGCGATACTCGGAACTGCTGCCGCTGCCCGAGGGCTTCAAGCCTTCCCACGACATCGGCGGCACGCCGCTGGTGAAGTCGAAGCAGTTCGGCCCCTCGCTGGGCGTCAAGAACCTTTATTTCAAGAACGATGCCGTGTGCTTCCCTACCCTGTCATTTAAGGACCGGGTGGTGGCCACGGCTCTGGTGGCGGCGCGCCGGTTCGGGTTCAAGACGGTGGGCTGCTCGTCGACGGGCAACCTGGCGAATGCCGTAGCGGCGCAGGGGGCGCAGCAAGGCTTCGATACCACGGTATTCATCCCGGCGGACCTCGAACCGGCCAAGGTCTTAAACACGGCGGTATACGGCGCGAAGATCGTGCGGATCAACGGCAACTACGACCACGTGAACCGGCTGTGTACGCAGATCGCGGATCGTTTCCAGTGGGGCCTGGTGAACGTGAACCTCCGGCCATATTACGCCGAGGGATCGAAGACCCACGGATACGAGATTGCCGAACAACTAGGATGGGAATTGCCGGACAATGTGGTGGTGCCGATGGCAGGTGGCTCGCTGATTGGGAAGATCGCCAAGGCCTTCTGTGAGCTGGCGCATCTCGGTTGGGTCGAGCCCAAGCAGGTGAAGTTCTTCGGCGCGCAGGCGACGGGGTGCTCACCGATTGCGGACGGCGTGAAACGGAACCTGGCGCGTTTTCAGCCGCAGAAGCCGAACACCATTGCGCGGTCGCTGGCCATCGGCAACCCCGCGGATGGTCCGTTTGCGTTGCGGCTGATTCGGGAGTCAGGCGGCTGGGCGGAGGATGTATCCGATCCGGAGATCATCGACTCTATTAAATTGCTGGCGCAGACGGAAGGGATCTTCGCCGAAACCGCCGGCGGCGTGACCACTGGCGTTGCGGCGAAGCTGATCCAGCAGCGCCGCATCCGAACCGACGAGACCACCGTGGTCTGCATCACCGGCAACGGCTTGAAGACTACCGATGCCATTGCGGCGGACTTCCCGGCAACGCAAGCGATTGCGCCAAAGCTGGAGGCGTTCGAGGCCCTGGTGGCGCAGCAACTGGAAGAGGGCGTACGCGCGAACCGCTAGACGGCTTCCCGCCCGGACCACCTGCGTATCATGATCCTAGGAGCGGCAAAGGCTTTTCAGAAGAACAGTGAGGGGAAGAAAAAATGGCAGTGACGATTGAAATACCGACAGCGTTCCGGCGCTTCACGGACGGCGAACCAAAGGTTTCGAGCGGCGCCGCGACCGTTTCGGAAGCGCTGAATGACCTGACAGCGCGATTCCCTGCTCTCTCGCGGCACGTGCGCGACGAACAGGGGCAAATCCGGCAATTCCTGAATGTCTATTTGAACGACGAAGACATTCGCTTCCTGAGCGGCGAAGGTTCGACGCTGAAAGATGGGGACAAGCTGTTGCTGGTGCCGTCGATTGCCGGCGGCTGATTTTCGCACCCGGTCAATCTCTCAAGACAATCACTCCGAAGCGTTGCGAATGAGCTGCGCGTAGTATTGGATCGCTTTTGCAAAATTGTCGATGGCGAGTCGTTCATTGGTGCCGTGAATGCGGTCCAAATCGCTGGTCACGGCCAGGATGGGCAAAAAACGGTAAACATCTTTGGTGATCGGGGCGTAGTGCTTGGTGTCGGACGCCGCGATGTAGACAAAGGGAACGGAAATCGCGTCGGGATAGATTTCAACGACCGTCTTCTGCAGGCGCTTGAAATTCGGCGATTCCGGACTGGACTGTTTGGACGGCTCGGCAGGAGGTTCGCCTCCGATGGGCTGCAATTTGACGCGAGAGTCGTTGATCACTTCGCGAGCATGCTCGGTTACGCTGGCGATCGAATCGCCGGGTAGAATCCTGAAATTTACGACCGCCTCGGCGTGACTGGGCATGATGTTATCTTTCTCGCCCGAACGGAAAATTGTGGGAGCCGCCGTTGTGCGGAGCAGTGCATTGGTGTCTGGCGACGCTGCCAGGATTCGCTGGACCACCGGCCCAAACAGCCAAAGATTTTTGAACACCGCGTTCAACGGGAAGGTCGCGTTGCCGCCCGCATAGTTCAGAAAGTCGCCTACCGGCCCATGGACGTGAGGCGGCATCGGGTTCGTTTCAACGCGCCGCACCGCTTCGCTCAGGATCCCAATGGCAGATTCTTTCGGCGGCATGGAGGAGTGGCCACCCTCCATGTCGACGCTCAGCACAAGGCTCAGGTAGCCTTTCTCGGACGTGCCAATGACGGCAACGGGCGCTTTGACACCGGGCACCATGCCTTTCGTAACCAGGCCGCCTTCGTCTTGCAGAAATTCAATCTCGACGCCGCGCGATTTGAGCAGTTGTCCGATTTTCTCGGCGCCTTGCAGACCGCCAATCTCCTCATCCTGACCGAAAGCAAGATAGACGGTGCGCTTTGGCTGAAAGCCGGCGGAAAGTAGCGCATCCACGGCCTCCAGGACGCCAACGACGGTGACCTTGTCGTCCATGGTGCCGCGGCCCCAGATGAAGCCCTCGGCAATTTCTCCGGAAAATGGAGGATGAGTCCAGTTGGATTCTGTGCCCGGCTCGATGGGCACGACGTCCTGGTGGCCGGTCAGGAGCATGGGCTTGAGCGATGGGTCAGTTCCTTTCCAGGTGAAGAGAATGTTGTTCGCGCCGACGGTTTCATGTTCGAGCTTCGCGTAAACCTGGGCAAACGTCTTTTCCAGGAAGGCGTGAAATCCGGTGAAGGCTTCGGAAGTGGCCTGTTTCTGCGCGTCTGTCCCCCCACCCTCCCACGAAATGGTCTGAAACGGAATGGAGCCGGAAAGGTCATGGGCCGCTTTCTGCGCATCGACGGAAAGCGCCGCGGCCGGCGCGGGCGAGATTTGCTTGGAAGGAGACAGCAAGGTGCGCGCCAGAACAATGACAAGCAGGATCAGAATCACAACGCCGATCAGCTTCAGCAGTTTTTTCATTCCTTTGACTCCGGCGGCGAGGAGCGGTCGCGCGTTTGTTTTCGTAGCCTAACACGTATTGCTGGAGCACGCCGCACGGGAGAACGCAACGGCCATCGCGTCGCGCACGTCAAACACCGTGATAGGCTATTGCCGAATCGAGGTTCCCTGGCAAGGAGCAGGCGGTGCCATACTTCGCGCTGTTTTCTGAAGTTGTGGGCGACTTCGTCGCTCAGCGTTCTGCGTTTCGCGAAGAGCATCTGCGGTTGGCCCGGGAAGCGCACGCGAGGCGAAATTGTGCTGGCCGGCGCGCTAGCCGAACCCGCTGACAAAGCGCTGCTTATTTTTCGCGGAAGTTCCGGCCGGGGCGCGAGCCAGTTTGCCGAAAACGATCCGTATGTACGGAACGGACTCGTCAAACGCTGGGAAGTGCGGCCGTGGTCAGTCGTCATGGGAGACGCGCAGGCGACGATAGGGGGAGCTTAGCGAGGAGGACGGTCGAAATGGTCGTGCGATTCTGGTCGGCACGAACGACACAAGTGTGGTTCCCGGAATACTTGAGGCACTTTCAGGAGCACGTGCTGCCGCGTCTGCGCCAGGTGGAAGGCTACCTGGAAGCGCGGGTATTGTCGCAGTCCGATGGCGTTGTGGTGCAATTCATTGTGGAGACGCTGTGGGCTTCGCTGGAGGCGGTGGACCGGTTTGCTGGACCGGATCGCGAACAAGCTGTCGTGGCCGATGAAGCACTGCACCTGCTGACGTCGTATGACCGCAGGGTGCGGCATTATGAAGTGGATTTTCGGGAAGAGTTCGCAAAGAAATTGCGGGACTAAGCCCAAGTGAGTTTCCGGATGCGGCTTGCCGCAAGTTTTTGGAGTGCTAAACTATTCGAGTACTTCTATGACACTGAAAAACCTTTATCAAAAGATTTGGGACGACCACGTCGTCCACGAAGAACCGGGCAAGCCGTCGGTCATCTATATTGACCGGCATTTGATTCATGAAGGCACCTCGCCTCAGGCTTTTGCCGGTTTGAAGAGCGAAGGCCGCAAAGTTCGCAGGCCGGATCTGACCTTTGCGGTGATGGATCACTCGGTGCCGACGAAAGATCGCTTGCTGCCGATCGTCGACCAGGATGCCAAGCTGCAATTCGAGGCCCTGGCACGGAATTGCGCGGAAACAAACGTGCGCTTGTTCGATATGAACAGCCAGAATCAAGGCATCGTGCACATCATCGGACCTGAACTGGGGATCACCCAGCCGGGGCAGACCATTGTCTGCGGCGATAGCCACACCTCGACGCACGGCGCGTTTGGCACGCTGGCATTTGGCATCGGGACCAGCGAAGTGGAGCACGTGCTGGCGACGCAGTGCCTGGTGCAAGGCAAGTCCAAGACCATGCACATTGTGGTGAACGGAAAGCGGCCGAAGGGCGTCACGGCGAAGGACATTATCCTGGCGATTATCGGGAAGATTGGCATCGGCGGCGGCACCGGCTGCGTGGTCGAGTACGGCGGCGAAGCGATCCGCGCGCTTTCGATGGATGGCCGGATGACGGTTTGCAACATGACCATTGAGGGCGGTGCCCGCGCGGGCATGGTGGCGCCGGACGATACCACGTTTGCCTACATGGAAGGCCGGCCGTTCGTGCCGCGCGGCAAGGACTTTCAGAACGCAGTCGAGCGCTGGAGACTGCTGAAGACGGACGACGGTGCGACGTTTGATATGACCATCGAACTGCGCGCCGGGGAAATCGGGCCGCAGGTGACTTGGGGAACGAACCCCGGCATGGTCACGAGCGTGACCGGGCGCGTGCCGGATCCTCACGATTTCAAGGACCCGAACGATCAAAAGGCCACGGAGAGCGCGTTAAAGTACATGGGACTGAAGTCGGGTACGCCGATCGTGGATATTCCCGTGGACCGCGTGTTCATCGGGTCGTGCACAAATTCGCGACTGGATGATCTGCGGGCCGCCGCGCAGCTTGTAGCTGGCAAGCACGTGGCAAAAACTATCAAGCAGGCGCTGATTGTGCCGGGTTCGCGCGGGATCAAGGCGCAGGCGGAAAAAGAAGGCCTGGATAAAGTGTTCACGCAGGCGGGATTCGAGTGGCGCGATGCGGGTTGCAGCATGTGCATCGGGATGAACGCCGATGTATTGCCGCCGCACGAACGCAGCGCAAGCACCTCGAATCGCAATTTCGAAGGTCGGCAAGGGCGCGATTCGCGTACCCACCTGGTAAGCCCGGTGATGGCCGCGGCAGCTGCAATCGCAGGACACTTCGTGGATGTGCGCGAATTTGATGTCGCGCATGTGGAGTAATTCAGACATGCAGCCATTTATTACGCACGCCGGGCTGGTGATGCCGCTGGACAAGGTGAATGTCGATACCGACCAGATGGTGCCGAAGCAATTCCTGAAGGCGCTGACGCGCGAAGGATTCGGCCGTATTCTGTTCTACGACTGGCGCTATCTTGCCGGCGAGAAGCCGAATCCCGATTTCGTGCTGAATTTTCCGCGCTACAAGGGCGCTTCCGTGCTCCTGGCACGCACGAATTTCGGATGCGGATCGAGCCGCGAACACGCACCGTGGGGCGTGAAGGATTACGGCTTTCGCGTAATCATCGCGCCGAGCTACGCGGATATTTTCTACAACAACTGTTTCAAGAACGGGATTTTGCCCGCCATTTTAGAAGAAGACGAAGTGGACGAACTCTTTCAGCGCACGGAAAAGGAGCAGGGCTATTCTCTTTCCGTCGACCTGCCGAACCAGACGATCAGCGACCAGCACGGGCTGATATACACCTTTGAAATCGCTCCCTCGCGCAAGGAAGTGCTGCTGAAGGGGCTCGACGACATCGGGCAGACGCTGCAGCACGCCGCGGCGATCGATGACTACGAAAAGGCGCACGCTTCCACCGCGACTATGTACCAGGCCGTGGATGTGAAGTATTACAGCAACGGCCATTAACACCGGATACCGCGGAGCTTGGAGAGCCACCCAGCGTTACACCTTGCGCCACCAGGGCTTGAAGTAGATGCGGCCGTCGAAGATCGGCTCGGGGGCTTCCGGCGCGGCCGGCTCTGCCAGCAATTCCGCCAGCAAGATTCCACCGACGACGAGAGTGGCGCCTTTCCAGGCGCGGGCGCTGAGACGCTCGTGCAGGAAAACGTACGACGTAATCACGGCGAAGACCGGCTCAAGAGCAAACAGAATAGCGGCATGACCGGGGGTGGTGTACTGCTGCGCCCACAACTGGACGGTGAAGGCCACGGCAGTAGCGAAGACAGCGCAAATCACGATCGCACTGAACAGCGGCCAGCCCCAGTCGAAACGAACCGGCTGCCAGTGGATTGCTGCCGAGAATCCCATCAGCGGCCACGCCATCAAGGCGCAGCCAACCACCTGGATCAGACTCAACGCAGAAATCGAGTGCCCCTGAGAATATTCGCCGACCAGAATAATGTGGATGGCGTAGAAGCCGGCGGCAACGAGCGTCATGACGTCGCCGCGATGCAGATAGCGCACGCCCTCAGCCGGAACCGTCAGAAAGTAGAGTCCAACGAGCGCGGCAAAGGCTCCCACGTAAATCCACTTCGTGAGTGTGCGACCCCAAAAGATGCCCAACAGGAGCGGCACCAGGACGACGCTCGACCCCGTCACAAAGCCCGAATTCGTGGCAGTCGTGTATTGCAAGCCGGCCGTCTGGAAGCAATAGCCGGCGAACATGAAAAAGGCCAGCCGAAGACCGGCAAAGACTTCTTCCCTATCCGCGCTGCGTATTGCCTGCGGGCGAAGCAACGCCATCAGCAGCGCCGCGATCGAAAAGCGCACCGCGAGAAACAGGAAGGGCGAGGAATGATCCAGCCCAGTCTTGACCACGACGAAGGTGGCGCCCCAAATGAGCGAGCAGAACATCAGCGACAAATCAGCTTTGAGCTTGCGGTCCAAGAATGGGCACTCCCTACCGGTTGCTGACAGTGTATCCGCAAATTCGCGGCCCGTGCAGGTTCGCTTGACACGGCGCCCAGAGGGGTGAATTCTCGAGTCATGCCACAAAATCCAGGTCCGCCACGCTGGCCGAAACGATTCTGCGTCTTGGTGTGGGCGCTAATCGGCATGGTGCCGCCCAGCGCCGCAAAAGACTCGTGGACCGAGGTGCGTTCCCCGCATTTCTCGGTGATCAGCAACGCCGGTGAGAAGGAAGCGCGGAGAACGGCAGACCAGTTCGAACAATTCCGCGAAGTCTTCCATAGTTCGTTCCCCACACTGCGCCTGGACCTGGGACGCCCGCTGATTATTTTTGCCTTGAAGAACGAAGACTCGTTGAAAATTCTGCTGCCGGGCTACTGGGAAGTGAAGGGGCACGCGCACCCTGCGGGAATTTACGTGTCCGGAGAGGAGCGGGACTTTGTCGCGCTACGAACGAATATCGAGGGCGACAATCCCTATGAGGTCGTTTATCACGAATACGCCCACGCGATCTTGAACCTGAATTTCCGCGACCTGCCGGTTTGGCTCAGCGAGGGGTTGGCAGAGTACTTCGGCAACTCGCGAATTCGCGACAACGAAGTCAATATCGGCATGCCCTCGCGGTATCTCGTGGAGACCCTGCAGCAAAGCCGCCTGATTCCGATCGCTGAACTTTTGCGCGCCGACCAGCAATCCCCTTATTACAACGAACAGAACCGCGTTTCGGTGTTCTATGCCGAATCCTGGGCCATCGTGCATTACCTGCTGCTCGATCCGAACGCCCGGCAGCAGCGGTTGCTGGCAAACTTCCTGAAAGTTTGGGAAGCAAGCGGAGACCAGGTGCAGGCGGCGCAAGAAACCTTCGGCGATCTGAAGAAATTTTCGCAAACCATGGAAGCGTACGCGCGAAACCAGAATTTCATGATGGGCACGGTGAAAACATCAGTCCGCGGCGATCCCAAGAGTTTCGCGAGCCGCGAGATGCCCGTGGCCGAGCTGAGCGCATACCGCGCGCTGTTCTATGTGCACACGCGACGTCCCGCGGAAGCCGAAGCAGCGGCAAAGGACGCCGTGGCACAAGACCCGCAACTGCCGCTTGGTTATGAAGCCCAGGGTCTGAACGAGTACACGCAGGAACGGTACGCGTCGGCGTACCCGATGTTTTCACGAGCTATGGAATTGAAGGGCGCGGCTTTTTCCGCGTATTATTTCGCCGCGGCTTGCAAACTGCGCGAGGGGCTTGCTTCCGAAAAAGAAAATCATGATGTTTTTGCAAATTTGGAGAAGGCGATTGCGCTGAACCCCTTGTTTGCCCCGGCGTACGCAAACCTGGGATCGCTGTACTCGATGTATCCCGGCAGCATGGACAAAGCGCTTCAGCTTGGCCGCAAGGCGGTGGATCTCGATCCGGGCAACCTTCGCTATGCAATCATGTTCGCGCACGACCTGTTAAATGCCGGAAGGATTGCCGACGCCAAGGCGCTGGCGGCGCGCATACGGCAGGCGGCGTGGACCCCTCAAGACAAAGAGAATGCGCAACAGTTGGTGCGTGGCATTGAGGACTTTGAGCAGCAGTCGAGACAAGCGGCGGAACGCGCCAGATTGGCCGAGGAGTTGCGCGCAAAAACGGCGACCGCGCCTCAGGGGCCGGTGACGCCAACTGCGAAAGAAGTCCCGCAATCCTCGAAAGATACCACGGCAGCGGCGCCGAAGGACAAGCGCACGATGTATATGGCAGAGGGCGTGATTGCCGAAGCGGAGTGCAATCCCACCTCCCGTGGCCGCGTTACGCTGACGGTAAATCACTCCTCGATGAAGTTCATTTATTCCAGCTTGGCCAAATTGGATGTGCTGGAGGGATTGACCGAGGATTCCGGCAAGGCGCCGCCGTGTGGCGACTGGAAAGGCCACCGCGCACGGCTCTTCTTCTATCAAACAAAAGACAAGCCCTACGCCGGAGAGTTGAAAACCGTTCAGTTCTTCTGATACACGGTCTTGCCGCCGACAACCGTCCGAAGAACCTCCGTCTTCAGAATCTCCGCCGGCGAGACCTTGGTGATGTCGTGAGACAGGACGATGAAGTCGGCGAACTCGCCGACTTTCAGCTCCCCTTTTTTGCCATCCATGAATTCCGCATAGGCCGAACCTGACGTGTAGGCCCGAATGCAATCGGCGAGAGGCAGCTTTTCGGCGGGAATCCAGCCACCCGGGGGCGCTCCGTCCAGGCTGGCGCGGGTAAGGCAAGCGTAGAGGCCGCGGCGGGGGTCAATCGGTTCAACATCGTAATCGGTACCAAAGGCAAGCCTGGCGCCGGCCTTCTGTAGTGAGTTCCAGGCGTACGCGCCTTCCGAACGTTCCGGGCCCAGGCGTTGCTCGGCCCAGCGCAAGTCATTGGTTTCGTGAGACGGCTGCATAGAGGCGATGACCTGGAGCGCAGCGAATCGAGGAAGGTCCTGAGGCGCGACGACCTGGGCGTGCTCGATGCGGTCGCGGCGATCGCGCGGCGGGTTGACGCGGAGAATCGATTCAAAGGTGTCGAGCGCGGTGCGGTTGGCCTTGTCACCGATGGCGTGGAAGGCGAGTTGAAAGCCCAGGCGATCCCGCTCAATGGCCATGGCCTTGAGTTTTTCCGGGTCGATGGTGACAATGCCGCTGGTCGACGGGTCGTCGGAGTAGGGCGCCAGCAAAGCCGCGGTGCGAGTGCCGAGAGCTCCGTCGAGAAACCCCTTCAGCGCACCAGTCCGAAGCCAGGGATCGGTGGTGCCCCCCTCGGCGCGCATGTTTTGCAGTGCGTCGGTAGAAGCAGTAAAAGGCAGCCATTCCGTAATGCGAACGGTCAGTTTCTTGTCCTGCTTGAAGTCGATGAAGGCACGGTAGTCTTCCCAGGCGGAAAAATCCTGAGCGGAAGTGACACCGTTGCGGGACAGTTCGGCGAACACCAGTTCAATTCCCTTTTTGCGTTCGGCGTCCGGCGGATCCGGGATCCGTTGCGCGACCATCTCCTTGGCGTTTTCTTTGAGAATGCCGGTGGGTTCGCCATCCGCGAATCGTTCGATCTCGCCGCCAGGTGGATTTGGAGTTTCCACGGTGATCTCCCCGTGTTTCAGCGCGAGGGAGTTGACGGCCGCGATGTGGCCGGAAACATGGTCCAGATAGACGGGGTTGTTGGGAGCGGCTTGATCGAGGTCGAGGCGGGTCGGCAATTTTGGGTCAACCCAACGAGTCTGGTCCCAACCGCTACCGAGAATCCATTCCCCGGGCTGGTGGCGGTCCGCCGCGGCTTTGACCAGTTTCTGGATGTCGGCGATGGAAATGGCGTCGTGGAGTTCGACGTTCAGCTTGTCTCGCGCGGCGCCGCCGATATGCACGTGAGCATCATTGAAGCCGGGCATAACGAACAGGCCGTTCAACTGAACGACGTCGTGCGATTTTGCTCCGCCGCAGTCGAGCATGATTTGCGAGATCGTGCCGACACAAAATATTTTTCCGTCGCGCACAGCGATGGCTTCCGCCCAAGGATGCTTGGCATCGTTGGTGTAGATCCTTCCGTGCAGGTAGTAGGTAGTCGGAGAAGGTACCGCGGAAGCGGGCTGAGATTGCGCTTGAAGCGCCGTGGCAGAGATCGCAAGCGCGGCAACAACAAGCGACGGCATTTTCGCGGCGCGCAACGACCAGCGGTTCATTTGCTCTTCTCCGGCACCACACCGGAAACCGTCAACAGGGTAAGAAGGATTCGTTTCAGGCCGATCTCGCGGCCCTTTGGCTCGTACCACTCCTGCAAGGAATGGGCGCCCCCGCCGTTTCCACCGGCGCCGATGGCGATGGCCTCGATGCCCATCGAGAGCGGGATATTGGCATCAGTAGAGGAACGTTCGATGCGCGACTTATTGCCAACAGCGTCATCGGCGGCCATAAGCGCTGCCAGCAACGCCGAATTCTTTGCCAACTCGCCTCCTGGACGGCTGCCTATCAAATTGATCTTCCAATCCAAACTTCCGCGGCTGCGGTCGCGGGAATTATCCATCTCGTCGCGTACACCTGCAGCCACACACTCGCGCAAGGCATTCTCCATGCGGACGATTTCGTCTTCACTCTCGGAGCGCAGATCCACTTTCAGGCGAGCCTCGGAGGGAATCGAGTTCACGGATGTGCCGCCTTCGACCTGACCGAGGTTGAACGTGGTGCGGGGAGAACTGGGAACCTTGGTATTGATGAAACGCACCGAGCCGCGAACCAACGCGTTGATCGGATTGGGCAGGCCGAAATCCGACCAGCTGTGGCCCCCCGGACCGGTGATCACCACTTCCACGCGGCGGGAGGCGAGGGCGCGCGTGGTGACATGATCGATGCCGGAACCATCGAGCACAATGGCGGCTTTCAGTTTCGAATGATGGGCGTCCACGAGCGCTCGCATGCCGCGCAAATTGCCTTCGCCCTCTTCTCCGACATTTGCGGCAAATAAGATCGTTTCCTGCGGCTTGATATGAGCCACGTTGATGGCGCGCGCGATGGCAACCAGGGAGGCAAGCCCGGTTCCGTTATCAGAAATGCCGGGAGCAACGATGCGCTCTCCCTGACGTTTGGCTCGCACCTCGGTACTCGCTGGAAAAACGGTGTCCAGATGCGCCGTAAGCAGAACGATTTCCTCATTCGACGCACCCCTGAGTTCGCCTATCACGTTGCCCAGCTGGTCCTGCCGCACCGACAGGCCCTCTTCGGACAGCAGCTTGGCCACCGCTGCTGCGCGTTTCTCTTCCTGGAACGATGGCGCGGGAATTTCCGTCAGCCGAACCTGCAAGTCGGTGATCCAATCGATATTTTCGTCGAGCCAATCCATCGCAGACCGAACTTGTGCCTGATCGGCGAGCGACGAAGCGCGCGAAGCCTTCGCCGGAGTGGGGAGGGCCGTCGAACGAATAGGCATAGCGGACAGAATAGCGCAAACGGCAAAGCGTTTCACTGTACCAATTGACAGGTAAGAAGCGAGAACAGCGAAAGTGCGTGGGACCGTCGCAGCCATGGAGGAGACGGCCAACATTCTACATCAGGGAGCGGTCGACGAAGTGCAAAGAGCGCGGATTTCGTCATTGGTGAGAACACGCGGCGATTGTTTCGCCGCCTCGAAGATGCGGTTCACCAGTTCTTCGGTTTCCGTGATGCCATGGCGAGCAAGCCAATAAACTACGTTAGACTTGCCGCTCATCGGGCCGACTTCGACAATCTGCTCCTGGCCGAACATATGAGCGGGTACGCCGCTGTAGACCGCGTCGGCGAGAGTGCGATCGTGGTTGCGCAGCGCCTTGATGATTGCGGCGGCATGAACGCCCGTGGCCGTGCGGAACGCGTCGCGGCCAAACACCGGATAGTTGGGAGGAATGATGGTGTGCGTGGCCTGGGCAATTTTCTCGCAGTAAGCGCGGAGATAAGTCAGATCATTCTTGCGAAGCCCCATCAATCGAAGATTGACCAGCAGGAGTTCCATCGGCGTATTGCCGACGCGCTCGCCGAGCGAAAGCGCGACGCCGTGGACCTGCTGCGCGCCGCCCGCGATCGCGGCAAGCGAATTGGCAATCGATAAGCCGCGGTCGCGATGGCCGTGCCAATCGACGCGGATGTTCTCGCCGCAAGGTTTGACGATCTTTTTCATCGCAAACTTCACGAGGTTGTAGGCGCCCTCGGGCGTGGCGTGGCCGACTGTATCGCACAGCACAATGGCACGCGCGCCACTGCGGATGGCAGTCTTGTATAGGCGCTCGACCGTTTCCGGATCGGTGCGCACCGTATCTTCGGTGACATACATCGACGGCAGACCATGATCGACGGCGAACTTCACGGCTTTTTCCGTCGTGCGCACCAGGTGATCGACGGTCCAATCTTCCACCAGGCGCCGGATCGGGCTGGAGCCGAGAAATGTGGCCGCTTCAATAGCGATGCCAACGCGCTGAGAAATTTCGATGATGGGGCGAATATCCGCTTCGAGTGTTCGGGCGGCGCAATTCGGCCGGATGCGCATGTGACAACTGGCGATTTCGCGCGCCAGCGCTTCGACGTCCTGCAGCGCGCGCGGACCGGCGCCCGGCAAGCCAATGTTCACCGAATCGATGCCGAGCGCCTCCATGAAGTGGAGAATCTCGATTTTGTCTTCGATCGAAGGGTCGTGGATCGACGGATTCTGCAACCCGTCGCGGAGGGTTTCATCATTGACGAGCACATGAGTGCCGGGTGGGATGGGTGGCGGGCCGACGAGGTTCCAGTCGTAGATCAGTTCGTTTTCGGACACGGCGGAGCGACCTCCCTGCCCTCAGCGGGATTAGTAACGGACCGTGTAGCTATTCGGCTGCTGCTGGGGATCCGGCCGGTAAAGCACCTTACAGAATTCGCAGCGATAAATCTCCGCATTCTTCCCGACCAGCGCTTCGATTTCGGCGGGATATTCATACCAACGTTTCAGGTGGCCGGCACAGAGTTTGCCTTTGCCATCCTTCTCGTCACAGGCGCGCTGCTTCGGTTTCCGCGTCTTCACTTTGGGCGCGGCGGGCTTTACTTCTTCCGCCGTAGGAACCGGAGCGTCGCCAGGGGTTGCGGTGGTCTCGTCGGGCACTGGATTTCTCCTTGCGTCAAGAAAAATCAAAAACCATGATCGCGAAATATGGTCTTTAAAGCTCCGCGGGCATGGCGAATCTTCGCGCCAAGACCGCTGGAAAATTCGAATTTCATGAAAGAATCGGCAGCTCTCTCCAATTCCGCGCCATAGCGGTACCACCAGGGCTTTTCCATGCCGGGCAAGCGATCCACATCGACATACTTGAGGTTCACCATTTCAAGCAGCCCGCATTTGCCGTGCGTGCGTCCCCAACCACTCAGGCCTGTTCCGCCGTGGGGCGCTTCACTGATGGCGAAACCGCTGATCAGGTCGTTCACCATCACCGTTCCCGCACGCAGTTGCCGCGCGATGGATTGCCCGCGCTCGTCGTCAGCGGTCCACACGCTCGCCGCGAGGGCAAATTCCGTTTCGTTGGCGAGCTTAACAGCTTCTTCTGCGCCACGGACCACCTGAATTGCCAGAACAGGGCCGAAGGTCTCGTCACGGAAGAGCTGCATCGAGGAATCCACGCCGGTGAGAACCGTGGGCTCAAAGAAACTGGGGCCAAGCTCGGGCCGGGGGCGCCCACCACACAAAAGTTTCGCACCGCGCTGAACCGCGTCGGCAATCAAGTCGCTCATCCGTTGCACGTGCTGGGGACGAATCAGCGGACCGATTTCGGATGCCGGATCGCTGCCTGGGCCGAGTTTGAGCTTCAGCGTTTTCTCAACGCAGGCGCGCGTGAATTTCTCGGCCACCGTTTTTTCCACGAAGAGGCGCTCGACGGAAAGGCACACTTGACCGCAATTGGTAAAGCTGCCCCATACCGCCGCGCTGGAGCTTACATCCAGGTTTGCGTCCGCGAGTACGACCATCGCGTCTTTGCCGCCCAGTTCGAGGACGCTGGGAATCAACTGCCGGGCACACGCCTCGGCAACGTGCCGGCCGGTAAATACACTTCCCGTGAAAAACAGTTTGTCCGGCTGCGCGTCGATCAGGGCCTGCCCGACGTCGCCGCTTCCCTGCAGTATCGTGACCAGGCCTTCGGGAAAACCGGCGTCGCGAAACAGTTTATCGATCCGCGCACCGCATTCGGGCGTGAAATCGCTGGTTTTGCAAAGCACGGCGTTCCCCGCTGCCACCGCCGGGATGATCTGGCTCATGGGAATGGCCAGCGGATAGTTCCAGGAACTGATGATGCCAAGCACACCGAGCGGCTCGTAATACAAGGAGCCGGATTTCATCTTGGCGGCGGTGCTGTGATGCGACACTTTCTCTGAGCGCAGAAGCGATGGCCCGTTCTTTGCAAAGTAGTCGGCGGTATCGAGCGCGACGAATACGTCGGCAAATTTGGCTTCGACGCGCGGCTTGCCGGATTCCGCGACGACAGCGTCGGTCAACACCTCGCGCGCCTCCAGAATCTTCGTTTTCAGCGCAGCGATGCGCGCGCAGCGATCCTGGACCGGCACTTTGGCCCAATCAGCTTGTGCCTGGCGAGCTTTCAATAGCAGCTCTGGCACGCGCAAGACCGGCGTGCGGTCGAAATTGGCGCGGGTTTGCCCGGTTGCAGGATCGATCGATGGAAGAGTCTCAAGAGTGAAGGCGGTCGCCACCATGTTCCTGATTCTAGCTGAACAGGACGGAGACTTCACCTGACCCAGCAGCCCTCGCCCACGGTAGTTGACGGGTAAACCCGCTAAACCAGCAGTACTCGTGTGCCATCCCGAAGCCGTCTTTTCTCCGCAACTTTTGACAGCGCCGAGGGTTTGAGACGCCATCCGGGCAGGGTTCCGTCCTCCCCCGCCCAAGTCGTGAGATCGGTAAGTCTCGCTGAAGAGCCCCAATTTACTGGGAGGCCTCGCCCCTCCTCAAGGAGAACACAATGAGGTGTGATTTTTCAAAAAGTTTACTCGGAGCGGCGACTGCGGTTTTGGCGCTTGTTTGCTACGGTTGCTCGTCCGGAAGTTCCCCTTCACCAACGCCCACGCCGCAACCGCAAACGGCCAACCTGACCGTGCGGATCAGCGACGCGTCCACGGAAGACTGGGCCACAATTGGCGTGAAGGTGCTTTCCATCTCGTTGACGCCGCAAGGCGGCGGGAGCGATGTGACCGCTTACACCGCGCCCAGTCCGGCACCATTCGTCAATCT
>Ga0335077_10004465_pt1 | contig 17074 bp, 15 predicted proteins | sample Lox_Sample_31_FD_207151 | JGI IMG/M metagenome (GOLD analysis project Ga0335077, IMG submission 207151) | Soil microbial communities from Loxahatchee National Wildlife Refuge, Florida, United States - Lox_Sample_3.1 | ecosystem: Environmental > Terrestrial > Soil > Wetlands | place: USA...
TTGTGTGTGGCGGCCCATCGCTGCACGCCGCCCCGGCGCACGTGGGATTCGACCCCGAGCCGGCTGCATCCTGCCGGTCTACGCGCCTCATTTATAAGTAAAATTGCATTTCAACTATAAAAAGGGGCCATGGGCTTGTCAACCCGAGGTCGCGCAGGTGCGCGGCGCGTGCGGTATTCCGCTCCGGCGTTGGAGAAGGGTCTCGACGTGCTGGAGGCGCTCGCTGCAGAGCCGCATAGCCTCACGTTGCAGGAGATCGCGAGGCAGCTCAAGCGTTCGCCGAACGAGCTGTACCGCATGCTCGATGTGTTGGTGCGGCGCGGCTACCTCGGCCGCCGTCCGGATTCCCGCTATGCGCTCACGCTGCGGCTGTTCGAGTTGGCGCAACGCCACCCGCCCGTGGAACGCCTGCTGGATGCGGCCATGCCCAACATGCAAGCGCTCGCGCGCAAGACAGGACAGTCCAACCACCTGTGCGTGCATCACGACGCCAGGCTGGTGGTGCTGGCACGCGCCGAGCCGCCGGAGCCGATGAGCGCCATGGTGCGCCAAGGCGCACATTTCGCCTTCCACGACGACCGCGTGTCTGCGCGCGTGATCACGGCGTTCCAGAGCGGGGAGCGCCACGCTCTGCTGCTCGAGGAACTGGCGGGAAACGGGCGGGTTTCGACGACGCGGCGGCGCGCGCTCGCACGGCGGCTGGAGCGGATTCGTGAGCGAGGCCACGACGAGGGGCCGAGCGACACGCTGAGCGGAGTGATCGACATCTGCTTTCCGATCTTCAACCACGACGGCGCCGTCGCAGCGCTTACGCTGGTCTATCTCAAGCAGCGCGACGCGAGGGTTTCCGTGCCCGGCGCGCGTGCTGCGCTCAAGCAGGCGGCAACGGCAATTTCGCGCGCGCTGGGTTGGCTCGGCTGATCCCGCTCGCGCGCGGACTCCCAGCGCAGCGAGCGGCTACTTGGCGGCGACGACTTCGGCCTGCTGGAACCAGCGCCGCTGAGTCGCAGTCTGGTTCTCGTAGATGGAACCCTGATTCAGCGCCGGTGGGTACGGCATGCGCATCGGCACCTTCTCGACGCGGGGCTCGATGGTGGACACGCCGCACAGCATCCGCTTGTCATATTCCTCCAGGGTCGTGAAATTCACCAGCGGCCATGCATCCGCCGCCGCGCACTCGTAGAGCAGAAGCTGACGCGGCTTATCGGATGTGTTCTGCGCCGATCCATGCACCAGCCGCACGTGGTGGAAGGACGCCGCACCCGCCTTCCCGGTGATCGCTACCGCCTTGTCGTAGGGCAGCTTGCTCACGCTCGGGTCCATGGCGCCGCAGAACCGGCCGCCTGCGTGGTGATCGTACACCGGTCCCTTGTGCGTTCCTGGCAGCACCAGCAGCGGCCCGTTCTCCATCTCCACATCGTCCAGCATCACGCCGATGGCGAGCAGGTCGTCGTTTGTGTGCGGATAGAACGCCCAGTCCTGATGCCACTCGACGGCGGAGCCGTACTTGGGGTCCTTCATGTTCAGCTTGGAGCCGTGCAGCCGGATATTAGAGCCGAGCAGCTTCGTGAGCACATCCAGCAGTTTCGGGCTCTTGGCGAAGTCCCAGAAGACCGGATGCACCGCATGCGGCTTCTTGATGCGCCGCACACGCGGGTGCTCCGGCGTGTGTGAGGGCTCGAGATCGTAGACGTCGGTGTGCTGCGCAACCCCCTTAGCGTTTGCGATGAGGCCGGCGATGACCTCTTTCATCCGCGTCCGCGTGCTGCGGTCCAGCACGTCTTCGACCAACAGATAGCCGTTCTGGCGATAGAAGGCGATGTCGCGATCCGATATCACTTGGTTTCCCCCGATCCGATGTCCGCTCATGCGGTCTCACACCCTGCGAGCAAGGAACCTGCCTCGCGTGAGCGGCACCCGGGCGGCCCACTGCGCGACCGGGCGTAAGCGCTTGCAAGCGGCTAACCATATAGCGCACCAGCCAAGGGTGTCAACGGCAACGGCCGGGGCTTGCCGATCGGAGCCCTGCGCAGACGGGATGTCGCCCGGGAAACCACCGGTTAGACCAGCCGGTCGCGCGCTTGCCTACGCCTTGCGTTTGTGGTGTGATGCTTCCCCCGCTTGGTAGGAGCGAAGGGAGGCCACATAGGCCCCCCGCGCCCACCGCGCGGCGATAAAAAAGCTGGTTCTCAAACATCTTAGGGAAGGAGATTGTCATGAGACTGAACGCGATCGCGGTCGCGATTACGGCCGTGTGTCTGGGTGCCGGATCGGCAGCCGCCCAGACCCTCAAGGGCCCGGTGAACGACGCGCCGCTCACTGAACATTGGGCACCGACCAAGTGGGGTGCGGACGACAAAGCGGGCAGCGCCAACCACACCAAGAACTCGGCAAACATCAAGCGGGCGTTGGCCACCGTCAAACAGTTCAAGTCCATCACCGTCGGCAAGTTCTATCACTGGGAAATGCCGGTGTTCGGCCCGCGCACCTGGCGTATGTCGATCCCCGGAACACCCACGGGCGGCCCATTTGGCAAGAATGCACTGGTCTATCACGACGAGACGGTGTTCACCGAAATCGGTCAAGTCGGCACGCAATTCGACGGCCCCGGCCACATCGGCGTGAACACGTCGAAGGGTCCGTTCATGTACAACGGCCGGATCAGCTGGGATATCTACGAGCGCGGCGCCGGTGGCCGAGTCATGGGCATGGGTCCGCAGGGCGTGGAGTTCTCGGCCGAGCTCGGCTTCGTCTGCCGGCTGGTCGTGCTGGATGCGGTGGCCTACAAGAAATCGAAGGGCCTGATCCCGGCGTCCGCCGAGATGCTGCCAATCCCCCACAAGCCCGGCGACCCGGGAATCGTGACTGCGGACGACATCAAAGGCATCATCAAGATGGAGGGCCTCCAGGACGTACAGCCGGGCGACTGCGTGGCGCTGCATACCGGGCAGGGGAACACGTGGAGCAACGACCGCTACCAGTCGATGAGCCACGAGCAGCGCAAAGCCGCGCGCGACATCTTCGCGCAAGGCGAGCCTGGCTTTGGTCTGAGCGCGTGCGAGTGGTTCCATCAGCACGACGTCGCCTTGACCATGGGCGACACCTCCGCCAACGACGCGCAGCCGGGTAACGAGGTCGAGGGCTGGGCGGTGCCGTGCCACACACAGGCCCAAGTAAGGTACGGGATCTGGAACCTGGAGAACGTGGACACCAAGTCGCTGGTGGACAATCACATCCTCGAAGGCGCGTTCATATGGGCGCCGCTCAGGATCATCGGCGCCACCGGCTCGCCCGGGAACCCGATCGTGCTCTACTGATAACAACGAGCGTACCCATCAGCTATAGCGCAAGCGTTGGGGCGGTGGCGAGAGTCACCGCCCTTTTTCGCGCCTGCGCCCGTCGAGCAGCGGTGAACCGAGAGCGACCGTGCTACTGCGCCGCTGCTCGATGCGGGAGCCGTCACTCGAAGATCGCTTCGACTTCCCCGAGCTGCTCAATCCGCATCAGCACCCGATCGCCCTGCTCGACCCACTTGGTCTCGACGACGCTGCCGGTGAAGACGAACTCTCCGGCGCACAGGCTGTGCCCGCGCCGCGCGAGAGAGTTGGCAAGCCACGCGAGCGCTTCGAACGGATGGCCCATGACGTCGGCCCCGCGGCCGCGCCCGAGTTCGGCTCCGTTGATGAGCGTGACGCCGGTCAGTGCCGGGATGTCGAGCGCGTGCCAGGCGCTGACCGGCTCGCCGAGCACACAGCCGGCGTCGAAGAAGTCGTCGGCGATCAGGGTCGGCGTATCCAGCGACTTGTAGTCGACGTAGCGGTCGTCGACGATCTCCATCCCCGCCATCAGCGCACCAACCGCCGCGGACACGTCGTCGCGCGTGAACGGCGCGCGTTCCTTGGGCAGATCCTCATGCAGTCGGACTACGATCTCGCACTCGACGCCGGGGCGCAAGAAGCCGTCGTGACGGATGCGCGCCGGGCTGCGATGCACAGTGGCTGCGAACACGCCGCCCGCGCAGGGATTGGGAATCGACAGGAAAGCTTGCATGACTGCAGTAGTGCAGCCGATCTTGTGCCCGACGACCTTTCCCATGCCGGCAGCCTCCAGGAGCCGGTGCAGATCGTCTTGCACCTCATAGGCCGTGACTTCGTCCGGCGGGCGCAGCCCGGCGGCAAGCGCCGGCAGGCGCCGCCGCTGTAGACGGTGTTCGCTGATCACCCGCGCCGCGCGGTTCGACAGATCGGTCACGATTTTCTCCGAGCGGTCACGGCACCGCGAAGAAACGGGAGAGCTGCATATCGGTTGAGGCCCGAAAGCGGCTCCAGCAAGCTGCCACCCATTCTAATCGAGCGCGTGTCGCCGCTCGCCCCCAGCGCCGTGCTGCTCGGTCCGACTCTCCAGCAGCGGCGGGCGTTCCAGCTTGACACTCGATCTCGCTTCTCAACATAATCGACGGGCATTTCCGAGCGCCCAGTATCGCACGCGCCCGCTGCAATACCGACAACAAACAACTCAACGAGGAGGAAGCATCATGAGCGGACAGGTTCCCTTCACCCACCACCATCGCCTGGCGCGAGGCTCCATCCTTGCGCTGTTTGCGGTGCTGGCGCTGGCCTGGTCCGGGATCGCGAGCGCGGCAAGCGCGGCGCAGACCGCGGTGGACGCCGCTAAGAAGATCTGCGCCGGTAAGACCATCACCGTCGTTTGGGAAGCAGGGCTGCAATCCGAAGGCCCGAAGAATTTTTCCGGCCCGAAGTGGGAGCAGCTCACCGGTTGCAAGGTGAAGATTATCGAAGTGCCCACCGCGGAGATGTTCACCAAGATCATGCAGGAGTTCCGTGCCGGCACCGGCGCTTACGATGCGCTCAACGTGATCCCGGCTTGGATGCCCGACCTCGCTCAGGCGGGTGCGCTCGAGTTGCTTGATCCCTTCGTGGACAAGTACGGGTTCCGCTCCGAGCTGCAGAAAATCGCGCCGACCTACCGCGATAACCAGATGACGGTGAGCGGCAAGGTCTACGGATTTCCCGACGACGGCGATGTGTTCGTGCTCTATTACCGCAAGGATATTTTCGCCCGCGCCGACCTGAAGAAGGCCTTCAAAGCCAAGTACGGCTACGACCTCGCTGCGCCCAAGACCTGGAAACAGTTCGACGAGATCGGGAGCTTCCTCACCGAACACCTGAAGGCCGAGGGCATCTACGGGGCGTCGTTCTTCGAGCAACCGCCGTACACCATGTTCATGTTCGAGGAGCGCTTTCGCAACGAGGGCGGGAAGTTCTTCGATGCCAACACGATGAAGGCGACGGTCAACAGCCCGGTTGGCGTGCGGGTGTTCACCGAGATGCGCAACGAGAACAAGTTCATGCCGCCAGGCGTGGAGAAGTTCGGCTTCGTGGAGAACCTCGCCGTGTTCCTGCAGGGGAAGAGCGCCATGACCATCTCTTGGCCCCCGTACGGCCGGTTCGCGGCGGGGTACTTGGCCAACGAGGCGAAGCTGGACTGGGTGCCCAAGTCCCAGATCGCAGGGAAGGTCGGATACGCGCTGCCGCCGGGCGGACACCCGGAGCTGGCGGCGGGCTTCGCGCTTTCGGTCGCCTCCACCAGCAAGCAAAAGGAACAGGCGTACTTGTTCATCCAATGGCTGAACAGCGAGGACATTTCCAACCTGCGCGTTCAGCTGCCTTACACGCTGCGTGATCCGTTCCGCGACTCGCACTACGTGAACAAGGATTACCTCGCCAAGTGGCCCGACGCCAAGTACTACCTGGCCACCCTCAAGGACGCATCCAAGACCGGTCTGCTCGATCTTTCGCTGATCCAGACCGATAAGTACGAGGAAGCGATCCGCCAGGGGATCAGCCGACTCTGGGCCGGCGAGGACCCGAAGACGATCCTCGACGACGTGGCCAAGCAGTGGGACGACATTACCCAGCAGGTCGGCGTGGAGAAGCAGAAAGCGGTGTACAAAGCATGGGCCGCGAAATCCGGCGCCTATCCGATGTGAGCAAATAGCCGGTCCGTACGCACGACCGGGCGCATCGCCCTAGGCGGCGCAAGCTGATACTGTATCGGGACGGGAGCGCTGCGACATCTAGCGCTCCCGCTCGTTTGGGCCGCTAAACAGCAAACACCATCGTGGGTCACGCTGCCGCTCCGCCGCAAGCCGGCTTTGCCGACCGGAACTTCAAGTATTTCCTGGTCGGCCCATCGATCTTCGTCCTGTTGCTCATCGGGATCTTCCCGCTCGTGTATCTCCTGGTGGTGAGCTTTCAGGGCATCACCATGACGGAGACCGACACCGGCTTCGTCGGCCTGCGTAACTTCGCGCATCTGCTTCACGACCAGCGCCTCTGGGAGGCGCTGCTGCATACCGTAATTTTTACCGCCATCGCGCTGCCGATCGAGCTCGTCCTGGGATTGGCGATGGCCCAGCTGTTTCTCGACCGCATGCCCGGGAGAGCGGTGTTCGTCGCGCTGCTGGTGCTGCCCGTGGTGGTGTCTCCGATCGTTTCGGGCGCGACCTGGTCACTGATGTTCGACAACCGCTTCGGCCCGATCAACCAGATCTTGGGTTGGATCGCCGGACACGAGATACCGCTGTTGTGGACCATCAACCCGCACCTCGTTTATCCGTCCATCATCACGGCCGAGGTCTGGCAGTGGACTCCGTTCATGTTCCTGTTGTTGCTGGCGGCGCTCGCCAACGTCGACAAATCTCAGCTCGAAGCGGCCGCCATCGACGGCGCGAGCTATTGGCGCACCTTCTTCAAGATCGTGCTTCCTGCGATCTGGCCGGTGATGGCGGTGGCGATCCTGATCCGCGGCTTGGACCTGTTCCGGCTGTTCGACATCATCTGGGCACTAACCAGCGGCGGCCCCGGCACGATGACGGAGACCGTCTCGATCTTCACCTATGTAAAGGGCTTCCAGCAGTTCGAGACCAGCTATACCGCGGCGGTGGCGTTGCTCATCATCGTGCTGCTGTCGGTCGTGGTGTTCGCTGCGCTCCGGCGAGTCGCGTTGGCGCGATGAACAGTCTGCATGCACGCCGACGGTTGCGCCTAACGCTGCGGCTCGTCGCGGCGGCGGCGATCACGCTGTTCTTCCTGTTCCCCATCTACTGGATGTTCATGATCTCGCTCAAGACCCCCGATGAGATCTACTCCTACCCGCCGAAGTGGGTGCCGGGGCAGTTCCACCTTGGGAACTACGGCGTGCTGTTCAAGGAGGGGGACGCGACCGCGGTCTGGCACAGCCTGCTCGTAGCCGGCGGGAGCACGCTGATCGCGATGTTCCTGGGCACGATCTGCGCATACAGTCTGGCGCGCTTCAAGACCGGCGGGGAGCACCTGGCCAACTGGATCATCTCGCAGCGCATGGTCCCGCCCATCGCGGTGGTGTTCCCGATCTTCTTGCTGTACGTGTGGTTGGGCTGGGTCGACACTTATGTCGGCGTGATCCTGCTGTACACGGCCTTTAATCTCCCGTACGTGATCTGGATGATGCGCGGGTACATCCTGGATATTCCGGCCGCATTGGAGGAGTCGGCACTGGTGGACGGCTGCACGCGCTGGCAGGTAATCTGGAAGGTGGTGTTCCCCATGTGCCGTGCGGGCCTGTTCGCCACGGCGATCTTCACCTTCGTGTTCGCCTGGAACGAGTTCCTGTTCGCGCTGGTGCTCACGCGCACCGAGGTGGTGACCTATACGGTGCAGGTCACCCACTACTTCGGCGGACAGTCCAACTTCTGGGCCAAGATCTCGGCCATGTCGGTGCTGGGCACGCTCCCGATCTTCGTCGTGGTCGCGTTCATGCAACGCTATCTGGTCCGAGGGATCTCGCTGGGGGCGGTGAAGGGCTGATGACAGTGAAGGAGTAAAGGAGTAAAGGAGTGAAGGAGTGAAGGAGTGAAGGAGTAAAGGAGTAAAGGAGTAAAGGAGCGAAAGCGTACAGGAGTGGGGTAGCCCTGGGACGCTGTTGCGGCAAACCGGTTGTGGAGGCTCCGCGCAATTCACTCATTCACTCATTCACTCCTTCACTCATTCACTAAGCAATCATGGCTGACCTGAAAATCACCGGCCTGCACAAACACTACGGCGCGGTCCATGCCGTCAAGGGCGTCGACCTGGAGATTCCCGCGGGCGAATTCACGGTGCTCGTCGGCCAGTCCGGGTGTGGAAAGAGCACGCTGTTGCGCACGATCGCCGGCCTCGAGGACGCCGACGGGGGCACCATCGAGATCGCCGGCGAGGTCGTGAACCACGTCCTGCCGCGCGACCGCGACATCGCGATGGTGTTCCAGAACTACGCGCTGTACCCCTACATGACGGTGTTCGACAACATCGCGTTCGGTCTGCGCGCGCGCAAGACGCCGAAGCCCCAGATCGAACCCAAGGTCAGGCGCGCCGCGCAGATGCTGGCCATCGAGCCCCTGCTCGACCGGTATCCGCGCCAGCTTTCCGGCGGTCAACTCCAGCGTGTGGCGATCGGACGCGCGGTCGTGCGCAACGCCCGGCTCTATTTGTTCGATGAGCCGCTGTCCAACCTCGACGCTCAGCTGCGTGACGAAATGCGCGGAGAGATCAAGCGGCTGCACCAGGAACTGGGCAAGACCATGATCTACGTCACCCACGACCAGATCGAGGCGATGACGATGGCGGATCGCATCGTGCTGCTGCGCGAGGGCAAGATCGAGCAGGCAGGTGCGCCGTTGGACCTCTACGAGCGCCCGGCGACCAAGTACGTCGCGGGATTCTTGGGCTCGCCGTCGATGAGCTTTGTTCCGGCACGCATCGTCGCGGACGATGGGGGACTTGCGGTGCAGCTCGACAACGGCGTGCGGCTCGGCGTGCCGGCAGGGCGCGGCGAGCTGCTGAGCAAGCGCCGCGACCAGCCCATCTTGATGGGCGTGCGGCCCGAGCACATGAACCGGGCGAGCAGCGGTGACGGCCGGCCGGGTCTCGCACGTCACACCGCCGCGATCGAGCTGCTCCAACCCACCGGCTCGCGCACGTACGCGACTTTCCAGTTAGGCGGCGCGCAGGTCATCGCCGAGCTGCAAGCGCACGACGTCTCGCAGCCGGGCGAGCGCGTGGACCTTGCCATCGACATGAACCGGGTGGTGCTCATCGATCCGGCGAGCGAGATGGTGATCGCGTGAGAGAGGCCGTGACTCGTGACTCGGGATTCGTGATTCGTGACTCGGGATTCGTGACCCGTGATTCGTGACCCGTGACTCCTGACTCGTGATTCGTGATGTAAGCCAAACCAAGGACGAGGGAGAGCACATGACCAGACCCAAGGCCTCGCGCGGAATCGTTCTCTGCGGGACGGAACAGCCGGACGTGCCGGGGCGTGCGCTGACCGCCGGGCCGCTCTCCGTGGAGCTCGACGGCGGGCAGCTGCGCTACATCAAGGTCCACGACGTCGAAGTGCTGCGCGCCGTCGCTTTTCTGGTGCGCGACGAGAACTGGGGCACCTACGCTCCGGCAGTGAGCGGTCTCAAGATCGACCAGCGTCCCGACGGGTTTTCCGTCTCCTACCACGCGGTATGCAGGCGTCCTGGGCAGGAGATCGCCTTCGACGCGACGATCGAGGGACGTGCCAGCGGCGAGCTCGAGTTCAAAGCGACCGCCCTGCCGAAAACGGACTTTCTGACCGCCCGCACCGGCTTCGTGGTGCTGCATCCGCTCAAAGGCGTTGCGGGGAACCAGGTCGAACTCGAGCATGTCGATGGCGGGCACGAGACGGCTCGCTTCCCCGAAGTGGTGAACCCGATCCAACCCTTCCTGCACATCCGCGCCATGACGCATGAGTTGATGCCGGGCGTGAAGGCCAGCGTGCGCTTCGAGGGTGACACCTGGGAGACAGAAGACCATCGCAACTGGTCGGATGCGTCCTTCAAGACGTACGTGCGCCCCCTCGCCCTTCCCTGGCCCTACACGCTCAAGGCGGGCGAGCCGGTGACGCAATCGGTGAAAGTGACGTTGAGTGGGGCTGCGCGCAAGACCGGCGCCAAGCGCAGCGCGAAGGGCCTGGAGATCAAGCTCGGCGCCGAGGGTAGAGCTCGTCTGCAGCAGGTGGGGCTGGGCATGCCGCCCGAGGAGATCGAGCACGCGACCAAGCAGCTCGATCTGCTCAGGCGCGCGGCGCCGGGATTCCTGCAGTGTCAGTTCGACCCGCGAGCCAACCATGGCCTGCAGGAGCTATACGGCTATCGCGTGTTGTGCGAGCAGGCAGGCGCTCGTTGCGTGCTGGAGATCGTGACCGAGAGCGTGACCGATTATGTAGGCGAGTTGAAGCGGCTGGCCGGCATGGTCCAAGAAGCCGGATTGAAGCTCGCGGCCGTCGCCGTGTGCCCAGCCGGAGACTTGAAGTCCGTGCTGCCGGGCGGGCCGCGCCCGCCCGCCCCGCCGCTGGACAAGCTGTACTCTGCAGCGCGCGCAGCATTCCGCGGGGTACGCCTGGGCGGCGGGATGTTCTCGTTCTTTACCGAGCTCAACCGCAAGCGCCCACCGGCCAAGTTGTTGGACTTCGTGATGAACGGGACATGCCCGATCGTGCATGCGGCAGACGACCGCTCGGTGATGGAAACGTTGGAGGCGCTGCCCTATCAGGTGGGCACTGCGCGCTCCTTCATCGACAAGACCGCCTACCGCATCGGGCCGAGCGGTATCGGCTGCCGCGACAATCCGCACGGCAAAACATACACACCCAACCCCAACAACGAGCGCGTCTGCCTGGTCAAGATGGATCCCCGCCAGCGCGGGCTGTTCGGCGCAGCGTGGACGCTCGGATACATCGCGACATTCGCGCAGACGGATGTCGAGTCGGTCTGTCTCGGAGCCCCCACCGGACCGCTCGGCGTCATCTACCGCAAGACGGACTACGAGCAGCCGTACTACGACGCACTCTCCGCGCCCGCCGTTTACCCCGCTTACCACGTGATCGCTGGATTGGCGCGCGCGGCCGGACAACCGCTGGTTTCCGCGCAGTCTTCCGATGCGGCGAAGGTTCAGTGCCTGGCCGTCCGAGGAAAGGCCGGAACCACGCTCTGGGCGGCGAATCTGACCGCCCAGCCGCAAGTCGTTTCGCTGAGCGGCTTGTCGGGCGGCCCCGTGTTCGGCGCCATGCTGGACGAAGACAGCTTCCAGCGCGCCACTTCCGACCCGATCGGCTTCCAGTCCAGCTACGAGCCGGTCCAAGACCCCTCCCAGGTCACTCTGAAGCCGTATGCGGTGGCGATCTGGGCGATCAATGACCGTTGAAGCGAGTGAAAAGTGAAGGAGTGAAGGAGTGAAGGGTAAAGGCGCGAAACCGGAGAGATGCCGGAAAGCGTAACAGTGCGGCTGTAATGGGGAACGCGTGATGAGCAGCGCGCGGAGCGCGCATCACTTCTTTCACCTCCTTCACTCCTTCACCTCCTTCACTCCTTCACCTCCTTCACTCCTCCACCCCTTCACTCCTTCACCCCTTCACTCCTTCACTCCTTCACTCGCCATGGTCATCGCCAACATCGAGGACCTGCGCCGCCTGGCCCGTCGGAGATTGCCGCGCGCTCTATTCGAGTTTGTCGACGGCGGCGCGCACGACGAGGTTACGCTGCGCGCGAACCGTGCCGACTTTGAGCGCCTGAACCTGATCCCGCGCGTGTTGCGCGACGTCTCCCAGCGAGACCAATCGGTGACAGTGCTGGGACAGAGCTACAGCTCTCCACTCGTTCTCGCGCCGACCGGAGTACCGGGTGTGCTCTGGCCCGACGGCGCGATGGAAGCCGCTCTCGCCGCGGACCGGGCTGGGGTGGGCTTCTGTCTGAGCACGATGTCGACGTCGAGCATCGAGCAGGTCTCGCGCGCGGCCAGCCGGCCGATCTGGTTTCAGCTCTACGTGATGCGCGACCGAGCTCTGGCGCAATCCATGATCGAACGCGCGCAAGCAGCCGGGTGTGCGGCGCTGGTGATCACGGTGGACCTGCAGATGCAGGGATTGCGCGAGCGCGACGTGCGCAACGGCCTCACCATCCCTCCGCAATTGCGCCTCTCCAACATCGCCGACCTCGCATTCCATCCCGGATGGGTGTGGCGATTCGTTACCGGGCCGAAGGTCACGCTGGCGAACCTCGTGGGCACCGGGCACGGCACGGACATGTTCACGATCGCGACCTTCGTCAACTCGCAATTCGACCAGTCGGTGAGCTGGAAAGACATCGATTGGGTGCGTTCGATCTGGAAGGGCCCCCTGGCGCTCAAGGGCGTGCTCAACCTAGAGGACGCGCGGCGAGCGCTCCAGCATGGCGTCGACGGCCTGATCGTCTCCAATCACGGCGGGCGCCAGCTCGACGGGGTACCCTCCAGCATCGCCGTCCTTCCCGCGGTGGTCGACGCCGTCGAGGGGAAGCTCGACGTGATCCTCGACGGCGGCGTGCGGCGGGGTACGGACGTCCTCAAGGCGCTCGCGCTCGGCGCCCGTGCTTGCATGATCGGGCGCCCTTTCTTGTATGGCTTGGCCGCCGCCGGCGGCGCCGGAGTCGCCAGAGCGCTCGAGATCCTGCGTACCGAGATCGACGTGAGCCTCGCCCTGCTCGGCCGAGGCGGCGTGGCCATGCTCGACCGCAACGCCGTCGCCCCGGCGCCACGCTAGCCCCGCTGGCGGGAGCTCGCCACAAATCGTCTGGCTGCCAGCTCCGCGAAGCTCTGCGACCCCACACTCGCCAGCCCGTACCGTCTCGCGCTACGATAAGCGCGCAGGGCGCGCTTCGCGTCCTGCGCACGAAGAGGACCCAATGAGCATCGTTCGAGTGCAAGAGGTGAGCCGGTGGGATCAAGCGTACTCCCGCCAGCAGCAAGAGGAACTGGTCGATCTTCTCGAGGACGGGCAGGTGCTCCTGTTCGAGAACCTGCGCTTTGCGCTGCTCGGCGACGAGGCGAGCCTGTTGACGCCGGAGGTTTCCGACGGCCGCTCGAAGAACATCGCTGTCGATCCGGTGACCGGGCGTGTGGCGGGCAGCTCGCTGTCGGGTCGCAGGCTCGAGCTTCTCCGCCGGCTGGTCGTACGATTCTCCCGTCAATCGCGAGACCTGCTCGACGCGCTGTTCCCCTCGTATGCGGAGAAGCTCCAGACGCGCCTCGCGAGTTACCGGCCGGTGCAGGTGGAGGGGCGCGTGAGTTCCGAGCGCAAGGACGACACCCGCCTGCACGTGGACGCGTTCGCCTCGCGCCCCAACCAGGGCCGCCGGATCCTGCGCGTGTTCACCAACATCAATCCGGAGGACCGCCCCCGCACGTGGCTGGTGGGCGAGCCGTTCGAGCGTTACGCCCAGCGCTTCCTGCCACAGGTGCGGGCGCAGTGGCCGCTGGAGGCCGCAACGCTGCGCGTGCTGGGGGTCACGAAGTCGCGGCGTACCGCCTATGATCACCTCATGCTGGGTCTGCACGACCGCGGTAAGCTCGACCGCGACTATCAGCGCGACTCCTTTCAGGAGCGCTTCGACTTCAAGCCCGGCTCGACCTGGATCTGCTTCACCGACCAGGTGCTGCACGCGGCACTGGGTGGGCACTACATGCTCGAGCAAACGTTCATGCTGCCCGTCGACGCCATGCGCCGCCCGGAGCGCTCGCCGCTGCGCACGCTCGAGCGGCTGACCGGCCGCGCGCTAGTTTGAACGCGTGGCGCCCATGCGCTTGCCATAGATGGCAGCGGCATTGCGCGCAGCGAGGGGAAACCGTCCAGGATCAGGTACCGCACTTGCCACCCACGCGATAAGGAGCGCAGCTCATGACACGTCCCGCGATCAATCCCGGCGTCGTCGACTGGTCGGGAGAAAACCCCGGCATGTACCTCAAAGAGTCGGCCGATGGGCCTTTCGTGACCTTGATCAGCTTCTTCCGCGTGGTGCTGTCTCCACACGGCAAAGGACACGCGGCGTTCCTGCTGCTCGACCCACAGGGTGCAGGCAAGGACGCATCCAAGCCCAACGTCTGCCTCACCGACAACGAGCCGCTCGCCGCTTACCTGCGCGACGGGTTCGTGGCGCATTTCGGTGCCTTCCGAGGCGTGGCGGGGCTGAAGGGTTGCCGGATCGGGCCGGCCTGGGACTTCATGGCCGCCGGCGACGGCCGCACCACGCATACCGAGTGGTTCCGCAGCCACATCGGGCAAGTGAGCCTGACCTGGGACGGACTCGGCGCGCCTTTCATCGTCGAGATGCCGGTCGAGAAGTCGGCGACCGGCCAGCACGAGATGTTTTCCCTGTTCGTCGAGGCCTCTGCGGTGCGCGCGAGCATCAACGGTAAGCCTGTCGCCGGCCGTCCCTTCCCGCGCGAGTTCGCCGGCAAGAAAGACAGCAGCACGGCTTTCCTGGCGTTCTCGGAAAGCTGGGTGAGACCCGCGTGACGGCTGTCAGGCGCCGAGGCTAGCGCGGGCGGCGCCCGACGCAGGACACCCACGCCTGGGCAAACATGGCGGCCGATTGCCGGCCCCACGCGCGGATGGCCTCGGCATGATGGGATTCGCCGCCGTGCTCGAGCTGCGCCGCGAGCGCTCCCGTGATGTCCGCCAGATCGTCGTAGTTCTGGTAGCGCGCCTGCGCCCGCAGGTCGACGAAGCCGGCGTCGAGCATGAGTCCGAGCAGCTTGCGTCCTACCAGGGTATCGCCGCCGTTCCGGTTCTGGATCTCGTTGTGTACGCGCATTGCCGCCACGAGCTCCGGCGTGGGTGGCGAGCCGATGAAACCGCCCCAGTCGGGCGCACAGACGCCCGCCACGCCACCCGGGCGCAGCACGCGCAGGAATTCGCGCAGGGCCAGCCCGGCGTCGCTCAGATGCTCGAGCAGCGCGTGGCTGAACACAGCATCGACGCTGCCGCCGGGGAAGGGAAGGTGGTAAGCGCTGGCTTCGCGGAAAGCCGCGTTCGCGATGCCGTGTCGCTGCGCGTCTCGGCTCGCCATCTCGACCTGAGACGGGCTCACATCCACGCCGATCACTTGACCGTCACCGATTCGGGCCGCGATCCCGAGCGTGATGCTGCCCGGACCGCAGCCGCAGTCCACGACCGTGATGCCAGGCTCCAGGAATGGGATGAAGAACGCGCCGTGCGACTCGAGAGTGCGGCGCGACACGAAGCCGAGCGCCGCCTGCCCGTATCCCAACGTATAGGTCTCCCCCATACACCAGCCAGCGGTTGGGCCGCGTCAGCCTCTAACGTTCACTCGGCGGCGAAGCCCATCTTGGCATGTGTACCATCGCAGTAAGGCTTATTGGACGAGCCGCCGCAACGGCACAGCGCGGTGCTTTGCGTGCGTAGGATGGTGCGGCCGGTCCCGGTGACCACCTCCAGGTTGCCTTTGACCAGAAGCGGGCCGTTCTTGGCGGCGGTGACCGTGACGGTGCCGTCGCGCTTCGCCAGCGGCTGCGACTCCACAGTCGGCGGTTCGCCGGTCGCGGTGAACTTCGCTCCGACGTGGCTGCCGTCGCAATATGGTTTGTTGCGTGAGGCCCCGCAACGGCACAGGGTCGCGCGGAAGGCCGCCTTGCCTGCGAGCTCCAGCTCGCCATGAAACGCGAGCGGACCGTTCTCCCGGATGCGCACGAGATTCACCTTGGGCGGCGACTCCTGCAGCCCGCCATCGATGCGCTCGTACGTGATGGCGCCCGACGGGCAAAGATGCGCAATCTCGGCCACCGCCTCGGGCGAAGCATTGTCGGGATGGATCCACGCGCCCGCAGCGTTGGGCACGAATACGTCCGGCCGACCCAGCACGCAATGGCGCGAATGGATGCACTTGTGTCCGTCGAAGCGGACGACGATCCGCTGGCCGCGAATTTCCTGACCGCTGTCGCTCATTTCTCTCCTCCGTTTCTAGCCTTCCCGGCTCACTGCCGCTCCGACACCGCCAGCAACTCGACCAGGAACTGTTTCCACAACTCGACTCGATAGAACGTCCGATGCCCCCGGCTGGCGTCGCTGATCGGAATCAAAACATATCGACCTCGGGGCACGCGCCGGATCTCGCGCTCCATGACGCCCAGCTCGGGCGGATAGCGTTCGTCGTCGGCGGAGTTAATCGCAGTCACGGCGGCGCGGATACGTTCCAGCCCCGGTCCTGGATCGTAGGTGCGCGAGGACTCCCAGGCGTAGAGGAAATCGTTGGCATCGGTGGTGGCCAGGCTACTGCGCACCGTGTCGTCGAGCAGCCGGTCGGCAGCCGCAACCGTAGGCGCCGCCAGATACAGCTCTCGCGCCCCGCTACCCGTCATGAACGCGATCTGCAGCGCAGTCGTGAGACCCGGGGGCTGGCGCACGTACTCGCCGCCGCGCCATTCGGGGTCATTGCGGATGGCGTCGGTGATGGCACGCCGTTCCATGCGGTTCCGGCCCGCGATCTGCACCGGCAGGCACGCCATAGGGAGCACCGCGTCTGCAAACTCAGGGTAGGTCGCGGCCCACATCCACGCGTGCATGCCGCCCATCGAGATGCCCACGATGAGCCGCAGGTGATCGACCCCTAGGCCCTGCGTGAGCAAGAGGTGCTGGGCCCTGACCATGTCGTCGTAGGTGTAGCGCGGGAAGCGAGCGTGCAGGCCGTCGCTGGGCTTGGTCGATCCGCCGTGGCCGACGCTGTCGGGCAGAATCAGATAGTAGCGCGACACATCAAGCGGCTGACCGGGACCGTACAGCGGGTCCGCCCAATCCGGCCGCAGTAGGCTCGCCGCCCGACCGCCCGTGCCGTGCAGCAACAAAACCGCGTTGCGCACTCGGCCGGAGCCGTCCCGCAGCGGCGTGCCGACCGTCGTGTAGTGCAGATTCAACTCGGGGAGTACTTCGCCGGTCGTGAACCGGAAATCGTGCAGGACGAAATCCCCCTGCTCGACTTGGATCGGCGCCGCTACGGCCTGCTCAGCCAAGGCGAGACATAGCGGCAGAAGAATGCCGCTCCAGACACGCGTGCGCATGGAAGATCGGGAGGCAGGGAAACGGGTTAGCTGTCAGCATGTGCCCGCTAGGATACGCGCGGGGCCTCCCGGGTCAACCATCGGACGGACGGCCGATGGGACGCGTCACGGATGCGGGG
>Ga0335077_10004466_pt1 | contig 17068 bp, 17 predicted proteins | sample Lox_Sample_31_FD_207151 | JGI IMG/M metagenome (GOLD analysis project Ga0335077, IMG submission 207151) | Soil microbial communities from Loxahatchee National Wildlife Refuge, Florida, United States - Lox_Sample_3.1 | ecosystem: Environmental > Terrestrial > Soil > Wetlands | place: USA...
CAAGGAAAAGAGCCGCCCTAGATGTTTCGCCATTGCTTCCACGGATTCTTCAGCATCGCTCCGACACGGTTCATTCGATCGTTCCCCCTTTGCTTCGTTGCTTCACTCCAATGCCGCCGCCACCCTGGCTCCCAAATCCGCCGGAGTCTCCACCGTGTGAATTCCGGCGTTATTCATGGCGGCATATTTGTCTTTGGCAGTTCCTTGCCCGCCGCTGATGATCGCGCCCGCATGGCCCATGCGCCGCCCCGGCGGAGCCGTCTGGCCTGCGATGAATCCTACAACCGGCTTCTTCACGTGCGCCTTAATCCACTCGGATGCGCGCTCTTCCGCGTTTCCGCCGATTTCGCCGATGAGCACGATGGCGTTGGTATTGGGGTCGTCGTTGAACATCTTGATCGCATCGAGAAAGGTCGTGCCGATGATCGGGTCGCCGCCAATCCCGATACACGTGGATTGGCCGATGCCAAGTTGCGTCAGTTGATGTACCGCCTCATAAGTCAAAGTTCCGCTGCGGCTCACCACGCCGACGCTGCCCTGTTTGTGAATTCTTCCCGGCATTATCCCAATCTTGCACTTGCCCGGCGAGATGATTCCCGGGCAATTCGGACCGATCAGTCGCGTCTTCGTTTTGCTCAGGACCTCCGCGACTCGCACCATGTCTAGCGCCGGAATTCCTTCCGTGATGCAAACCACCAGCGGCAATTTCGCGTCAGCGGCTTCCAGGATGGCGTCGGCGGAATACGCCGGCGGCACGAATATCACGGAAGCATCCGCTCCTGTAGCCTTCACGCCTTCCGCCACCGTGTTGAACACCGGCCGTTCCAGGTGTTTCGTCCCGCCCTTGCCTGGCGTCACGCCGCCGACGACATTGGTGCCATACTCGATCATCTGCTGGGCATGAAATGTGCCTTCCCGCCCCGTGAAACCCTGAATCAGCACTCGCGTCTTCTCGCCAACCAGGATGCTCATCGCGCACCTCCCGCCAGCGCGACCACCTTTTGCGCTCCATCTTTCATCCCTTCTGCAATTGTAAAGTTCAATCCGCTCTCCCGCAGAATCTGTTGCCCAACCTCCACGTTCGTCCCTTCCATGCGCACAACAATCGGCACCTTCACCTGCAAATCCTTTGCTGCCGCGACGACCCCGGTCGCCAGCACGTCGCAGCGCAGGATGCCGCCGAAAATATTGATGAACACGGCTCGCACCGCCGGATCGCTCATCAGAATGCGAAATGCATTCTTTACCTGATCCGCCGAAGCACCACCGCCGACATCCAGGAAATTCGCGGGCGAGCCTCCCGCGTACTTGATGATATCCATCGTCGCCATGGCCAGCCCGGCGCCGTTCACCATGCACGCGACCGTTCCATCCAGCTTGATGTAGTTCAACCCGTATTTCGACGCGTCAACTTCAAGTGGGTCCTCTTCGTCCAGGTCGCGCAACTCGCGCAGATCCTTGTGGCGGAACAATCCGTTATCATCGAAGGTCATCTTTGCGTCCAACGCCACGAGCTTCCCGTCGCCCGTCAATACGCACGGATTAATCTCCAGCAACGAGGCGTCTGTATCGATGAACGCACGGTACAGCGCCTGCAAAAACGGCGTCGCTACAGTCACCTGTTCCCCGGTCAGTCCGAGACCAAACGCGATTTTGCGCGCCTGGTACGCTTGCAATCCGACCGCGGGATGAATCTGTTCCCTCAAGATGGCGCTGGGGTTCTCCTTCGCCACCTGCTCAATTTCCATCCCGCCAGCCGCGCTGGCCATAAACACTGGCCGTCCGGTCTCGCGGTCGATCAACAGCCCGAGATACAGCTCCCGCTTGATGTCCAGTCCTTCTTCGATCAACAACCGCTTCACCAAACGTCCTTGCGGTCCTGTCTGCACCGTCACCAGCGTCATCCCCAAAATGTTCGAAGCAATTTCCGCCGCCTCGTCCGCCGAGCGCGCCAACTTCACTCCTCCGCCCTTTCCGCGCCCACCGGCGTGGATTTGCGCCTTGACCACCACAACATGCGACTTCAGCCGTTGCGCGGCTTCCCGCGCTTCTTCCTTCGTGAACGCCACTTCTCCTCGAGGAGTAGTCACTCCATACCGCGCGAGGATGGCTTTAGCTTGATACTCATGAATCTTCATTTGAGGTTCTACCTTTTGGACAGCCCCGCTGGAGCCAGGGCCGACATCTTGTGCCACGATGGGACATCGCACAGATGTTAAAATTTGAGGTTTCGTAAAACAATCAAGTTTACTTGAGACCCGGGTCTCCGGCAAGGCAGCGCGAACATTCAGCCAAAGGGAAGAATGAGTACAACGCTCCATTTGATCGAAAAAACAGAAGGTCTTGAAGCTCTCACCCGCCAGGAAGCCGAAGCGCTCATGGAGGAACTGCTTTCCGGCCACTTGGAGACCATGGAGATCGTCCGGCTGCTTCTGGCTCTCAATCTGCGCGAGATTACCTCCTCGGAACTCACCGGATTCGCCAGTGTCATGAGGCGTCATGCTGCCCCTGTCTTTCTTCCAGGAGAATTGCACCCAGAAAATTTGGTCGACACCTGTGGCACGGGGGGCGACAGCACCGGCACATTCAACATTTCCACGGCGGCAGCCTTTGTAGCCGCGGCTGCGGGAGCGCGCGTGGCAAAGCATGGTAATCGTTCGGTCAGCTCCTTTTGTGGTTCCGCCGACGTTCTCGAAGCGCTCGGTGCGCGCATCGATTTGCCCCTGGAAAAGTCCGGGCAATCCATCCGCGAACTGGGGATTGGATTTCTTTTCGCGCCGGCCGCTCATGCCGCCACGCGGCACGCCATTCCCGCCCGCAGGCACATCGGCAAGCGCACCGTGTTCAACCTCCTTGGTCCCCTCACGAATCCCGCGAACGCGGAAAATCAGGTGCTAGGCGTCTTTTCTCCGGACCGCATCGACTTGATGGCTGCGGCGCTGGCGGAACTCGGCGTTCGCAGAGCCTTCGTTGTCCACGGTTCCGGGGGACTCGATGAGTTTTCTCTTTCCGGCGAAACCCTGGTCGCCGAAGCACGTGATGCCGCGGTGAAGCGATTTGTGGCTACTCCTGAGGACTTTGCCCTGCCCCGCGCTCCACTCGAAGCCCTCCGTGGCGGGGCCCCGAAGGAAAATGCCGCCCTGATCCGCGCTGTTCTCGAGGGGGAGACTGGACCGAGGCGCGACGTTGTTGTCATGAATGCCGCTGCAGCCCTGGTCGTCGCCAACATCGCCGGTGACTTTCGCGAAGCTGCGGTTTTGGCCAATCGCGCGATTTCTTCCGGAGCCGCGCTGGGGAAACTCGAGCGCTTCATCGCTTTCACGAATGCTGCAGCGTGATCCGCCTTCAGGGTTTTTGCCGGACTGTCCGGGTCATTTCCCGAAGCTGTGGCGGCGTGAATCCCCCAGGCGGTGATGCCGGTGACTCCCGCTCCGACGATGAAGTAAACGACTTTGCTCGAGATGCCCGCTTTTCCCCCGCCGGCTCCGGCCGCATCTTGCGGCTCCGCTGGCGAATCTAGATAAATCCGATCGGTCTCTCCTTCCGGCAGATCCCGGAACTCCTGATGGTAGGAGAAGTTCAACCTCCACGATCTGCTCGTTGTAGCCGCTGGGATTCCTGTGCAGGTTGCCAAATTCGGTAGACTTCTCTGATTAGAAATCCGGGGCTAGAGCGAAAGGAAATTCTTAAGGATTTGCTTGCCGCACTCCGTCAGTACCGACTCAGGATGAAACTGCACACCTTCGACCTTGTACCGCCGGTGGCGCAGGCCCATGATGATGCCGTCACGCGTTTCCGCTGTCACCACGAGTTCCCGCGGCAGCGACTCTCGCTCCACAACTAGTGAATGATACCGGGTGGCCGTCAGCGGATTCGCCACTGATTGGAAAATCCCCTTGCCGTCGTGTTCAATCTCGCTGGTCTTCCCGTGAAACAGTTTCGGCGCACGAACGATTCTCCCGCCAAACGCGGCCCCAATGGCCTGATGTCCCAGGCATACGCCCAGAATCGGAAATCTGTCCGCGAGCCTCTGCACCAGTTCCACTGAGACGCCCGCTTCCTGCGGCGTGCAGGGTCCCGGCGAAATCACAATGCGCTCCGGCTTCCGGCGGGCGATCTCGTCCACCGAAATCTTGTCGTTTCGATGCACTTCCAGTCTGCAACCCAACTCCCCCAGGTACTGCGCAAGGTTGTACGTAAACGAATCGTAGTTGTCGAGCAGCAGAATCACGATTTCCGCCTCGCCCTCTTCACCGCCGGGGCTACGGGCGCCGCTTCCAGCGCGCGCAACAGCGCCTTCGATTTGTTCACCGACTCGTCAAACTCGCCTTGCGGAGTCGAATCGGCCACGATTCCCCCACCCGCCTGCACGTAGGCCACTCCATTCTTGATGACCATGGTGCGCAACGCGATGCAAGAATCCAGGTTGCCCGCGAAATCCAGGTACAAGATTCCGCCGGCGTAAATTCCGCGCCGCGTTTTTTCCAATTCTTCGATAATTTCCATCGCCCGCACTTTGGGCGCCCCGGAAACGGTCCCGGCAGGAAAGCATGACATCAGCGCGTCGAAGCAGTCCACGTCCTCCCGCAGTTGTCCTCGCAGGCTGGAGACCAAGTGCATCACGTGCGAATAGCGCTCCACGGTCATCAACTTTTCCACGCGCACGGTTCCGTAGTCGCACACGCGCCCCAGGTCGTTCCGCCCAAGATCCACCAGCATAATGTGTTCGGCGCGCTCTTTCTCGCTTGCCAGCATTTCCTTCTCGAGGCGCAGGTCCTCCGCCTCGTTCTCCCCTCTCCACCGCGTCCCCGCAATCGGCCGGTAGAACACCTCTCTTCCCTGCACCTTGACCAGCATCTCCGGCGAGCTTCCCACGACATGCACATCGTTCAGATGAAGGAAGAAAAGATAGGGCGAAGGATTCAAGGCACGCAGTTCCCTGTAGACATCAAATGGCGAGGACTTTGTCTTCGCCGAAAACCGCTGACTGATCACCACCTGGAAGATGTCGCCCGCACGGATATATTGCTTGGACTTCCGCACCGCCTCCAGGTATTCGTTGCGGCCAAAGTTCGACGTTACTTTTGGCGCCCGCGATGTTCTCGCGGCAGCCTCTCGCCGGACTTCTCCCTCGACGGGCGTCTCCAGAAGTTCACGCGTCCGCTTGATTTCCTTCACGGCCGCGTTGTATTTCGCCCGCAGGCTTCCCGGCCCCTCCGTATAGACGTTCCGAACCATCCACAGCCAATGCTGCACGTGGTCGAAAGCAATCAGTCCGCGATAGAACATCAGCATCGCATCATAGAGGCCGATATCGTCGCGCAACCTCTTCGGCAGCCGCTCGATCAGCCGCACCATGTCATAGCTGAAGTAACCGATCGCGCCGGCCACAAGCGGCGGCAAGCCTGGAACGCGCACGGGGTGGAACTTCGACATGTGTTCCCGCAAAAATGAGATCGGGTCGCACTCCTCCCAGATCATTCGATTCCGGCTTTCCAGCACGCATGCACCGCCGGCGTAGCGAAATACCTCTTCAGGATTGGCCCCGACAAAGGTATAGCGCGCGATTTTTTCTCCGCCCTCCACGCTTTCCAAGAGGAACGAGTATCGCGCTCCCTGCGAAATACGGAGATAGGCGCTCACCGGCGTCAACAGGTCGGCTGAAAACACGTCATACACGGGGATCAGGTTCCCCTGCTTCGCCAGCTGCTGAAACTCCTGAAAGGTTGGTCGGACCATACGCCTGTTCAACGAGCTCTCATAAAGAGACGAATTATACCGTGTGTCCCACTGCAAAGGTGCTCTGGGCGAGTTTTTCTTTAGCGCCGGGCTCTCTCTTCTCCCCGCAGGGTCTTCAGCACCGCCGCTCGCATCGCGGCTTCCGGCGCTCTGCTGCCCATCCACAGTTCCCATTGCGCGATGCCTTGTGCTAGGAACATCTCGACACCTGAGATTGTGCGGATTCCTCGCGATGCGGCCATGCGCAGCAATTTCGTCTGTAGCGGACGGTAAACAAGGTCCATGACCAGCTCGCAATTCAGCTCCGCCGCTTCCAAAGGTGATCTGTCTGTATGCGGATGCATGCCCACAGGGGTTGCATTCAAAAGCGCGTCGAATTTCTCCTTGCGCAGTGCTTTCCGTGGAATCACTCCGCCGCGCACCGCCTGCGCCAACTCCCTCGCCGAACTTTCTCGCCGCGCGCAAATAAGCGCCTCCGCCCCCGCCTGAGCTACGGCAAAAGCCGCTGCCCTGGCCGCACCGCCCGCGCCAAAGACCACCACGCGGCTGCCCTTCAGCCGCATTTTGTTCTCCAGCGCCCTCAGCACACCGACGTAATCGGTATTGCTTCCCGCCAACGTCCCGCCACGGCGAACGGTCACGGTATTCACCGCCCCGATTTTTTCCGAAAGCGGCTCGCATTCATCCAGATAACGAAAGATTTTCTGCTTGTGCGGTATGGTCACACTGAATCCCGCGATTCCGAACTCCTCCAGGACTTCCAAAAACTCGCCGAGCTTCTCCACCAGAAACGGCAGAAACACCGCTTCTTTTCCTGCCGCAACGTAGGCCGTATTGTGCAAAAGCGGCGACATCGAGTGTTCAATGGGATTCCCAATCACGCCATACACGCGCGTCTTGTGGGTCAGCTTGTGCGCGCGGTAAAGCTCTTTCAATTCTTGCAGCGGCACTTGGCCGGGTGCCGTTGCCGCCCCCACCGGCGCGTAAACCAGCGCGCTTCCCTCTCGCAACGCAAGGATTCGCGCTGGCAACCCAATCTCACCCATCGGCACGGCCACAACTCTCCGCGTTCCCAATCGCAGAAGCCGCGAACAATCGCTCAACCGACGCGACATTGCCGCCACCTTTACCGCGTCGACTCCATCGCGCTCTCGAATCCTAATCTTCTTCGGCAGCTTCGGCGTCCGCCGAAAATCGTGGATCGAGAGCAACACCTTGGGCGGCAGCGCGTAACCCTCCACCGATTCCCCCGGCAGTTCGCGCAGCGTTTCTATCTCCAGATCACACCACGTGCATCCCGCTTCTTTCGCCTTCATCAGCCAAAACAGCTCAGCAGAGGCCCCGCCTGGCAGTTCTCCGCCCCCGACCCTCCGGCGGCATGTGGCGATGAAGCTTGCCTTGCGCGGGGCTGCTCGCTTCAACCATTTCAGCGCTTTGTGACGCTCCCCGTCATTCGCCAGCCAGTCCAGACGCAGTTCGACCGTTGAAGTTTCGCGCAAAGCTTTGCGAACTAGATTGCCGAATTCCAAGGCGCTCGGGGTGGCCACAACAGCACAGATTCGGGCCACCCCTTCCCCAAAGACGCTCATCCCCGTAAATGCCCCCAATCCGTTGAAAATACGGCTTGTAGCACGTCTTACCTAAAGTGTAAAGTCATGGAACCCATTTTGTTGACGCCACTCCGGGCTCTTGATAGTTTCAAAGTGCAAGTCCCCGCACGGCCCTTTTTTGGCGTGACTCGAAGGAGTGTTCTCATGCGCGCAATTGCAGCAGGAATGGGTCTTGGCATGTTACTCGCAGGCGCCAGCGCCTGGACGCAGGACAATCCACAGACACAATCCGTTTCTTCCACGCAACCCGTCGCCGCCGTGACTTCCCCGGATTTCACGGCTGTCTATTGCTCGAATTTCGTCACTTCAGATCACGGCGACGATTCTCGTCTGATTTCCGGCGAGCAGTCCAATTCGAAGCTTTTCTTCGGCACGCGTGACTTCGTCTTTATCAACAAGGGGTCCAATCAGGGCGTTCGCGTTGGCGACCGCTACGCTGTCTATCGCCCGGATGCCGACCCCACCGCAGTGCAGTGGTTCAAGTGGCAGAACAAACTCGCGAAAGCCATGGGCACGTTCTACAAGGACGCCGGCCAGCTCCAAGTCGTCAACGTCCAGCCGAATGTCTCTACTGCCCAGGTCACCTTCACCTGCGAATTCCTGCAGCGCGGCGACCTCATCCGCCCTCTGCAGGAGCGCCCCTCGCCCCCCTTCAAGACCGAAATCAATTTTGACCGCTTCGCCCCGGTGAGCGGCAAGTCTGTGGGCATGCTTGTGTTCGGCAAGGATTTCTCACAGACCTACGGAAAGTTCAGTACGGTTTACGTCAATCTCGGCACGAACCAGGGCGTCGCTGTAGGTGACTACATGCGCATCTTCCGCTATCAGGGCAGCCATGCGGAGACCGCAAAATACTACGAGGATTATCAGTACTCGATGTACGGCTATGGCAGCACGCCCGTGCACTACCAGTGGAACGATCTTCCCAGGGAGATCCTAGGAGAAGGTATCGTTCTCAACGTGGGCCCCAATTCCTCGACGATACTCGTTACTCTCAGCCGCGTGGACATGTTTGCCGGCGATTATGTGGAAGTCGAATAGTTCCACTCTTTTCCTTCTCGGCCCGCGTCTGTTTTCCGGCGCGGGCTTTTATTTTCCCTCTTGCCCCTCGCCAAGGATCTCGCACGTAAAGCCGTAAATCCGCGTGTCGGGAGCTTTCCAGGCTTCGCCTGGCAAGCCCGCTTTGTGGCATGTCTCCCTCAAAAACTCCTCCCGGTTCAAACCGTACTCCCTAGCCACTTGCGGCAAAAGCAGCCCTCGGTGAAATCCCTGCTCCACCAGCAGACCATGCTTGCCAATTTCAATCTCTTCCGGAAGAATCCGCTCGAGCGGCGAGAGCAGCGACACCTCGATCTCCATGTCCTTGATCTCCTCGGGCCGCATCGGGCTGAACCGGGGATCCTCTTGCGCCGCGCTCATCGCGCAGTGCGCCACCGCTCTTCCCAGCGGTTCCTTCGCTTCAATCACACCAATGCACCCTCGCAGCCGTTTCCCCGTGTGCAGTGTCACGAACACGCCACATCGCTGCTCGAACACTTCTGTTTTTGGGATTTCCGCCAGCAGACGGCCGCGGCACACAGCTTCCACCACGGCCTGGCGCGCCAACTCCAGAATTGCCTTCCGGTCGGGTTCAGAGAGGCACAACATCCCGCTTCTTCTGCGCTTCCGTCATACTCAGCTTGCCCCGCTGTTTGATTCGATCGTCAAGCTGGTCCCAAAACCTGTAAAAATACTGTGCCGCTGATACCAGTGCGCTGATTACCACCAGCCAAAGCAAGATCAATCCGAAATCCCTCAGCGAGGGGTGCCGCGCCCCGGCAATCAGCACCGCGGCCGCGCACACCTGCAAGACCATTTTCGTTTTTCCCAGTGTCGACGCCGCAATCGTAAATCCTTCCGCCGAAGCGATGTTTCGCAATCCCAAGATCATCAATTCCCGCCCGATGATGATCACGACCATCCAGGCCTTGGCCAAGTGCATGTCGACCAGCGAAATGAACGCCGCGCAAATCAGCAGCTTGTCCGCAATCGGGTCCAGCAGAATTCCCAGCGTGGTCACCTGCGCTCGGCGTCGCGCAAAATACCCATCCGCCCAATCCGTCGCCGCCGCGATCAACAGGATGAGCACTCCCCAAACCTCAAAGTGAACGTGCAAGCCCCACATTTCTACATTCGGACTGCGCGTCAGCAGCACCACAATCAACAGCGGGACGATAAATATCCGCAATAGCGTCAATGTGTTGGGAAGATTCATAGTGGCGCGGATTTCGCGGGCCTTTTTTCCGCTCTCGTGCCCCCGCACGGCCCACTATAGTCTGCGCTCCCTCGGGCGTCAACGCCGCGCCAGTTCTCTCGGTAGCCCGCTGCCAGGATACTTTTCGGTTACCACACGGGCATTTACCTTCGCTCCGGCAGAAATACTCTTTCGTAACACCTTCTGCTGCAAAGCTGTGCAAATTCACATATCTGCTTGAGTTGCTATTTCTGACGAACCCGGCAAGAGCACTTCCCTGGCCTCCATTTAACCTGTTACATATCAGTATGTTACAGATGGCATAGGGATCCGAGACTGATCAAGCCTGGCAAGCCTTTTCACGGCCACTCCGCAAGACCGGGTCACTTTCCACAACATTTTCCACAGCCAAGCCGGCCTCACCAGCGCCCATTTCTGCCCCGTTTTTCCTTCACATTCTGTTTATATTTGCGGGAACGCGAGGTGAATTACTTTAAAGTTATCTGCACCTGTTTTGTTCAAAGTTCAGATCGCGCGAGGTCCCCGCAGCACTCGCGCCGGCAAGAAAAGGATGGCTCGCAGCAGGTCGAACACTCCCTGCACCGCGATTCCCAAGAGGCGGAAAGGCAGCAGGAACAACCACACCAGTGGGTAAAGCACCAACGCCAGCAAGGCGATCGGCCAACACACCACCAAAAGGATGCACCACAGAAAGAAGGCCGCCATGTTGTTACCCCCTACTCAGCCATACGAAACGGAAGACGGGAAAGTTTCCTTAGCGGCAAAGTCCCTCAACTTCAACCGTCGCGCCACCGCCGCTGGAACTTCCGCCTCCAACTCCATGTGCGAATCTTTGACTTGCGAACGCAAGACGCGCCCCAGCGCGTGGATCAGCGCCAGTGCGCGTCCTTCACTCAACGGCATGTACAGAGAGAGCTTTACCATCGGATCCACGGGCATTGCCGCGTCTATCCTTTGCAGCAATCCGGCCAGTCCTTCGCCGGTCAACGCCGATACCAACACTGGCGGTTGTTCCCCGCCATTCGGATGGGACCATGCGGATTCAAATTGTTCCCGCTGCTCTACCGTCAATCGGTCTACCTTATTGAAGACGCGAATCCTCGGCCGCTCTGTCACCTCGAGCTCTCTCAGAATCTTTTCGACTTCCTGCTCCAGTTCATCGTGATACGGGTTCGAAATGTCGCTTAACTGCAGGATTAACGCCGCCTCCTGCACCTCCTCCAGCGTGGCGCGAAACGCGGTCATCAATCCTTTGGGCAACGCGCGGATGAACCCCACGGTATCCGACATCAGAATTCTTCGGTTCGAAGGCAGCCGCAGCGCTCTCACTGTCGGGTCCAACGTCGCGAACATCCGCGAAGACACCCGCACCTCCGCCCGGCTCAACGCGTTAAACAGCGTAGACTTCCCCGCGTTCGTATAGCCCACCAGCGCCACGGTTCCCAGCGGCACGGCGTTTCGCGCCTCTCTGCGCAGCGCCCGCTGCTGGCGTACTTCGTCGATACTCTCTTGAATCTTCCGGACACGCTCGCGGATGCGCCGTCGGTCCGTTTCCAGCTTCTTTTCGCCAGGGCCGCGCACGCCGATTCTTCCCGCTCCTCCGCCCGCTCCTCCCGCGCCGCCTCCGCCGCTCTTGCCGCCCAGCCGGGACATCTGCACGCCGCGACCCGTCAGCCGAGGTAAAAGGTAATTCAATTGTGCCAGTTCGACCTGCAGTTGCCCTTCGCGGCTCCGTGCGTGCCGCGCAAAAATATCCAGGATCAATTGTGTACGGTCGATTACGCGGCGTTCTGTGGCGGCCTCGATATTCCGCTGCTGCACCGGAGAAAGTTCGCTGTCGAAAATAATCAGCGGGCTTTGCCGGGAAATCGCCTCCGCCCGAATTTCTTCGAGCTTTCCGCGCCCTACCAGCGTCGCGGGATCCGCCGCATCTCGCAATTGGAATAGAGTGCCCGAGATTTCTGCCCCTGCGCTTCGCGCCAATTCCACCAGTTCCACCAGCGATTCGCGTCCCGCTTCTCCCGCGGGCATTCCGGCAAATCGCGGCGCGCGCTTCCACCCGACTCCCACCAGGAGCACTCGTTCCGAAACGGAAGTGTTATGCTGAGTTTTCATACGGGGAGGAAGGCTAGCGTGGTCGCGCAAATCTCGCGCTGCCTGCAGGGAACTTGCTTCATCACAAACATTATACTTCGATTGCCCCGGCCCCGGGTATCTTCGTTCCCATCGCTCTCAGAACCCTTTGCAGCGCTTCCTTCTGAATCTTGCCTTCGTCGCCGAAACCCTCGAGCCATGTCACTCCTTTTTCTCTCCGGAACCACGTCATCTGCCGCTTTGCGTACCGCCGCGTAGCTCGCTGAATCGCGGCGCGCGCTTCGTCCAGCTTCATTTCACCGCGCAGCACTCCTCGCAGCTTTCGGTACCCGATAAAATCAAACGCCTTGGCATTTTCCGGCACTCCGCTCTCCACCAGGCCTCGCACCTCTTCCAGCCATCCGCTCGCCAGCATCGTCTCCGTGCGCGCGTGAATGCGCGCGTAAAGTTCCTCTCGCCCAGGCATCAGCCCGATTTTTATAGCGCGCCAGCCCTGTAATGGAATCTGGCCGCCGCGATGCACTGCGGAGAGCGGCTTCCGGGCCAGCAGACAAACTTCGATTGCGCGAATCAGCTTCTGTTCATCGGCGGCAGCAATCTTCCCCGCCGACTCTGCGTCCAGCCTGCTCAGAATGCCGTGCAAGTGCCACGGTCCGTGCTCCGCTGCACTCGCTCGCAATCGTTCTCTCAGTTCTTCCGACCGTTGCGGCACATCCGCCAAGCCCTCCAGCAGCACGCGCAGATACAGTCCCGTTCCAACTGTAAAGATCGACAGCTTCTTCCGCCTCCGTAAGTCGTCCAGCACGGCAAGCGCCTTTTCTCGGTACCCGCCCGCCGTGGCTGCTTCAGAGCTATCGAGCACATCGATCAAATGATGCTGCACGCCGTGCCGTTCAGCTATCGTCGGCTTGGCTGTCCCGATATCGAAGCCGCGGTAGAGCTGCGTGGAATCACAGGCGACGACTTCCCCGTTTAATCGTTCGGCCAGCCACACGCCCAGCGCCGATTTTCCAGACGCGGTGGGTCCCACAATTGCTACAAGGGCAAGTTCGGAAGGCGGATTCATTTGCGAAGCAGCGGTGGCCATGCGCGGATCAGCAAGACGACCAGCACAATCAACGCCAGCAAAAGACTACCGAGCACTTGTTGGCGAACGAGTTTCATCGTTGAATCCCGCGATCCCGCAGAAACTCGGCCTTAGTTCGTCGGGATCGGCAGATTGTAATAATACGTGAATCGCAACTCGATGTATGGCCCTTTGAATTGCGGCGGCAGTTGCGGAAACGGATTCGACGCCCGGATCGAAGAAATGGCTGCGCGGTCCAGCGGTTCTTTGCCTGAGCCAAAGACGCGTTGCGGGTCGCCGTCCGGCACGCTGCCATTCCTCGTAATCTTGAATTGCAGCGACACCACTCCTTGATCCCCAAGTTCCACCGACGCCGGCATGACCGCAAACCAATTCTGCTTCACCGTGATGTACACGCGACGAAGATAGTCGTTGAAATCCACTCCCTCGGTGTCCGTGAGCATCTCCACCCCGGCCCCCGCCGTTCCGTGTCCCCCGCCACCTCCGCCACCACGCCCGCCACCGGGATAAGGTGAACCTCCGCCCATCGGCACCGGTGAATTGACTCGCCCCGAACGCGCTGCGTCTCGAATCGTATCTCCAGGCGAACTCGTCTTCGGCAAGATCAATCCGCCGCTCTGCGGCACGGGCATGTCCGGATTTTCCAGTTTCGTTGGCGTCTTCGGCAGCTCCCCTTTGGAACCTTGCGCCGGCTGCGGCGCCACGACATTTGGCTGCGGGGCCGGCATACTCGGTAACTCTTTCTTCGGAACCTCTGGCTGGGGCGGGGCAGGAGGCGGCTCGATCGTGGGCGCAGCCTTTCGAATCTCGCGAGGATCCACCTTCACGCTCGGATGCGGTGCCGGAGGAGCCGAAGGCTTCAGCGACTCCAAAGCTCCTGGTGGCAACAGCACGGAGATCTGTTTCCGGCCAATTTCGTCTACTTCTCTCGACCGGGGGTGATAGGAAACGACATAGGCGATTGCCAGGATAAAAAGCAAATTCAGCGCCAGTGAGGCGCTTAAGACGATCATCTCCCCAATCGACCGCTTCTGCGCGCGCTCGGGTGGTAGAAACGACACTTCGCCGGTCTGAATGATATCCGGTTCAACCAGATCTTCCGACACAGGCAGAAGTTCCGGAAGCACCTCAGGCGGTGCCACTCCCTGCGGAATGGTGATGCGTTCGTCCAGTTCCGAAGGTTGCGGTGGCAGGTTGGATTCATCCGGCCGCTGTACCGCTTCGACGTTCAAGTCCCGCGGCACCACCACGCGCGCCGCAATCGACTCCAGCGGCAGGTTTGCAGGTATCGTCGAATGACCATCCAGCGCCACGATCGGAAGCGTCGAAGGCACCAGCGTGCGTTCGTCCAGCGAGGAAGGACGCCGCCGCGTCGTCGTTATATCGCCGGACGGGGGGCGCGCTCCCTTCGGTACTAAAATCCTCGGAATCATCGGTTCGCTTTTCCAGGAGTGCCTGCCGCTACTGGTTGGACGCGTGCCGCATGTTCCCGGATGCTTTCCATAACCCGGCTTGCCAACGCCAGCGCGGCGCGTCCCGCCTTCCCATCCGTCTTCGGTGCGACTCGCGTCTTCACCGCTTCCACAAAGGCTTCCAACTCCCCGCGCAGAGGCTCCACGTCCGGCGCAGGAAGCTTTTCAAACCCGAATTCCGGCTGCGGGCCAGGGCGTTTCACGCTGACCCGCAGCGCGTCGCGTCTTCCGTAATCGAGGGAGATGTACTCATGCTGCTGAAAAAACCGCATCTTGCGCACGCGCTCGGTCGACACGCGGCTCGAAGTTACATTGGCCACCGCCCCGCCCGCAAATTCTAGTCGCGCGTGCGCGATGTCCACCTTATCAGTCAGCACAGGGATGCCCACGGCCTTCACTTCTTCCACAGGCTCCTTCACCAACGCCAGCAAAATGTCCAGATCGTGGATCATCAAATCATAGATGACATCCACATCCAAACTTCGCGGCGTGAACACACCCAGCCGGTGCACTTCAAAAAACAGCGGCCGATTGACTACCGGCTCCACGGCCAGCACCGCAGGGTTGAAGCGTTCCACGTGGCCTACCTGCAACACTCTGCCGTTCCGCTCCGCCGCCGCAAGCAGTTCATCCGCGTCTTCAACCGTCCGTGCCATGGGCTTTTCGACTAACACGTCGATACCCATATCCGTCAGCCGGCAGCCTACCTCCCGGTGCGCCACCGTCGGCACGGCCACACTCGCCGCGTCAACGGAGCCGCGAAGCTCCTCTATGCTTTGGAACGTTCCGGTCTGAAACTCTTGCGCCACCTGGGCCGCTCGCTTTGCGTTCTCGTCCACGACTCCCGCCAACACCACGTTCTCCATTTCGCGGTATACGCGCGCGTGATTCCGCCCGAATTCTCCACACCCCACCACGGCCACGCGGATTTTGCGCGGTCCTCCGCCCACACCTGCTCCTGCGCTCATTCTTTGTTCATTCTCCGGGAATCAATCTCTGGTTCCGCGCCCTGAACGGAAGAAAACGCCTGTATAGTGATCCCTGCGGCGTCTGCCATTTCCATCAATTTTGCGCGGTCAAACAGCAATGTCTGCGCAGCATCGATGGCTAACGCCGTCGCCCCTGCCGTCCTCATAGCTTCGACGGTCGGCAGCCCGACCACAGGTACGTCAAAGCGCATGTCTTGTTTGGGCTTGCTCACCTTGACGACCACCAGCGGCTTCCCTCCCGCGTGGCGCGCAGCCCGCGCGATGGTTTCGTCCGTCCCTTCCATCGCCTCCACTGCCACGCACGCGCGATCGGCGATCACGACCGTCTGCCCGATATCCATCGCCGCAATGTGCCGTGCAACCTCCAACCCGTAGGCCATGTCCGCCGCTTCGTGTTCGTTCGGCGCTCTTCGCGTCAGCACCCCGGCCTCCGGCAACAACGGTTTCAGGAAAAGCGTCGAGTCCACCAACTGGATCCCTTCCTGCTCCAGCACCTTTGCCACGGCACCGATCAGCGAGTCCGTATTCTTCCGTGGCAGAGAAAACAGCAGCTTCGCCAATTTCCAATCCGGCCGGATCGTGCTGAAGATCTTGTTGTGCTTCACCTGTCCGGCCATCACCGCGCGCTTCACACCCTCTTGCTGCATCAGCACAATGGCCTTGCTCAGTTCCCCCAGGCTCACCCAGTGCAGCCTCTGCGCCACCTTTTCCAGTTCCGGTGAAGCCTCTTCCTTCAGCGCGATCACCGCCATCTCGATTCCCTGGCTGCGCGCCCCTTCCAGCACCAGAAAGGGAAACCGTCCATTTCCCGCGATTAACCCCCACCCGGCTGTGCTGTTCTGTCCTTCAGGCATGAATCCAGGCCCGCCTTACTTGACGATCCCACGCTCGGCTTTCTCCACGAATTCAATCATCTCTTGCACGTCTGTGGAATCTGCCAACGTTTTCCGCATCTCTTCCAGGGCCTGTGAAGTGTTCTTCTTCGAACGCAACAATAGCCGAAACGCACGCTGCAACGTTTTGAGGCGCACAGGGGAGAAACCCTTGCGCTCTAGCCCAATCGTATTGGGCCCGAAGCACTTCGTCTCCCGCTCCGTCACAATCAGCGAAAAGGGCAGCACGTCCTGTGTAATCACCGTGCACGCGCCGATATACGCATACCTTCCCAGACGGCAATACTGGTGCACCGGCGAAAACGCGCCCAAGGTCACAAAGTCCTGCACCGTCACGTGCCCCGCAAGAGTCGCTCCATTCACAAACAACGTGTTGTTCCCGATTTGGCAGTCGTGCCCCACGTGCGAATACGCCAGAAAGAAATTATCGTTCCCGATCCGGGTGACCCCTCCGCCCTTCTTCGTTCCCCGGCTGATGGTCACGTGTTCGCGGAAGATGTTTCCGTCTCCCGCTGCAAGTTCCACGTGTTCCCCGCGAAAGGTATAGTCCTGAGGATCGCCGCCAATCACGCAAAACGAGTGGAACACATTTCTCGCGCCGAACTTTGACGGCCCATGAACCACCGCGTGCGGATGCAGCACGCAGCCTTCTCCAAGCTCCACTCCCGCGCCCACCACCGCAAACGCGCCCACTTCCGCTCCCGCGCCAATCTTCGCTTCCGGCGAAACGATTGCTTGCGGGTGTATTTTCTTCTCTGTCATTTTCCTGCGGTATCTTCGCGGTCCACCATGATGCACATCAGCGTGGCCTCAGTCGTGAGGTTGTCCCCCACGAACGCCTTCGCCTCAATCTTGCAGAGGTCGCCTTTCCACGCCAGAATGTCCACTTCCACGCGCAACTGGTCTCCCGGCAGCACCGGCCGCCGGAAT
>Ga0335077_10004467_pt1 | contig 17066 bp, 15 predicted proteins | sample Lox_Sample_31_FD_207151 | JGI IMG/M metagenome (GOLD analysis project Ga0335077, IMG submission 207151) | Soil microbial communities from Loxahatchee National Wildlife Refuge, Florida, United States - Lox_Sample_3.1 | ecosystem: Environmental > Terrestrial > Soil > Wetlands | place: USA...
CTCCGGAAGCCTGAATAGTCATCGTGCGCCTCCTCGATCCCAGGACCCTCCCGCAGTTTCGCGGCCGGTCCACGATGCGCAGCCGTTACGGATCCTTATGCGGTCTCATACCCAAGGGGGTATACCGGTAGCAACGCCGGTTACGCCGTGCCGATTCCCGGCCGCGGCGTCCTACCGAAGGCGCCAGTCATGGTGACGAGTGCCCGTGCGGTGACAGATCTCCGGCGCCAGCCGGCCATGGCTCGAGGCAACTCGGCGGCAGCGCGAACCAGCGCAGGGCCTCGAATTCCGGGCTCAGTCCCGTTGGCCCGCCGTCGATGCAGTTGGGTTGTGATGCCAGTAGTGCCCGGGCCTCGTCCAGGTAGCCGGGGAAGGCCTCTTCGCCGGCCCGGGCGCGGCGCCGGGGGTAGGCGATCTGCCCGTCCTGGCGGTAGGACACCTCGGACAGCAGCAGCGGCGGCCGCGGGGCACCGCTGGCGTGCCGCCACAGCCCGGTGTGCGGGTCGAAGCGGTAGCTCGGCAGCAGCCGGTAGCCGTCGGCGGCGATCAGTTCGACCGCGCCGATGATGTAGTCAGCGGCGGCGCCGGAGATGAAGTAGTTGAAGTTGACCCGGCTCCAGCCGGGCTTGAGCCCGTCGCAGCCGTGGCCGATCTCCTCGCGCAGCGCGTGCGAGCGGGCGGGGCCTATCGCCAGCAGCCGGTGCCCGTAGGGCCCGGCGCATGAGCAACCGCCGCGCGCCTGGATGCCGAACAGGTCGTTCAGCACCGCGATGACGAAGTTGTGGTGCAGGTACTGCGCGCCGTGCCGGATGCGGAAGGAGATGACCGGCAGCCGCCGGGACCGGTGGCTGCCGAGGATCTCGATCCCCGGGCTGTGCTCCCACCGGTACAGCGCGCGGTGGCAGAGGCGCTCCTCGCTAGCCCGGATGACGTCGGTGCCGACGGCCTGCTTGAGGCCGAAGACCAGCCCGGCGCGGATCGACTCGACGATCGCGGGCGTGCCGCCCTCCTCGCGCGCGACGGGGTCGTCGAGGTAGCGGTGGCCGATCGGGTCGACGAACGCGACGGTTCCGCCGCCAGGGCCCGTGGGTACGGTGTTGCGGACCAGGTCGCGGCGGACCACCAGGACGCCGGGTGTCTGCGGGCCGCCGGGGAACTTGTGCGGCGACAAGAAGATCGCGTCCTTGTGGTCGGCCGTGTCTGGCGCGGACCTGGCGACCCGGATCGGCACGTACGGCCCCGCCGCTGCATAGTCCCAGAACGACAGCGCGCCGTGCGCGTGCAGCAAGCTGGCGACCGCGCTGGTGTCGGTGAGGATACCGGTGACGTTGGACGCGGCGGAAAAGCTGCCGATCCGCAGCGGGCGGCCGGCGAAGCGGCCGAGTTGCCGCCGCAGGTCCGCCAGGTCGATGTGGCCGTCTGCGTCCTCGCCGATCACCACGACATCGGCGATCGACTCCCGCCATGGCAGCTCGTTGGAGTGGTGCTCGTACGGGCCGACGAAAACCACCGGCCGCTCCCCAGCCGGGACCCGCGCGGCCAGCTGGTACCGCTCATCGAGCCCGGCCGGAATGCGCAGTTCCAGGATGCCGATCAGCTTGTTCACCGCGGCGGTGGCCCCCGAGCCGCAGAAGATGACCAGGTCATCCTCGGTGCCGCCGACCGCACTGCAGATGATCCGCCGGGCGTCCTCGCGCAGCCGGCCGGTCTGCAGGCCGGTCCCCGAGCTCTCGGTATGGGTGTTCGCGTACAGCGGCAGCACCGCATCGCGGATAAACGCCTCGATGAAATCGATCGACCGGCCGGACGCGGTGTAATCGGCATAGGTCACCCGGCGCGGCCCGAACGGTCCATCAATCAGCTCACCGTCGCCGATGATCCCGCGCCTGACCCGCTCAACCAGCGGCGGCGCCGGGACGGCCCCCGCCAGCGGGGAGCCGCGGCCTGCCGTGGAGGTGCTCAAGCCAGCCTCCTCATCCCGGCGACCGGCGGGGAGCGGCCCGGCCGGCAACCGTCCGGCGGCGCCATCGCCTCTGCCGGTCAGGTCTGTTGTCCCGGAGGTCTCACGCGCCGCCGGACGGGGCGGACTCGCCGCGTTCGGCCATCTGCGCGCGGACCTCGTCCATGTCGAGCTGACGGGCCTTGGCGATCAGCTGCTCCAGCGCCGGCTCCGGCAGCGCGCCCGGCTGCGCGTACAGCACGACGCCGTCGCGCATGACCATCAGCGTCGGGATCGAGGAAATGCCGAACGCGCCAGCCAGCTCCGCCTGCGCCTCGGTGTCGATCTTGCCGAACACCGCGTCCGCGTGCCGTTCCGACGCGCGCTCGAAGACCGGGCCAAACATGCGGCAGGGCCCGCACCACGCCGCCCAGAAATCGACTAGCACCAGCCCGTCGCCGGCCATCGCAGCGAAATTCTCGGGCGTCAACTGCACCGTCGCCATGGCACTCAACCCCCAGCTCACCGGGCACCACTCTGACACCCACCGGGGTATAGAACCAACCGTAGCGCTTGCGCATTCCCCCAGTATTCCCCGGGCGCCACAGTGACCAGCCACCCGGCGGCACCACTGGCGACTGGGCACGGGGCCGGGCCGGGCCGCCGGCCGGCACACGCGGCGCGATCTCGCGGCCCGAACACCTGCTCCCAGCCTGGCCTGCCGCCGTTCACCTAATGCGCTATACCCACGGCGAGGCCTCTAACCTGAACGAGACCGGCGCCAGCCTCCGCCGGGCACCAGCCGGGGAGCTGCGGCAGGCCGGCAGCGCCTCACAGCCGCGACCATCATCTGCTGGGATACCCCGATGGCGGCCTCGCCCGCACGGCGGAGGGTGAGCTCGCCGCGCACGTCACCCGGCTGGCCGCCCGCCACCGGCCCGGCGGGCTGCCGGTCTTCGACGGCACCCGCATCACCGGCCACCCCCACGACGAGGCCGCAACGGCTGCCGCCCTCCGGGCGAGGCATTCACAGGCCAGCCACCCGATCACGCCGGCCTGTGCATCCGCCCGGAGCGGGCCAGGCGGCGTAGGGCCGGCCTGATGCACGCCAGCCAGATCTCGCCCGCGGCCGCGCTCGGGCGGCGGCCGCAGCGGCGGCTGCAGATGCAGGGCGATTGCGAGCATCTGCTATCAGCCCCCGAACAAGGAACGCAGCTCATCACCCGGCATGCAAGCAGCACCGGCTAAACGCGGGCCGGCGCCTCTTTCTGGGGCGGTGTCCGCACCGCGGCAGGTCCCGGCCCAGCGGGCCCAGCCATCGCCCTCGGTCAGGCCCGGACAGCCCTGACCAGGGTGTCCACCGCGTCACAGTAGTGCCCCGCGCCGCCGGCGCCGTTATCGCCCACGGGGCGGCGGACTCGCTCCGCGCGCAACACGGTGAGCCCTGCCAGGGAACCGGTGATGCACCCGGGCGCATAGAGGGCAGCCGGATCCGGCGGGCCCCCGACCCCCTCGGTCAGGTTGGTCACATCGTGGCCCACAACAAGCAGCACACCCCCGGGCGCGAGCGCCGTCACCGCCCCGCGCAGCACCCCGTCCAGCTCACAGCCGCGAAGCTGCGGATAGGCGACGAGCACGAGCTGGAAAGACTGCGCCTCAGGCTGATAGCCGCGCAGATCGGCCCGGACCCAGTTAGGCGGCTTCCGGTGCTGGCCCGAGAAGGCCAGTGAGGATGCGGGCGAGGATGTCGCTGAACCTGTCGGCGGGCTCGGCGGGTGCTGGCGGTTCTTGCGATAGCAGCTGCGCCAGGCTGGGGTGCTCGCCCGAGGTTGCCGCGTGCCGAAGGTAGGCGACGTTGCGTTCTTGCAGCGCTGAGCCGCCGGCCAGTTCGTGCAGGACGAAGGCCGCGGTGATGCCGTTGAGCATCGCGAACGCCTCCAGCTTGGTGGCGATGTCCGCGGGATGGGGCGCGAGCACCGCCAGGACGTGCTCGAGCAGGGCGATGCCGTTGGGCCCGATCACCGGGCGCGTGATGACCAAGCGGGCCAGCCAGGGGTGGCGCCGCAGGATCGCACGTGACTGCTCGCCGATCGCCACCAGGTCGGCCAGCCAGTCCCCGCTGGGCTCGGGCAGCGAGTACTCCCCGCCCGCCGCGTCGGTCATCAGGTCAAGCAGTTCCTCGCGGGTCTCGACATAGCGGTACAGCGAGGCAGCACCCGTCCCGAGTTGCGCGGCGACCCGCCGCATCGACACCGCGTCCAGACCGTCGCGGTCGGCGATACCTACCGCGGCGGCGGTGATCTCGGCCCGGCTGCGCCGCGCGGGCCGCCCCACCGCGGCCTGCTCCGGGCGCAACCAGATGCTGGGAGCTGACCGTTCCGCCGCCATCCCGTCCTCCCCACATTGCATTTGCGATCGCTGTACCCAAACTAGTATCCTATTTGCGAACGACGTATGCGAACTAGCCGGATGGCGGCATGACCTGGAGGGCGCAGTGCAGGGGAGCATGACGGAGCGGGCGCCGACCCGGCGGGAAGGCGGCCTGCCCTGGCAGGTCAAAGTGATGCTGCGGCTGTCGAGACGAGATCTGCCCGAGCCGGTTTGCACCGTCGTGGTGGAGCGCGGGATCGAGGTACCGGCCGGCGACGGCGTCATCCTGCTGACCGATCACTATCGTCCGCTGGTCGACGGGCCACGACCGACACTCCTGGTCCGCTGCCCGTATGGCCGGGGGTTCCCCTGGGACTACGTGTACGGGGCGCTATTCGCCAGGCAAGGTTTCCACGTCGTCATCCAGAGCTGCCGCGGCACCGGCGGATCCGGCGGCGAGCGCGACCCGTTCCGGCACGAGGCGGCCGACGGCCAGGCGGCGGTGGACTGGCTGCGGCAGCGGGAGTGGTTCAGCGGCGCGCTGGGCACCGCCGGCGCGAGCTACCTCGGCTACACCCAGTGGGCGCTGGCCGCCGACCCGCCGCCCGAACTGGGGGCCATGGTGGTCCAGGTCGGCGCCGACGATTTTCACGGGTTCCTTTATCCGGGTGGCGCTTTCGCCCTTGAATCCACCCTGGTCGGGACCGCCGCCATGATGTCGATGGACCGCGGCTTCGCCCAGTTCGTGCTGGCGATCGCCCGGCTGCTGCGCCACCTCCGGCGGGTCGAACGCACCCTCCCGCTCATCGACGCCTACCCGGCGGCTTTCGGCAGACGGGTCAGCTTCTTCGAGCAGTGGCTCGCCCACCCCGAGCCGGGCGATCCCTACTGGGCTTCCCGGCGGGCTACCGTGGCTGCGGCCCTGGTCCCGCCCACCAGCCTGCTCACCGGCTGGTCGGACGTCTGCCTCGACCCAACCCTGGCGCTGTACCGCCGGCTTCGCGCGGCCGGGCGCGAGGTGCGGCTGATCGTCGGCCCGTGGAACCATGCGTCGGGATTCAACGATGATCTCCCTATGGTCTTCACCGAGGCGCTCTGGTGGCTGCGGGCGCACCTGTGCGGCGACCGCAGCGGCCTGCCGCAGCTGCCGGTCCGCGTCCACGTCGGCGAGATCGGCGGCCCCGGACGATGGCGCGACCTGCCCGGCTGGCCGCCGCCGGACGTACAGGCACAGCCGTGGCACCTGCACGGCGACGGGACGCTGTCCGCCGAGCCGCCCACCCGCACGGCGGTGTCGTCCTTCCGCTACGACCCGGCCGCGCCCACGCCGTCGGTCGGCGGGCCCAGCATGGACTCCCGCGCCGCTCGGCCGAGGCGCAACAACGCGCTGGAGGCACGCGCCGACGTCCTGATCTTCACCAGCGCGGCCCTGCGAACCGCTCGAAGTTATCGGCCCGGTCAGCGTCCGGCTGCAGGCGCGCGCCAGCAGCCCGCACTTCGACGTGTTCGCGCGGCTGTGTGACGTGGACCCCCAGGGGCGCTCCTGGAACGTCTGTGACGGCCTGATCCGGCTCGGTGGCGGGAGCACGGCCGCCCCGGCAGGCCCCGGCCCCGGTGACCGCCCATGGTCGCAGTTCACGGTGCCCATGAGCGCGACCGCGCACCGGTTCGGCGCGGGGCACTGGCTCAGGGTGCAGATCTCCGGCGGCGCCCACCCGCGCTTCGCGCGCAACACGGGCACCGGCGAGCCGCTGCCGACCGCCACCCGCTTGGTACCGGTTGACATCGAGATCGGCCACGGCCCCAGCCAGCCCTGCCTGCTATCACTACCCACGGCAGCCGACCACACCAGCCCATCCGCCATGACGGTGGCCAGGTGATAAAACACACCGCCACCCGAACGCCCTGACGCCGACAGAGACCGCCTCCGTCCAGCACGCATTGACCGGGCCAACTTGATCGTGTGCCCGCGGTCAGGGTGGCGTGCCGTCGTCGATCCATCGCGCGAATGCCGCGACCTGCGCGGCCGGCCACGCGCCATCGCATGGCATGGTGCCCGCTCGAAGCCGGGCGAGGATAGCCTGAGCGTTGGAGCGGACATCCGCATGGGACCAAAGGTCGAACGCGAAGAGCATGGAGCGCTGATCAACCTCGCGGAACATTGTCTTGATGTGCCTTACGAAGCTCGGTGTCTCACCTTCGCCTGGCATGACGACCGGCACATCGGCAGCTGGTGCTGGCCCGAGTGCGGAGATCCGGCTTCCTGGCGGGCCAGCTGCGGTCTGCCAGCTCCAGTTCGGCATTGGCATGTGCTGCGGAGGGTGGGAGTCGATCTGGGAATTCTCGACGGCCAGCCGTGAGCCCCATTCGATGTAGGAGGCGAATGCCGAGCGGAACTCGGGGTCGTTCGGCAAGCCTGCCTCACCGGCAGCCGCGGTCAGCAGTTCGACCCACCGGGCCCGGTGGGCTTCGTCGATGCGCTCGCCCAGGTGCCGCGCGAGCATCCGCGGATATCCGCCGTAGGTGCTGCTGTACTGCTTCGGGCCGCCAAAGACTTCTCCCAGCCAGGCGGCGACCCGCTGCGGATGCTCCGGTGACATGTTCGCGAACAGCGCTCCCAGCAGGTCGTCGGCCGGCACGAACTTCTCATAGAACAGGCGCATCATCCGCAGCAGAGCGGGGAATCCGCCGAGCCACTGAAAGATCGTAGGATTTTCCGGGGGCTGCGGGTCGCGGAAGCCGACGTACCAGTGCATCCCCGAGCAGAACGGCTTGTTCCGTGACTGTCCGCAGCGGCACATCGCGCAATGCTCATCCGATGCCCCTTGCGCCCGCCGCACTGGCCGCAGCGCACCATCGACGACGTCGATGCCACCGGTCAGCCGATAAGGGCCGTCGGCCGTGATGGTAATGGTGGCCGACCGGCTCCCATTCCAGTCGACTTGCCGCCGGGCCTCCACCTCGTCGATCCCGAAGGACAAGGCCCCAGATGGGCAGTCGCGCACCGCCCGCACGATCTCGTCCATCCGGCCACCACTCGGAGTGACGAACGGCTCCGAGTCGGCGTGGAAGACAGCGGCCAGCCGGTCGGTGCACAGACCTGAGTGCTGACAGATCCCCCGGTTGTCGAAGACTGCGACCTGCTGGCCAGTGTAGGTGTCGCGCCGGTCTGGAATCCGGCCTGGACTCTTGGCGTCGTCGAAGCCGGTCCGGATACACGCTGCGTCGCAGGTGGGCTTGGTCGCCGATTGACCGCACCGGCACAGGGCGGACTTCCCATCGTGACCGACGCTAACGCCGAGATGATCGGTGATATCGGCCCGGCCGAGCACTAGGTAGGGCCCGTTGTGGATCACGACAACGATCGCCCTCGCTGGTGCTTCCAGCGATTCGCTGCTGAGCAGCGCGATGACGCTGTCTGGCCAGCCTGCGGCTTGCCCAGCGGTCGCGATGTCCGTGAGTGCGGTCATGACGTCGGCTCCCCTACATGATCCATGACGCGTGCTGCAATCATCAGTCGGCCAGCGCGGCGACTGCGGCGGCCGCCGCGCTTTCGGCGATCCTGCGGTCCTCCGCCCCGGTCATAGCGCCGGCGACGCCGAGACCCGCTATGACGGTGCCATCGATCACGATCGGCAGACCGCCTGCGATCAACGCCAGCCCGGGCCGGGTCGCAAAGCTTGCCACCGCAGCCGGGTCGTCTTTGATCGCCTCGAAGAAGTCGTCCGGCGGCATGCCGATCGCCACCGCAGCGTAAGCCTTGCGGGTCGCAGTCTCGATCGAGATCAGCGGCGCCCCGTCCATACGGGAAAGCAACTTGACGGCTCCGCCCTCATCCAGCAGGGCGACCGTCACCGGGACACCCGTAGCCAGTGCTTCCGCCTGCGCGGCGGATAGCACAGCGGCGGCTAATGCCGAGGTCAGAACGGCGGTGCGGGTCAGGCGCGGGGTGGTCATCGATCCTCCGTTGGCGAAGCGCAATCCGTAGTTTCAGCCTCATCCGGCTGCACCAGCGGTGTCCAAGACACATTTGTCCGGCCGTCCATAAGGTCTGCTTATAAACCGGACGTCCGGCCGCGGTACTTTCTCGGGTCGCAGATGCCGAGACCGTGATAGCTGGGGCGGCGCAGTCGTCGGGGTGGAAGAACTCCTTCGCCTCAGAGGACTGCCGGGCGTGTTCGGCCGCCGTCCGCGCTGGGGTCGTCCTTGCGGGCGTTCACTTGGGGAACGTGCTTCAGCTGCAGAAGGCCCGCCGGCAACCTGACGGAGCTGGCCCGCCGTGCGCCGCTGCTGCCCGGCGCGGACGTGCTGGCCTTCGTTGATATCGACTCGATGCAGAAGCGGCCTGAGCTCCCGCTGCTGAGAACCGGTAAGGACCCACCGGGTGGCGACGGTGCCGCTGGCGATGATGTCCTGCAGGTCCTCCTTCAGGTCGGGGAAGATCGCCTTGAAGCCCGCGACCTTCTGCTTGAAGCCGGCCAGCGTCGGCTCTTTGTCGGGCGCATGGTGGTCGACCAGGCCCGGGTCGCAGAGCTCGTCGATCGTCGCCTGGTCGGCCGCGCGAAACGCATGCTCGAAACGCATGATGATCTCGATGTTCCCGGACAAGGCCAGCCCTCTTCCTTCCGTCGGCGTTGAATGGCGTTGCTTAAGCGATCGCGCGGCGGGGCGGCAGCGTGTCGAGCCAGTAGACCCCGACGGCGTGCCGGATTCCGGCTCCCCCGCCAGTTCGACCGCGGCTGATGCCGAGGTCAGTGCTACGGTACGGGTCCGGCGACGGTACGGGTCGGGCGCGGGGTGGTCATCGATCCTCCGTTCGCGTGGCACAATCCGTGATCCCAGCCTCATCCGGCCGCACCAGAGGTGTCCAAGACGCATTTCTCCGGCCGTCCATAAGATCTGCTTATGGAGCCGAACGTCCGGCTGCTGCGGTACTTCCTCGCGGTCGCAGATGCCGGGACATTCACGGCGGCAGCCCAGTTCCTGCACGTCTCCCAGCCGGCGCTGAGCCAGCAGATCAGGAAGCTCGAACGCGAGCTCGGGTTCGCCTTGTTTCAGCGCGGGACCCGGCGCGCGACGCTGACGCCGCACGGAAAAGACCTGATCAGCAGCGCCCGCCAGGTTGTTGAGGCCGCAGAGGCCTACCGCAGCCATGCCCGCCGGCTCGCCGGCGGCACTCAGATACTGACCATCGGCTACCGGGCAGCACACGAAGCCACCCGAGCGGTCGTCGACGCGTTCCGCGCCGAACGGCCCGATATCACCATCGCCATCAGGCACTACCCGATCGCGGCCACTCACGCCGGGCTCGACGCAGGCGAGGTCGATCTCGCGGTGCTGCGCCTGCCGGTGGTTCTCACTGGCCTGCACACGCTGACCCTCTACACCGAGCCGCGCGTTGCCCTGCTGCCCAGCGATCATCCTCTTGCCGGCCAGACCCGCATCCACCTGGCTGACCTTGCCGGGCTGCCGTGGATAACGACTGGGGCACAAGACCCCGTCTGGCAGGCACATGCCCGGCCGCTTGCCGAGGGCCGGGACGAGCCGGACGCCACCGTCGTCGTGGAAACACTCGATGAGTTCCTCGAGACCGTGATAGCGGGCCGCGGGGTGGGCCTCGCCCCCGCATCCGCGTCCCGCCTGTACGCACGTCCGGGCGTCGCGTTCATCGAAGTCGCCGACGCCGAGCCATCCGTCGGAGCGCTCGCCTGGCCCGACGGAGTCCCTGACGCCAACCCCACCGTCGCCGCATTCATCCAGTCAGCGCGCCTGTTCGTCCGCAGTGACCAGAGCAACGGCCCCCGCCGCCACCCGGCTTAGGCGGCGGGCCTTCACTGCTGTTCCCGGATGGTTCGCCGCCGGGTACGCGATCACCGCGATCGACCCGTCCCGTTGCGGCCCCGTTGACTTTCTCGGCACGAAGGTGACGGGCTAAACCGGCCCGTAGGAGCCTGCGCCCTCGCCCCGACCGCATGCACCCGGCCAAACGACCGCATCCACGGCAGCAGCAGCGCATACCCCGCGCTCGTGGCAGGGCAAGTGTGACCCGCTGGATGCCTACGCCGCTGCCGATGCTGTGCTGTCCGGCCGGGCCAGGCGTGATGACGCTGGTTCCTCTCGTCCACCTTCCCGTCTCGCTCGCCGGACCCGGGCCAGGCCGGCCGCTCCCAGCGGCGGTAATCCTCCCGACGCCGGCGCCGCTTGCAGACCTCGACCAGGCCATGGCGCGAGGACGCGTACCCACGCTGCCAGTTTCACTCTTGGACACGACATATCTTGTCAACGGAGTGCCCGCGTGGCATGCTGAAGCTAGTCGAGATATGACGCGTAAGCCGGGAGCTGACCGAAGGGCAGCCTCGCGGTGGGTGCAACCGCAAATCAGGAGAGAAAATGTCGACAATGTCCCGGCGCGACGAGATGGCCGTCTCGGGTGCGGCGCTGTCCGGCGCGCCTTGGAGCGCAGCCACAATGACCGGCGGAGTGGTCGCCGCTGGCGATCTCGCCCTGAACCTCATCGGTGGCCACATCGGGCTGACCATGCTCAGCGGCCCGCTTTCACTCGGCATCGTGGCTTTCTTGGCGGTCGCCGGATCAGGCGCCCTGCTGCGGGCGCGCCGCACCCGTGCCCTGGCCTGGGCCAGGAACAACCCGTGGCGATTCGCTCTGCTGCCCGCACTCGCCTGCGCGGCCGCGGTGCTTCCAGTAGCCCTCGTTCTCGGCGGCGCCGGTCTTTTCGGCGCGGTCTTCAGCGCGTTCTGGCACGGCCTGCTCGTGTTCGGCATCACGGGGGCGGTCGGATCGGTGCGCCGCCGTTCGCCGGCGTAGCACACCCGGCCGTGGGCCAGCAGGCGGAAGAGGTCGCGGACGTGGATCCGTTCCGGATTTTTCGATATTGAAGCCGAACGGCTAGCGCGGTCTTTCGCCGGGCTGGATGGCTGCGCCTGGAATGGGCCGCGCGCTGCGTCCCGTGACAGTCACCGCTGACCGGCTACGGTCGGCTTTCGCCCGAGAACCACGTCGTGCGCGGCAGTTGTCTGTTCACCTGGCGCATTGGGTACCTTGCGGTCCGTGCGTTGCGCGTGCGTAGGTTGTGATTCGCCCGTCGGCGCGGATACTGCTACCATCACTGGGTCGTTGGCGCCGCTAGCTCAACTGGCAGAGCAGCGGACTCTTAATCCGCGGGTTCGGGGTTCGAGTCCCTGGCGGCGCACCCGTACTGACCTGGCGTTATATCTATTTCGGGCAGTCTCGAGGCGGCCGTTTCCGGGTCATGTGTGCTCCATGTGTGCTCGCGAGTTCAGCCCTAGTCGTCCGGGGCTTGTCACGTTTGGGCCAGGCCGGGAATCACCCCCGCCCGATTGGTCTATACCTCTACCCTGACTGGTCTATACCTTCGCCGGAGCCGGGTCCAAGAACCCCCGCCGATGTTGTCACGCAGGGTGAAACCTGCTGGTAAGCCGCACTCGTGAGGTGGTACGCCCGCACGCTGCCAGGAGCGTATGCCAGGAACCGATGCACATGCACTGGGCGGTAGCCGAGAATCCTCGTCACAGGCGCGCGGATTAGCTCCGGCCGAACGGGAAGTCCGCTGGGCATCACGATCGCCTTAACGACCTGAAGCGTTGGCCCAGCTGACGCCGTGGTACCAGAACTCCGGCCGGGTACGCGAAAGGTGTTCCCCCGGAACGGGGTCCCTCGCCTGCGTTGCGCACGGCAGTGCGGAGACGGGCGGGCCGCATGTGCGCCACGGATCGCGGGCGCAAGCTGCCCCCAGACGGCGGCGACAGCCGAGCCGGGGGCCCAGGACGGGCAATCTGCCCAGGGCCGCAGGGATCGCGCGGACACAGCGCCGGACGCGGGCGGCCAGCGCGGCTGCTTCTCCCAGCCAGTGGTGCGCGGTGTCGTTGCGCTGGATCGAGGCGGCGGCCAGGGAAGCGGTCAGCGTGATCATGCCGAGAACCGCCAGGCCGAGCGGATCACGCGCATGCGGCTCAAGCTGGCCGGCGGCCCGTTCCGCGGCGGCCAGATTGCGCTCCCACGACCCCGCCCGCGTCAGCGTCATGAGCCAGGCGAAGGAAGCCTTGCCCATATAGACCGGGTCACCGAGCAGTCCGGCCGTTTCCTCGGCGCGCTGGGCAGCGACGTAGGCGAAGTCGGGATAATTGAGGTTCTTGGCGGTGAAAGCAGCGCAGATGCAGGCTTCCACCAGGCTCTGCAAAGCCAGCCGTTTCGCGGCTTCATCAGCAGCCGTCACGACGTGTAGTGCAGCTCATCCAGCGCGTCCGGCAGCAGCTGCCCGATCGTGACGTAATCGCAGGCCCTGCGCAGCGGCTCAAGCTGCCGCGTCACCAGCTGGGCCAGGTCACCCAGCGGCCGTGCCCGGTCGACCGCGGGTGCCGTCAGCGTGTTGGTCTGAAGCGCCACCCGCAGGGCCGTGATGCCCATGTGCGGGGCCGATTGGAGCGGATCGGGCGTCAGGTGCGGTCCGCCGACGAGATCCATCTCCGATACGTTGAGGGCACTAGCCAGGGCGGCAATGTGGGAGCGGCGGTCAAGCGGGCGCTGGCCGGTCTCCACCATCGACAGGAATGATGGCGACAATCCTGCCAGCCCGGCCAGTTCGGTCTGGGTCTTGCCGCGCCAGCGGCGCAGCGTGCGGAGCCGCGCGCCGATGGTCACCTCGTCGACGGCAAGCACCTCCTCGGTGAGCGCTCGCCTCCAGCGCCGGTGGCGAGACGCCGATGAAACCGATTTTAGCGGCAGGCGAGCTACGTCTGGTCGTTCACCGGTGCGCTGACCGGATCACCGGCACCGCCGCCGCGGAGCCTGCCCAGCTCCGTCCGCAGCTGTTCCCAGGGGAACACCACGGGGTTCTCACCGGCTGGCGGCAGGTGCGCTGGGTCGATGATGACGGTCACGCCCCACTCGCGCAACGCCGCGATGCTGCGCAGGAACACGGGATGGAGGTAGAGCTGGATGCTCGGCCAGGGCGCCGCGACGATCGGCAGGCCCAAGCCCACGGCTTCGTTCACCAGCCCCAGCGCGAGCGTGTCGCTGATCCCGGCGGCCAGCTTGTTGATCGTGTTGAACGTCGCTGGCGCGATCACGAACGCATCCGGTGGCGGCAGGACATCCGGCTCGTCCGGGTCCTTGTAGTGCACTCGCACCGGGTGGCCGGTCAGCTCGGCGAGCTGTGTGATGTCCAGAAACTTGGTCCCGTCCGGCGTGGCGATGACGCACACGTCCCAGCCCTCGCCTTGCGCGAAGCGGACGAACTCAGGCAGCTGCCCGGCCGGACGCCCGCCACAGGCGATGACGTACAGCACTGGCCGAGGCCGGGCGAAAGTCACATAACCTATCTTCTCCCGCAAGGGCGACGCAGCGAGCGGCGGACCGCCCGGCTCAGCAGGTCCTGCGGGGGCAGGTCCAGGCGCTGGAAGCGCTACAGGCCGATCGCGGACTTCGGCCCCATGTAGGAGCCGCCGCCGGGGAACCCGGCCGTGACTAGTTCCGCGAACCGGTCGCTGAACCCGAGCGAGGTCAGCTTGGCCACAGGCACGAACTCCACGCCGCGGATAGGGGTCGTGTCGGCCCGGGCGCGATATCTCCGACCATCCCGCCCGTGCGGCGGGCCTCGAACGTCATATGCACGACGTGCGTGCCGTCGCCGGGCAGGTGGTCGCACACGTACAGGAGCCGGCCCGGCTCGACATCGAGCCCGGTCTCCTCTTTCATCTCCCGGACAAGGGCCACGGCTAGCGTCTCGCCGTCTTCTAGCTTCCCGCCCGGCAGGCTCCAGGACCTGCCTGTCTGAGGGTGTCCTGGTTCAGCAGAAGCAGCCGACCGTCCTCGATCACGATTCCCGTCACGCGAACCCGCACCCCGCCACGCTACCCGACAGGAGTCCCGCAATGCCGGATAACAACCCGGCCCTGGTCGTTATCGCCGCAGGCGGACTGGGCACCCGTGTCCACGGCTGGGCACGGTTCATTCCCAAGGAGTTCTACCCCGTCGGCGGCAGGCCCGGCATCACCCGCCTGCTGGAGGAAATCGGCGCGATCGGTCCGGCCCGCGTAGCCATCGTCTACCACCCCTACTACGAGCAGTTTGCGGCACGGGGACGCCAGGTGCTCAGCCCGATCGGGCGCGTCCGCTACTCCCGCGAGGCAGGGCTGGACGTCCCGGCCGCCGTCCCGCCGGGCGTGAGCGTCAGCCTCATCCCGCAGCGCGGCCCCTACGACGACCTGACCTCCGTTTTCAACGGCGCCGACTGCCTCGCCGCCCGGGAAAGCCTGTACCTGGCGTTCGCCGACAACCTCTATCCGGGAGCCAGCCCGCTTAAGTTGCTGCGCGATGCCGCCGGCGACGACGTGGCCGTGCTCGCCAGCACCTACCGCCGGGCGCTCGCGCCCGTCCGGGGAATCCTCATCACCCACCCCGCGGCCGACGGGGAACTGCGAGAGGTGAGGACGCTGGTCGAAAAACCAGACCCGGCCCAGGCCAGGGCACTGGAAGACAAGCACGGCACCGGAAGCCTGCTCATGCCAGAGGGCCGTGCTCGGCTGACTGCACCGTTCATCCGGTTCGCCCGCGACCGCCAGCACGCCGGGTCCGGGGGCGAACCCAAGCTAGCCCGAAGCTAGCCCTGGCCCTCGGCGCCTACGCACGCGAGCACCGGGTAGTGGCAGTGCCCGCTGACGCCGAGGTCATCGACCTCGGCGTCCCGGCAGTCCCTGCTCCCCAGCGAGCACCTCCGGTCCGTCGGTGGCTGCGGGTCTCGGGCGATGCGGCACTTGGGACCCGCGGCCACATCTAACGGCGGCTGATGGCGTCGCTTGAAGCAGCCCCGGAGTGCTGCGCTGGGTGAGCCCGCCGTCGCGCAGGCACGGGCCGCGCCCGCGCTACCCGGCAGGAGGGTGGCCTACCAGTCGATGCGCCCGCCGCTGTAGGTTACGTGGACTGACGTTTATCTCCGAGGGAGCAGTCAGCGGGCAGGATATGGCTTGTGACAACTACCGAGCGCGTCGTTCCGGGTTTCCGTATACGCCGGGACCGACCCGCTCACCCGGCGCGCCATCCGCCTCAAGGCCACCGCCAAGACCGAGCAGCAGGCCCACATCGAGCTCGGCAGGCTGCTGAAGGAAGCTTCCGAGGGCCGCACGCGCGAGTCCAACGCCACCGTCGCGAAGCTGCTGGACGAGTACGCGGTCCCATCCTCGATCAGCTGTACGCGCCGCTGAAGCGCTGCGGCGACCTGTCCTGGACCGGCAGGCCGTTTACCGAGCACCTCAACGTCCCGGCAGGCTCGCGCCCGACAGGGCGGCGGCCTGCGCATACAGGACACGTCAACGCCGGTCGCGTCCCAGCAGGAGGCACCGTGACCGCGCCGGTTACCGGGATCCCAGTGCAGAGGTCATGGACAACATCTTCGCAGGTGGCTCCATGTCGGCCGCTGGTGGCTCCCCACTAATGGCTCCCCATGTCCGGTCTTCGATTGACGATGGCCCATCGGGGTATCTCCGGTGCCAGCAATACCTCAGTCGGGGTGATGCCAGGAGACTCTCGCGAAACCATCATGACAATCAAAGGCCCGCAGAGCGTTGCGGACGAAAGGTCGTGATTGGCCATGGCCGAGACATCTGGGTCCCGTCAGGTAGTGACCGCCGACGGCGCGAGCGGGCGAGGCGGACAGCCTGTTCATGCGGCGAAGAGCACGAGCTGGCTGGGGAAGGTGTTCGAGTTCAACCCCGCAGCGCTCAACTGGCCGCACGCTGTGCTGTTCCTGGACGTCGCGCTGGTACCGCTGGTCATCTTCTGGGCGATCGGACACGAGGAATATCTTCTCAGCGCGCTGTTCGGCGTGCTGTTTACGATGCTGGCCGACCCGGGCGGCAGCTACGGGCACCGCGCGTCGCACACCGCCGTCTTCGGGCTGATCGGCGCGGGTATGACCGCGTTGGGGTTCGGCATCGGCGGCGACGCCTGGGGCTGGCTGGTGCTTGCGGCTGGTGCGGTCACGCTGCTGGCCGGCCTGGCGATCGGGTTCGGGGTGCACAGGTTCGTCGCGGCCTACCTGCTCAACATCTGGTTCATCATCGCCCTCGCGGTCGCGTCCGGCTTCCACCATACGGCCCAGAACGCCAGCTACACCTTGGCTGCCCACATCACCAGCTACACCTGGGCTCAGGTGCTCGCCTGGGCCGGGGGGTCGGCGCTGTGGATCGCGGTGACGTTCGTTGCGTGGCTGATCCGCGGGCGCGAGGACCGGCCCCAGCCGTGGGCGGAGTTGCCCGGCGACACGTCGCGGCGGAAGCTGACCGGGCCGCTGATCATGTTTGCGGTGCTCCGCGCCATCGTGGTAGCCGGTACCGTCGCGCTCGCGTTCGGACTGAACTTGTCGCACGGCTACTGGATGGTGATCGCGGCCATGATCGCGATGAAGGCGAGCCTGGACCAGAGCACGATCGCCGCCGTGCAGCGCCTGGCCGGCGCGCTGATCGGCGCCGTGGCGGCCGCGCTGCTGCTGCTGATACCCGCCAGCGAACACGGCCTGCGGCTGTTCGCGATCAGCCGCGGACTCGAGGTGGTGGCGCTCGTCCTGCTGATGCACGGGGCGGCGGTTCGCTTCTGGAACTACGCGCTGTACACCGGGGCCATCGCCGCGGCAGTGCTGATCTTGGAGGACCTTACGAAGCCCTCCAACTATGGTGAAGAGGGCTACCGCGTCCTTTGGACGCTGTGCGGGGTAGCGATCGGG
>Ga0335077_10004468_pt1 | contig 17066 bp, 11 predicted proteins | sample Lox_Sample_31_FD_207151 | JGI IMG/M metagenome (GOLD analysis project Ga0335077, IMG submission 207151) | Soil microbial communities from Loxahatchee National Wildlife Refuge, Florida, United States - Lox_Sample_3.1 | ecosystem: Environmental > Terrestrial > Soil > Wetlands | place: USA...
CAGACCCACGCCTAACAGAACCGCTGTAGCGAGAACCCACCGGGATTTCTTCGCACGTATCATTTTTCCGAGGCGCGTGAATGGCTGCCATTCGTCCATGATGCGGAGATCGGGGTTTCCGCAATGCGCGCAATTTCCATGGAGATCGAGACGCGTGGATCGTTCGCAATCATTGCACCAGAAGCTTACGGTCATTTCGGTTATCTCAACGCCAGGCTCTCTTTTATTGTAACGCTCAATTCAGGCCGCCGCGGAAGGCTCGCGCGGCCGATTCGGCCGACGCAGCGCCACGGGCTAAGAGCCCTTGGGGCGCGTGTATGAGACAATCAGCGTCCGAAGCAGACCGGCGTCACAGAAGCTGTGCCGCGAAGGTCGTCAAATGCGACAAATACAAAGCCTCGCACTATTCGCCACCATTGCCTGCGCCGCGCTGATATCCCTGGCGCAATCCAAACCTGCCCAAACCGCGAACCCTTCCTGGACCGTTCAAATCGACGAAATACGACGGGTCGCGGGAATGATTCCCGGGCGGCGGCCTCTTCGCATTAACGTCCTGAAATTCGCGGAAAGTCTGCGTGCCAAGAAATTCTCCGTGCAGGGAGCGCCGGACGAGCCGAGCGTCCAGGCGCGCACGGTCTTCCAGATTGTTTACGCGGACGGGACCGTGATGATCGACTCCGGGATGGACGAGCAGGTGCACCGTTTCTTCGGCCGCGGGACGGTAGAGCCTTACTATCCGGAGGCGGCGAACCAGGTGGAACAAGCGCTGCGCAAGGCTCGGGCCATCATCATCACACACGAGCACGGGGACCACATCGCCGGAGTGATTCGCTCGCCTTTCGCGGCCGAGCTTGCGCCAAAGACTCTGGTGACACGCGCGCAAATGGAAGGCCTGGAAACAAACCCGCAGATGCCGGAGATCAAAATTACCCCCGAGACGGCGAGCCGATTCAACGTGGTGGATTACGAGAAATATCTTCCGTTCGGCGCGGGCATCGCGCTCGTCAAAGCGCCGGGACACACGCCGGGCTCGCAAATGGTGTATGTCGCCTTGGAATCCGGCCGAGAGTACCTCTTCATCGGCGATACCGCCTGGCACATGGACGGAGTGCGCCTGATCAAAGGCAAAGCCGCCCCGTGGATTCAGGAAGATGAGGCAGCCTTACTGCTGCAGTTGAAATGGCTGAACGGTCTTTCCCACTCGGAAAGCAATCTCTCCATTGTCGCCAGCCACGACGAAGACGAACGCAAGGATCTGATTTCCAAAGGCATCCTGGGAGATGGCTTGGAGTAAGGGCCCGGATTTTCGGAAAGCCGCCAATCTCTCAATCGCACATCCCGACAATATCTGGACACGGACGCTTTCCAGTCCCAATAAACGCGACCGCACGCGATCACCTTATGTGCCGGTTCGCGAACGGTCTGCCGACGGATTTGTGCCTGCTTATCTGCGCCGCTACTTGGCGTCGGGGTAGACGGGCAGCGTGGCGTGGTCGCCGAAGGCCGCCTTCAGCCCCTCGACCGCGCACTTCTCGTCTCCGCCAATCTCGTTTCCGCCGCCTCCGACGCCGACCGCGCCGATCATCTGACCGTCAACGACGATGGGTATGCCGCCCGCATTGGAGAAAAGATTGAAGTAGGTGGTTTGCCGCGGAGTTCCCGCCGGATTGTTCCTGAGGTTCGCGCCGATGATGGAGGTGGGCTGCCGCGACTTGAGCGAGGTCTGCGCCTTCAGCAGCGCGGTGCGAATGTTGTTGTAGGCCTGGCCGTCCATGCGCTCCATGTGCACGAATTCGCCGGCATTGTCGAGTACATAAATCGAAGCTGACCCTCCCTTCGACGCCGCCCAGTCGCGGCAGCCGCGGGCGATCTTCTTCGCCGCCGCCAGCGAAATCTGGATGCCGTCGAAAACGTTGCTGGCCGCCTTGCCCGTGACCACATAGTCCGCCGGCAACGTCGATTTCGGCGCCGCAGCGGGGGCGAATTTGGGAACCGGCGTCTTGCCGGCATTGGGGTTCGGAGCCGGAGGAACGTCGGCGATGAGCGGCGGCACGGAGCTGCCGAACACTTCCTCGAGCCCCTTGTGCCCGCAAATCTCATCGCTCCACACCGGCGGTTTCGGGGCGGACCCGCCCACGCCGACGAAACCGATCATTTGATTATTGACGGCGATGGGCAGCCCGCCGGAGTTCGCGAATTCGCCGAGCTGAATGAATTGCAGTTCCGACATGGGGTCCTGGTTGACGCGGTTCAGGAGGGTCTTGCTCGGGGCCCGGAGCGCGAGCGCGGTGCGCGCCTTCATCTCCGCCGTAATGATGTTCAGATATCCCTGGCCGTCCATGCGGTCGAAATAGACGTGGTTGCCGTCTTTGTCGAGCACGATGATGCTGATCTGCACGCCCTGCGCGGTGGCGGCCTTCTCGCAGGACTCGGCGATGAGTTCCGCCGTGGCCATATTGATCGTGCTGAAGTCCTGAATCTTTTCCGCCGCCTTCCCGGTGACCAAATATTTTTCGGGCACGTTCTGCGCCTGCGCTACGCCCAGCGCAAACACTCCCACCAAGCCGAATCCCGCCAGCAATCGCAAAGCTCGAATTTTCATGAATCCTCCTCCCTGTGCGGTCGCAAGAGTCTGTTCCGGCAGGTGACCTAATGTCAACGAGGCGGTTTTTCCGCTGCGTAGTGCGCCGACTCATGGTCCAGCTTAAACAAGCTGCCCTAAAACTGGCCGTTCGGACGTTCCGGTGCGCCCCGCCTGAAAGCTAGACTGGCACTACCAAGGGCGATCTCTATCGCGAAGCTGATGCACGCGTCCCTATAAGGAACACTCAGCCCCGGGGACACGGATTTACCGTCGCCGCACGGAAAACCACTCCCTTTCCGGAGCTGGTGCTTCTACCGGGGCAAGCCTTTTTCCAGGTCTCTTCCGAATTTCGACACGAAAGGAAACCAATGCTCCGAAGACTCGGGTTCCCATCGTGGCTCATCGCGCTTTCGCTGCTGGCGTACAGCCCCCAGCTCGCGCAAGCACAAGGCGCCTCACCCGGCGCTCGCGCCCTGATCACTCAAGCCGTGGATGAACGGAATCTGACTGCGCTGCGCGGCAACATGCGCCCGGAAGCGACCGCCCAGAACGATCGCGGCGCTGTGGCGGACGGGCTGGCGATGCAGCACCTGCTGCTGCAGTTGCGGCGCGCTCCGGAACAAGAGGTTGCCCTCGAACGCTACCTGGACGAAGTGCAAGATCCTACCTCGGCTAACTTCCACAAGTGGCTCACGGCGGAGCAGTTCGGACAGCAGTTTGGCGTGGCGCAGCAGGACCTGGACACCCTCACGCGATGGCTTGAATCGCACGGATTCAGCGTAAACCTGGTGTATCCGAACCGGATGGTGATCGATTTTTCAGGAACCGCGGGCCAGGTGCGGGAAGCGTTCCACACGGAGATCCATAATTTGGAAGTGCGGGGCGAGAGACACATCGCCAACATCCGCGACCCGCAGATTCCCGCCGCTCTGGCGCCGGCCATCACCGGCATTGTCTCCCTGCACGACTTCAAACCGCGCGCCCAACATGAAATGCACAAGGTGGGCGCCAATTACACTTTTAACAACCCGTTGAGCGGCCCCACCTATGCGCTGGTGCCTGCGGACCTGGCAACGATTTACAACTTGAAACCACTCTTCAACGCCGGCTACTCGGGCCAGGGGCAGACCATTGCGGTCATCGAAGACACCAACGTCTTCAATACCGCGGACTGGACTAAGTTCAGATCCAAGTTTGGTCTTTCCACCTACACGTCCGGAACGTTCACCACCAGCCATCCGGCGCCTCTGAGCGGACCCAACAACTGCACGAATCCAGGCGTCGTAGCCGTGAACGACGGCGAGGCCATCATCGATGCGGAATGGGCCAGCGCGGCCGCGCCAAGCGCGGCGATTCTGCTGGCTTCCTGCGCGGATACCACCACGACGTTCGGCGGCCTCATCGCGCTGCAAAACCTGATCAACGCAAACGGCGCGCCGCCGGCGCTGGTGAGCATCAGCTACGGCGAGTGCGAAACGGAAAACGGCGCCGCGGCCAACGCCGCGTTCAGCGCCGCGTACCAGCAAGCCGTGTTGGAGGGCGTTTCTATTTTCGTTTCGGCGGGCGACAGCGGGGCGGCGGCCTGCGATAACTCCGTGACCGAGGCCACGCACGGCATCGGCGCCAACGCGTTTGCCTCCACGCCGTATAACGTGGCCGTGGGCGGCACCGACTTCAGCGACACCTACAACGGCACGAATGACATCTATTGGAATTCGAGCAATGCCGCGAACTTTGGCTCGGCCTTGTCCTACGTTCCAGAGATCCCGTGGAACGACTCCTGCGCCGGCTCGCTGATCGCGAACCTCTTCGGATCGGGAATCTCTTACGGCGAGGACGGCTTTTGCAACGACCCCATCATCGGCGCAATTTTCCTGACCACCGTCGCCGGCGGCGGGGGCCCCAGCGGGTGCGCGACGGGGACGCCTGCGGTGACGGGAGTGGTTGGCGGCAGTTGTCAGGGCTGGCCCAAGCCTTCGTGGCAGGCCTTGCTCAGCAATTTTGGCAACCCCAACGACGGCGTGCGGGACACGCCGGACGTTTCCCTGTTCGCCGCGGACGGACTCTGGAGCCACTACTACATCTTCTGCTGGTCGGACACAGCCAATGGCGGGACGGCCTGCTCGGGGGCGCCGAGCGGATGGAGCGGCGCGGGCGGAACTTCGTTCGGGGCGCCCATCATGGCCGGCATCCAGGCGCTGGTAAATCAAAAGACCGGTGCACGTCAGGGCAATCCCAATCCCGTCTACTATCAACTCGCCGCCGGCGAATACAACTTGAGCGGCAGCGCCTGCAACTCGGCGAACGGCAATGGCGTGGCCGGCACCTGCATCTTTTACGACGTCACACAAGGCGACATGGACGTCAATTGCACCGGCACTGCCAACTGCTATTTGCCATCGGGAACCGAGGGCGTGCTTTCCACGACGAATAATTCGTACAGCCCCGCTTATGGCACGACAACTGGCTGGGATTTCGCCACCGGAATTGGCAGCGTCAACGCCGCGAATCTGGCGAATAGCTGGCCCGCTTCGCAAATCAATCCTCCGCCGGCGCCCACTCTGGTTTCCGCTGCCGCGGTCTCCTTTGCGGAAGTCGATCTGGTCTGGACGAATCCGGCCGGTTCGAATGCAACCTCCAATACTGTCCTGCGCTGCACCGGATCGAGTTGCACGCCTTCAACTGCAATTGCCACACTGACGCCCACAGCCACCGCCTATCAAGACAAGTCGGTGTCTCAACTGACGACTTATACCTACTCGATTCAGGCGGCAAATGCCGCAGGTTCGGCGAACTCGAACTCTCTGAGCGCGACGACTTCCGCTGCGCCGGCTCCGGCTGTGAACTTGTCGCCCACCAGCGTGAGATTTTTGGCGCAGCGGGTAGGGACCGCCAGTGCGGCCAATACGGTGACGCTCAGCAACGTGGGCACGGCCGTACTCAACATCACCAGCATCACTTTCGCGGGCGCGAACCCGGGAGACTTTGCATTTTCGAACGCCTCCACCTGCCCGACGGGAGGGACCGGCGGAACTCTGGGAACCGGGGCTGCCTGCACCATCGTGATCACCTCGGCCCCCACGGCGGCCGGTCCGCGGACAGCTTCCCTCAGCATCTCCGACAACGCTGCAGGAAGTCCGCAGGCGGTCGCTTTGTCAGCTTTCGGGCAGGGCGCCTTCGGTGACTTTGACGGCGACGGCAAATCCGACATCTCCGTCTGGCGCCCTTCCACCGGGCAGTGGTTCATCATTCCGTCAAGCAATCCGGGAACCGCGATCATTCGCTCGTGGGGATTGAACGGCGACGTCCCGGTACCGGGAGACTACGACGGAGACGGCAAGGAGGATATCTCCGTGTGGCGGCCTTCCACCGGGCAGTGGTTCATCATCCCGTCGAGCAATCCTGGGACTCCGATGGTGCAGTCGTGGGGATTGAACGGCGACGTCCCGGTGCCCGGAGACTACGATGGCGACGGCGAGACGGATTTCGCCGTGTGGCGGCCTTCCACCGGGCAGTGGTTCATCATTCCGTCGAGTAATCCCGGGACGCCGATGGTGCAGTCGTGGGGCTTGAACGGCGACGTTCCGGTGCCCGGAGACTACGATGGCGACGGCAAGACGGATTTCGCCGTGTGGCGGCCGTCGACCGGGCAGTGGTTCGTGATTCCGTCGACTAATCCTGGGACTCCGATGATCCGATCATGGGGCTTACCCGGAGATGTCCCGGTGGCTGGAGACTACGATGGGGACGGCAAGACGGATTTCGCCGTATGGCGCGTTTCGACCGGGCAGTGGTTCATCATTCCCAGCAGCAATCCCGGCAGCCCAATCATTCAGTCGTGGGGATTGAGCGGCGATGTCCCAGTACCGGCAAGCTACAACGGAGACGGCAAGACGGATTTCGCCGTGTGGCGGCCGTCGAATGGCACCTGGTACGTCATCACCTCATTGGCGCCGCTAACTTCTACGACCACGTCATGGGGAATGGCAGGCGATGTGCCGGTTCTAAAACCGACCGGGCAGTGAGCCTATGGCCGTGCCTGCAAGGGCGCGTGCCACGGGCGCGCAAGCTTATTTCAATCAGGCGGTTTGCCGTTCGTGAGCGAACGCCCCTTTTCCGTAGACCGGCTTTGCGGATACATTCCGAGGAATCCGTTTTGTAACGGCCGCGTATAATCATCCCCAGTTCTTCGTCCGCAGCCATCATCTCAACCGGGGGCGAATTTGACCGGCGCTTCTGTTCCCGCACATCGGCAGTCGGCCCGCATCGCCATCGTTGAAGAACATGTCCGACTGGAGAACGAGCATGACCTGGAAGGCGTGCTGCGCACCTTTGGCGAAACCGCACAATATGACGACGAGCCCTGGAACGAACACTACCGCGGAACCGATGGAGTGCGCCGGTTTTATGAGCAGCTCATGCGGGCTCTGCCCGACCTGCGGATTGACGTACAGCGCCGGCACGTTACCGGCGATGCCATCCTTCTGGAGGTGATCATTCGCGGAACGCACCTGGGCGCGTGGCGGGGCCTTCCGGCCACCGGACGGCGTGTCGAATTCCCTCTCTGTGGCGTGTACAGCTTCGATGCCCACGACCGCCTGGCGGGAGAAAAAATCTATTACGACCGGGCGACGGTGCTGAGACAACTCGGCGTCTTCCACGAGCCGCAAAGCGCATGGGGACGCATCTCCATCTTTGCCACTCATCCCGCAACGATCCTGCGGGCGCTCCTGCGGCGGCTCGCCCGTCCTCGATACAAAAAGACCTAGCGGCGCATCAGCGGAAGAATTCGATTTTGGCTTCGCGGAACCAGACAAAATTCATCGGCGCGACGGAGATCGGGCCGTTGACGCCGAAGATGGCGATCTGAAATTTGTCGCCCGGCTTGACGGCATCGGCCAACACCACGCGATTGGGCATGTTGAAGCCGGAGATCGCCGCCGGGCTGGGATAGCCCGTGCGGCGCGGAATTTGCCCATTCACCCAGACTTCCGCGTAGTCGTCGACGTACGCCGTCAAGACCACCGTAGCGCCCGCCGTGTCGAACTCTCCGATTTTTGCCGGTATGGTCAGGCTGGCGCGGTACCAGATGAACGACACTTTGCCGCCCCCGCGCCGGTCCGCCAATCCCTTGGCGCCGATCACCGGCCACGACGAATCGTCGAACCCGGCTTCGCCGGCGTGAGGGGCGATGTCGTAGGAGGTTTTGTAGCCGGGCATGGCGTTCGCGATCGGTGGCCCTTCCACGATCTTGGCCTCCAAACTTTTCCATTGCGCGCCGAAAAGCGCCGAGCCTTCCGGTGTCATGAGGTCGACGGATTTCGCGGGCACCAGCGACGGCGCGGCTTGAGGCAGAGGCGGCGCGGGAACGGGGGTTGCGGTTTGCGCGCATGCAAGATTCGCAAGCATTATGGGCGTAGCGGACAGCACGACATAGGCGATGAGGCGGGTTCGCAAGGTTGTCTCCCGGTCCCGGGTCTTCCGGGCCGGGGCAAGTATAGTCCTGGACCCGCGCCGTGCTAAGAGGATACGGCGGCGCGGAGTGGTCGCGGCCCGAGCCACGAAGCGCGGACTTACTTCAGGGTGCGGAAGGAGGCGACGACCGATGCGTAGACCGGGTCGAATTGAGCTTGCCGGGTATAGCTGAGCGACAATACGTCGGTCTCATGCAGCAGGGTGAAGATGGCGCGCTGTGTTCCAAAACTGTTGGTGTTTTCCATGAAGACCGCGGGTTGCCCGCCAATCGTCACGTTGCCTTTGGCATCGGGTGTGGCCTTCACTTCTTGCAATTGCCCGGCGAACCATTGCCCGATGGAAAGCTTCTTCGGGTTTTCGTTTGGCTGAATCGCCAAGGTCACACCCACTTGAGGTCCGCCCACGAGGGCGATGATGTCCGGCCCGCTTCCCGATCCTGGATTCGCGACCCACGTTGCCGGGTACTTCACCTCGAATCCGTACTTATCGTTTCGATAGATCTTCCATTGCGACGTATCGATGGCGCGATCCGCGGCCCGCTGCCGCTGCCCTGCCAATCCTGCCGCGCAAAATAGCAGAACGACGAGAAATCGAAGGTTTCGCAGTTTCATGAGCCGACTCTAACACGCAGCGAATCCGCCGATGCCAGGCGTGCCGGCGAAAGAGTAACGTGGATGTTCCGGATTTCCGAGGCAGTCAGCTCCGCGACGATGGGAACCGCCAACCTATTTGGAGTTTGGCGAGCAGTAGTACTCTTGCAAGGCTTCATGGTCGCGCGAGAGCGACCAATGGCGAGGCGCCGAAGTCCAGGGCTTCGTCAGCGTTTTAGGATCTTCGATGGTGACCTGGTAGACCAGGTAATTCATCGAAGGGCGGCTCAGCCGCTCGACGACGTGCTCCTGATCGCTATGAATGAAGTCCCATTGGCTTCCCAGGAAGGCTCTGCTTCTCTCGTCCAGTCCGATGACGTCGATGACCAGGGTATCTCCTTCCCAGTGGCCCACCGCGTCGCCGTTGTAGGTAGGGTCCGGATCTTTCTGATGGGGACGCCCATCGAGGGGCACCACGCGGAAGTTGTTGCCATATTCCAGCAACTGCACGAGCTCCGCGGGCGTTTGCACGAGTTCGGTGGGCCAGGGACGCGGCGGCGCCATCAAGAACATGCCGGGAACGCCCTGAGGCTCGCAAGTGGGCCCGCCCTGCACGCGCAGCGCGTCGCCCAGGGATTTGATCTTGGCGAGCGCCTCGGGCGTCAGAGAAAGCTTTTCCTCCGGCGTCGCCTTAGGATCGAACAGCAGCCTCGCGTCGGGGTCGACATGATCGTAGAGTTCGATGTCGAGGCCGGCGCTATTGGGAAACCAGACGCCCGAAAGATCCGGGTGCCCATCCGCGGTGCGCGGCGCCGGCCCGCCCGGCGGCAGCTTATGCACGGCTTCAGGATGGAGCACGTTTGAATTGCTGGCCTGCTGGGCAAAGCCCGGCAAGCACGCGAGGCAAATCGATGCGACGAGCGCTCCGCCGATAGAAACTCTAGACCGTGTGTTCATGAGCCTTCTTATACACCCGCAGCGCTTCCGAATGTAACAGGCTCTGGGGAACGCCCGGCCCGGGCCTCGCCCCGGGTCTAAGGACGCGCTTGCGGCGCGGCAACGGCAAGATCGATCAACATGATTTTGGAATTTTCCCGCGCACGGTCAAAAACCAACTGGCGGCCATCCGGCGAGATATCGAACGTGCGCATGGTCGCGGAACTGTTCAGGCGGGTCAGGCGCCTCGAGCGCATGGAGGCCAGATCGAGCAGCCAGAAATCCTGCTCGGCGGTCGTGCTTCCGAGCATGTAAACCAAGCCGCTTCCGTCCGGCAGGAATCGCGCGCGCTCGCCTTCGCGCCGCACATTAATCTCAGGAAGCTTCACGGGAGTGCCGTCGGGGCGTATGCCCTGCAGCGGCATCGACGTGAAGACCTGCGTGCCTTCATAAACGATCAGGTCGCCGCGCGGGGACCAGACCGGGTCCAGGAACGCTCCGGTAGCGATCCGCGCCGGCGCGCCGCCCTCAGCCGGCAGCTTGAAAAGGCCGGCCCCATCGCGGTCGCTCCCCGCCACAGCCAGCCACCGGCCATCCGGGGACCAGGAAGCGGAGCCGCGCACATCGACGTCGGCGGAAAGGGCGCGGAGCCGCGTTCCGTCCGCAGCGATGACGTGCATCTGCCACCGGCCGTTTCGAAGCAGCGCAATGGCGATATTGCTTCCGTCGGCGGAGACGGCGGGAGGCAACCGCAGCGCGCCGTCCGAACCCTTCCAAATCTCCAGCGCCTGTCCATCGCGATAGTTCCACAGCCCATCGGCGCCGTCGCGCGACGACAGATAGAACAGAGTTCCCTTTCCGAAGCGGGGCGTCAGGGCCCGCACCGTAGGCAATGAGTACGGCGAGACTTCGCGCTCGGCGGCGATCTGTGGGCCAATCGGAACGCTCCACAAATTGACCTGCGAGTTTACAACGCCGGCCGCCAGGCGGCGTCCGTTCGCCGCCGCAACGACAGCGGTGTACTGCTCGAGGCCGAGGCTGAGCCGCTGCGAGGTTCGCGCATAGGTATCGAACATCCAAAGCCACGGTCCGGCGCCGCTCTCGTTGTGGGCAATATAGAGGACCCTTCTATCGTCGAGGGGGGTCGGATAGGAGATATCCGTATTGAGATGGGTCAACTGCTCGAGCTTGCCGCCGGCGGAGGAAATGCGCCACAGATCCATCTCGCGAGTGGCCGGCCGGCCGCGAACGAGGTAGATCGAGCGCCCGTCCTTGGACCAGATCTGGTAGTGGTTGTGCAATCCCGCGTCGTTCTTCACGATCTGTCGCGGATTGGCGCCGTTGTGGTCGGCTACAAAGGTGGGATCGCCGGGGTCCGATGTGTGGTAGACGACATTTTTTCCATCCGGCGACCATGCAACTTCCGCCGCACGGTCGTCCAGGAAGTTGCGTGAGGCGCCGCCCACGAGCGACCAGAGCGTGAGTCTTCTGGTTTCCACGCCCCCGCTCCAAACCTCCGAGCCGTCTCCCGAGAAGCCGATGGCCCTAAGAGGGGCACGCGCGTCGCCGATGCGGCCCTGCGTCAGATTGGAGAGGCTGCCGTTATCCTGGCTCAGCCAGATATCGAATGTGCCGCTGCGGTCGGAGAGGAAAGCGACAAACTTTCCGTCCGGGGAGATGGCCGGATTCGTTTCGGCGCCTTCAAAATCGGTGAGCTGGGTGAACTGCGCGCCGGAAAGCGGATTGGGCAATGGCTGCGTAGGTCGCCGGGAGAACCAGGCAATTCCTGCGACCCCGGCGATAAGCAGGGTCAGGGCCGGCAGCAACCACAGACGATGGTTTGGGCGCGCTACCGCGGGGGGTTCCAGACCGACGGAGGGGCGCCCCATGAGCCGCCGCAGATCCGCCGTCAATTCCCGCATGGACTGGTAGCGCTCGTCTGGATTTTTAGCGAGCGATTTCTCAACGACGCGCCTGAGCTCTTGCGGGAGACTCTGGGGCAGCGGATTCGCGGGCACATGGACAATGTTGTGCAGCAGATCGAGATCGGTGGCGCCGTCGAAGGGCCGCCGGCCGCAGAGGGCCTCATACATGACGATGCCGAAGGAAAAAACGTCGCTGCGCGGGTCCACTGGCTTGCCCGCGGCCTGCTCCGGAGACATATAGGGAATGGTGCCCATCACGGCGCCGGGCCGGGTGTACTCCGCGCTCGCAACTTGGCCGGAACCCGCAGGCTCGCGCAGTTTGGCGAGGCCGAAATCGGCCAGCTTGGCATAGCCATTTTTGGCGACGAGGATGTTGGCGGACTTGATATCGCGGTGAAGGACGCCCGCCTGGTGCGCCGCCGCCAATCCATCGGAGACGCCGGTCAATAGATCGACGACATCGTGCCACGGGCGCGGGCTGGCGGCAGACCAATCCTTAAGCGTTCCACCGTCGACATATTCGGTAACCAGGTACTGGCGGCCCTCAAACTCTCCCACGGCATAGACGGCAAGAATGTGCGGATGGTTGAGGGAGGAAGCCATTTGCGCTTCGCGCTGAAAACGCTTGCGCGCCTCGGCGCCGGCTACTTTTAGCGCGAGGAATTTGATCGCCACCGGCCGGTTGAGCTGCGTATCGCGGGCTTTGTACACCTCGCCCATCCCGCCGGCGCCGAGCAAAGAGAGAATCTCATAGCCGCCGATGGTCCGCCCGATCAGGGAATCGAAGCCGGCGGGGGGCTCGGCGATCTCCGAGAGTTCCGGCGGTTTATCGAGGAAGGAGCAGGCATTTCCTTGAGCCAGCAGCGATTCGACCTGGCGAAGCAGTTCGGAATCCTCCGCGCAGGCCTGCTGCAAATAGCTCGTGCGCTCACCCTGCTCCCGCTCGAGCGCGGCATGATAGATGAGCTCAATCCGGCGCCAACGATCAGGGTTCATCGGCATCGCGGGCTTCGGAGGTTCCCACCGGCTTGGCCTTGGCCGCCTGGCTCATCTCTCGCCCGAGCCATGATTTTGCCAGTCTCCAGTCCCGCAACACGGTTTCCGGAGACACGTTCAGCACCTCAGCCGTCTCTTCTACACTCAATCCGCCAAAGAAGCGCAACTCCACCACGCGCGCTTTCCGTTGATCCTGAACTGCCAGAGCTTCCAACGCGCCATCCAATGCCAATATGTTTGCACCCTTCTGGGGAGCGGCAACCAAGCCTTCATCGAAGGTGACGTTCGGATCTCCACCGCCGCGTTTTTGATACTTCCGCGACCGGGCGAAATCCACCAGCACACGGCGCATGAGCTGTGCCGAAATGGCAAGGAAATGAGCGCGGTCTTGCCAGCGAACCTGCCGGCAATCGACCAGCTTCAGATAGGCTTCGTTCACCAGAGCGGTCGCTTGCAGCGTATGGTCCTTGCGTTCGCCGTACATATAGCGGCGCGCCATGCGGCGGAGCTCCTGATAGACCAGGGGAGTGAACTTTTCGAGCGCGGCGTCCTCGCCTTTGCCCCAGGCCAGGAGCAACTGCGTGACCGAGCGTGAAGTGGAGTTCGACATATCGAAGCTAACCGCCTAACCCAACAGAACCTGCTTGCCTTAACACTTGGATAGGGGCACTTGGATACGGCCCGGAAGACCCACTCAGCGGCGCGAGTATAAACCGGCCGCGCTTCACCAAAGAAAGAAAATTTCTCGCGCGTTACAGTTTTCGACCTCCGTTATCGCCTTTCCACGCAGGAGGAAAGACGATGCGGAGATCTCACACCGGGAAGCTGACCTTAGGGCTGATTCTGGCGGGCGCGGTCAATCTGGCGGCAAGTTCCAGCGAAGCGAGTGCAAGAATCACGGTAAACGTCAAGGATTACGCAAACGTGGATGCCAAAACGCTCTTTCAAGCAGGGCAGGTCGCCACCGAGGTGTACGAGGAAGCCGGAGTGAAGATCGATTGGATTAATCTTCCGAAAACCCCAACTCCCTCTTCCGTGGACGCGACGGGCTCGGATCAAAGCTCGCTTTCAGCTCTACACATCAACATCTTATCCGACGAAATGACCAAACAGTTCGGAATGGCTAAGAACGTTATGGGATTCGCTCCGGGAGAAGGCCCCGACCGGCGACTCGTGTACGTATTTTACTCCTCGGCAAGAAGGCTGGCGCAGAAGAGGACGCCATCAAATCCCGTGCAGTCCGCCGCAATTCCACAGATCCTGGGTGAAATGATGGCTCATGAATTGGGGCATGTGCTGCTGAATCTGGCATCCCACTCGGAAAGCGGGGTCATGAAGGGCGTTTGGGATTTGCGCGATATGTGGAATGCCGGATTCGGGGATTTGCTATTCACCAGCCAGCAAGCCGCGGCCTTACGCAAGGAGGCCGCTCGGCGCACCTCGGCGGCAGCTTATGCACGGCTTCAGGATGGAGCATGTTTGAATTGCTGGCCTGCTGGGCAAAGCCCGGCAAGCACGCGAGGCAAATCGATGCGACGAGCGCTCCGCCGATAGAAACTCTAGACCGTGTGTTCATGCGCCCTCTTATACACCCGCAGCGCTTCCGAATGGAAATAAGGGCTTCGGCGGGGCTATTGATTTACTTGGAGTGCAAGTTCTATCGTGCGAGAAGTCGCCCCCGAAGTACCGGTGAGCGTAAGCGCGTAGGGGCCCGGAACGGTTCCGCCGCCACCACCACCGCCACCGCCCCCTCCTCCTCCACCATGGCCTCCGCAACTCACTTGACTGAACGCGATCGAGAACAGCACTGTGAAAATGACCGCAGTCAATGTGAACTTTGGCCGGCGCCGCTGCAATCCTGCTATCAGAAGTAAGACAAGAATGATGGCGGTTACCACAGCAGAGCCGCTCCGCGGGATATCGTGCCGCAAATTCCGCACAGGCAATATCTCGCTTCCTACCGGCGTCGTCGTCACCTGAACCGTGAGAGTGCCAGGAGTGGCGCTTGCCGGAGGGTTACAGCTTGTTTTGGCCGGCGCCCCGGAGCAACTGAGTGCGATGGAGCTATTGAAGCCGTTGACGGCAATCACCTGCAAGTTGAACGTTGCGGTTTGCCCGCGCGTGACGGTCGCCCCCGAAAGCAAAGCGCCGGTCGCATCTTCGAACGCGAAGTCCGGCGCACTGTCATCGACTTTCGCCACGAAGGCATCGAACCCGCCCTTGGCCTGGGTTTGAAACGCTCCCATCGAGGCCGGAAAATTAGGCGAATTGGTGACTCCGGTGACGTAAGCGGCCGGCGCCGCCGCACCGTCTAGCGCGATGCCAAAGCCTCGATCCTGGCCGTTGCCGCCCAGGTAACTGGAATACGCCAGCGTGCCCGAAGGATTGAACTTCGTCACAAACGCGTCGCCCGCGCCTCCGCCCGGCGCAGCCTGAAAAGGACGGAGCGTGGGAAAATTCGTCGAATCCGTGCGGCCCGTCACGTAGGCGTTGCCGACCGTGTCCGCGGCAATCGCGTACGCCACGTCCTCCATCCCGTTCGCGGTGTTGCCGCCCAGAATCGTCGAATAAGTGACGCCGCCGCTGGAATTGAATTTCGCAACGAACCCTTGCTGTGCGCTTTGCCGGACGGAGAGCTGTGTGTTGTTCTTCGTTGGAAAGTCCTGGGAAAGCGTGAAGCCGGCCACATAGACATTGCAACTCGCCGCGCAACCCGGCTCGATAGCGATTCCATTTCCGTTGTCGTTGTTCGTGCCTCCCAGATACGTCGAGTAAAGCAGTGACGCGCCTCCCATTTGAGTCAGGTCGAGCTTCGTCAGGAACGCGTCATAGCCGCCGTTGCCCTGGACGATCATGGAATGGTTCGCTTGAAAAGCGCCCATCGTAGCCGGGAAGTCCGAGGCAGCCGTTTCTCCCGTGATGTAAGCATGGCCTGCCGAATCAGCGGTGATCGCGAATGCATCCGTCTCGCCGCTCGTGCCGCCAAGATACGACGAATACACCAGCGATCCGCTCCCGGACTTCGTCGTATCAATCTGCGAGACGAACGCATCGGGAAAGGTGCTTCCCTGATTCGGCTGAAACGCGTTGGCCGCGGTGGTCGGAAAGCTTCCCGTTGTCGTTCCCGCCACGTAGGCCTTGCCCGTCGCATCTGCGGCGACTCCCCATGCGATGTCATCTCCGGCGCCGCCGAGATAAGTGGAATAAAGCAGGACATTGCCGCTGGCGCTGAGCTTCGCAACAAAGGCGTCCGTCTTGCCCCCGCCGAACGAAGTGCGATACGCGCTCATGAACGGGAAGTCGGTGGAGCCGGTCTCGCCCGCGACGTAAACGATCCCGGAAGACGGGTCCGCCGCAATACCAAAAGCCTGGTCGCCGCCGGAGCCACCGAGGTAGGTGGAGTAGATCAAAGAAGCAACACCGGATTTCGTGGGGTCGAACTTCGCGATGAATGCGTTACCGGTGCTGCTTTTCAAGGTCGTTTGATAAGGGCCCGCGGTCGGAAAATCCATGGATAGAGTTTGCCCCGCGACGTAGAGCTTGCCGCTCGCATCCAGCGCAATGGCGTTGCCGCTCTCGGTATTGCTGCCGCCGAAATAGGAGGAATACGTCAGCGCCGGATCGATGACGAGGGGCTTCCGCTTGTCATAGTCGGCAACCGCAAACCGAACGCGGCCTCCGTGCTCCAGCACGTAGCTCGCCGCAACCTCGCTCGTCCCTGCACTTGTTTCCTGGTAGGCCCGTGGTTTTCTGAGACGTATTTCCTCGTCTCCGGACCGCAGGATCAAATCTCCTTCGCCGCCGAGCGTCACGCTCCATGCCGGGTCGAAAGCCAGAACGGCGGCGCGGCTCTCGGCACCGGGTCGAAGCACGAAGTCTTCTTCGAATTCGCCGCGGTTGCCGTAAAAGACCACGTCCACTCCCGGATAGACGTCGCGATACTTGACCCGCGCGAAGGTCGGAACGTCAGCTCGCCAGCGGCGCGGATCGCCCCCGATGAAGTAGTTCACCTTGGCCTGCAACCGATCGGCTCCAACGACCTCCCTGGGGTTCCCGCCAACGAATCTCATGTGCAGGGCAGCTTGTGGTTCGCGGACCGTGCCTCTCTGGCGGGCTCCGCGAGTCGCATTCTTATAGGATCGCGCAGGCCCACTCGCGCCTGGCGTAGGTGGAGAATCGGCGGAGGCGAGCGAGAACGTCGCCCCCGTCGTGGTCAGGAACAACGTGACCCCGCGGCCGCGCGACAGGAATCTCACGCGCGCGTCGGTTTGCCCTTGATTGGCTTCAAAGACGAGCGGCAGCGCGCCGTCGATTGGAACACCCGGACGCGGAAAATCTGCCGGCGTACTCTTGGCGGGTTTCAGCGGTGTAGCGAACGTAAAAGGAAGCAACAGAAAGACCACGAGAAGAAGCCATCGCTTGAGGCCCATGACCTCACTCCAACAGAAAGAGTTCAGCGCTATTGCTGCTGGGCCCGGACGAATGTCCTGGGAGACCGCTATGATAATGGGGACCCTGGAACTGTCAAGAGGAGAGCGCTTCCGAACCGAGCCGCACGAA
>Ga0335077_10004469_pt1 | contig 17064 bp, 16 predicted proteins | sample Lox_Sample_31_FD_207151 | JGI IMG/M metagenome (GOLD analysis project Ga0335077, IMG submission 207151) | Soil microbial communities from Loxahatchee National Wildlife Refuge, Florida, United States - Lox_Sample_3.1 | ecosystem: Environmental > Terrestrial > Soil > Wetlands | place: USA...
TTTTGTGGATGGCCGCGCTGCGCTCGAAGTCCTCCGCGCCGGTGGCGGCATCGCGGCTGTGCTCGTACTCCCCGACGAGCGAAGCGCCACTCGAAGCCAGGAACGCCTCCACGCGAACCACTTCCGTTGCGTACTCGTCATCCGTGCATCCCGCGAAACAGGGCGCCAGGCACATCTTCATTTCCGAATAGAGGCAGCCGGGAAACGCCGGGTCGCGCCGGATGCGGATCTGGCAGCGCCGGATCTTGAAGAAATTGAGGGCCTGCGAAAGGAACGCGTCGGCCGAGCGGCGCGTCCCGAACGGGCCGATGTAGAGCGCGCCATCGTCCAGAATGCGCCGGGTCACGTAGGCGCGCGGATAGGCGCTGCGCAGCTTCAGCTTCACCACCACGGGCGGCCGCAGCCGCATCCAGGCGCGATGCCGCCCCGCGTGAATCCTGACGGCGTGATGGTAAAGCGCCAGCGATTGCTCGAACGCGGAGCCCACCACGCGGTAGCGCACGCGCGCCGCGATCTCCCGCAGGTTCAGCCTCCGCGAGGGCTGCTGCGCGCGCCCCAGCAGCGCGCCGAGCCGCCGCTGCAAATCCGCCGTACGCGCCAGATACGGCCGCGCCGCCGGATCGCGCATCTCCAGCAGGAACACGGCCGGCCGCGCCGGCAGCGACGCGAAGAACTCCTCATCCTGCCCAGGGTTGAAGTCGAGCTCGGAGCCCAACTCAAACATGCTTCGAGCATACAACGCACGGAGCCGAAATCGCCGGAAGAACTAACCGGCAGACCGGAGTCCGCAGAGAGGAGGGAGGACTTTCGACTTTCGACTTTCGACTTTCGACTTTCGACTTTCGACTTTCGACTTTCGACAGCGCTCCTCAGCCTTTCAGCACCCACGCCGAGATCACCAGCCGCTGAATCTCGCTGGTGCCTTCGTAAATTTCGGTAATGCGCGCGTCGCGGTACATGCGCTCCACGGGATATTCCCGGCTGTAGCCGTTGCCGCCGTGAATCTGAATCGCCTTGTGGGTCACGCGCGTGGCCATTTCGCTGGCGAAGAGCTTCGCCATGGCCGCTTCCATGGAGAATCGCGCGCCCGTGTCCTGCTTCCACGCCGCGCGCCGCGCGAGCAGCCGCGCCGCTTCGATTTCCGTGGACATGTCCGCGAGCATGAACTGGATGGCCTGGAACTGCGAGATCGGCCCGCCGAAGGCCTGCCGCTCGCCGGAATAGCGCAGCGCCTCCTCCAACGCGCCCTGCGCGATGCCCACCGCCTGGCTGGCGATGCCGATGCGCCCGCCATCGAGCGTGGAAAGCGCGACCTTGTAGCCCTCGCCTTCGTTCCCCACGCGGTTTTCCGCCGGCACTTCGCAATCCGTAAACGACAGTTCCACACAGGCCGTCGCGTTGATGCCCAGCTTCTTTTCCTCCTTGCCGACCTTGAATCCCGGAGTGCCGCGCTCGATGACCAGCGCCGTAATTCCCTTCTCGCCCTTCGAAGGATCCGTGTTCACGTAGGCAATCACGGCGTCGGCGGCTCCGCCGTTGGTGATCCAGGCCTTTGTGCCGTTCACCACGTAGCGGTCGCCTTTGCGCACGGCCACGGTGCGCAGCGCCGCGGCATTGGAGCCGGCCTGGGGCTCCGTGAGCGCATAGCAGCCGATCTTTTCTCCCCGCGCGAACGGCCCGAGAAATTTTTTCTTCTGTTCCGGGGTGCCGTAGCGGTGGACCGGATCGCAGAACAGCGAATTCTGCACGGAGATGATGGCGCCGGTCGAAGCGCAGCAGCGTGAAATCTCCTCGATCACGATGGCGTAGCTCAGGTGATCGAATCCCGCTCCGCCTTCCTCTTCCGGGATGGCCACGCCGGTCAGTCCCAGCTCCGCGGCTTTGCGGAAGGTCTCGCGCGGAAATTCGCCGGATTCGTCCAGGTGGCGCGACAGCGGCTTCACCTCGGTCTCGGCGAATTCCCGCACCGTCTTCTGCAGCAGCTTCTGTTCTTCCGTCAGTCCCAGATTCAATCCAGTTCTCCACCGGGCGGGAGGCCCGGGACAAAAATTCAGTATAGCGCGCCCGGCAGCCCGTTTGTCCATGCGCGGGAACGGGGCTTGCCTGCGGGGCTCCGTCTTTCTAGAATCATGCGTCATCAGCCCGGCGATGGCGGCATTTCTCTCCGAAACATGCGCAGGTGTGGAGGCTCCGGGAGGTCCATGATGAAACTGTGTGCGGCGGTATTCGCGACGCTGGCGCTCGCGGCCGGCGCCGCGGCGCAGGAGCACACCGGAGATCACCCGGCCCCTGAAAAGCTGGGGCACGTTTCGTTTCCCACCACGTGCGCGCCGGCGGTGCAGGCGAAATTCGAACGCGCCGTGGCCCTGCTACATTCCTTTGCCTACACGGCGGCGGAAGACGCGTTTGCCGGCGTCGCCCGCGAAGATCCCAAATGCGCGATGGCCGGATGGGGCCAGGCCATGGCCAACTTCCACCAGCTCTGGGACGACCGCATCAGCCCGGCGGGCATGGAGCGAGGGCGTGCGGCCATCGAGTGGGCGCAGGGTGTGCGAGCGAGCACGGCGCGCGAACGCGGCTACGTTGCCGCGGTCGCGCTGATGTTTGAGGACAAGCAGAATTTACCTTACGAGGACCGCTTGCAACGCTACGAACAGGCCATGGAGCGGCTGGCCGCGAACAATCCGCGGGATCCCGAGGCGCAGATTTTCTACGCGCTCGCGCTGCTGGCCACCGCCGCTCCCGACGACAAAACGCACCGCAACCCGAAGCGCGCCGCCGAGATTCTCGAGCCCCTCTACCGCGAGTTTCCGGAACATCCCGGCGTGGTGCACTACCTGATCCACGCGTGCGACAACGCGGAGATGGCCCAGCGCGGGCTGGAGCCGGCGCGCGTCTATTCCCACATCGCGCCCTCCGCCCCGCACGCCCTGCACATGCCCTCTCACATCTTCACGCGGCTGGGGTTGTGGGACGATTCCATCCAGTCCAACCTGGCGGCGCGCGCCGCAGCGCACCAGCAGGGCGACATCGGCGAGGAATTGCACGCCATGGACTATCTGGTTTACGCGTATCTGCAGAAGGGCGAGGAGGCGAAGGCTGCCGGGGTGCTGGCCGATCTTCGCGGCATGGGTGCGCTTCCCGCGGGGTTCAAGACCGGCTACGCCTCCACGGCCATGCCCGCGCGATTCGCCGTGGAGCGGCGCAAATGGGACGAGGCGGCCAAGTGCTCCGCCGCTCCGGGGGCCTCGCCGTGGGTGGAGGCCGTGGCCGTGTGGACCCGGGCCGTGGGACGCGCGCGCACGCGCGACATGGACGGTTCGCAGACGGAAATCACCAGGCTCATGTACCTCGAAAAGGAATTGCAGAACCTGCAGGAATATTACTGGGCGGAGCAGGTGCGCATCCAGGAGCTCGCGGCTTCCGGATGGTACGCGCAGGCCAACGGCGAGTCGGCCGAAGCCGAAACCGCGCTGCGCCGGGCGGCGGATCTGGAGGATGCCCTCGAGAAGCGTCCGGTGACGCCCGGGCCGGTCGCTCCGGCGCGCGAGCAACTGGCCGACCTGCTGCTCGAACAGGGCCACGCGAAGGAGGCTCTCGCCGAGTACGAAGCTTCGCTCCGCAACTCACCGGGACGCCGGCGCGCCCTCCTCGGCGCCCGCGAGGCGGCACGGCGAGTGGGGAACGAGGAGAAGGTGCGCTTCTACACGAAGGCGCTGGGGCCGGCAGCCCGCTGATGCCCGCGGGCGGCCTTCAGGCGGATTTCGAAAGTTCGCCGCGGAGCTTCGCGTACGTCTGGTCGATTTCTTCCGGGTGCAGCCGCGTTTCGCCCACCGTGGTCATGAAGCTGGCGTCGCCCGTCCAGCGCGGCAGCACGTGCATGTGGACGTGTCCGGCCACTCCGGCGCCCGCGCAACGTCCGATGTTCATTCCGAGATTGTAGCCTTCCGGCTTGTAGAGCCGCGCGAGCGCCAGCTGCACTCGCTTGGCCAGCTCCATGTGCTCGGCCAGCGTCTCCGCGTCGCATCCGGCCAGATCGGGAACGTGCTTGTAGGGCACCACCATCGAGTGGCCCGTCGTGTAGGGATACAGATTCAGGATGATGAAGTTCAGCCGGCCGCGAAGAAGGATTTTCCGCCCCGCGTCGTCATTGGCCGCCACCGCGCTGCAGAAAATGCAGCCATCGTCCTTACCCGCTTGCGCGACGTAGCGGTAGCGCCAGGGTGTCCAGAGGTAGTCCACAGTGGGCTCGCTTCCCGCGGCTAGTGCGGCGCCTGGGAAGGCGCGGGAGTGGGCGCGGTTTCCGCCCCGGAATCGCCGTTCACGAATTCTTTCAGTTCCTTGCTGGGCTTGAAGAAGGGGATGCGCTTGGCCGGGACTTCCACTTTTTCGCCGGTCTTGGGATTCCGTCCCACCCGGCCGCGGCGCTGCCGCGTGCGGAAGCTGCCGAATCCCCGGATTTCGATCTTTTTGTCTTCCTTGAGCGTCTGGATGATGCTCTCAAAAATCGTTTCGACGATGGTCTCGGATTCCTTGCGCGGCAGCTCCGTGGCGCGAATCACTTCCTCCACGAGGTCGGCTTTTGTAATGGTCGGCGGATTCATGCACGCGCTCTTTTCCAGCGGAGCCCCTGCCCCTGCACTATCGGACCCAAAAGCCCCCTGGTAACCGCAACCCTACCACCAGTTTACGAAATTTTCCACTGTGCCGCGGGAACCCGCTCGCGATTTTCGAGCGCGGGGGGGCCCGGTATGCACTACGGCCGCGGCTGGAGGACCCGACCGGACGCTCCGGAAGGCGCGGGCCGCTAATTCGACGCTTCGCGCTTGGACATCAGGATGTCGCCGATCGTCGCCGTGCGCGACGATTTCGACGAGCGGTACTCCTGCAGCACCTTGCGCTCCTCGTGCTGCAGCGCGCCGCGGTAGCTCAAGCCGATGCGGCGCTGTTCGGGGTCTTTCTTCACGATCTTGAAGTCGTACTCGCTCCCTACGGTCAGCGGGCTGGCCGCCTCGCCGCCCTTGTCTCTGTCCTTCCGCTGCGGCTGCTGCCGGTCATTCTTGCTCTTGCGCTCCTCGATCTCGCTGATGTGGCACAGGCCTTCGATGCCCGCCGCCAATTCCACGAACGCGCCGAAATTGGCCAGGCGCAGCACCTTGCCCTTCACCACCTCGCCGATCTTGTGCGCGGCCGCCCAATCCGCCCAGATGTCGTGCACCTGCTTGATGCCGAGCGAGAGGCGCCGGTTCTCCATGTCGATCTTCAGGACCTTGGCTTCCACGGTCTCGCCTTTGCGCAGGGCCTCGCTGGGATGCTTGGGCTTTTCCGTCCAGCGGATGTCGCTGATGTGCACCAGGCCCTCGACGCCCTCTTCGACTTCCACGAAGGCGCCGAAATCGGTCATGCTGCGCACCCGCCCGGTGACGATCGTGCCGATCGGATATTTGTCGCGCAGCGTCAACCACGGATCCGGCAGCGTCTGCTTCATGCCCAGCGAAATGCGCCGCTGCTCCGGGTCCACCTTCAGGATTTCCACTTCCAGCTCGTCGCCCAGCGCCACGATCTTCGATGGATGCTTGGCGCGCTTGGACCAGGTCATCTCGCTCACGTGCACCAGGCCTTCCACGCCGGGATCGAGCTCCACAAAGGCGCCGTAGTCCGTGATGCCCACCACTTTTCCGATCAGCCGCTGCCCGCCCTTGAACCGCTCCGGAACGTTCACCCAGGGATCCGGCACCAGTTGCTTGCGGCCCAGCGAGATGCGCATCTTCTCGCGGTCGAACTTCAGGACCTTGGCTTCCACTTCGTCGCCGACCTTCATCACTTCCGCCGGATTCGTCACCCGGCCCCAGGAAATGTCGGTGAGGTGCAGCAGTCCGTCCACTCCGCCCAGATCCACGAACACGCCGTAGTCGGTGATGTTCTTCACTTTGCCGCGAACGATGGAGCCCTCTTCGATGGTGGCCACCGCCGCGTCGCGCTGCGCCTTCAGCTCTTCCTCCAGCAGCACGCGCCGGCTGAGCACCACGTTGCCGCGCTTGCGGTTCATCTTCAGGATGCGGCAGGTGATGTCCTGCCCCACCCAGCCGTCGAACTCCCGCACCGGACGCAGGTCCACCTGCGACGCGGGGAGAAACGCGGGCACGCCCACGTCCACCACCAGCCCGCCGCGGATGCGCTCCGTGATTTTTCCGGTGATGGATTCGTGATTGCGGTGCGCCTTCTCAATCGCCTCCCAGGCGCGCTTGCGGAACGCGCGCAGGAAGGAGACGAGCTTGTAGCCCTCTTTTTCCTCGTGCAGCGGCATCACCGGAACGGAAGCGCCCAGCTCAAACACCATGCTGCCCTTGGCGTCGGTCAGTTCCTGCGCGGGAATCAGCGCTTCGAACTTGGAGCCGAGATCCACGACCACGCCGAGGTCCGTCACCGCCACGATGCGCCCTTCCAGCACGTCGCCGTCGGCCGGCGCTTCATGCTCGGCCGCGTACTGCTCGAGCAGCGCGTCCATGCTTTCCGATTCGGACGGCTCCTTTGCGGCGCCCTTCCGGCGCACAGGCTCCGCAGTCTCCCCGCCGGCGGCGCTCGCCGCGGCTCTGTCGCCGTGATCCGCAGACACCACGGGCGTCTCGACGACAGCGGAAGCTGCCGCGTGCGGTTCAGCGGAAGCAGCAGGTGGGGCTTCTGCGGCGGGAACGGCGGTGGTTTCGGCTACTTCGTTCGGTTCGGAATGCGTCAGATTCTCGGTTGTGTTGTTGTCCATGGCCGGCAGCGGCCTCCCTCGGCGTTAGATGCCCTGTCCGACCGAGACGTAGAGTCCCTCTAAAACCCGGCAAAGGGTTGTCAGACAAGGAAGGAAAGACGATTCGTTCGAGGCAAATCCTCGACCTGACACATGCTACGCGCCAATCCAGTCGAAGTCAATGAACCGGTGCGAGAACTAGGCCCGGAACGACCCGGCCGAACGCACCTTCCGGCGGAAGTCCGGGGCTTCGAGCTCGATGGTGCGGCACATTTCGTACAGGCGCGAACGGATGCGCTGCCCGATACGGTCCGCCAGCGAATCCTCCACCCGCGCGAGCGTCTGCCCCGAAGGCATGCGCACCGGAGCGCCCGGCTCGCGGTCGGCATAGTTCGTCGTGAGCAGCGTCACGCGGTTTTCGTTGTATCGAGCGTTCAGGATGTATCCCACCGTGTCCAGCGCCCACGCCGAAGGCTTCGACGCGCCCAGATCGTCCAACAGCAGCACTTCCGTTTTCACCACCGGGTCCAGCACTTCCATTTCGCTCGACTGGCTCACCGCGTTGTAGCTCGACTGAATCGTCTTCAGCAGCTCGCGGTAATCGTAGAAAAGGCCTTCGTGGCCGCGTTTGACCAGTTCGGCCAGCGCCGCCACCGCAAGATGCGTTTTCCCCACACCGCACGGCCCCAGCAGCAGCAGACCGTGCTCGCGCCCGCCGGGATATTCCCGCGCGAACGATTCGACGAGCACTTTCGCCTTGGTGAGGCTGGCGTTCCACCCGGCGGCCTGAGGGCCTTCGTGGGGCACGTCCGTCTCAAAGCTCGCGAAATCGCAATGGCGGTAATGCTTGGGAATACGCGCGCTCTCATAGCGTGAATCTTCGCGTCCTTCGCGCGTGCAGCCGCACAGCGCCGCTTCGCGCACGGGCGCGCCACCCGCATCACGCGACTCCACGGTCTTGTACCCCGTGCCTCCGCATTCCGGACAATCCGCGCGCGCCATGCGTGCCAGAATAGCCGCGCCCGGGCGATGAGGCAAGCCGCCCCTGCCCGGCGCCTACAGCCCGCTGCCGCTCAGTTTGCGCTGTGCGGAGAGAAATCCGACCCAGAAGCCCGCGGCGGCCACCCAGCTCGCCATCGCCAGCGAAGGAGCGTCGCGCAGCAGCAGAAAGGTGATGTGGTTCCCTTCAAACGCAAACGACAAAGGAAACGCGGTGAACATCAGCGCCACGGCCATCAGCCAGCGCAGCCGCTCCGCGGTCCGCCGCGTGCGCACCAGCGTGCGCAGCTCGTGGTCCGGCGGCAGCGCGGCGCCCGGCTGGCGCAGCGCTTTCGACCCTTCGGCCAGTTCCCGCGTCTGCGCCTGGAGCGTTCGCGCGAACTCCGCGTCCTGCCGCGCGAATTCTTCCACCAGCGCGCGCGTGGCCGCGCTCGCCTCTCCCGAAAGATAGGCCGGAAGCAAATCCAGCACCACGTCGCGTGTCACGTTCATGTGTTTTCTCCTTCCTTTTCCCGTTGTTCCGCGCGCCATCGCACCAGCCGCAGGCGCGCGCGATGAATTTTTATTTTCACCGCCGCCAGCGAAAGCCCCGTGGCCTGGGCGATCTCCTCGTACGTCATCTCCTCCCGCGCCCGCAGCAGCAGCACCGTGCGGTCCGCTTCCGGCAGCGACTCGAGCGCCGCCATCACGCGCCCCAGTTCCACTTTTCCTTCCGCGGCCTGGTCCGGCCGCGTTGCGGGATCGGCCAGCCTTTCGTCCAGCTCCAGGTGGCTGCCGGGGCGCGCCCGCGCGCGGCGCAGCGTTCCCAGGTAGTAGTTCCGCGCAATCGCAAACAGATACGCCTTCGCCGTGGCCGCGCGGATCTCCCCGCTCGCGTTCCACGCGCGCACAAACGTCTCCGACGTGATGTCCTCCGCCGCCCCGTGCTCCCCGCACAGATAGAACGAAAAGCGGTACACATCCTGCGCATAGCGCCTGTACAGGGCCTCGAATTCCGTCATGACCGCTCTCGTGCCCGCTCCGGTCTCCGTTCTCGGAGAGAATATGCAATTCGCGCGGAAAGGTTACACCCCGCCGCAAAAAAGCCGGCGTGCGCACCAGCAGCGTGGCTACGGAACGGCCGGTATGGACTATTTCACCGCGCGAAATGCGGCAATCAGCGCGTCGAGCCCCGGCCCCGGGGCCAGTTCGGAATGCAGCATCGGCCGGGAGACGGGAATCGTGCCGTTGGGATGTTGCAGCAGGCGAAGGATTTCGGCGGCGGTGATTTCCTGATAGCGGTAATTGCGTTTGCGGACGCGAATCGTCCGCGGCGCAGCATCCACATCGGACGGCGCCACGTGCACGATTCCGTTCATCTGGAAGATCGAATCGCGCTCGTATGTGGTGATCAAGTCGGCCTCCTGCCCACCGGACGTTTTGGCGATTTCTTCCAGCGGCGCGACAGTGAGCAGCAACGGGACGTAGCAAGCCTCACAGGCCACAGGCAGATCCGCCAGAAACAGGTAGTAGCCGTGCCGGTACGGCGCGAGGGACGGAAGCCGGTCCTGCGGGACAGCGGCAGCGGCGGCCAGGGCGAACGCGATTAATAAAGATATGCCTCGGTGCATGGGGCACCTCGATGAGCTAACACGTTAGCACGCGGAAAGACTCGACCCGCGTTTGACCTCAGGATTTGCGGGACTTCGGTTTGGCCGGAACGTGGTGGAACTTCACGGGCACAATGGCGCCCTTGGAGGGCTCCGGGTGCGCCGCGGACACGCCCTTGGCCAGCTCCTGCTGCAGAAGCCGCAGGAATTGCTCCATCTGACCCTGCATGCGGTTCATCTTCTCGCGCATGTTCAGGATGATCTCGATGCCCGCCAGATTCACGCCCATGTCGCGCGCCAGGTTCAGCACCACTTCCAGCCGCTCGATGTCCGATTCCGTGTACAGCCGGGTGTTGCCCTCCGAGCGTGAAGGCTTGATCAGCCCGTGGCGCTCGTACAGCCGCAGCGTCTGCGGATGCACTTTGTACAGTTCCGCCACCGAGCTGATCATGTAGCCCACCGAACCGCGTTTTTTCGTACGTGCCGCCATGGCCCCTACTTCGCCGCCTTCTCGAAAATCTCTTTCCGCGGGTCCTGGTCATAGAAGCGGCCCAGGTCCTTCAGCATCTGCCGCGCGCGTTCGTCCACGGCGCTCGGCGGAACGATCTGCACCTCCACGTACTGGTCGCCGCGGTGCCGCGGATCGCGCACCGGCGCCACGCCCTTCTCCCGCAGCCGGAATTTCTGCCCGCTGGCCGTGCCCGGAGGAATCCGCAGCAGCGCCCGCCCGTCGATCGTCGGCACTTCGATCTTCGCACCCAGCGCCGCTTCCCCCACGGTCACCGGAACGCTCGTATAAATGTCGTCGCCCCGCCGCGAGAAGTAGGGGTGCGGCGCCACCCGCGTCAGGATGTACAGGTCGCCCGGCGCCGAGCCGGGCAGCGGAACGTTTCCGCGCCCCGGCACGCGCACCCGCGAGCCCGTGTCCACTCCCGCGGGAATGCGCACGTCAATCGTCTCCGTCCGGCGCACGCGGCCCTCTCCGTTGCACGTCGGGCACGCGCTGCCCAGCCGCCCGCTCCCGCCGCACCGCGGGCAGGTCACGTTGAAGCGCATCCCCATGGTGGATTGCGCGCGCCGTCCCGTCCCTCCGCAGGCCGTGCAGGTCTGTTCCGTGCCAGCCCCCTTTCCGCTCCCACGGCAGGTGTGACACGTTTCGAGCCGCGTGTAGCTGATCTTCTCCACCGTCCCGCGGATCGCTTTCCAGAAGTCGATATCGATCTGGTATTCCAGGTCGGCCGGAACCTCCACCGCCTGCGGGTGCGCCCCGGCCCCTCCCATGCCCGTGAAAAACTGGCTGAAGATGTCGCGGAAGCTCCCGCCGGCGCCCGGGCCGCCCGCCGATTCAAATCCGCCAAAGTCCACCGGGAAGCCTCCCGGCCCCGGAGCGTAGCCCCCCGGACCGCCCGCTCCCGGCGGCGGCATGTTGTCCGCATAAAATCCGTACTGGTCGTAAATCCCGCGCTTCTTCGAATCGGAAAGCACGTCGTAGGCTTCTTGTATCTGTTTGAATTTTTCTTCCGCCGATTTGTCCCCCGGATTCAGATCGGGGTGATACTTCCGCGCCAGCTTCCGGTAGGCCTGCCGGATTTCCTTCGCCGTGGCCTTACGGCGCACGCCCAGAAGTTCGTAATAATCGGCTTTTGTGGTCGTAGCCATGGTTCGATTTCATTGCCCGGAGGCCGGGCCCCCCGGCGACGCTACAACTTTGCCCAGCGCGCGTTCACTTCCGTCAGTTCCTGGTGCTCCCGTCCCAGCTCCAGGCGCCGCTGCCGCTGCTCCTCGGTCCGCAGCCCCATCGACGCTTCTTTCTGGTTGGCGCGCTCCAGCCAGCGGTCCACCGTGGCGATCCGTTCCGCCACCGTCTCGTTCGAGGCGCGAAACCGCAGCGTCGCTCCCGTGATTTCCACCGACCGCGGAATGAACTCGCCCGCCACCTGTCCCTGCGCCTCGTAGAACAGGCGCTTCCAGTCCGCCCCCGGCGGTTCGGAGAGCCCCACGTGCACGACGTACAAGTTGTCTTTGAGTTTCTGTACCGCCTGGGGCGGGGTGATCCGCCGCACTCCTTCGGCAGCGCTCAAATTAGGCTCCTCCCGCGCGGCGGGTCCCCCGTTCGAGTGTCAGTTCGGACGCTTCGATTCATCCACGTCCACGTATTCGGCGTCGATCACGTCTTCCTTCTTTTCACCCGCGCCGCTGCTCTCGGCTCCCGCACCCGGCGTGCCCTGAGCCCCCGGTGTTCCCGCGGCGCCGCTGGCCTTGTACATGGCCTCGGCCAGGCGGTGGGAGGCATGCGTCAGGCTTTCCACTGCGGCGTTGATGCGCTCCGCGCCGCCTTCGGCAATGGCCTTCTTGGTTTCTTCAATGGCCTGCTCGGTGGCGTGGAGGTCGGCCTCGGCGAGCTTCTCCCGGTTCTCGTGGATCAGCTTCTCGGTCTGGTACACGAGATTGTCGGCCCGGTTGCGGGCTTCGATCTCATTCAGGCTCTTCTTGTCCTCTTCGGCGTGGGCTTCCGCTTCACGCCGCATCTTCTCCGCTTCGTCCTTGGAAAGGCCTGTGGACGCGGTAATGGTGATTTTCTGCTCCTTGTTGGTGGCCTTGTCCTTCGCCGCCACGTTCAGGATTCCATTGGCGTCGATGTCAAAGGTCACCTCGATCTGCGGAATTCCCCGCGGCGCCGGCGGAATGCCCAGCAGCTTGAACTTGCCCAGCGTGCGGTTGTCGCGAGCCATGGGCCGTTCGCCCTGCAGGACGTGGATTTCCACCTCCGTCTGGTTGTCCCCGGCCGTGGAGTACGTCTCCGTCTTCCGCGTCGGAATCGTGGTGTTGCGCGTGATCATGGTGGTCATCACCCCGCCCAGCGTTTCCACGCCCAGCGACAGCGGCGTCACGTCCAGCAGCAGGATGTCCTTCACCTCGCCGCCCAGCACGCCGCCCTGGATGGCCGCGCCCACCGCCACCACTTCGTCCGGGTTCACGCCCTTATGCGGCTCCTTGCCGCCGAACAGGTCCTTCACGATCTGCTGCACCCGTGGCGTCCGCGTGGCCCCGCCCACCAGCACGACTTCGTCGATCTTGTCCGGCGTTACCCCCGCGTCCGTCATGGCCTGCTTCACCGGAGCAATCGTGCGCTGCAGGATGTCTTCCATCAGTTGTTCCAGCTTCGCCCGCGTCAGCTTGATCAGCAGGTGCTTCGGCCCGGAGGCGTCCGCCGTCACGAAGGGCAGGTTCACTTCCGTCTCCATCATCTGCGACAGTTCGATCTTCGCCTTCTCCGCCGCTTCCTTCAGCCGCTGGATGGCCATGCGGTCCTTGCTCAGGTCCACGCCCTGCTCGCGCTTGAACTCCGCGATCAGGTAGTCCATCACCTTGATGTCGATGTCGTCCCCGCCCAGGTGCGTGTCCCCGTTCGTGGCCTTCACTTCCACCACGCCTTCCCCCACTTCCAGGATGGAAATGTCGAATGTCCCGCCGCCCAGGTCGAACACCGCGATGGTCTCGTCCTTCTTTTTATCCAGCCCATAGGCCAGCGCCGCCGCCGTCGGCTCGTTGATGATCCGCACCACTTCCATCCCTGCAATCTCGCCCGCCTGCTTGGTGGCCTGCCGCTGGCTGTCGTTGAAATACGCGGGAACCGTGATCACCGCCTTGCTCACCTTCTCGCCCAGAAAATCTTCGGCCGCGGCCTTCAGTTTCCCCAAAATCATCGCGGAGATCTGCTCCGGGCTGTACGGCTTGCCGGAAATTTCCACCCGCGCGTGGTTGTCCTGCCCGCCGATCACTTTGTAGGGCACGCGCTTCTGCTCATCCGCCACTTCCGCCGCGCGCCGGCCCATGAACCGCTTGATCGAATACACCGTGTTTTCCGGGTTGGTCACCGCCTGCCGCTTCGCCACCTGGCCCACCAGACGTTCCCCGGCCTTCGTAATGGCCACGACCGATGGCGTCGTCCGTCCACCCTCTTGGTTGGGAATGACCACGGGCTCCCCACCCTGCATCACGGCCACAACCGAGTTGGTGGTGCCCAGGTCTATCCCGATAATCTTGCTCATTGGCTGCTTCCTCCAAACGTTCTGTCCCGGGATCGAAGCCCGGGGACGCAATTCAGCGAAACCGAAGCCTATTATGCATGTTGAGTGTATCGTTGTCAAGTATGAGAATCGAACGGAATCAATCTACACTAACCCTTTTACATGCAACAGTTAACCGTTCCCTCGTGGCTTCCTCCCTCCGCCCCGGGGCATCCATCCGCCCCCTTTCCCGCAACCAATCCACAAGATGCCGGTCGCATGCCGGGTTCTTTCATCGGGCACCGTCTGGGGGCTGGACTCGAACCCGTGCACTGCTCGTCACCTCGGCGGAACGCGTTTGGGAGTAAAATAAACTGCCTTGGAGCAGCCCGCAGGACACAATTCCCGGAGGATACAGCGCATGCATTTGTGGAGAAGATCTCTGGCTGTCGCAGCCGCACTCGGGATGGCGGTAGGCATCGCCGGCGCTACGGCCAGGCAGGCACGCACCCGCGCCAAACCTGCGGCTGAGACGGAGCCGGGCCCGCCCGAAAAGACACTGGGCTCGCGCGACGCTCCCATCGTCATGGAAGTCTTCAGCGATTACTCCTGTCCGGTCTGCCGCATGTTCTATCTGAGCGACATCCGTCCGATGCTCGATGATTATGTGGCCACCGGCAAGGTCTACCTCATCCATCGGGATTTTCCGCTCATCGGCGTGCCCGGCCACGAACACTCCCGCGAGGCGGCGCTCTACGAGACCGCGGCCGCGCGCATCGGCAGGTTCCAGGAGGTGGACGCGGCGCTCTACGACAAGCAGGCGGAGTGGACGCGTACCGGAAACGTCGACGCCGTGGTCGCCTCCGTCCTTTCGCCGCGGGAGATGAAGCGCGTCCGCGAATTGGTGCAGGGGGGAAAAGCGGACTCCTTCGTGAACAGCGACCGCAGCCTCGGCGATTCCAAGGGCGTTCGCTCCACCCCCACGATCTACGTCACCGTCCACGGGCGTACCGACGTGCTCCCCGGCAACGTCTCCTATTCCCTTCTCCGCCGTTACCTCGACGAGCAGCTCAAACAGTGACCATGCGCCGGTATGCAGCGGGTTGGTGGGTGTACACGGCGGGCCGCGTGCTGCTGGGCGTGGTCTTCAGCTATGCCGCCTACACCAAGCTGCGCACTTCCTTCCTGCTGTTCGCCATGTCCATTGACGCCTACAAGCTCATGCCCGAATGGATGGCGGTTGCCGCGGCGCACGTCCTTCCCTGGTTCGAACTGGCGCTGGGTCTCGCGTTGATTGCCGGCTTCTGGCAGCGCATCACCACCACCACGGCCACCGTCTTGATGGCCGTCTTCTTCTCCGCCATGGTCCACGCCTACCAGCCGGCCGGCGGCGAAGGACAGATCAGTTGCGGATGTTTCGGCCTGGGTGAACCCATCAGCGGCCGCACACTGCTTCGCGATGGCACACTCCTCGCCCTCTCGCTCGCGCTGGCCCTCGCCGCGTTCTATGCCGCACGGCGCCGCCGCGCGTCGCCCATCCCCGCGCCCCAGGCCGGCGCGGTGGCCGGGAGCTCCTGACGTGAAAACGCTGGAAGAATATCTGAAGCTGGCGGAAGTGGCCCACGGCCATCTGTGCGCCGGACAGGTGCTTGGCGTCCGCCTCGCCATGCTCGGCATGCGCGAGCTGGGCATCCAGGACCCCGTCAAGGAGCGCAAGCGGCTGGTCACCTACGTCGAAATCGACCGCTGCGTCACAGACGCCGTGGCTCTGGTGGCCAATTGCCGCCTGGGAAAACGCAGCCTGAAATTCTTCGACTGGGGAAAAGTGGCGGCAACCTTCGTGGATTTGAACTCCGGCCGCGGCGTCCGCGTCGCCGCAAAGGAATCGTCCAAGCAGCGGGCCCGCGAAATGTTTCCGGAGATGGACAAGGACGCCGGCCAGCAGAAGGCCTACGCCCTGCTGCCCGATGAAGAATTGTTCGAGACGAGCTGGTGCTCCGTGGAAGTGCGTCCGGAAGATCTGCCCGGCTTCAAGGGGCCGCGCGTGGTCTGCGCGCAGTGCGGCGAGGGCGTCAATTTCAAGCGCGAAGTCGTGGTCAACGGCCGCAGCCTCTGCCGCTCCTGCGCGGGCGAAAAATATTACCGCCCCGAGTAGCGCGGGAGCTCCTTCCAGCCTTCCCTCCATCCTGGCGACGGCCGCGCTCATCACTCCAATCTCCTCCGCCGCCGCTCGCACTCGGTCTACAATGCCGCGGGTGGAAGGAGGAGAGTGCATGTCGTTTCGCGTATGGCGTGGCATTCGAATCGCACTGATCATCGGGTCGTTGGCCTTCGCAGTCTCTCCGCTGCCGGCACAGACCGCGCACAAAGATCTCACCGTGGAGGCCATCTTCGGCTCGGGCGCCCTGCAGGGAACGCAGCTCGGCGCTCCGGCCTGGAGCCCCGACGGCTCGCTGCTCAGTTTCTTCCGCCTCGGGCCGCAGGGCACCGAGCTCGCCGCCTGGAACGCCGCCTCCGGCGAGACGCGCGTGCTGGTCTCGACCTCCCAGCTCGAGGAAATGAAGGCAGGCGGCCCGCAGCGCGTGAGCAATGCGACCGGCCTCGGCCGCCATCCCGCCCCTCCGTATTTCTGGTCCCCGCGCGGCGACGCCATCCTGTTCGTTTCCGGCGGCAATCTCTATCTCTTCGACCTGCACGCGGAAAAATCGCGCCGCGTGCTGGCGAGCGACGAAGACGTGAGCGACGTGAAGTTCTCTCCCGATGGACACTGGGTGAGCTACCTGCGCGGCCACAACGTGTGGGCCGTCGATCTCGCCGCGGGCACCGAAAAACAGCTCACTCACGGCGGCACCGTCCTGCTCCGCGAGGGCGAACTCGATTGGGTCTATCCGGAAGAGCTCGATCTGCTCACCGCCTGCTGGTGGGCGCCCGATTCGAGCGCCGTCGCGTTCCTGGAGATGGACGAAAGTAAAGTCACGCGCTACCCGCTCGTCGATTATCTGAAGCTCGGCGCGCCCGTGGATTGGGAATCCTACCCCCAGGCCGGCGGCGCCAACCCGGTCGTGCGCGCCGGCGTCGTCACCCTCTCCGGCGGCGAAACGCGCTGGATGGATACCGGCAGCGGCCGGAACGTCTATCTCCCGCGCGTCGCCTGGTTCCCCGATTCGAAACGCCTCGCCATCCAGCGCCTCAACCGCGCCCAGAACGAACTCGATCTGCTGGAAGCCGACCGCGCCTCCGGCAGCACCCGCACCCTGCTGGAGGAAAAAGACCGCGATTGGGTGAACGTGGGGGGCAATCCGATTTTTCTCGACGGCGGAAAGGAATTTCTGTGGACCAGCGAACGCGATGGTTTCCGCCACATCTATCTCTACGCCGCGGACGGAAAGGTGATGCGCCAGCTCACCCGCGGCAATTGGGTGGTCACCGCCATCGCCGGCGTGGACCAAACCGCCGGCGCCGTCTACTTCCTCTCCACCGAACAGACTTCCCTGGAGCGCCAGCTCTACCGCGTCGCGCTCTCCGGCGGCCAGCCGCGGCAGATCACACGCGAGCCGGGAACGCACTCCATTCTCATGGCCCCGGGCGCCGCGGACTTCCTGGACACGTTTTCCTCCGCGCTCCAGCCGCCGCGGCAGTCCGTCCTCCGCTCTGACGGTACGCAGGCCGCCATGCTCAACGAAAACCGCGTCCCCGCCCTTGCCGAGTACGGGCTCACCCCGCCGCG
>Ga0335077_10004470_pt1 | contig 17061 bp, 11 predicted proteins | sample Lox_Sample_31_FD_207151 | JGI IMG/M metagenome (GOLD analysis project Ga0335077, IMG submission 207151) | Soil microbial communities from Loxahatchee National Wildlife Refuge, Florida, United States - Lox_Sample_3.1 | ecosystem: Environmental > Terrestrial > Soil > Wetlands | place: USA...
GTTCGTGCTGCAGGCGCAGAACGATCTGGTGACCGCGGAATCGAACGTGGTGATCAACCTGATCAACGTCCGCCGCAGTGTGCTGACCGTGCTCACCAAAACGGGCGAACTGCTCGACGAGCGCGGAATCGTGGTGCAGTAGCGGGCCGGCCTTACTGCGACAGTGTGTAAGTGACGCTCGCCTGCGTGGCCGCGCATTTGAAGTTGTTGCCGCATGCCGAAGCCCGCCCGCGCCTGGGTGTAAGCCGGATACCACTTGGACCCTGCGATGAAACCCAGCGCTGCCGCCGCGTCGGAATAACTGCCGGCTTGGAACGCTTCGAGTCTTGAGCGAAGAGAGCGGCGGCGAGGAGAAACGCGGCTAAAAAGCGCACATAAGCCTCCGTTTCTCCAGTTCAGACGTTTTGGCTGGACGGAAGTTCCCGTCACCAGGGTTCGGCGGTCACGACCGGTTTGGCGGCTCCCAGGTCTTTGGACGCGTACGTCGCTGTAACCTGGCGCGTTTGGCCGGGAAGCAGCGCGAAATAGTTGTCCTCCCACAAAACCGGCAGCACTTCCTCACCGTCCGCTCCGCGCGCCAGCTTCAGGCGGACCGCGAACGCCAGCGTCTTCGCCGGGTTCGTCAATGTGACGGTGGTGGATCCCGGCTTCGACTTCGATTCCACTTTCAAACTCACCCTCGGCAGCGTCTGGAGCGCCGTGTAGTCCGCAAAAGTCTTGGTCGGGGTGTGATACCAGGTACCCTTCTCCCACTCGAGCGTCTCGGGCTTGGTGGAGAACCAGTAGAAGTTTTCGCTGACCACGTCGTCGCTCGGGTCTTCGAGCTTCAGGTTGAGAAACCAGACGGGCGAAGCCTCGGCAATCTCCGGCAGCGTGAAAACGCGAGTCGCCGAATCGGGCGGAGCATCGAGCTTGGCATCGCGCGAGAACTTGAGCGACATGTCCAGGTTGTACGCCTCGGCGACCACCTTCATGTTGGCGAACTCGCGGTAGTAGGAGTTGACCACCACGATGGAGCGGTCGTCGTAACTGTACTGCACGTGCAGCGGCTCGCAGGCCTTCTTGGCCCCGAAGTAGGAGCCGCCGGGGCGCAGGTACCAGTCGTAGAGGTGCCAGATCATGCCCGGCCAGGCGTTGTTGAGCATCCACTGGATCACGCCGGTAGCGGTGTACTTGTTGCGCCCAAAGGCTTCGAACATGGCCCGGTGGCCTTCATAGGCCATGACCTGCGCCTTGCGCGCGTACTCCTCCGCCGACCTGGACTCGCCGTACCTCTGGTTGAGTGCTTCCGTGAAGACTCTGATGGTTCTGAACTCGCCGCCGCCGGCGTGGTAGTTCCAGGCGGCGTTGATCGGCCAGAGATTGTCGGCGGGAAGCATGCGCCTCAGGCTTTCGATGGGCGGAGGCGCGGGGCCAGGGCTGGTCTCCGTGTTGAAGCCGTAGGCACCGCCGGCCTTGGTGTCGAGCAGCCAGTACGAAGGCGCCACATATTCATACGGGCCGTTCATCTTGACCCCCGTGTCGCCCTCGGGCGTCCTCTTCGCCGTCGCCGAAGACTGGTAGGGGTTGGGCCACTCCACTTCCTTGATCACGTTGAGATAGATCTGCTCGATCTTCGGAGGCGGCGGGTTGTCGCTGCCGTACAGCCAGTCGAAGACGCTGGGATGACGGGCGAGGCGGCGCAACTGGTCGCGGAGCGACTCGGCCGCGATCACTTCGTCTTCCTTGTCCCAGTCCTTCCACTTCTCCCAGTGGTCGCAGCAGCACCAGCCGGCGAGCACGAGGATGCCCATACGGTCGCAGAGCTCCAGGAAGTGCTCGTCTTCGAGCTTGCCTTCGAAACGCACCGCGTTCAGGTTCATGTCCTTCACGTAGCGGAGCTCGGCCTCCTGTCGCTCCGGCGTAGAGCGCATCAGCAGGTCGAAAGTGTAGCCGGCTCCGCGGATCAGGATGTTCTTGCCGTTGATCCGGAATAGGCGGTGTCCGTTGTCGAGCTCGCTGGTGACTTCGCGGATGCCGAAGTCGATATGCGTGGAGTCGCTGGTCTTTCCGCCGATCTCGAATTTCAGGTCGAGCGGGTAAAGATTCTGCGGGCCTGCGATGACCGGCCACCACAGCCGGGGATTGGTCACGGTCTGGGAGGCGTGCACGACCTTGGTTTCATGCGCTGCAAGCCGGACGGGCTGCGCGAATTCCCGGTTCTCGATCTTGCCTTTGAGCACGCCTTCGACGATTGCCGCGGTCGCGTTGGTAAGCTCGGCGCGAACCCTCAACTCCGCGGCATCGCCGGTGAGGTGCGTGGTGACGCTGGGGTATCGGATCGCAACCGGGCCGGTGGCCGCAATCCAAACGTCGCGGAACAGGCCCATGAGTTTATCGGGCGGCAGTGGGTTCCAGTCGACAAACGTAATAGCGAGGTCGCCGGGCTCGGGCGGGAAGATCTCCAGGGCGAGCGCGTTGGCATCGCCGGCCTTTGCGGCCGCGGTGACATCGAGGGCGAAGAGCCGCCACGCGCCGGCGAGCTTGTCGGAGGCCGCGACCTGCTTGCCGTTCAGCCAGACGTTGGCGCGGAAGTTGAGACCGTCGAATCCGAGCCAGACGGTCTTGCCGCGATAGTCCACGGGCAGCTTGAATTCGGTGCGGAACCACCAGGGCTTGCGGAAGGGACTGTCCGCCGGCATGGGTAGATTGGAAAAATTGACACCGATGTTGTAGGCGACCCCCGGCGCGGAGCGGAGATTCATGCCGAAGTAGGGGTCGGGGTATTTTTTTGCGGCGGACAGCGCGCTGAAGACGGTGGTCGGCATCGTGGTTTCTGTCCAGCCTCGCGGACGGAACCCTGGCGCGGAAAGTGCGGCTCCGGTCTCGCGCACCTCGGCCGAGGATTGGATGGCCCATCCCTGGCGAAGGAGCAGTTTGGATTCGGGCGCGGCGGGCAGAACGGCGGCTGCGCACGTGAAGGCAAGCAGGAAGCGGCGCATAAATTCACCCCAACGGAAACCTTAGTGTAGTGGAAATACAGGCTATGGTCATCCGCTCGGAAACGGCCGCGCAGCGCGGTAAACTGAGCCTGACGTGCTCCGCGCTTACACTCTCTGCATTTGCGCCGTCGTTTGCGCCGGCCCCGCGCCTGCGCAGAAAGCCAATCCGTTCGCCGGCCGCTGGGACATCGAAGTTTCACCGACCGGGGACAACGCGCCGATCTATCCCGACTGGATGGAGATCGCTGAGAAGAACGGCGCTCCTGCCATGCGCATTCAGCCGCGCGGCGGAGGCGCGTTCACCGTCACCGAATTCAAAGTCACGGGATCGCATCTCAGGGCGACCTGGCCGCACAACAACGCGAAATCGCCGGCGGTCACCTGGGACCTCGACGTCACCGAAGACCGGCTCAGCGGCACCGAGCGGCGCGGCGAGCGGATCGCGGCCTACCTTTCCGGAGTGCGCGCACCCGCGCTCGACCGCAAGCCGCCTTCCACCTGGACCGATCCGCAATCGCTCTTCAACGGCAAGGACCTCGGCGGTTGGGAGCCCGTGGGTAACGCGAAAAACAATTGGGTGGCCAGGGACGGTGAGCTGGTCAACCTGGCGGGCGGAGCCAATCTAAAAACCACCCGCGCGTTCAACGACTTCAAGCTCCACGTCGAATTCAACTGCCCGGCGGAGGGCAACAGCGGCATCTACCTGCGCGGACGGTACGAGGTGCAGATCGAATACCAGGCAGTGGATGCCAACGACCCCCTCCACGCCATGGGATCGATTTACAGTTTCGTCGCGCCCGCGATCAGTCTGCAGCGCAAACCGGGCACGTGGGAGAGCTTCGACATCACACTCGTTGGCAGGCGCGTGACCATCTTTCGAAATCGCCTCAAAACCATCGATAACGAGGAGATCCCCGGACCGACCGGCGGTGCGCTCGACTGCAACGAAGGTGAGCCCGGGCCGTTCTACATCCAGGGCGATCACACCGGGGGCATGCGCTTTCGGAATATCACCATTCAGCTCCCGAAGAGGTGAAAGCGCTACTGCTCGAAGCGCACGCAGGCTCGGCCGAAGTAAATCTCATCGCCCGGCCGGAGTCTTTCCCCGCGCCGGCCGCCCTTCACCAGTTCGATCGGCCGTCCGTCACGGAAGATACTGGTGCCGAATTCGCTGCGGTCGTCGCACAGGCGGTACTCGCCGTCTTCCCGCACGATGTGCGCATGCTTGCGCGAGACCGTGGCGCTGATTTCATCGGCGCCTTCTTCGAATACAATGTCGTTGCGGCGCACCACGCGCTGTGAGGCGTCGGTGAGTTCGGGAAGGCGTCCGATGTTAGTGCGCGGCTTCTCCAGCTTATACTCCGCGTGCTCGGCCCTGCCCTTCACCACGACCAGCGTTGCCGGGGCGGCGGGTTTTTCCTCGTGGGGCGCCTGCGGAAAATACCCTATCTCGATCGCTTGCAGCCCAACAGCAACGATATTGACCTTCACGGCAAAGCCCTGCGGCGTCTCGCAGCGCCTGGCGCGGAGCGCGGATTGAACGTCGGAGGGGAGCCGCTCGCCGAACGCCGCCTGCAGCACTTCGCGGCGGCGCGCGGTGTCGCCGACGATCGTGACCACGACGTACCCGTACGGGAAGACGCGCTGCCCGCGGGCGAGCACCTCCACCTTGCCCAGGATCTCTTCGAGGATGGCGCGGTGCAGGATCACCAGGTCGTTCGCGCGCTCGGGTCCGAACGCGCGCTGGGTCCACGAGCGGAACGCGCGGTCGATGGTCTTTTCGATTTCGGTAAGCAGGCTCATGGTTGAATCAGTCCCAGCTTGGCGGCGGCGTTGACGATTTCCGCCGCGGCAGGGGCAGCGGCCGTGCCGCCATACACTCCATTTTCCACCAGAACCGAAAGTGCAACCTTGCGCCCATTGCCCGCGTTGGGCGCGAAGCCGATGAACCAGGCATGCGATGGCGCGTTGGCAAGCTCAGCGGTGCCCGTCTTGCCGGCGAGCGAAACGAACGCACCGGAGGCGCGTCGGCCGGTGCCGGACGTCACCACCTCGCGCATGAACTTGCCGAGCGTCGCCGCCATCTCGGGCCGGAGCACGGCGGCGGGCGCGGTAGTGCGTGCGTTGGTCTCGTCAACGATCCAGCGCCCCTGCGGCATGGCGCCGCCGTTGGCCACCGTGGCCGCAACGCGGGCCATCTGGAACGGCGAAGCGACCACTTCGCCTTGCCCGTAGGACGATTGCGGCAGTGACTTCTTCAGCTCCGCGGCGGTATCGGGCGATGCGGCTGCAATTCCGAGCGTCGCGGCCGTGTCGTGCAGCGCGTCCGCGCCAACGTCGTAAGCGCCCAACTGCGCGAAGTACGCGTTGCAGGAAACGATGAGGGCGTGTTCGAGATCGAGCGTGCCGTGCGGCGTCTTGTCCATGATGTCGTCCCGGATGGGCCGTTTCGATCCCTGAATGTAGTTGCCGACCCTTCCATCGGCGAGCGGAACGCACTGATAGGTCTTGTGCGTGAGTTCGGGATTCTTGCGCAGAGCCGCCATGGCGGTGACCACCTTGAACGTCGAGCCCGGCGGATAGAGGCCATAGCGTGCGCGATCCAGGTAGGGGTTGCCCTCCGGCTGTTGATCGCCTTCCTGCGGCAGCGGCAGGCTGACCGCGGCGAGCAGATCGCCCGTTGCCGGGTCGAGCACCACGGCTGCGCCCTTGTCCACATGCGCCTGCTGCAATTGCCGGCCGAGTATGGCCGCCACCTGAACCTGAAGGCGGGCGTCGATGGACATGCGCACGTCGCGCGGGCGATCGAGTACGCGGCGCACTTCCGGACGGTTCGGCTCGTGCCGGTAACGAAGCAGCGGCACCAGTTCGCGGTAGTCGTAGCGCAGGACGCGCTCCATCTGGCCGGTCCTGGGATTCTTGATCTCCAGGAGCGTCGGGCGGTCGTCGTAGCCGCGAAGGCGTCGGGCGGAATCGCGCTCCACGAAGGAGGTATTGCTCGCGCCCCAGCGCGTGCGGGTGCGGAGATCGCCGAGAAGATCGAAGGTGAGGCCGCCGAACGGGTAATGGCGGGAATCGGTGCGCCGGCAGGCAGCGTCGATATCGATGCCGAGGGCGCGATAGCCCGCACGGTGCTTCTCCAGCTCGGCCCAATCGCTCGTCGCGAGTGGGAGGCCGTTGCGGTCGAAGATGGTGCCCTTCGGAATCTCGCGCATGATCTCCTGGAGCCGCGGATTGTACTGGTAGCGCCGCGCGCCATCGGCCTGCACCACGAGCGTGCCCTCGCCGACCGTCGGACCGCTGCGAAACACCTGGACGTAGGCAGCCTTGGCCAGCGTCACCGCGCCGAGGACGGCGAAGATGAGGCCGGCGGCAAACACGGGGACGCGGAAGGGCGCGGCGCGCTCGGAATCGGCCGGATGCCCCGAAATCGAAAGCAGGATTGCGAAGACAGCGAAGTTGGCGATCATTGCCGTGCGGCCGAAGCTGAGGAACGGTGTGACTACGCCCGAGAGCGGCAGGACGCCGAGCGAGCCTCCGGCGATGAGCAGGAATTGCAGCGCGGTGACCGCGGCCAGTCCGGCGGCGAGGAAGAACTCGTAGTCCGTGCGAGCGCGCAGAGCAATGCGGAACGCGCGCCAGACTACATATGCGACCAGCGCGAACACCAGCGCCACCAGCAGGAATCCGCCCTCCTCGCCGAGCGCGGCGAGGATGAGGTCCGTGTGGCCGGCGGGAACCAGATTGGGCTCGCCTTCGCCTATGCCGGCGCCCCGGACGCCGCCGGTGGCATACGCCCAGAGCGAGTGCGCGAGCTGATCGCCGCCGTGCACGGTATTGTCCCACGGCGAGCGCCACATCGAGACGCGCTCTCCCACGGTGTGCGGCACGCCGAGTAACGAGCCGGCCGTGAATCCAGCCAGCAAGAGCGCCAGGCCCGCAAACGGCACCAACACACCCCCGCGGGCGATTCCGTACAGCACCAGGAACAGACAGGCGAACACAAGCGCGGGCCCCATGTCCTTCTGCGCGAAGAAGAAGACCAGGCAGAGCGCCACGCACACCAGCACCGGCAGGGTGTACTCCACCGGCGGGATATCGAAGCGGCGCGTGAGTGGAGCCAGCGATTCGCGAGTCTCGCGTGCATGCCGCAGAATGTCCCAGCGCTGCGCGAAATATCCGGCAAGGAAGAACACCAGCAGCAGGCGTATGATCTCCACAGGCTGGAAGCCGAAGAGATTCACCCTGGCATCGCTGGTGCCGGGACCGCTTCCAAACAGTACCAGCAGCACGCTGAGCACGAAGCTGGCCACCAGCGGAACGTAGCTCAGCCTGCCCGCGAGCCGCTCGAAATCGAGCGCGCTCAGAATCACCATCAACACCACGCCGGCCACTACGCCCTGCGCGAAATCCACGAACAGCAGGTTGTCGCGCACCGGGTCGCGAAGGCTGATCATCTCGATCAGGCCGGCGCCGCTGAGCAGCAGCAGCGCTGGGAGGAACGTCTGCTCGCCACGAAAGCCGCGGACACTCCACCAGAAATGCGCCAGCAGGAACACGGCGAAGAAGAGCGCGCTCCAAAGATAGAATGCGCGTTCGAATTGCGCCGGGCGCCGCACCACGAACAGCGGCTTGAGCAGCCGGAATTGATCGGCGCTGAGCAGCTTGTGGCGCGCGATGGCTCCCACGTTGGAGAGCCCGCCGCTCAAGTAGTAGATGCCACGGGCGGCTTCCTCGCGTTCGCGCAGCCTGGGGAAATAGGGCGTGAGTGCGGGCAGAAGCTCTTCGCGGGTATTCAGCTCGTTGAGATTCAGAAGCCGCTTCGCCGCCAGCGCGTGATCGACTTCCGGAAGGCCGCCCGCCTTCGCGCGATGCACTTGAAAGAGGCCGGCAGCGACCAGCAGAGCCGCGAGCAGCGTGAGGAGAAGCTCGCGCGTACGCCACGCAGGACGTGCGGCCGCGAAGCGGACTTCGGCGCGATCCTGGGTTCGGCTGCGGGTAACTGCCATATCACTGCGAAGTTTCGATCTCGTGCAAACGGTAGTTTACGCTGGCCAGGCTGAGGCGCACACGCACGATGTTGGCCAGCGACTTTCCGAAAGGCGCGATGCCCTGGTAGAGTTCCAGCGCGCGCTGGTAATCGTCGGCGGCGCGTTGGATCTGGTCTTTCTCCGGAGGCAGGCCGCGCACGCTCCGCGAATCCCACCACAGGCGGTCGGCGCGGTCGCGATACCCGTCCGCGAGCTGGAGCTTTTCACGATTTCCAAGCTGGTAGCCGAGCCTCTGCGCCTCCCCCAGTGCATCGTAGGCCTTGTCGATATCCCTGAGGCCGTAGACGTACAAGCGCGCGAGCCCCAGCTCCGGATCGGGCGACCGGGGCAGCAGCTTGTGCGCTTCGGTAAACTTTTCCACCGCCAGGTTGAGATCCTCGGAATTGCGGTGCGCCGTGCCGTTGATGCGCGCCAGGTGGCCTTCGGCGATGCGTACCTTTCCGCGTACGCTGTCATCCGGGTCTACCGCAAGTGCGTGCGCCGCCATCAGGCGGGCGCGCTCCCAGTCCTTTTCGGTGACCAGGGTGTCGGTGGTGCGATAAGTGTCGATCACGTGGTCGGCCGTCGCGACAAACCTCTGCTTGACCACTTTCCGCGGCCCATACAACAACAATGACGATTCGTGGCCCTTGGAAAGTTCCGCCCATTTTGTCCAGATCTGGTCGGGATCCGTAACCTGCTCGGTTTCGATGTCGCGGGCCAGCGCCTGGCCGTGCTGGTACAGAAAATAGTCCGAAGCCGCCACCCAGCCGCAGTAAAGGACGCTGATTCCCACCAGGGCCGTGATCACGCGTATGGTCAGGCCGAAGGCCCTACGAGGCTTGCGCACGGGCCGCCGGCCGGTCTCCTCGGTGTCCGGGCGAGGCGCCGCGGCTCGCACCGTGCGCCGCGTTTCCTCCGGCATCTCTTCCGCGCGCGGGAAGGTGCGGCGCGTGGCGTCGGGGTCTTCCGCGACAGCGTCCATGGCGGCCACCGGACCGCCCGCGCGGTATGCTTCCAGATCGCCCGCAAAGCCCGCGGCCGACTGATAGCGAGCTTTCGGATCGGGCGTCATGGCTTTCACCAGGATGCGCCGCAAGGGCTCGGGGCAGGGATCCGGCGCAGGCGGTGGTGGAATCCGCGAGCGGATCATCCGCTCCAGGCGCTCCGTACTGTCGGCCTGGTAGGGCTGCATGCCGGTCAGCATCTCGTAGAGCATCACGGCGAGCGACCAGAGGTCGCTGCCGAAATTGACATCGCCGGTATCGAGCCGCTCGGGCGACGCGTAGGGCACGCTGCCGAATTCGTTCCGGGTTAGGCGCCGTGAGAGCGACAGCGCCTTGGCGATGCCGAAATCGAGCACGCGCACTTCGCCCCGCGCATCGACGCGCACGTTCTTCGGCTTGATGTCGCCGTGCACCACGCCGTGGAAATCCTTGCCTCCGATCGAGACCTGCAACCCGTGGGCGCTCTCCAGTGTGCGGGCCACGGCGAGCGCCACATCCACCGCGAACGAAGGCTCCAGCGCCCGGCCGCGCATCAGCTCGTGGAGGTCCTGGCCATCGATGTATTCCATCGCCACATAGAAGTAGCCGTCGGCATCGCCGGCATCGTAGACGCGGACGACGTGCTCGTCCGTGCCGGCAAGGCGCGCCTGCAATTCCGCGCCGCGGCGCTCGGCCTCGATGGAATCACGGGTATCGGCATCGTCGGCGTACTCGATCAGCTTGAGCGCCACCGTGTGGCCAGAGGTGGTGTCCAGGGCCAGGTAAACGTCTGCCATGCCGCCCCGCCCGAGCTTCTGGCGGATCTCGTACTTGCCGATCTTCCGGCTCGCGGGCGCAATCATTTGCGGCCCCTCCCGGCGTCGAGGAAGAAGTTCTGCTGCCGGAGCTCGTCCTTGTCGCCCGGCACGTCGAGACTGTTGCGGTCGATAACGTTCCCCAGCAGAATCGGCCGCCCGCCCTCGCGCGCCGCGATGCCGGCGCCTTTGTTGGCCTGGATCAGATTGTGCGAGAGCCACGCCTGGGAGGCGCCGACAATCAGCACTCCCTCCGCCCCGCAGTCGCGGATAGCGCTGGCGCGGATGACTGGACTGGCGCCGCCATGAATCTCGATCCCGATCCCGGCGCCTTTCACTTCGACATCGTCGATTTCCGCCTGGGAATCGCGCAGGTCGATGCCGATGTTGAGCGGCGTCTGCGCGTCGGCGACGATGCGCAGACCGCTCAGCCGCGCGCCCGCGACCTTTTCGGCGATGACTGCCGGTCCGCCGCTCATCGGAGCGGCGCGGATCACGGGCTCGCGAGGCACTCGCGCCTGCAGCGTGACCCCGCTCTTCAGCCGCACCTGCTCGCGATATTCGCCCGCCGGCACCAACACCGTATCGCCCGGGCGTGCCTCTTCCATCGCCGCGGCGATCGTATCCTTCACGGTAATCGTGCGGGGCCGGATGACAACCGGCGCGGGACGCCACGAGTCGCGCGCGAGCCACGCGCCGCCGAGCGCGGCGAGCGCTCCCGCGACGAACATCAGCAGCCTGCCGCTCCACGGGGAGCGCTGTCGGGCGGCACCGGGCTTGGCGACGAAATCCTCGCCCTCCATCAGAAGCACAGTGACGTTGTCCTTGCCCCCGGCGCGGTTGGCAGCCGCGATGAGGTCGCGCACGGCGGCATCGGGCATGCCGGCGTGGCGTTCCACGGCGGCGCGAATCTCGTTCGAAGTCACCTGATCGCTGAGGCCGTCGCTGCACAGCAGGAGAGCGGAATCGGGTTCGAAGGGAATGCGCTGGATCTCGATGAAGCCGGCGTCACCGGGCGCATGTTCTTCGCTGCCCACGTCGCGATAGACCTCGTTGCGGCGCGGATGGCGCATGGCCTCCGCCTCGCTCAGCTCGCGGCTATCCTCGCGCTCCCCGACCGGCGAGTGGTCGTGGGTGATCTTATGAATCTCCCCGCCCCGGATCTGGTAGAGCCGCGAGTCGCCGACATGTCCAACAATAGCCGAGCCGTTCTCCAGCACCACCAGCGTCAGCACGCAGGCCATGCCGGCCCACTCCGGATTCGACTCCGCCGCGTGCAGGATTTCGTTGTTGGCCATCGTGATGGCCTCGCGCACGCGCTGCTCGGCCGTGCCGGTCTGGCGCTCGAGACGCGCGCGCACGCGCTCCACGGCGATCGCCGCGGCGTGTTCGCCGGCCGCGTGCCCGCCGATTCCGTCCACCACCAGGAAGATGCCCCGGTCGGCATCTGCGTAGAACGCGTCTTCGTTGTTCGTCCGCACCCGGCCCGGGTCGCTCGCGCCCGCGGTTCTGAGCATGCTCTTAACCATTCGAGGTGCTTCGGAAATCGAGGAAGACGACGCCGGCCAACCCAATCCTGGCCTTCGGGGGCACCGGCGCTTCGCGGTTGAGGTCGCGTTTCGCGGCGCCATCGAACTCGAGGCTCGAAGGCGCCGGCGCTCCATCGATGGTGGTGCCCAGGCGGCTGAGGTCCTTGAGGAAGAACTGGCCGCTGGCTGGATCGCGGCGAAGCCGGCAGTGTTCGCGCGAGACGTCGGGGAGCGTGTCCAGCTTGATGTCGGTCCAGTAATCGCGCCCGCCGCGGCCGACTACGATCTCGTCCTTCGTCATATGGAAGGTGTGGCGGCCGTTATTGTCTTCGTATTCGATGACGGCAACGGCGCCCGCCGGAGCGGGTGCGGCGTTTGCAGGCTCGTAACTCTGCTTTGTCGATTCGACACCGCCCAGCCGCCGCGTGGCGATGCGCTTGGTCATCGAGCCGGAGCCGAACTCGTCCTTGGCCGGCAGGGCGAGCTCGGAAGAGATGAGAATGTCGCCCGCGACGCATTCCTCCTCGGTATTCTCCACGATGTGGATCTGCCAGCCGCCTTCGGGCGGGCTGATCTTCGGCAGGTTGCGGCGCGCGAGCTTCAACTTTTCGGCAAGCGACGCCCGGTTGAGAGCTTCCAACTCGGCATCGAGCGCGCGGCGGGCTTCATCGAGAATCCGGGGCAGGATTCCCCGCAGGCGGTCCATGTCGTCCGGGTGCAGGTAGACGTGGAAGATGGCCGGGGGTAGCGTGGAATAGTGGAGGGGCTCGAGACCGTCGCGCATGTTGCGGACGATTTCCAGTATGACTTCGCGCGCCGTGGCAGGGGAAGCAGTGGCAGGACGGTCCATAGAAGAACCTAGATCCATATTAGCCCAACGAGAATCGGCCGCCCTTTGTTCGACGGCACTATTCGCGTTACCGCGCGTCCTTCACACACCGGAATCCGAGGTTCGCGTCTTTGTACCGAGAGGGAACAGTGCCATAGTCGTATAACACCGTCGGGTCGATCGCCTGCTCTTTGAACGACTGCCCCCGAATCGTGTACCAGGGCTCGCTCGCGGCGGGGGGCGGGTTCAGCAGCGTGGCAAATCTCTCCGCCGTGGCGGCGGAGGGTGTCCGGGTCTGGCGCACGAACTCCCACACGTTGCCGACCATGTTCAGCGCGCCGAACGGGCTCGCCCCTCCGGGCAGGGAAGCGGCCGGCTGAACGCCATCGGTGCCTACGTTGGCCAGCGAGGAGTTGAGCTGGTTGCCCCAGGGGTAAGGGCGCCCGTCCACGCCGCGCGCCGCCTTCTCCCACTCGCGTTCCGTGGGCAGGCGCATCTGCGCCCACTGGGCGTACGCCATGGCTTCCAGGATCGTGACATTGACCACCGGAAGATCCGGGCGATTCGCGGGGAAACCGTCCGGCAGGGCGTGCGCGGTCTCCCTGCAAAACTGGCCGTAGGCGGCGTTCGTGACTTCAGTCTTGTCGATATAAAACGCCGGCAGCGAGACTTTCTCTTTCTTCTCTCCAAAGAGAAATTCGCCCGCGGGCACAAGCACCATGTCCCCGGTGGGCGTCGAAATCGTCGCCGCCATCCGCTTCGGCTTCATCTCGAAGTAAAGCCCGAGGCCGAGAGCAATCAACGCAACCAGGACCGCCGGCAGAATCCACTTCGGGCGCGGCGGTTCCGGCACCGGCGGTTGCGGCAGCACCACCGTGGAAGCGGCCCGGGCGGCTATCATGCCCTCGATCTCCTCGATCACCGGCCCGAATCCTTGCGGCCTCGCCTCGGCCTTCTTGGCGGTACAGCGCGCCACCAGGTCACATACCCCTTCCGGCGCACCCGACTGCCGCAGCGGCTCGAGATTGAGTGGCTCGTTGAGGATGAAATAGAAGATTCGCTCCACCGTGTCCGCCTGAATCGGTTTCACGCCGGTGAAGATCTCGAACAGCATGACGCCGAACGCGTACACATCCACCTGCTCGGTGATCTGCTGCCCCATCACCTGTTCGGGCGCCATGTAGTACGGCGTTCCGAGCACGTACCCGGCGCGCGTCATGGCGAGGCCTTCGGTCTTGGCGATGCCGAAGTCGATCAGCTTGACCACGCCCGCGGTGTTGATGTGAACGTTTTCGGGCTTGATATCGCGGTGTACGATCTTCTGCCGGTGGATGTATTCGAGAGCGCGCGCCGCCTGAAGCGCGATGGTGAGCTTGCGCTTCGAATCGCCGGTGTGGCCGTTCTTGATGGCGTGGCGCAGGTCCTCGCCGCGCAGGAACTCCATCACCATGAACGGCCGTTGCTGCTCGTCCTCGCCGAAATCGTAAATGCTGAGGATGTTGTCGTGGTCGAGGTTGCCGGCCATGCGGGCTTCGGCAAGGAAGCGCGCTTTGACCTCCTCGTCGGCGCAGCCCTGCTCCGTCAGGATCTTGACAGCGACCGTACGCCCGATGACCGTGTCGCGCGCGCGATAGACATGCGACATTCCGCCACCGAGAAACTCCTCCAGCTCATATTTCCCGATCCGCGCCGGAAGCTGCATAGCTCAACGCGTTACTGTAGCACAGACCGCTTGATGAGCTGTCGCGGCGCCGCGGCTACATCTTGACTTCGCTGTCGCGCAGGTCCTTCAGATTCTTGGGTACTTTGTCCTTTGGCGTGTCCGGCAGAACCTCGCTCGGGGGCGTGCCTTCCTTGCGGACCGAGATCCAGCCCCGCTGGGAGGTGATCTTGATCGTCGGGCCGTCACCGACCTTGCCGCGCAGGGTCGCGCTGCGCTGGCTGGATTCCTTCGCGATCGGCGGGCCGTAATCGTTCACTGCATCGCCGTGCTGCGCCACCGCCTCGAGCTGAAACGACGCCTTTTCGGGCAGAACCAGTTCGACTTTGCCGTTGCCGCTGCGTGCCTCGATCGGGGCCAGCGGGATCTTGCCGGGATTGAGCTCGATATCGCCGCGCTCGGTCTCCAGTTCGACGGAGTTGGTGAACTGATCCATCGAGATATCTCGCGAGCGGGTCACCAGCCGGAGGGGACCCACCACATCCTTGGCCTCGAAACGGCCTAGATCCATGTTGATGCGGCCGGGAACGGCCTGCACGGTGAGCTCCGTGTTGCGGGCTCCTTCGAATTGCAGCGGCTTGGCAATGTTCTTGAAGTCCTGGGTGCCGGTGAAGGCGCCGTTGATGGTCACCTGGCCGGACATGTTTTCGAGCTCGACATCGGAGCCGCGGCCCTGAAGGTCGAATCGGCCTTTGACATCAACGGCGCGGATCAGGTCGCTGCGGCTGACGTCGAGCCGTACGCTGCCGCCGATGCGGGAGAGGCGGACATCGCCGCGCCCCGAGTTGATGTCGATGTCGCCGTCGATGTCGCCGATCTCGTGGTCGCCGGTAGAGCCGCGCGATTCGATGGACACATCCTTGGGCACCGTGACCTCGAGATCGTCGTTCAACCGCTGATTGTTGGGAACACGGTCCTGGTTGGTGCGGATGAGGAGGCGGTCGCCCTGGGGCACGATCTCGACGGGCGTGTTGCCGTTGGTGCGCTCGGCGTCGTCGCGGCTGTAGGCGCGAATCAGCTTGTGGCCGTTTACCACGACATCCTTGGAATCGCCGCCGGTGACCTTGATGCTGCCGCGCGGGTTTTCAAAGACGATGCGCTTCATGCCGGCGGCCGGCGCGGTCGCCGAGACTGGATAATCGTACTGCTGGCCCCAGATTCCGACGTCGTTGAACCACCATCCTACGCGGTGCGCGTGCGCGGTCCAGATGCCGGAGCCGACGATGCAGATTAATATGACGAGCAGGACTTCGCCGCCGGAGAAGCTGCCGCGGACTCCGCCCTCGCGGTGCCAGATCAACACTTCTACGAGGCGAATCAGGCCCCAGGCAATCAGGACGAATGGCCAGTATTGCGCCGCCAGGTCGAAGATGGGAGTCTCCGGATGCAGGTTGCGCCACAGAAAGAGTCCCCCGATAACCAGGAGCAGAAGAGGTCCGGTGAAGGAGCGCCTCATACCGTATCTCCCTTGGGCGTAGAGTCGGGCCCGGCCTCGGACTTGGACGGGGCGCTGCCGCCGAAGCCGCCTTTGGCCGGTCCCGGCTGCGCGTAGGTGCTGTGAGAGTAGCTGCCCGGCGCCGTGTAGGCAGGCGGCGGAAAATTGGGCGGCGGAAAGCCGGAAGGCGGAACGCTGGCGGGCGGCGTCACGGGCTCCAATCCACGCCGCATCAGGCTCAGCAGGCCGAACACGATCAGCAGAACCGGCCAGGTCTTGTCGAACCCGAACGGGGTGAAGTTGTTCAACGCGAACAGCACGCCGAGCGTGATCAGAGTGACGGGGCCGCGAATAGCGCAAACCAGGGAGCGGTTATCTCTCATGGCGGACCTCCGGGTCGGCCGCCTCCCTGCCGCTCAAGCGTCCGAACAGGAGATACACTCCAGCGGCGATCAGCAGCACCGGCCAATAGCGCACCACATATTCGAAATCGAGCAGGTTCAGCGTGTGGAGGAGGAACAGCACGCCCATGACGATGAGACCGATGGCTACCACGGGAACGTTGTGCTGCCCGCGAAGATTCAGCAGGCTGGAGTACTCATCCACCGGCTCGCCAAGGCGGCGCTTGCGGGCCGTGTGATAGGCCTCGAAGGCCATGTAGGCCATCCAGGCGGCGAGCAACATGCCGAAGATCGGCTCCATGCCGTGCGCGGCATTGGAGTTGATGATGCTCACCAGCACTCCCCAGATCACGGCATGCAGCAGACCCTTGGCATACTGGCCGTTGTAGATGGCGCCGACGCCGGGAATGAGGCCCAGAAAGAGAGCCAGACCGGGAGAGACATCGGAGTAGATGTAGCCGCTGGGAGGCGGTACGGCGGGCCCGGTAGCGGGCCCTGCTGCATACGGCGAAGGCGGGACCTGTGCGCCCACGGGCGCGCCGGCGGGCTCGCCTGCCGGAGCCGCGGCGGGCGCATGCTCGGCACAGTAGACGGTGCCCCAGGCATCGCGGCGGCATTGATCGCAAACCGGTTTTCCGCAGGAACGGCAATATGCGGTAGCCGCTACATCCGGATGGTTTTGACAGTTCATGGTATCCCTCACTCGATCGCTCAGCGCGATCCCCCCTGCGGTTTTGATGTAGGTGCTCCCTCGGGGGTCGATGCTTTGACGGGCAGCTTCCGGTCGTCGGTCTTGCGTTGATCGGCGGGGGCCGGCTTCTGCTCGTCCACCTGCTGCTGGTAATCGCGCAGCAGGGTTTGAATCTGGTAAACGATTTTCAGGTTCTCGTAGTACTTCACGGTGCGCGCCCACGTGCGGTCGGCACGGGACTCGATAGAAGCCCACACCTCGCTGGGCTTCAGGTCGCTGGGCTTCAGCTGGCGGATGGGCGTCACGAACCGCGTGAACATCGAGAACGACAGGATGGTCATCGCCGCACCCATCACAAATTTGGGGCGAAGCACCGGTCCGCAGAAACCCTTCAGCCAGGCGAGCGCGCCGCTGGGCCGCGATTTGTGTTTGGTCCAGGGGGCGTCGAACAGGATCCGCGTAATCAGCTCGGGCGGCGGCTCGATTTCGCTGGCGCGCTCGATGAACCCGAGTGCGGCGCGGGAATCGCGGGCCAGCTCGGCGCACGCAGTGCAGGCGGCGAGGTGGCGCTCGAGTTCGGCTCTATCGGCCGGCGCCAGCGTGCCATCCACGTAGTCGCAGATCAGGATTTCGATCTCTGCGCA
>Ga0335077_10004471_pt1 | contig 17059 bp, 13 predicted proteins | sample Lox_Sample_31_FD_207151 | JGI IMG/M metagenome (GOLD analysis project Ga0335077, IMG submission 207151) | Soil microbial communities from Loxahatchee National Wildlife Refuge, Florida, United States - Lox_Sample_3.1 | ecosystem: Environmental > Terrestrial > Soil > Wetlands | place: USA...
CACAGACCTTGGAACTTGTAAAGGGTTGCGCCCCACCGCGCCGGCCGCAACCACCTTAATCCTGGCCAGGATGCGTTGCTCTTCAGGAAACCCCTCCGCCGGCGATGTGGCGCAGGCTTGTACACTCTCGATGGCGGCGAAAGCGTCTTCGAGGCTGCCCCGCGCATCCGCGGCATCAAAAATTCAGCTTTTCCTGACTCCCGCCGGGAGTCTAGTTCCGCGAGCCTCAACCAGCCTTCCATTCGGGCACGTTGTCGCTCTGCCGAAACACTCCAACACCCGCCAGCGTACCTAACCACTCGATTTCCTTCTTGCGCCACCCATCGGTCACGCGGGAAATCCTGCCGCCGCTCTCGACCAGGAATGTCGTGGGAACACTCGAGATCCCGTAGGCGTTGCTCACCACAAAGCCATCCTCCTCGCTGTCCAGCAGAGTGGGGAAGGTGATACCGAAACGGCGATTGAACTCCCGTGTGTCCTCCGCGTCGTTCTGGGAGATCCCGTAGACTCGGAGCTTGCCGCCTGCGTGAAGCCTCTCGAGAAACGGAAACGTCAGCTGACACACCGGACAGGTGATCTTAAAGAAGGCAAGCAGCGCCGGGGTGTGGGAAATCACATCGGCAAGGGTCGTTTCGCCGCCATCCAGCAGAGTGAGCCGGAAGTCCGGCGCGCGAGTACCCGCGTCGAGGAGGCGGTGCTGATGATGAGCAGCCATAATCTGATTCTACGACGGCTCGCTGCCCAGGCCCGTGACAGGCCCCCATCGTTTAGAAGGATTAAACAAAGAGTTTCCTGAAGTGGGCTTGACAGCCCGACCTTCGGCTCTTATATTGCTGAGGACGGTGTTGGTTTCCAAGGGGTTGCATTCGACCGGCAGCCGGTTGGATGTTCCATTTGTTTCGTTTGCTGAAGCCGGCTGACCGGCTCCAAGCCACGTTATGGGACTCGTTTCCAGGAGTCCGAGGGAGGGGAATCTCGTTATGTCTCGCAGCCATAACCACGTGTATCGCACGAAATTTCGGGCAGCCCTGTCGTTTGCTGCCGTACTGATGTTTGCCGCCGCGCCGCACCTTCGCGCACAGGAGGTTGCCGTAGCCGAAGTCGACGGGCACGTCACCGATCCGAGCGGCGCATCCGTTGCCGGGGCCACCGTGAAACTCACGGAGGCGGACCGCCAGATTATCCACACCTTTGTGACGGATGCGTCGGGCACTTTCCGGGCTCCGAATCTTCCGGTGGGCCCGTACATTCTCGAGGTGAATGCCCAAGGCTTCAAGGCCTATCGACAGACCGGCATCATTCTTCAGGTGGCCTCGAACGTCGAACAGAACGTCGTCATGCAGATCGGTTCCTTGACGGAAACCGTCGAAGTCGTGGCCGACGCGTCGATGGTGGAGACCAAAGACAGCGCCATCGGCCAGGTCATGGAGCAGCGTAAGATCGTGGATCTGCCTCTCAACGGCCGCAACCTGACGCAACTGCTCACCTTGGTGGGTGGGGGTTCCACGGCTCCGGGCGGAGACCTGGTCGGCAGCAAGAACATCCAGGGATCCATGGCGTCAGGCACGTTTTCGGTGGCCGGCGGCCAAGCCAATGGTGTCAATTACCTGCTCGACGGGGGCGACAACAACGACGCCTTCAGCAACGTCAATCTTCCCCTGCCCTTCCCGGACGCGGTGCAGGAATTCAGTGTCCAAACCAATGCCATGCAGGCACAGTACGGTCTCCATCCGGGCGGCGTGGTCAACGTGGTCACCAAGTCCGGGACCAACGCTTTTCATGGAGACGCCTTCGAGTTTCTGCGCAACTATGAGCTCAACGCGCGGCCGAAGGGGCTGACGCTGGTAAGCGGGTCAGTCAGCCAGCCGGTGCGGGACTCCCTGAAGCGCAATCAGTTTGGCGGCACCGCCGGCGGCCGCATCAAGAAGGATAAGCTGTTCTTCTTCGGCGGGTATCAACAAACCACGCAGCGCAGCAACCCGGCCCAGACCACGGCGCATGTGCCCACCGCTTTGACGGCCGCGGGGAACTTCTCCGTGGAAGACGCCGCCACCTCCGCGGGCGGTTGCCAGGCGAAGGCCATCACACTGAAGGATCCGACCACCGGCAATCCCTTCCCCGGCAACATTATTCCAGTCTCGCGCTTCGATCCCGCCGGGGCGAAACTGCTGAGTTCCTATATTCCGACTTCCACCGATCCCTGCGGGCTGGTCCTCTATGGCCAGCCGGCCAACAATCCGGACTGGGAAGTGATCGGCCGCGTAGATTACGTCATCAGCGACAAACAGTCCATCTACGGCCGGTTTATAAACTACAACTACACGGCGCAGCGTTTCTTCGATGGTAAGAACGCGCTGACCACAGGCCCCAATCCCGGCAATCTCGACAACACCGTGGGCGTGACCATCGGCGACACGTATACGGTGACCCCGACCATGGTGAACTCATTCCACGCCACGTTCAATCGCCGCGCCGACAATCGCGGGTCCGCCCCCAACCTGTTCGGTCCCCAAGCCCTGGGAATCCAGAACTTCGCCGACAACATGCCGGACAACTACATGCAGATTACGGTCAGCAACTACTTCAACGTGGCTTGCGGGACGTGTGCTCCGGGATACTTCAACGTCAATACCTATCAGCTCTCCGACGATTACCAGATCAACAAGGGTAAGCACCAGATCGCATTCGGCATCGACGGCCGCAAGTTGCAGTTCAACTCGCTGAACAACCAGCAGTCCAACGGCCAATGGTCCTTCACGGGCAGCACCACCGCGAATACCGGCGACTCGCTGGCGGACCTGGAGCTTGGCAAACTGGCCGGCCTGACGGATGGAAACGCGCTCTCCGATTACATGCGCCAGACGGTGTTCGCCGCCTACGGCCAGGACACCATCCGCGTCACTTCGCATTTGACCGTCAACCTGGGCGTCCGCTGGGAGCCTTACGTGCCCACGATCGACAAGCAGTGCCGGGGCAACCAGTTCCTGCTGTCCGAATACCTGGCTGGCTTCCACAGTACCCAATACCCCGCCGCGCCCGCCGGACTGCTGTTCGGCCACGACGCGCCCAATGCCAATGGCTGCCACTTCGCCGACAGCCACTGGGCAGACTTTTCCCCGCGCCTGGGAATCGTACTGGATCCCAAGGGTGACGGCAAGCAGACCATTCGAGCCGCTTTCGGCATGCTGCACGACAATCTGGAGTTGTTCTATCCCGAGCGCTGGACCACCAATCCGCCCTACGCTTCCTCGATTGCACTGGGCACAAATGCCGGGCCGTTCTCCAATCCTTACCTGGGTTATGTCTCGCCCACAGGCGTCCCTGGGGATCCCTTCCCGGGCGCTGCGATCTTCCCTGGCCAAGGTACCTACGTCACCATCCCGCCGCACGTCCCGGTCGAATACATATTGCAGTGGAATCTCAGTTACCAGCGGCAGATCGGAAAGGATTGGCTGGCCACCGCCACCTATATCGGCAATCGCTCGAACCACATTCCGGGCCAGCACGATATCAACGTGCCGCAACCCAGTCCGACTGCCACCACATCGAACGAACCCGCGCGCCGTACGCTGACGTTACTGAATGCGGCCCAGGGTGCTTTTTACAGTGCCATCGACGAAACGGATCCGGGCGGAACCGCCACCTACCACGCCCTGCTGCTGAAATTGGAACATCGCTTCGCCAATCATTTCACCTGGCTGGCGAACTACACCCAGTCGCACTGCATCAGCACGGTGGATTTCGGCTCCGAGTTGGCCGGCAACAGCTACCAGAATCCGGCCAATCGTAACGCCGAAAAGGGCGATTGCAACTTCGACCGCCGCCACATCTTCAATACCTCTCTGGTGGCAATCAGCCCCGGATTCGGTACGGGCTTTGCCCGCACTCTCTCGAGAGACTGGCAGGTTGCGCCGATCATTACTTTCCAGTCGGGCCAGCCCTTCTCGGTCACCGACGGCACGGACGTTGGTCTGACCGGCGACGGAAGCGACCGGCCCAACGTCGTGGCCGGCGTGAATTCGCTCCCGCGCCAACTGAATAGCTGGTTCAATCCAGCGGCCTTCGCAGGTAGTTGCGCTCTCGCAGCCTATGCCGCAAACCCCGCCTGCCAAACGCCGGGAACCTTTGGCAACGCGGGCCGCGACATCTTCGAAGGCCCCGGTTCGATCCAGTGGGACATGTCGCTCAGCCGCGTGTTCCGGTTTAAGGAGACCCGGAGCGTGGAAGTCCGTTCGGACTTCTTCAATTTCATGAACCACGCCAACTGGAACTCTCCGTCGGCCGCCGTGAACAGCGCGACGTTCGGGCAGATCACCGGCTTCGGGGGCCCCCGGCTCATTCAATTGAGCATGAAGGTGCTGTTCTAGCAGGGTTTTAGGTTCCTGGGAAACTGCTTCGATCCGTAAACATGGCGGACGGCGCAAAATCGGCCGTCCGCCATTTTTGTTTTTCAGCCAGACCCGCCCTAAACCGAAAAGACGGTCCTAATCTCAAGAATCGGTTGTACAATCGAGGATAACCAGGGGTTGGATAGGGCTCCCTGGTCTCATGGAGCCGCCTGGCTCATGGAGGTTAGTCGATGTTTCTTTGCAGATTGTCCGTTACGGGCCGGCCGATCCTCGCGGCCTCGCTCCTGCTGTTCGCAACATCTATCGCGGTTCGGGCTCAAGGTCTCGGAACCATTGTCGGAACCGTCACTGACCCGTCGGGCGCAGTGGTTCCCAACGCACAGGTAAAACTCGTCGAGGAAGGGACCTCGGCCACGCGCGAAGCCACCAGCGATTCGCAAGGCTATTACGTCTTCCCCTCGCTTCGGCCTTCCACCTATTCTCTGACGGTGGAGGTTTCCGGGTTCGCGACCTTTTCACGAAAGGCCATCATCCTGCAGGCTGACCAGAGCGCTACGGTCAACGTGGCCTTGTCGGTGGCAGTCGGCGGCCAAACGGTGACCGTCAGCGGAGAGGTCCCGCTGGTCACGACCGCTACATCCACGCTCAGCGAGGTGGTAGACGGGAGGCGCATCGTCGATCTTCCACTGGATGGCCGCAATGCCGCCTCGCTCGCCCTGGTCACCGCCGGCACCCTCCTGGCGCCGAATGCGGACGGCGCTGACCAGGGTAACACCAAGACATTCCCGTCCGCTGTGCTGGTAAACTCCAACGGCGCACGCCAGAATCAGACCAGCTACCGTCTGGACGGCGCCAATAACACGGATATCTATACCAACGTCAATCAGCCGTTTCCGAATCCCGACGCCATCCAGGAATTCAGCGTCCAGACCAGCAATTACTCGGCGAAATATGGAGGCAATGCCGGCGGCGTGGTGAACATTGTCACCCGGTCGGGCACCAACGACCTGCACGGCACCGCCTACGAGTTCGTCCGCAACGCCGATTTCAACGCGCGAAACTTCTTCGCCGCCAAACGCGATCCTCTGAAGCGCAATCAGTTCGGCGGCGTCTTCGGAGGCCCCGTGGACATTCCGCGCGTCTACAACGGCAAAAACAAGACATTCTTCTTCCTGAGTTACCAGGGCACGCGCATCCACACGATTGGCAGCACCTCGTCGGAATACGTGCCGACCACGGCCAATCTGGATGGCGATTTTTCGGCGTATTTGAGCGCCTCCAATCCCGCCAACGCCCTTGGCAAAGCCACTACCATCATCGATCCGCTGAGCGGCAGTGCCTTCCCGGGCAACCTCATTCCCACCAGCCGCTTCGACCCCGCGGCCCTGGCCTTCACCAAGTACCTTCCCATCAGCAGCGGCAGCGGATTGACATACTACACGCTCCCCACTATCCAGGATTTTGACGAGGCCACGGTCCGCATGGATCACAGCATCGGCACCAAGGACCATTTGAGCGGCCGCTATTTCTACGACCGTTTCCTGAATGTCGGCTTCCTGGACCTGACCAATTACCCGGCGCAGAGCAGCAACGCGATCATCGACTCGAACAACTTCATGTTGAACGAGACCCACGTCTTTACCCCAAGCTTACTGAGCGATTTCCGCGCCAGTTTCATCCGCGAGGTCTCCTCGCGCGGGCCCGCGTCGGGCAGCATCGACGCCACCCAACTGGGCGTGAAGATGTATGAGCCGCCCGGCGACCACATCCTGGAAAGCCTCAGCGTCAGCAGCTTCTTCAGCGTGGGCCAGTCCGATCCCGCCACCTTCACGCGCGACCAATACTCGCTGAACGAGGATCTCTCCTGGGTGAAAGGCAATCACAATATGACCTTCGGCGTAAACGCGATTCGCGCCTGGGTCCTGATCCGGAACCAGTTCCATCAGCCCGGCAACTTCGGGTTCACCGCCGACGTCACCAATCTCGCGCTGGCCAGCTACTTCCTGGGCTACCTGCGCACGTTCCTGCAAGGAAACGGCGAGTTCAAAGACAACCGCGTCAACAGCTTCGGCCTCTATTACCAGGACGACTGGCATATTTCGCGCAGGTTGACCCTGAACCTCGGCCTCCGCTACGACCCGTTCTTTCCCTGGAAGGAAACCAAGGGCCGCATCGAAATCTTCAGCCCCAGCGCCTATGCGGCGGGCGTGACTTCGTCGGTCTACACGAATGCGCCTCCCGGACTGCTGTTCCCCGGCGATCCGGGCGTGCCACAGTACGGGAACAAGTCGAATTACAAGAACTTCGAGCCGCGCATCGGTTTCGCCTGGGATGTGCAAGGCAACGGCAAGACCAGCATTCGCGGCGGCTTCGGGATGTTCTATGACTCGATGCAAAACGGCATCTACAACAACCGTTTCGTGGACACCAGCCCCTTCAGCGTGCAGATAAACCTCAACCCCGTAAACCCTAATCCGCCGATCGCTTCGTTCATTCCCTTCAGCAATCCGTACCTGGGGATGACCAACCCCTTCCCCGCACCCTATCCGCCGCCCAAGAACATCGCGTTTCCGCTGCCCGACCTGGCGGCGAGCTACGACATCGGGCACGGCGGAACGTACCAGACGCCGGTCACCTACGAATGGAACCTCACCGCCGAACGGCAGCTCCGCGGCGACTGGATGATCCGCGCCGCTTATGTCGGCTCGCACGAATCGCACGGAATGGAGAATGTGGAGCTGTCGCCCAATGTGTATCCCACGGGAAAGCACCTGTTCCCGCAATACAGCGACATCGCCATGGCGATGAACGATATCAACGCGAGCTACAACTCGCTGCAATTGACCGCGCAGAAGCGCTTCAGCAAGGGCTTCACCATTCTCGCCAACTACACCTTTGCAAAATCGATCGACGATTGGCCATACGGACAGGACATCACCACCGTGGTGGCGGGCGGCAACTCGCCGATCCCCTGGAACTTTCCGGGGCGCCATCAATTCGACCGCGGGCCCTCCGACTTCGACCGCACGCACCGGTTCGTAGCCTCGTTTGTCTATTATCTGCCGTCTCTGTCGCATGCCCCCGCCGCTCTGCGCTACATAGCGGGCGGATGGGGATTGACCGGCATCATTACCGCACAGACCGGCTATCCCTTCACGGTCACTTACGGCAAGGACGTGTCCGGTACGGCCCTCAGCACGGACCGCCCCGTTCTCCTGGCCAGCACCACGATTGGCCCTGGCGCCTGCGGCACCGCCGCGCCTTGCGTGGACTACCTGGTGCCGACGGCGTTCGGTACACCCGCAGCGGGCACCTTCGGCAACCTCGGCAAAGGCTCTCTGCGCGGCCCCAATTCGATCACCTACAACGGTGGCCTCTCGAAGGAATTTCCGCTGTACAAAGAGCGCGTACGACTCCAGTTCCGCGCCGAGTACTTCAACCTGTTCAACCGGGTGAACTTCAATAATCCGGCGACCTCGGTGACCGGCGCGGGCTTCGGCCGCATCACCGGCGCGGGCGATCCGCGCATCGGCCAACTCGCTCTGAAACTGATCTTTTAGGACGTGGCGCAGGCACTCCTGCCTGCCGCGTCCCGGCTTATCGGGACGCTTTTCGGACTGCCTGGTGCCTGCGCCCCTATTTCTCTTTCATGAGCTGCTGTGCAGCGATGAGCAGCGGGTCCCAGACTGTGGCGAACGGCGGCGAGTAGGCCAGATCCAACTGCTCGAACTCATCCACCCGCAGGCGCGAGTGCAAAGCCGTGGCGATCACGTCGATGCGGCCCGCCGCGCCTTCTTCGCCGATCACCCAGCCCCCCAGAAGCCGCCGGCTGGCACGGTCCGCCACCAATTCGACCGTCGTCTTTTTGCCCTGGAAGTAGCGCGGGCGGGCCTGCGCTTCGATCCGCGCCGCGACCGGCGAAAAACCCTCCGCACGAGCTTGCTCGATCGATAGACCAGTCGTCGCGAACGCCGTTCCGAAGATCCCCACAATCGAAGTGCCGACCACTCCAGGGAATCGCTCGCGAGCGCCCGCCACGTTGGCGCCGGCGACCCTCCCCGCCTTGTTCGCGCTCGTCCCCAGCGGGATATACGTGGGCCGCCCGGTGACCAGGTGCATCACTTCGGCACAATCTCCCGCCGCATAGACTCCTCGCAGACTGGTCTCCATCCGCTCATCCGTGCGAATCGCGCCGGTGCGGCCGATCTCGACCCCCGCCTCAGACGCCATCTCGATGTTCGGCCTGAAGCCCGCGGCGAGCACGACCATCTGGCAAGGAATGTCGCCCACCCGGTCGGGCTCGATGCTCGCTACCCGGACACCAGTCCGCAACTCCACGCCGTGATCTTCGAGCTGCTTTCGAACCGCACCCGTAAATTCCGGCTCCCCGCGTAACAGCAGATTCCGCGACTGCTCCACCACCGTCACGTGCAGTCCATTGCGCCGCAGGGCGTCGGCCGCCTCCACCCCGATGTAGCCGGCCCCGATCACCACCGCCCGCCCGGGCTGCTTCTCCCGCAGGAAACGCCGCATCCGCTCGGCGTCCTCGAGTGTGTGCAGGGTGAACACGTGCGGCTGGGCTGCACCCGCAATGCCCATCGAGTCGCACCTCGCCCCCGTGGCGATGACCAGGTGGTCGTAGCGCAGCCGCGCTCCCGATTCGAGCATCACCTCGCGCCGCGGATGTGAGATCGAGACCGCGCGCACACCCGTCCGCACATCGATCTTGCGTTCCTTCCGAAAGTACTCCGGGGTGTAGACGATGAGCTGCTGCGCCTCGCGGACGCGGCCCTCCACGAGATACGGCAGGCCGCACGTGCCGTAGGAGATGGCTGGGCCCTTTTCCAGAACCACGATTTCCAAGCGGGGATCCAGACGGCGCGCGCGGGCCGCCGCGCTCATGCCGGCGGCATTCCCCCCGATGACCACCAGCGCCATCGGGTGGCTAGCCCTCTTTTTTCATCTCTTGGACGAAATTCAGAATGTCGAAGGTTTTGATTTTGCGGTCGGGGTAGTAGCTGTTGACCGCATCCTGCTCGTCGGTGAAAATCTCGAAGACCGTGGCCAGCTTGGTCATCACCAGCAGTTCGATATTGCGCCGGTTGAGGTTGAGCAGTTTGACGTTGCCGCCCACCTTGCGCATGGTGGTGACCCCGATCACCAGGGCTCCTAGCCCCGTGCTGTCGATGTAATCGACGCTCTGGAGATTCAGCACGATCTTTTGCACGCCTGCATCTTTCAGGGCCGCGGCCTTCTCCCGCAAGGCGGTGGCTTCCGGGCCCACCGTGATGCGCCCCTTGAGATCGATCATGGTCACGCCTTCGCGTTCGCGCTGCTGAATGTCCAGAGCCATCGGGCCATCAGACCGGCAACTTCAGGCCGATCATAACCTCCACTTCCTCGATGGGCACCATTTCGATGGCGTCCCACGGGCAACCGTCGAGGAAAGCGCCATCCGGTCCCTTGCTGGTGCACTTCTTGCAGCCAATGCACAGCTTGGGATCGACTTCGATGTGGCCGAAAGGCGGATGATCTTCATCCGGGACCCAGTACATGCAGTCGCCTACCGGGCAGTAAGGAACGCACGCGGGCGAACCCGCGCACCCCGTGCAACACTCCGTAATCACGGCAAGTTCTTTGGGCCGCTTCTTCCGCGGAGTCATGATCCCCTCGGATTTCGGCTCCATCTTTACGGTGGCCATGGCCGTAGACATACCAGGATTATGACACAGCGGCAGGCGAAACCGCCTGCCCACCAGAGAAGTCCTGCGCTTGCATTGGTCGGGGCAGGCGGTTTCTCCTCCGCTGTGTCAAGCATTCTTACTCTCCGGCTGTGGCAAACTGGACTAACCGGAGAGGCCACACCAGACCAGATGCTGACGGACCAACAAATCCTCGAGGTGCGATCGCGTTTTCCCATCCTGCGGCAGAAGACGTATCTTTATAACTGTTCGCAGGGGGCCCTCTCGGACGCGGTCGAATCCGGCATGCGGGCATACGCGGAAAGCTGGCGGACTTCTTCGGACCCGTGGGGCGAATGGGTGGGAGCCTGCGAATCCCTCCGCGGCGAGTTCGCCCGCTTCATCAACGCCCATCCGGACGAAGTCGCCATCGTCACCAGCGCCTCCGCCGGCATCAATCCGATCGCCAATGCCCTCTCGTTCGAGCGGCGCAACGTCGTCGTGATGGGCGAATACGAATTCCCCACCATGGGCCACATCTGGCTCGCCCAGCGCCCTCGCGGAGCATGCATCCGCTTCCTCGATGGAGTGAACAACGTCCTTTCCACGGAATGCTACGAGCGCGCCATCGACGATCGCACCGCCATCGTACCGTTGACCCACGTCTCCTTCGTCAACGGATTCCGCTCGGATGTTGCCGCCATCGCGCGGATCGCGCACGCCGAGGGCGCCCTGGTGTTCCTCGACGGCTATCAGGATTGCGGCACGCGCCCCATCGACGTGAAAGCGCTCGATGTAGACTTCTTCATAACAGGCGCCCTGAAGTACCTGCTGGGTCCGCCGGGCCTCGGGTTCCTCTACGTGCGGCGTGAGCTGATCGAATCCTTGACCCCCACCATCACCGGTTGGATGGCGCAGCGCGACGTTTTCGCGTACCGCACCAAACACCTGGAATTGGCTCCTTCGGCGCGCCGCTTCGAAACGGGCACACCGCCCATTCCGAACATCTACCAGGCGCGCCCGGCGCTCGATCTCCTGGTCGAAATCGGGATGGACAATATCGCCGCGCAGATCGAGCGCCTGGCCCGCGCCTTTCACTCGGGCGCTCGCAGCCTCGGAATCGAGAGCAAGACTCCGTCCGGAAGCATCGGCCCGCTGGTAGTGTTGCGCGCCAAGGAACCGGCAGCCGTCGTCGCCAGTCTGACCGCGCGCGGCATCGTAGTCTCGGCCCGCCACGACGGTGTGCGCTTCGCGTTTCACGTTTACAATACCCTGGAGGACGTCCAGACCGCCCTCCACGCGCTCGAGGACAACCTGGAACTGATGGTGCGCCCATGAAGATTCTCGAACGAGGCTGCCGCGTCTATTCGCCCGGAGACGGTCGCGTCGATACCAACGGGACGCGAACCGAGCGGACCGTGGTCTGCCGCGCCAGCGGAGCCAAGCAGATTACCCAGTCCGTGACCGATTATGCGCCTGGAGAGTCGCCCGCATTCGTGAACCCCGTGGCCGAAGAAGTTCTGTATGTCGCTTCGGGCGAAGGCGTCTGCCGTGTGGATGGTTTCGTCTACTCGCTTCGCCCCGGCGCCGCGGTATACGTCCCGCCCGGGGTTGCGTGCCAGGTGGAAGCCGGCGGCGCGGATACCTTGCGGATCGTGAGTTCCTGCTGTCCCGAAGATCCTGGCCGCGCGGCCACCGATCCGCCCCCGCACCCGGACCGCGAACGTCCCCGGCTGCGAGTGCATGAAGACGATCGCGAATACATCCGCGCCGGGCAGGACCGGATCTTCCGCTACCTGGTTCACACCGACGTGGGCTGCCGCGCCGTGACGCAGTTTGTCGGATGGATCCCCGCCAGCAAAGCGCCGTTTCATTATCACTCCTACGAAGAATGCATCTACATTCTGGAAGGGCATGGCATCCTGCACCTGGACACCCACCCCTCCGCCGCGGAGTTCGGACCCGGCTACAGCATCTACCTGCCGGACGGCGTGGTTCACTGCCTCGAGAACCCAGGGCCCGCGCCCATCAGACTGCTGGGCGTCTTCTACCCTTCGGGGAGCCCGAGCGCCGCTTATGAAAGCCACTGAGCCAGCCCCTGCCATCGAAGAGGGCGAACAGCTTTCGCGCCAGCTCACCGCGGGCCAGCTCAGCATGATCGCCATCGGAGGCGCCATCGGCACCGGCCTGTTCCTCGGCAGTTCGCTGGCCGTGCACACCGCGGGGCCCGGCGTGATCCTCAGCTACGTGATCGGCGCTGCCATCACGCTGCTGCTCATGGGCGCTCTCTCCGAAATGGCAGTCGCGCACCCCACGGCCGGATCGTTCGGTGTGTACGCCGAGCTCTATTGGTGCCGCTGGGCCGGCTTCACCGTGCGGTACACGTATTGGGCGGCGCAGGTCATCGCCATCGGCGGAGAGGCCACCGCCATCGCGATCTATTGCCAATGGTGGTTTCCAGAGACTCCCAAATGGATGTGGATCGTGCTCTTCTCGCTGGCCCTCCTGTTCATCAATGCGCGCAGCGTGGGAAGCTTCGGCAGCTTCGAATACTGGTTCGCGATGATCAAGGTGGTGGCTATTCTGCTGTTCATCGTGTTCGGAGCGGCGCTGCTGGCCGGATTCACTCCGCGGCCGTCCATCGGGCTCGCCAACCTCACGGCGAACGGCGGCTTGCTCCCTGCCGGCTGGCGCGGTGTCGCCATGGCCATGGTGTTCGTGATCTTCAGCTACATGGGGACGGAGGTGGTGGCGGTAACTTCAGGCGAGGCCAAGGACCCGCGGACCGCCGTCCCGCGGGCCATGCGGACCATGGTCGGCCGCCTGATCGTCTTCTACCTGGGCGCGATCCTGGTGCTGGTGGCCATCGTGCCGTGGAACCAGATCCAGCCCGGCGCCGACGTCACCGCGAGCCCGTTCGTCAGGGTGTTCCACCTGATCGGCGTGCCGGCCGCCGCCCATCTCGTGAACTTCGTGGTGATCACCGCCGCAGCCTCCAGTATGAACTGCAACCTGTACCTCGTAAGCCGCATGATGTTCTCCTTGGCGCGGGGCGGATATGCTCCGGCTGCCTTCGGCCGCATCTCCCGGCGGGGGACTCCGGTGCCCGCACTGCTCGTCTCGGCCGCCGGATTGGCCCTCGCCACGCTGACCGCGCTTCGCTACCCGGACAGCGCTTTCGTGTACCTGTTCGGGATTTCGCTGTTCGGCGGCTTGTACGCCTGGCTGGTCATCTTCGTCACCCACCTGTTCTTCCGCGCCAGATGGGAGGCTGCCGGGAGCCCTCGTTTGCCGGTGCGAATGATCGGCTACCCGTACACCTCGCTGCTGGGCGCGTCGGCGATGCTGGCCATTCTGGCAATCACCTGGTGGGTGGAAGGCATGCGGGTGGCGCTGATCGCCGGCCTGCCGTGGCTGGGCCTGCTGACCGCTGCATGGTTCGCGGTCAGTCGAAAAGTCTCACAGACGGGAGCACTCGAAGATGGAAACTAACATCCTGATGCAGTTTGCGCAGGCGCTCGCCGCCGGCACCATTCGCGTGATCGACTTGAGCCAACCTCTGGAGGCATCCACGGCCATCATTCAACTGCCGCCCGAGTTCGGCAAGACCTGGCCATTCCGCCTGGAGGAGATCTCCAAGTACGACAGCCGGGGGCCTGCCTGGTATTGGAACAACTTCTCGTGCGGTGAGCACACCGGAACGCATTTCGACGCCCCTATCCATTGGGTGACCGGCAAAGACCACCCGCACAACGCCACCGACACCATCCCCGTGGAGCGGTTCTTCGCGCCCGCCTGCGTGATCGATGTCTCCCGCCAGGCCGAGGCCAACGCCGACTTCCTGTTGACGCCGGAACACATCCTCGAGTGGGAGGAGAAGCATGGGCGCATCGAGGCCGGGTCCTGGGTCCTCATGCGGACGGACTGGTCCAGGCAGAAGGATTCCGCGCGCTTCCTCAATATTCGCGAGGACGGCTCGCACGTGCCCGGTCCGCATCCCAGCCTGGTTCCCTTTCTGGCGAAGGACCGGGACATCCTCGGATGGGGATCGGAAGGAGTCGGCACGGACGCCGGGCAAGCCTATCGCTTCACCCCGCCGTTTCCCTGTCACACCATCATGCACGGCAGCAACAAGTACGGACTGGCCAGCCTGGCGAATCTCGACAAGCTGCCACCCAAGGGTGCGATTCTGGTCACTCCACCGTTGAAGATCGTGCATGGCTCGGGCAGTCCCTGCCGGGTGTTGGCACTCGTGAGCCGCTGAATTCCGTCGGAGTCCGACGGTTTTTCTCTGTAAGTCATTGAAACTATTGAGAGCGACCCGTCGGAGTCCGACGGGTGCTGAGATAATCTCCGCTAGCCCCCCGCTAGCCCAAGTCGTCACGAGATGGGTGGAAATTAGGCTAAGGTCCTTTAGAATCAGCTTAGGTTGCTGAAGCCAGGATCTCTGCTCGGCCGTAGGCTCGGTGATCCGGCTCAGGCGGATCTCAGGGCCGTCGGTGGTGGGCAGAACAATGTCAGCACTTTGTAGGGTGGAGAGCAAGGAGAGGGCCTTCATCGGAGAAGAACGGCTGAGCGTTATCGACGCCGCTCGCCGATGGCTTCGGGTGAATGGGGGCTCGTCGCTGGAGCAGTGCTTCAGGGGGGACCCACATGGCGTAACCCCGGAACGCCACCATAACGTGGGCCTTTACGCGCGACTCTTTTTGATGGAATTGTGGGCGGATGGAAAGCTCACTCTTCAAAGCGCGGAAGGAAGCTTCGGCTTCGCCCGGCGCGAATGTGTTGGTCTCATCGGGCGGTGTGACTTGGTCCCAAGCCGGACTCTCCAGCAGTCCGTCCGCCTGCCCTTCGTGGCCCAGCAGGGATTCGACTTCGCGGCGCAGTTCCGGGTCGTGGGCGCAGGCTTGCGCCAGGAATCGCGCACGCTCATCGGGAGGCCGCTCCTGGGCGAAGTGATAGCAGTCCTCGACCTGTTTCCAGCGGTCGGCGTCCACAGGAGCAGTGTACTACCGTTCTACCGGATTTGAGGCTGCCGGACTGACACTTTCCACCTCCGTCAGTCGAAGGGTCAGGCCCTGATGGATCAGCACCGCATCGGAGCTTGTGAAGGCCAGCTTGTGGATCGTCATCTCCTTGTAGTCCTCGCGCGACCACCGCGCTTTCAGGATGCCGGAATCGGAGTGACGGGCGATCCCTTGCATTACATGCGCCAACTCGTGGGCCAGAACGTAGCCGGCCGCGACCGCCGCCAGGCTGGGATGGTCGGCCAGGAAACGGCGGACGCGGTCGTTGTAAACGGTGATCTCGGGTCCTGAGCTGCCCAAGAGTTGGGCGGACGCCAAGGCGCCTGGGGTGGCCGACTCGGGGGCATGTTCCACGGTGCGGATTCCAAAGGCTGGCTGAGCGGCGTCGGCGCGAGCGGTGCGCAGTTCGCCATCGCGCCAGTTCACGCGAACGCCGATCTTCTCGAAGATGGCGGAGGCCATAGGTTTGCCGGGCCCGAGGAGGATGGAAGAATCGTCGTGGGTGTTGATGTAGACGTCGACGCGGGTTTTTTCCGCCGCGCACAGGTTGCCGGTGCCGATCGTAGCGAGCAGGACGGTCGTGAATTCGATACGCATTGCTGCCTCCCGCGGCAGCCTCGTGGCTGCCGTCAACTGGGGAAGCAGGAATGTCCGGACAGAACTCTAACGGCGGGGCGAGAAAAATCGTCGGTGGTGGCGATACGACGGAAGGTTCTTCAGTCGGCGGCTGCGCGGCTCATCTCGCGTGCCAGCCAGGTCTTCGACAGTTTCCAATCGCGGAGGATAGTCTGCGGCGAGACTTTAAGGACGGCCGCTGTCTCTTCCACGTCCAGGCCAGCGAAGAAACGAAGCTCGCCTACTTGGGCCTTCCGAACATCCACTCGTGCCAGCGACTGCAGAGCTTCGTCGAGTATCAAAAGCTGGCAGTCGCGCTCGGGAGTGACGATCAAAGCCTCGTCAAGCGATACTTGGCGTGCCACACCGCCCCGTTTTCCTGCGCTTCTAGCCAAAGCGTAATTGACCAGTATGCGCCGCATCATTTGCGCCGCCAGCGCGAAGAAAAGCGCGCGATCCTGCCATCGAATGCCCTCGACTTCCACTAAGACGCAGAAAAGCCTCATTCACAAGCGCAGTGGGCTGTAAGGTATGGCCTCGGCGCTCCCGCGCCATGTAACGCCTGGCGGTTCGCTTCAACTCCGCGTGGACCAGGGGGATCAGCCGTTCGAGCGCGGCTTGGTCGCCACCGCTCCAGGCACGTAGGAGAGCAGTAAGACTCGGCCCCGACAAGCGCCGCGGCTCACCATTCATGCGACCAAATATACCATTGGCCCGAGGAATCGCCGGAAAATGAGGCTTGCTGCAGATCGTGGCCGCACCTTACGTTCCAACCTTGCCGAGTGAACTTGTGATTGGCTGGAGCAGCAACTCAGAGCGAGCATTATCTATACTTATCGGTAGCCATTCAGACTGGGAGACCAGCTGCACGTCGCAGTAGGGCAGCACGCAACTCCCCCATACTCGGCCCCGTCGCCCTCGCCATGGAGCCGCCGGCTGCTTCCACGCGAAGGTCCGCTCCAAGCGTCGCACGCGTCGGTCGAGTGCCTTCATAGAGCCTGCCTATTCCCCGTCATCTTGCGAGATCGAGCCGACAAGCGACGCAGGGTTGTCTGACCATTGCATGACTGCAAGGAGAGGGCCTTCATCGGAGAAAAACGGCTGAGCGTTATCGACGCCGCTCGCCGATGGCTTCGGGTGAATGGCGCTCGTCGCTGGAGCAGGTGCTTCAGGGTGACCCACATGGCGTAACCCAAGAACGCCACCATAACGTGGGCCTTCACGCGCGACTCTTTTTGATGGAATAGTGGGCGGCATATACTTCGCCCAAAGATCTTCGGCCGTTTCCGCCTGGAGATTGGTGCGGAGCATGTAAGCGCCCTCGCGCGATTCGCGCCACGCCCCGCGATCTTTTTCATTTCCCGGAACAAACGCGTGCCTTCGGTGG
>Ga0335077_10004473_pt1 | contig 17056 bp, 17 predicted proteins | sample Lox_Sample_31_FD_207151 | JGI IMG/M metagenome (GOLD analysis project Ga0335077, IMG submission 207151) | Soil microbial communities from Loxahatchee National Wildlife Refuge, Florida, United States - Lox_Sample_3.1 | ecosystem: Environmental > Terrestrial > Soil > Wetlands | place: USA...
AATAGGTCACGTTCTTGCACAGCCGGGAAGGTGGCAAATGCGTCATTCAAGAAGTTTCCTCCGCGACGTGGTGCAAAGAGCAGATATAGACCGAGACCCAAAGGCACAGTGCAGATAATCACATAGATCAAGAGAAGCTGAATGAACGCACCGCGCGACTGTAGAAACAAAACTGCTGCATAGTTCCACATATCAATATCCCGGCCAATCCGCTATTAGAAGCCAATCTTCATAAAGATTGCCTAAGAACTTGAAGAAGTACGCCCATTTGCGCCAGAACACCAACGGGTCACTTTCTCCGATGGACCTTCGCTTGAAATCACACCGCCTTCTCATGGAAGGAAAAAATAGGCACGCGTCCCCGCGTGTGCGAAGTGGGAACCAGATCAGGGCCAGGCGCTGACAAGACCGCCGCGCGGGCGAGGACGCCCGCCCCTGCATCGCCCAATTTATCGGTGAGCTACCCTCTCTGGCCGGTGGAACATCTCCACCTCGACTGCGGCCTTCTCGGCCTGCCGCTTCAGTCCGTGCTGATAGGCGGCGCCTACGAATGTAGCGAATAACGGATGCGGCTCCAGCGGCTTGGATTTGAACTCAGGATGGAACTGGCAGCCGATGAAGTGGGGGTGGTCGGGGATTTCGATAATTTCCACGTATGTGCCGTCCGGGGTGGAACCGGAAATGTGCAGTCCCGCCGCGGTCAGAGTCTCTTCATATTCGCGGTTGAACTCATAGCGATGGCGGTGGCGTTCGCTGATTTCGGTTTGCCCATAGATCCTGTAGGCCAGCGTGCCGGGTTCGATCTTGCAGGTCCAGGCGCCCAGGCGCATGGTGCCGCCCAGTTCTTCCACCCCAGTGAGTTCGCGCAGTTTGTAGATCACGCGGTGCGGAGTAGCGGGGTCGAACTCGCTGGAATTGGCGTCGGCCAGGCCGCACACGTCGCGGGCGAACTCGATGCAGGCTGTCTGCATTCCAAGGCAGATGCCGAAGTATGGAACTTTGTTCTCCCGCGCATACCGGATTGCCTGCAACATTCCCTCGATGCCGCGCTTGCCAAAACCGCCAGGCACCAGAATCCCATCGTATTCCGCCAGTTGTTCCTGGCAGGCGCGCTGGCCGGCTTCCAAACCTTCCGCCTCCACCCAATTCAGGTGCAACCGCAGATTGTGCGATAGGGCGCCGTGCACCAGCGCCTCCTTCAGCGATTTGTAGGAATCTTCGTATTCGACATATTTGCCGACAATGGCGATCGTGACCTCGGCTTTGGGGTTGTAGACGCGGTGCACCACATCCTCCCACTTGGAGAGGTCGCGTTCCCTGGCCGTCAGGTGCAGGTATTTCAGCACCAGCGTGTCCACATTCTCGTTGGCGAAAACGAGCGGCACTTCATACACCGAGGCCACATCCTTGGCGGTGATCACAGCTTCTTCGGCGACGTTGCAGAAGAGCGCGATCTTGCATTTGATGTCCTTGGAGAGGAAGCGGTCAGTGCGGCAGAGCAGAATGTCGGGCTGAATTCCGATGCTGAGCAGTTCTTTCACTGAATGCTGCGTAGGCTTGGTCTTGAGTTCCTGGGCGGCGGCGATGAAGGGGACGAGGGTGACGTGAACGAACAGCGTGTGTTCGCGTCCCAGTTCCTGGCGCATCTGGCGGATGGCTTCCAGGAAGGGGAGCGACTCAATGTCACCCACCGTGCCGCCGATTTCCACGATCACCACGTCCACTTCCTGCGCCACTTTCTTCATGGCGGCTTTGATTTCGTTGGTGACGTGGGGAATTACCTGCACCGTCTTTCCCAGATAATCGCCGCGGCGCTCCTTGGCGATGATCTGCTCGTAAATCCGGCCGGTGGTCCAGTTGTTGTCGCGGGAGAGTTTGGCGTGGGTGAAGCGCTCGTAGTGGCCGAGGTCGAGGTCGGTTTCGGCGCCGTCGTCGGTGACAAAGACCTCGCCGTGCTGGAAGGGAGACATGGTGCCGGGGTCAACGTTTAAGTAGGGGTCAAACTTCATCAGGTTGACCCTGAGGCCGCGGCTTTCCAGCAGGCATCCGATGGAGGCTGCCGCCAGTCCCTTGCCCAATGAAGACACAACTCCGCCGGTCACAAAGATGTACTTTGCCGACATCTCATCCTCGCCTTAAATTGTGTAGGAATGTTGTGCAGGCTGGGGTGCACGATTGATTATGCCAGAAAAGACGGTAGAAAGGAACGGAAACAGCCGTCCCTGAAAACTGCGATGTCATCCTGAGCGCGGGATGGGACGCGAAGCGGCCCACCCGGAGTCGAAGGGCCTGGTGACGCGGTCACCTCATCGAAGGTGAATGGAACTATAATTTGCCTAGAGAGCCGTTGAAAAGTCGCAAGCCGAGTTCCGGATAGATGCGAACTTCATTTGTTTATTCGCGGGTGTTGGCACCTTGCCTGTTGGCATTTCTTCTTGCGGCCACGGGCACCGCTCCCGCCCAGCAGCTCTCCAAGCGCCTGATCCTCAAAGACGGCTCCTACCAATCCGCCACCGAATGGCAGCTCAAGGGGGACCGTGTGCGCTACATGAGCGCCGAGCGCGACGACTGGGAAGAGCTGCCCGCTGACCTGGTGGACTGGCCGGCCACCGAGAAATACAACAAAGATCGTGCTGCAGGCGTCCCGACGCCGGAGGCGGCCGAACTGGATAAGCAGATGGCGGAGGAGCGGCGTGCCGATGAGGCGGCTTCTCCCCACGTGGCGCCGGGCCTGCGCTTGCCGGAGGACGGCCAGGTGGCACTGCTGGACACTTACCAGAGCCAGCCACAACTCATCGAACTCGAGCAGAACAGCAGCGACGTGAACCGCAACACCAAGGCCAACATCCTGCGGGGAGCGATCAATCCCGTGGCCAGTGCCAGGCAGACCATCGAACTGCCCGGCCTGCACGCGAAAATTCAGGCGCACGCCGCTCTGCCGTCCATCTATGTCAACGTCGCCCAGCAGGACCAGCTGGCGCAGAATCAGGGCGGCACCGACCAACCGCCCCAGCCTGAGCAGCCGGAGCTGCCGTGGGACCGGTTCCACATCGTGCGGGCCCAGGTGCAGCCCAAGAACGACGTTCGCATTGTCGGCAGCATCAAGATTGCGGTTTACGGCAAGGCCACCCAGGACCAGAAATTCGTTCCCACAACGGCCAGCAAACTCACCGGCGGCTGGGTGAAGGTCACGCCGACCAAACCACTCGATCCAGGCGAATACGCGGTCGTCGAAATGCTGGGCAAAGACGGAATGAATCTCTACGTCTGGGACTTCGGCGTGAACCCCAACGCCCCGGCGAACCTGATGGCCATCAAGCCCGACCCCGCCGAGGTTGCGCCCGAAAAACCCAAAGATCTGCAGAAACGGCCTTAGCCTGTGTGGCGCGGGCGCCCTCGCCCGCGTAACTGAAGCAACCGGCGTTGACTGGGCCCCGGCGGCTATAATCACAGAAGCGAATCTATCCTGGGTGAGGTGATCCTTCTTGAGTTCTCATATGCCCCCGCGTCCCGGACAAGCGCCCCCGGCACCCCAACCCCTGCCTGGCGTGGACAGCATTATTGCCGTCGGCTCCGGTAAGGGCGGGGTAGGTAAAACCACGCTTGCCGTCAATCTCGCGATCGCGCTATCGAAACTCGGGCACAAAGTCGGCCTGCTCGATGCCGACGTTTACGGTCCGAATGTGCCCCTCATGCTCGGGGCCAGCGGCCAGCCGCAAGCCTCTGCGGACAACCGCATCGAGCCCATGCGCGCCCACGGGCTCAAAGTCATCTCAGTAGGATTTCTGAATCCGGGCGATAAGCCTGTGATCTGGCGCGGGCCGATGTTGCATTCCATCGTGCGCCAGTTCCTGGGGTCGGTGGAATGGGGGTTGCTCGATTACCTTGTCGTCGACCTGCCGCCGGGCACGGGCGATGTTGCGCTTTCCCTCATTCAAACCGTGCCGCTCACCGGTGCGATTGTGGTTTCCACGCCGTCTGACGTTTCTCTTCAGGACGCCCGGAAGGCCATTGAAATGTTCCGCCAGATGAAGGTGGATCTCGTCGGAGTTGTAGAGAACATGAGCTATTTCGTCTGCCCCCATTGCCATCATGAGATCGATATCTTCTCGCGGGGTGGAGCGGAAAAAACTGCGCACGAATTCGGCGTCTCATTCCTTGGGAATGTCCAGCTGGATCCGGCGATTCGCAAAGCCGGGGACACCGGCAAACCTGCAGTCCTGGAAGGCGAAGAGTCTCAGCCCGCGAAATCCCTCTATGAGTTCGCTCGCAAAGTCGTCACCCGCGTGGACGAGATCAAAGCCAGCGCTCCCGAAGGAGTGATTCAGATTCAATAGACCTGATCCACTGCGTGCCCGAAACTGGCAGGATGCTCAGAAACGAATGGCGTCGAAATCCCGCATCTGACAGGGCCTCGATCCGCAGCGGCTAAGCCCTAACCTGCCGCTTTGGCAGAACCAGGAATCGCTTCGGCGCGGCGAATCGCCTTTTCGTCCAGCTCCCACTGGCGAATGGCTTTTTGACATCCTTCGCGCGCTAGGTCGGTATTCAATTGTCTCTCCGCTTCGTCAAAGGTATCTTCAGCATCGGTCCTGGCACGGCGGGCCGCGTCATCCGCCTGCTTTACCTTCTTCACGAAGAGTCTGATTTCAGGGTCAATCATTTCGGCGGTAGATTCGTCTGGCCGGCGCGCGCCTTTTGCCGTCAGCTCTTTATAAGCGGCTTTCACTTCGCTGCTCCAGTGCGACTTGGCGGCGCGGTTCAACTTGTCCAACGCTGCGTTGGCTTGGTCCGCGGCCTCTCGGACTTTGCTCTTGTGAAATAACCAGGTGAACACCGACCAGTCCATCGCCTCTGTCATCAGGGCCTTAGCTTCTTCGAGTTCGGGGAGCTTGCGCACGGAGCAGAACCATAGCTCGCCACCGCAGGAAAGTCCAGTACGAGGGGCGGCCGGCCGCCGCCGTGTTTACAGCGAAGCGGCGTAGTATTACGCCCTGGGCGCAGGCCGCGGGTGGAGCCGGAAGCGGGTGGGCACCGGAAGGAGCGAAAGATAAGTTCCTGCAGGTGATTCAGGCCTTCTTGACCCGGTGCGGACAGCTGGGAGCGTTGAGGCAGGCATCGGGCAGCAGCAGCCGCTCAACTGGCCGTCCACCGACAATGTGGGACTCGATGATTTCCTCTACGTCGGCGAGCGTAACCCGACCGTACCAAACTGCATCCGGATAGACCACCAGGTTCGGGCCGTGTTCGCACTGATCCAGGCATCCGGATTTGTTGGCACGCACCCGATGTTTCAGCCCGCGCTGCGCCAGTTCCTGCTTGAAGGCCCACTGCAATTCCGCTTTGCCCTGGGGATCGCAGCAGGCGCGCGGATGCCCCGGCTCTCGCTGGTTGCAGCAGACGAAGATATGCTTCTCGAGCTTAGCCATGAGCAGATTTGGTAATTGTACAATCGCGTAATTCTGTAATTTGAACGGCCGCGGTCGGCAGCAGAACTCAATTACAAATTACCAAATCTTCAGTGTTTCTGGTTCCGCGGGAGAAACGAGGGGCGGCGGCTCTCAGCGAACCCTGCGGCTGAAATCTTTCTTTGCGTGCTCCCCCTGAGCTCCGCTCAAAAGACGTGCCGCAGAGTTCGCCGAGAACCGCCGCCCAGGCAGACGAGCGGCGGCGACGGGAGGTTAATCTCTCAACGGGACCATGGTTTGGTCTCCCTGGCAAAACGTGGCTACACGCTGCAGATTGCCATCAGCCTGCGAGACGGTCATGACCGGGCCGTAGCAAAACACGGCGTGGCCATTCTCGGCGAAGTACCAGCATCCCTTGTGGGCATGGCGTGCCGCGGCTTTGTTTTGCGGCACCGCCAGCTGTGGCTGGGGTGTCGATACGCGAACGCCTTGCAACGACAGTGACAGCAGCAATGTGGCTAGTAGTTTCATAAAGTTGTCCGACCCGTTCAGATTGAGCGCAGATTCCTGCGCTCGTCCGCCGTGTCAGACGTATCCCGGGGTGGTTTTTCCGGCAGGCGTTTCTGCAGCCTGCCGGCTTTGTTCGCATTGGAAGCTTTGTTTCCTGGACCTACCCGAGAAGACGGAGCCTCACGCTGGGAGGACGGAGGCTGGACCTGAGACGACGGAGTTTGCGGTTTGGGAGTAACTGGGGTGTGCGACTTCTGCAGTGCTTTGCCCTTCAGCGTGGTCAACTCCACGCTGTCGCTGACGAGCTGCCGGATTAATCCTCGTTGCGCATCAATCGTGTGCGCCTGTTCCACGACCAGTAGGGCCAGCAGGCCGTAGGAAATCAGGAACAGCACGATAAGGAAGGGAAGCATGGAATGCTTCGACTTCTCGGCTCCGATCGCTGCGCTTTCAGGCAGTTCGAACAACGTGCACCCCTATTCTTTGCCCCAAACAGCAGGCGCAGCCGGGAAGTGCAGGCATGGAGCCAATGAGGGGGAACCCCATAAGAGATTGATGCGGGAGCACTTAAGAACAAAATTCCGCCTGTGCGGCGGGAGTGCAGGTGCAACCGGCTGCACATTATAGGCAACGGTAATGAGCGCTGGTTACCGGCGTGTGAAAAGGGCTGCCGGCCAGACTGGCCGTCCGGCGCGGGATTTGCGGGTCGCCGTTCTAATCCAGGATTAAGAATCTGCCCGCAACGATGGCAAAAGACCTCGGAGAAATGCTCGGGATTTACTTTCCCCCGAGGACAAGCTTCGCGATCGTCGCCAGTTGCATGTTGGATGTTCCTTCGTAGATTTTTCCGATCTTGGAATCGCGCCAGTATTTCTCCACGGGATAGTCTTTGGTGAATCCGTAGCCGCCGTACACCTCAATCGCCAGCGAAGTTACGCGCTCCGCCACTTGCGAGCAAAACAGCTTGGTCATAGCGGCTTCTTTTACAAACGGCTGCCCGGCGTCTTTCATCCGCGCCGCGTTGTAAACCATCAGGCGGGCCGCTTCAATCTCGGTCGCCATCTGCGCGATCTGAAACTGAATTCCCTGAAAATCCGCGATGGCCTTACCGAACTGCTTGCGCTCCTGCGCATACTTCGCGGCACATTCCCAGGCGCCGCGCGCCACTCCCGCCATTTGCGCCCCGATACCGATGCGCCCTTCGTTCAGCGTCTCGATTGCGATCTTGTAGCCCTTGCCCACTTCCCCCAGGACGTTTGATTTCGATACCCGACAATCCTCCAACAGCAATTCGCAGGTGGAAGAAGCACGAATGCCGAGCTTGTCTTCTTTCTTGCCCACGGAGAACCCGGGGAATTCTTTCTCGATGAGAAATGCGGTGATTCCCTTGTACCCAGCCGAAGGATCCACCGTGGCGAACAACACGAAAAGTCCGGCTTCCTTGCCGTTTGTGATCCACAGCTTGCGGCCGTTGAGCACGTAATCGCCGCCCCGAAGTTCGGCTTTGGTCTGCATGGCGAAGGCATCGGACCCCGAACCCGCCTCGCTGAGCGCGTAGGCCCCGCAGGTGTCGGCCGCCATTCGTGGCAGGTAGCGTTTTTTCTGTTCCTCGCTTGCCCAGCGGAGCAGCGCATTGTTGACCAGCGTGTTCTGCACGTCCACCAGGACGCCGGCCGAGGCATCCACTCGTGAGAGCTCTTCCACCGCGAGAATGGCTTCGAAGAATTTCCCGCCGCCACCGCCGTATTGCTCGGGAATCTCAATGCCCATCAGGCCGAGTTGGAAAAATTGCCGGATCAGGTCCCTGTCAAACACGCCCTTCTCGTCCATCTCCTTCACCAGCGGCCGGACGTTGTCGTCGGCAAACTGGCGGATGTTGTCGCGGAAGAGGATTTCATCTTCAGTGAAGGTGGTCAGCGGAGTAGGCGGAGCGGCAATTGCAGTCTCGGGCATCGCGGCACCTGCAGAGTGGGATGGTGAACCAGAATTCTAGCACTTGCATCGCGCGCCCAACTTGGTGAAAACGAAACGCGCTATGCGCTCACGTTGGTTTGAGGCTCGATCAGGCCTTCAAAGACGGGGACCGGCTCGCCCCCGTTCACTCCGCGTACCATCCAGTTTGGCGGCAACAAGTTCTTCCATCCGCTGCAGGACTTCGTCTTCGGAAAGGTCCGAAGAATCCAGAATGAAAGCGTCCTCAGCCGGCACTAGCGGCGACACCGCCCGCGTCCGGTCGCGCCGGTCTCGTTCCCGTAGCTCAGTCGCAATGTCCTCCGCAGAGGTGCCCTTGGCCTTCTGCTGGTCCAGACGGCGCTGCTCGCGCACGACCGGATCTGCATCCAGGAAAATCTTCAAATCGGCGTCGGGAAATACTTTGGTGCCGATGTCGCGGCCTTCCATGACTACGCCGCCTTGAATCCCCATGGCACGCTGCCGCTCCACCATCCATTGCCGGACCTTGGGATGCACCGAGACCCGGGAGGCCGCCTCGGTGACATCCGCCTCGCGCACCCGTTGGCTCACGTCATTGCCATCCAGCAGGACTCGATTGCCCCCGATCGTCGGCTCCAGTTGAATGCGCGAGTCGTGCGCCAGGTGCACCAGCGCTGCCTCGTCTTCAAACGACACATCCCAGGCGATGGCTTTGAGCCCCAGAGCGCGATACATTGCGCCGCTTTCCAGGTTCACATACCCGAGCTTCCGCGCAAGCCGCGATGCAATCGTGCTTTTGCCGGCACCGGCGGGGCCGTCGATGGCGATAATTAGCTTGCGGGAGGAAGGCTCGTTCATCTCAAAAGTTAATGATTGTACACGGCAGCGGAAATCTCCCACCTGGACGCAACTGGAAAAGTCGGTCGAAAACGCAAGCCAGTATCTCCTGCGGGGCCGGTATTCGTGACCTCGCCGTTCTTGGGCCTGGCGGAGAGCCAGCCTGTCAAATCGCGAAGGCCGTAAAGAACAAACGCGGGAGCAATGTTTTCACGGAGGCGGAATTACAGCACAACGCCTGGGCGCGGCCTTCGGCGCCATGCCACGAACACCGTCCCCACGCTGAGGAGAAAGAGCAGGGAGATCACTCCCAGGGAGATAACGCAGTAGACGCACCACACTCCCAGGATATGCGCCTCAATGTGGGCCAGGTATAGCGAGAAGGCCAATCCCCCAAGCGTGGCTATGGCAAACGTTTTATAGGCTCGCGTCAGCGCGAGTATGCCGAGCAGTAGGTAGCCTGCGATTCCGATCGCAGCCACGGGAACGCCTCCCATCATGGCAAACGGGCTCTTGTTGACGATGCCGCAATCCCACTTGTCATTAATGCTGCAGGGAGAGTTGTCGTCCGTACGGTAGTGTTCCCTGAGTGCCAGAGCTGAAACCACGATGCCCACAACTGCCAACGCCGCCAATGTGTACTTCATGCCTTGCCCCCGAAGCACCGTTCCTCAGCCAATATAAATCCTCGCCTCGGGGCCCTGCAGCATCGGGTTGCGATCCCCTGAAAGGCTTGTCCCTGCGGCATTTGCCCGAGTGATCGTCATCACAGCTAACCGTGACGCAGGGCACGGCCCAGGTATGGCCGGCCTGTGGAATATACAGCCTGCGAAAGTGGCTGGGGGCGGCAGCGATCCCGTTTTTGTTTCTCATCGCGCCCACAATAGGAGCCCATCATGGCAGAGTCGCACCAATATCGAATCGTGGCCTGGTGGTCTGCCGGCCGCACTGGCTTGGCAAAGTCCGATTCTGCTCCCAGTTCGATTCATTTCGCGGCGCCACCGCAATTTGGCGGCCTTGAGGGCCGATGGACCCCGGAAGACCTGCTGCTCTGTGCCGTCGCCAGTTGCTTCACCACCACATTTCGCGTGCTGGCAGAGTATTCCAAGTGGGATTACCCCGATCTACAGGTGGAAGCTCAGGGGACCGTGGACAAACTCGAGTCCGGCTACGGATTCACCCGGATCGTGTTGCGTCCCCACCTCAAGATCTTTGAAGCAGAGGAGCGGGCGCACGCCCTCAGTCTGCTGCGAAAGGCCGAGGGCCTCTGCCTGGTATCCCGCTCCCTGGCCGTGCCCCAAACCTTCGATCCCGTGGTGGAAGTTGCAAGTGTATCCGCGCCAGAGGGCCGTCATTAGACTCTTGTGCATCACGGGGCGGGAATTAGGGTAGCTGCTGGCACCCGCCGAACTTGCCTGGTGCTTGCAGGCGTTTGAGCCTCATTCCAAATCATCCTGGATCCTCCGTACACATTGACGGAGGGTAAATGCGACAGGCAATGCCCGTTTCTTGCTAGACACTAACCTTGACCATCACCAGCTCCGGGTTGGATCCGGAATTCCTGATGGAGTTGATCGCGTCCTCGGCGGCAAATTTTCCCATGACTAAAGCCAGCTTGCGATTGGAAGTCATTTGGATAGGGCCGCGATCTACACTGAGCACGAATGCCGGCGCCCCACCACCCGCACGATTTACATTCACCACAAATTTGATAATCGTTATACCCCCTTGTTCCTAGCTGCTGATTCCGTCGGCTCGAGCTCGATGCCTATTGGTCTGCACCATTGTTGTCGCTGTCTGATGTCTCGGCAGAATCCCGCGTCGCCGGGCCGACCTGGAAAAGCGCCGCCTGCGCTTCAGCATGCTCGCGTAGCACGCTCATATCCTCGTCAGGACTTGGCTCTGGTCTTTCTTGCCTACGTTGGTTCCTGCGTTCGGTTTTATCGCGTTGTTTCTGTTGTCGCGCTCGTTCTTTCTGCCGTTTTGTAAACGTCGATCGGCCTTTGGGCATTCACAATTCCTCCTGTGTTTTGCGAAAGAAGACAGCTACCAGCGAGGTTCTCTCGGCTGACGAGCCTGCCCGCGATAATCGTCGCGTCCCTGTCCTCCGCCACCGCCACACCTTCGTCCGCCGCTCCCACCACCGCGCGGCCGGTCGCTCTTGGGTTTCGCCTCATTGATGGTCAGAGTCCGTCCGCCCAGTTCTGTGCCGTTCAACGCTGCCATAGCTTTCTCGGCTTCTCCGGCGTTGGCCATTTCGACAAAGGCAAAACCTCGCGCGCGACCGGTTTCGCGGTCGGTCACCAGGCTGATCCTCTCAATCTCTCCATGGGACTGGAAGAGGGTGCGCAATTCCGTTTCGGTTGTGCTGTGCGGCAGATTTCCAACATAAAGGTTCTTCATGAGAGGTCCTCTTTTATCAAGTCAAGGAGGGGCTGATAACGAGAGTGGATTTTCCGCGAGTCCCTTACTTCGAGATCGCGTGGCGGCGCCGGTCGGTTACGAATCGCCGTTGAGCGGGCGGCGAGCACTGAGCGAACGGCCGATATTCGTCGCGATGCCGCCATGATTCCCCACGGCACGGCGGCGTCTCCGGAGACATCGGGCAATTCTATGGTTCTTGCTTCATCGCTCATGGGCGAAGTCACTGGCTCGGGAAGCGGCAAGTCGGCGACATATCGCGGTTTCCCCACCAAGAATGCCACCTGCTGCGGCGGGATGGCGCTGCGGATGTCTTCACAGAACTTGTCGCGATGGCCCAGATCATTTTCGATATTGATGAGCACTAGGTTGTATAGGTTCGCCCGCCACCACGCGCGCGCTTCGCTGATGTCACCGGCACAATCCACATCCAAGCCTAGTTTCCGCATGGCTTCGGCGCGCAGTTGGCACTTCGCAGTGCAAGCGTCCACGAGAAGCACCCGTTTTCTGCGGGCCGGAGCAGGTACCGTCTTATCGAGGGAATTAGGAGCCGAGCTGGGAAGTGGCGACGCAATTGAAAAGGTAGTCATGCCAATTTTTCCTTTGATTCAGCGCCGGAACCCGGAGTCGTGGGCTTTGCTGGCTTCGGCGGCAGCGATCCAAACATTTTCCGCTGTCGTTCCCGGCGGCGGATCTTCTGTTTGCGTTCGCGATGAAATCGGGCCTTGTCACCGTTGATTCCAGACATTTTCAACTCCTCCAATATTGCGGTTTTGCAGCCCAGCGATGACTGCGGCTGCGCCATTCCACCTGTACACCGCAGCGCCAAAGGCACGCACTCTTTGCACTTGAGCGGGAGGCAACCCGGAATTCTCCAGGCTACGGACGTTTTGCAGACACACCGGAACGCCTCTCGGGTGATTTCTCAATCGCGAAGGCGCAGCGTGTCTTGGAGAGTCTTCGAGGTTAAGAGTTTTAGTTGTACGCTGACCGACGAGCGGCGCTACCGCCGTTGGAAAGAGTTTTTCTGTGTTTACGCAAGATCGCGGTCTAACTGCCTAATGAGATCGGTTATTTTTGAGGATCGCGTTCGTCCCGTTACTACGGCGGCGAAACTTTGGGATGGCCGAACTTCATCTTGGGGCACTAGTGCTCCATTCTCCTGCTGAATCTATATTACCCTGTATCCGCATAAATCCCCTAATTCTTGGCGGTCCGATAAGCAAAATCGGGATTCGGCAATTCCCATCGCGAATCGCCTTTTCAGGTTTCTGTTGTGAACGTCAAATAACCCTTTGGAATCATGGTGCCGGGAGGGGGAGTTGAACCCCCAAGGTGCTAAGCACCGGCGGATTTTGAGTCCGCTGCGTCTGCCAGTTCCGCCATCCCGGCTTAGGTATCGAGGAGGAAGGAAAAACTAGACTAATTCAACGGCGCGGCCTTGGCAACCGATGCTACCTTCAGCTAGTGGCTCATTGAGCCACTAATGCCCTTCAGTGTTTTCCTGACAGATTCTTCCCAGTCGGCTCTGCCCGAAAACCCGCCGGGCCGGCTTGATGGATTAGATCATGGTCCCTAGATCTGTGCGCAGACGGCTTTGACCTCGGTGTACATCTCCAGGGCGTCGTGACCCATTTCGCGGCCCCAGCCGGATTGCTTGTACCCTCCGAACGGCAGGGCGGAGTCAAAGACGTTGTAGCAGTTGATCCACACCGTTCCGGCGCGGAGCTTGGCGGCTACACGATGCGCTGTGCTCAGGTCGCGGGTCCACACTGCCGCCGCCAGGCCGTAGTTAGTGGAGTTTGCAAAGGCGATGATTTCATTGGGATCGCTGAACGGGATAGCGGTAACCACCGGTCCGAAAATTTCTTCGCGAACCACTTTCATTTCCGGACGCACATCCACCAGCACCGTCGGTTCCACAAAGTATCCCTTGTCGCCGATCCTGTGCCCGCCGGCGACCGCCTTCGCCCCCTCTTTGACGCCCGAATCCAGGTAGCCGCACACGCGGTCAAGCTGTTCCTGCGAGACCAGCGGGCCGAGATTTGTGCTCGGCTCGATGCCCGGGCCAATACGAAATTTCTTGCTAAAAGCGGCGACTCCGTCAACGACCTTGTCGAAAATACTCTTGTGCACGAAAAGGCGCGAACCGGCGGTGCAGCACTGGCCCTGATTGAAGAAGATCGCGTTCGCACTTCCGGGAATTGCGGTTTGCAGATCCGCGTCCGGAAACACAATGTTGGGAGACTTGCCGCCCAATTCGAGTGAGACTTTTTTCAGATTGCCGGAAGCAGCGTTGACAATGAGTTTCCCCACTTCCGTCGAGCCGGTGAAGGCAATCTTGTCAACATCAGGATGGGCCGCGAGTGCGGCTCCCGCGGTCTCGCCAAAGCCGCTCACGATGTTGACCACGCCGTCGGGAAAACCGGCTTCCTGAATCAATTCCCCCAGGCGCAGCGCGGTGAGGGGAGTCTGCTCGGCAGGCTTCAGTACTACGGTACAGCCCACGGCCAGTGCTGGCGCCAGCTTCCACGAAGCCATGATAAGCGGGAAGTTCCACGGAATAATCTGCCCCACCACTCCAACCGGTTCACGCAGGGTATAAGCGAGATACTTGGCGCCGGGCATGGAAATCGGGACTGTCGTACCTTCGACCTTCGTAGCCCAGCCACCGTAATAGCGGAACATATCGGCCGTCGCGGGCACGTCGGCAATGCGGGAAAAGAAGACGGGCTTGCCGTTATCGAGAGTTTCCAACTCCGCGAGTTCCTCGTGGTTTTTTTCCACCAGATCGGCGAGTTTCAGCAGCAGGCGGCCTCGCGCCGCCGGCGAAATCTCCGGCCACGGACCTTCTTCAAAGGCCTTGCGCGCTGCTTTGACCGCGCGGTCGATGTCCTCGCGGTCGCCCTCGGCGACGTGGGCAAGCACTTCGCCGGTGGCAGGGTTGTGAGTCTCGAACGTCTTTCCGGAAGCCGCTTCCACCCACTGCCCGCCGATCAGCATCTTCCGGGGGCGGCGGATAAATTCCTCGACTCGCTGGTTAAGCTGAACTGGAACTGCAGTCGTCGCCATGGAAACCTCGCAGGATTGAAGGATACCGCGTTTCGGTATGACGGCCGGACACGCGCACAGCCAATTCTAGGCGCACCGGCCTTTCTTGCCAGTAGGCACCTTCTTGTAACCTGATGGTCGGCGGGGGAACCGCGCCAGCAGCGGCCCGTCTGGGATGACAAAGCAAATCGCCTGAGATATGATCGTTCGCTTCCCGCCGATCGTTGGCTGCGTCCGAAGAAATCAGGGAGTGCAATCGGTGGCCCCGTTCACGAACGAACGTTCGCTCGTCATACCCTACCGGAGACATATTCCCGGCACGCAGCCGCCTGCTCCCTATGAGCCGTACAAATCGACCGTCAAGCGTTCTCCCACCAAACCGCTTATCTTTCTCCCGCACACCCTGTCGGAGGTCACTGGGCCGCTCTTTGGCGAAGACGCGATTGCCGAGAACGACAATGACCTTACCCGCCAGTACCCCGGCGAGCCCCTGGGCGAACGCATCATTGTCAGCGGTCGCGTGCTCGACAGCAACGGTCGCCCCGTGCCGCACGCGCTGATCGAGATCTGGCAGGCCAACTCCGCAGGGCGTTACCGCCATGTGAAGGACCAGCATCCCGCGCCGCTCGATCCGAACTTCGGCGGCTGCGGGCGCACTTTGACCGATGAGCATGGTGCCTATCGCTTCGTGACCATCGCCCCCGGAGTCTACCCGTGGTTCAATCACTACAATGCCTGGCGGCCGCGGCACATTCACCTGTCGCTCTTCGGCAGAGCCTTCCTGACGCGCCTGGTCACACAGATGTATTTTCCCGGCGATCCCTTGATCCCCTACGACCCGGTGTTCAACTCTATCCCCGATGAAAGGTCGCGGCAGCGCATGATCTGCAGTTTCGACCTGGAGACCACCCAGCCGCAGTGGGCGATCGCTTACAAGTTCGATATAGTTTTGCGCGGCCCGGAGCAAACTCCCTTTGAAAGCTAGTCGGTTGCGTCGTAACTCGATCTTGACTTCACCGGATTTCATCCCCGGAGTGGCGACCCAGGTTAGCCCAGCCGCGAAGCGGCGTGAGAATGTAGCCAACGGCGCAAGCCCCGGGTCGGACTGAGGCAGACATGGATTTCGTTCCAACTCCTTCGCAAACCGTGGGACCGTATTTCCGCATCGGCCTGACCGAAAAGTACTCCAAGCCGCTCATTGCCGGACCACAGGCCAAGGGAGAGCGCCTCTGGCTGAACATTCGTGTTCTGGACGGCGATAACCTGCCGGTGAACGACTCCCTGATCGAGATCTGGCAGGCAGACGCGTCGGGAAAATACAAGCACCCGGATGATCCGCAACCCCGCACTCCCGACGCAGATTGGGACGGATTCGGGCGCATGGGCACGGACGAAAATGGATGTTGCCAGTTCGAGACGGTCAAGCCCGGACGCGTGCCAGGACCGGGAAGTTCGCTGCAGGCGCCGCACCTCAACCTCGCGGTTTACGCGCGCGGCATGTTGAAGCAGTTTTATACGCGGATCTATCTCGCTGGCGATGCGGCCAATCGGGAAGATCCGGTTCTGGCGCTGGTGCCGCCCGAACGCCGCGGGACGCTTGAAGCGCAACCCGATCCTGCGCAGCCGGGATATTGGCGGTTCGACATCCACCTTCAAGGCGATAGCGAAACCGTGTTTTTTGACGTATAGCTGGTCCGGCCCGGCATCTCCCAGATGCTCCGGCCGGATAAACACTCATGATTCAGGCCAAGAGCCTCGTTGCGGCAGGGCCGTTCCTGGCCCTGGCTCTCTTTGCCGCGGTGGGCGTGATGTGCGTGGCGACAGACCAGCCCAAGCGCGATGCCACCCCTGCGGCCGTCGATGCCGCCCGCATTCTCCACGCGGACGCTGAGCCCGGCAACTGGATGACTCACGGGCGAACCTACAACGAGCAGCGCTTCAGCCCTCTCAAAGAGATCACTGACCGGAACGTCAACCGGCTGGGCCTCGCCTGGTACTACGACCTGGACACAAACCGCGGACAGGAAGCCACGCCACTGGTGATCGACGGCGTGATGTACTTCACTACGGCCTGGAGCAAGGTGGTCGCGGTCAACGCTGCCACGGGAAAGTTGTTGTGGACCTACGATCCCAAGGTTCCCGGCGAATGGGCAATCAACGCCTGTTGTGACGTAGTGAACCGCGGCCTGGCGGCGTGGAGAGGCAAGGTCTTCCTGGGCACGCTGGACGGGCGGCTGGTCGCGCTGGATGCCGCAACCGGCAACCTGGTCTGGCAGAAACTTACTATTGATCCCCATTTTCGCTACTCCATCACCGGAGCCCCGCGCGTAGTCAAGGGTAAGGTGATCATCGGAAACGGCGGCGCTGAGATGGGCGTGCGTGGCTACGTCTCGGCCTATGACGCCGCAACCGGCGATCTGGTCTGGCGCTTTTACACCGTGCCGGGCGATCCTTCGAAACCCTTTGAGAATCCCATTCTCGCCAAGGCCGCGAAAACCTGGACCGGCGAATGGTGGAAATTTGGCGGCGGAGGAACGGTTTGGGACTCGATCGTCTATGACCCTGAACTCGACTTGCTCTACCTCGGCGTAGGCAACGGCGGCCCCTGGAACCAGCGGATTCGCAGCCCGCAGGGCGGTGACAATCTTCTTCTCGCTTCCATAGTCGCGCTCAAACCTGAAACCGGCCAGTACGTCTGGCACTATCAGGAAACTCCCGGCGACATGTGGGACTACACCTCCAGCCAGCAGATCATCCTGGCCACGATTTCTTTCGATGGCAAGCCCCGCAAAGTGCTGTTGCACGCGCCCAAGAACGGCTTCTTCTACGTGCTCGACCGCGCCACCGGAGGGCTGATTTCGGCGCAGCCCTACACCTATGTCAACTGGGCCACCGGC
>Ga0335077_10004476_pt1 | contig 17054 bp, 10 predicted proteins | sample Lox_Sample_31_FD_207151 | JGI IMG/M metagenome (GOLD analysis project Ga0335077, IMG submission 207151) | Soil microbial communities from Loxahatchee National Wildlife Refuge, Florida, United States - Lox_Sample_3.1 | ecosystem: Environmental > Terrestrial > Soil > Wetlands | place: USA...
CTTGGCCTCGGCGCGCCACTTGATTTGGGTGATCGGCCTGCCTGCTCCGTCGTAATCAAACCACTGATAATCCATCGGGTTATAGCGCGGGCCTTCATACCATTGGAGTTCGCCGTTTTCAGTGTAATAGGCAAATTCCCAAAACATGGGCGCGGTCTGGCCGGCGGCGAACACCTCGTGGGCAATAGGCCGGCGCATGTCGTCATAGCCAAAATCGGTGCGCTGCCCGGCGGCATCGGTGCGCTCGATGATTTCGCCCTGGTTGTTGCAGGTGAAATAATTTGTCACCACCGGGTCGCCGGTGCCGGTAAACTGGACGGACTGCGTCAGATACCCGCGTCCATCAAAACTCCATTGATTGGTGGCCGCGTCGGGCGAGTTGACGGCGCGGATTTGTTGCAGGGGCAATCCAAACGCCATGTTGGTGAGCGTGAGGTTGCCGTTGACGATGACACTGGTGACGCTGCCAAACGTAAATTGATTGGTAATGGTCGGCGTGCCGCCCGGCGCGTAAATGACGAACTGCGGCAGATAGGGATACTGCGTCTGATAAACCGTCTGCACTGAGTTGCCCACCGGGCCGGTCAGTAAGACGGGCAGATTGTTGCTGTTGTAACTGGCCGAGTTGGTGGCGTATTGAGTGGTGCCGTCGCCGGTCAGGTCGCCCCATGAGAAGACATTGGTCGCGTTCCCGTTTGAGTCATATTGGAACTGCGTCCAGAGTCCCCGCTTGTCCCGCGTTTGATAAAGGCTGCGCGGATAACCGGGGCTGGTGGCGTTGTCGGCATACCAGATTTGAATGACCTGCTGGCCAAGCTGGTCGGTGTTGGTGGTAACGAGGCTGTTGGTGTAATCGTAGCGGACGGTGTTGCCGTTGACATCCTTGATGGTGGTGTAACCGCTGATGTGATTTGTCCAGGCGTTGGTCAGGGCAAAATTGTTGGCATAGGTGAAGACCGCATTGGTATAGACGTTGAGGTCAGGGCCGATGGTCGCCAGTTGGACGCTCACGCGCCGCTGGTTGTCATAGAGGTTTTGGACAACCCTGCCGTCGGGCTTGAAGTCATTGATCAGCAGGTGCGTCGAGTCCACGTACACCGTGCCATTGTTGGTGTATTGGATGTGCTGGTACTCGTAGGTTTCCTCGGACTGGTCCGCGCGCACGGCCAGCACGAGATCGCCGAAGTCATCATACTGGTAGGAGACTTTTTCGCCGTCGCTGGTGTAGGCATCATCCACGTATCCGGCGGCGTTGTAATCCAGGCCCAGATAATTGCCGTTGCTGGACTGGATGCGGATAACGCTGCCATAGCTGGGCAGCGCGGAATTGGTCCCATAAACGAACGACCATGAGTTGCCCTGCGTGTCCTGCCAAGTGGCCAGGTAAGGGCGCGTCCGCGAAATCGTGTTGGTCGGCGTGCTGACGGGGAACGCATTGACGATGTAAGTGCGGATTTGGCCGTCGGCCTGGGTCAGCGTGTAAATCTGGTTGGCTCCATTGGTGGAATAAACGATTTTCGCGTTGAACGGATTGTGGATGGAACCGATGCGGCCGTTGCCGAAGTTATCTAGTTGCGGATTGTCGGTTGTCGTCGGCAGGAAAAGGTTCGTATTGCCGGTCTGCTGGCGGTACGCGATGACCGAGCCATCCAGTTCCACCGCGTTAAGTACGATGTTGGTGGTGGCATTGGTGGCGATGGTAATGTAGGGCACGACATTGATGTTCCAGCCGTAACCAAAGCCGTTGCGGTCGTCCTGATTTTGGCTGGAATAATTGCGCCGCAGTTGCAAGGGCATGGGACCGGCCACGGTCAGGTCCACCGTGTCCTCGTAAAACTCGCCGCTCATCACGTTGACCGGCTCATAGGTGTAGTTCACTTGATTCTTCCACACGGGCGTGCCGGTGTTGCCGCTGTCCAAAGCGTGGGTCAGGCTGGTGGTGGTGGGTGTGGATTGCGGGAAGTTATAGAGGGCATTGATTTGTTGCGCCAAATTTACCTGCGATGGCGGCGTGAACGTGGCGGTGATCTGATACTGGCTGACCGGCATTTCATAAGGCCAGAAGTTAAATGACGGGCTGAACCAATCGGGTGTGCTCCAGTAATAGCTGAAATCCGAACCGCCAAAGGCGCTGCCGCCGTAGTAAAGATCGCCGCCCGAACCGTAATAACCGTAATAATCGGCCCCGTAACTGGCACTGGCGTCAAGACTGTAGGCGGTGGAAAAAGTATCCATCGGCGCGCTGGCCGCGTATGCGGTGGACAGGGAAGCGGGCGTACTGCCGAAATAAAGGCTTGGCTGGCCCAACACGCCGTTCATGTTGACACTGATGACGCTGGCCGACTGGCTCTTGCCCACCACGACCAAGCCCATGCCGCGATAGCTGGCCGCCTGCACCGAGACCGGGCCGGGCGTGATATAGGCCCGGACATAATCGCTGTCCCAGCCGCTGAAAGCGTTGGTGACTGCCGCCCATATCGTGGCGTCATAGTTCATCAACTTGGTGGGGCCATAGCCGGGTGCGTTGGTGGCACCCACCGCCAGATAGTTATTCTTGTTGAGTTCAATGATGCCGGAAACGCCATTGGTTCGACGCTGCTGCGCCAGCCGCAGCAATACCACCGACGACACGGCGTTTTGCGATTGGTAATAACCGTTGATGATGCCGTGTTCCTGCGCGGCGATTTCGCCATCCATGATGGACGAGAAGTCATCCGTCCCGGCCAGCGGATCGTTGCCCGAATCGGGGTGGCTGGTGCCGTTGCCCGCATGGGCCATTTCGCTGTAAAACATATCCATGCTGGGCCGCATGAAGTTTTGCGCGCCCAACGGCACCGGCGTCAGCCGCGAGATGCCTTCGGCATACCACGAAAGCACCTGCGCCTTGTGCAACTGTTCGCACACCGGCAGGAACGCGCTGACATGGGAGTAGTAATCCATCCCCATCATGTAAGCCGCCGCGCCCTGATAATCCTGCACCGCCGGGATGGTATTGGTGTTAAGAGACCACTGATAGCTCATCTGCTGGAATGCTTGGGCGTGAACGTCAATCATCGCCGGGGTCACCCGGCCCACGTTGAAACAGACGGCCGCAATGTCATTGACGTTGAACGGCCGGTCGGGCGTGGTGAACTGCAAGGTTTCTGAAACGTTGAGGAATTGGTTTCCCGGCGAGAAGTTGATGGCCTGATGCCGGTAATGGGTCATGTGGATGTCAAACAGGGTGTCGTTGGTGGCGACGGGAATCGTGGCAATCTCGATGTTCGTCAACGCCGTGTCGGAAGGACTGAACGAACCCTGGTTGGTGTTGCCCAAAATATAAGGGGCCAGCCAGAGCATCATGTTCCCGGCGCTGTTGGTGGCCATGAACATCTCGCGGTTGTGCAAGTCGGCCATCCGCAGCGGGCCAATCGCCATCGTATTGGTGGGATTGGTCTGGCTGTAAATGGTCAACGTCACCGTATCGAAAATGTTGGTCAACGCCGGGCAAACATTGGTGATGGCCGGCGAGGCGAGGCTGTCCACGCAAACCACCTGGGTTGGATTGTTGACGACGCTGGGCGTCTGGAAATCCTGCCAGCGCAGGTAATAATGCTGCCGGTTGTAGGTGCTCACCCCAAGGTCATCCAAGGCAATGCCCGGCGCGTTGGCCAGCAACTGCTGTTTAACGAAGCGCGGGAACAGGACGCTGGGCGCGTCGCTCTCGGCGCTCAATCCCAAAATGTTCGTGTCGCCGTACAGATAATTTTGCAGCCACTTGAACCCGCTGTTGTAGTTGGTGGGCATGTAATCATAGAGATTCAACCCCTCGGTGATGCAGGTGTCTTTGAGCCACGGGAAGATGTGAACGGTCTGGTTGCTGATGGTGGTTACGACCCACGGATAGTTCACCGTGATCAGCGTGTTGCTGGTGTAAAGCTGGCCGTATTGGTTGACGGCACCATGAAGCTGCATCCGCAACAACGCGCTCAACCGGGTGTCCAACATCAGAACATTGTTATTGGTGGGGAACACGTAGGCAGCGGGATAACCAGCCTGACGCAAGAGATAAACCAGCAACGCGCACTGTTCCACGGGCGAACCCTGCCCTTCCAAATACACGTCCAAGGCGCTGCGGTTGACGCCGCCTTCGTTGACTGCCGGGGCCGATGCCTGCCCGTTGTTCGGGTTGTAGGCCAGCGCGTCGCAGAGGTCAATGTTGTTGACAACGTAATTAGCCAGCGCAATCGGGTCGTTGTTGAGATTGGCAACCAACTGGTCGAGCATCGGATGGCGGCGCAGTTCGGGGCTGTCATCCACCGTGGTATAAGCGCTGTTGGTGAGCAGAATGGAGTTGGTGACTACGGCGTTGAGGTTCGTCAGTTCCGACAAGGACGCGCCCTGATAGAACGATGGCAGCGGCGTGCCGTTGAATTGCGGCTGGTCAATGAACAGCGAACGCCACGGCGGGCGTGTCTGGAAATCCACGCTGTAAAGCCGGTCCCACGCGACGCCCGCTGAATTAGTCACCATCGGATAAAGATTGGTGCTCAAGGGCACGACGCCGATGCCTTCGAGCACATAGCCGTAGCCCAAATTCGTCGTGCATTCCTCTGTAATCAGGTAAGTACTGCTCTGCGCGTTGGTGAACTGCGGCACCACGCCCCATGCGCCGCCACTTTCTGCAACCAGTTGAACTATCGTTCGCAGGCCATTGGTGTTGATTGTCACCGCAAAGCCGTTGGTGGAAAATTGCAGCCAGTTGGTCGCATCGGCGGCAATGGTGCGACGCGGGATGGTGATGTAATTGGTTGCGATGGGGCCAACCAGATTGGTCTGGCCGTTGGTGAAACTTGACAGGTTATAGACCAAAATCCGCAATGGAGCGGCAAAGTTCGTGCCGTTGCTGTTGGTGCTCTCGTATTGCGCGCCACAATAGACGCCAAATTGAAATTGCTCATTCACATAGAGCGGTGACCCGCCTGCGGTCGCGCCAAAGGCGGCAATCGGATTGTTGAAATTGGTGACATAACCGTAGTAATTGGTGGAAATACCCGAAACGTTCGTGGACGCGGTAAGGCTCAAATGAGTGCGCGTGTCGCATTGCAATCGTGTAAACCAAGGGAAGCTGCCGCCAAAGTTTTCCGAGTTGTTGCCCAAGTCATCCAGCCGGAAGCCGGTCTGCTCGTTCAAGGGAATGATGAACGATGTGTAAGTCGGGTCATAACTGACGCCGCGTTGGAGGCGGGTGTTGACCAGACTGGTGACGCCATTGCTGCTGACACTGGCAATCTGGCCGGCCCCGCTCCAAGTGTTGGTCGCCGCCAACGTGGCCGGCGGGCCAATGACCGTCCATGAGTTGGACGGCTGCCACGCTGTCACCACCTTGGTCCCCAACTGGTTCGGCTCGAAATACAATTTGACCAGAAACCCATTCGTGCTGGCTCCACCGCTGAAATTCGGATCAACCACATTGGTGCTGGTAATCGGAAAATTGGGGGAAGCCGTCCAGCCAACGACGTAGCCGTTCTCCTGGCTGTCCAGCGCAACACGGTAGGCGGCATCCGCGTTGGTGCCGCCCAGATAGGCGAAATTCATCAGGGTCTGGCCGTCGGCGCTTAACTTGGCAATGAACCCGTCCAGAAGGCCCGAATTGACGCTGCCGTAGTTGTAATAGGGCGCAAAATCTATCGAGCCGGTCTGCCCGACAATCACCGTCTCGCCGTCGGCCTGAACCTTGGCATCATAAGCAATGTCGGTGTTCGACCCGCCCAAAAAGCTCGAATAAAGCAACTGCCCTGATGATGAGAGTTTAGTCAAAAAGGCGTCTGATGTGCTCGTGCTCCCGTTGCCGTTCAATTGGGTTTGCAGCGCGTTGGTCAGCGGGAAATTGGCTGAAAAGGTCTGGCCCACCACATAGGCGTTTTGGTTGGTGTCCACTCCGATGCCATACCCGTAATCCGCGCCGTTTCCTCCAATGAATGTGGAATAAACAAGGTTGGTTCCCGCCGGGCCGAGTTTGAAGGCAAACGCATCGTCCGCGCCTCCACCGTAGGCGGATTGCATCGCATTGGTTATGGGAATATCAGACGAGGATGTGTAGCCGGCCCCGTAGAGGTTTCCCGCGCCGTCCACGGCGACTTCCTCAACCTGATCATTGCCGCTGCCGCTGAAGTAGGTTGAATAGGCAATCGAGGTGCCGTTAGTCGTGAATTTGGCCACAAAGCCGTGGTCGTTTGCGTTGGCTGTCTTTTCAATGGCATTGGTGGTCCATAGCTGATTGCCGCCAGACGAATACACCGTGAGACCGCCGATATAAATGTTGTTTTGGGCATCCAACGCGATGCTATAAGCTTGGCATTCAACGAATCCAGCACCCCCGAAATAGGTCGAAAAGACCAGTTGCGAGCCGTTGGTGTTCAGTTCGGTCACGAACACATTGTCACCATAGACACCATAGCTGGAATACCAAAGGGTATTCGGTGGGCTGCTAAAGAGAGCATTTTTTACCGGAAAATTCCCTGCGTCCGTAAAGCCTGCGATATAGGCGTTTCCATTGCCGTCCACCGCCAAACTGTAAGAGCCGCTATCTCCATACCCGGTGGTGCCCCCAAGGTAGGTGCAATAAATCAGGTTGGTTCCCGTGCTGCCAATCTTGGCCACAAAGCAGTCAAAATGGTTATTGTAGTTGGTCTGAAACGCTCCGGAGGTGATCAGGTTGGTCAGTGCCGTGCTTGTCCAGCCCGTGACATAAGCGTTGCCGCCCGAATCCACCGCCACACCCCATCCGGTTACCCATTCCGATCCAACTCCTCCCAAAAATGTCGAATAGCTCAACACCGGGTCTATCACCAGCGGCTGGCTTTTATCGTAAGGCCCGGTTTCAAAGCTCGCCTGATTGCCCTTTAATCGCCAGCCGCCCGCGATGTCATGCTGGACTCCGTTGACGGTCTGATAAATCGCCGGACGCCCAAAACGGATTGTCCGGCCCTGAACGGAAAACGCCAGGCTGCCATCCGGTTCAACCGCAATGTGGTCGGCCCCTGCCAGCTTCAACCGGATTGCCTTGGGATTGGCGTGGGGCGCAATTTCAAAGTCGTATTCCAGGTGACTCTGATTGCCGTAGAAGGTCAGGTCTATGCCCGGATAAACGCCCTGATAATGCACGCGGCCAGAAGCCGAAACGCCCGTGTGCCATTGCGACGGGTCGTTGCCAATGAAATAATTGATCTTCTCCGGCAGCGTTTGCTCCCCCGAAATCACCGCATCGGCGTCGGCCCCCTCCATCTGGATGTAAACCAGCCCGAATTTATGCGTGGTGTGTTTGGGAATGGATGGCCGCCGACCGGTTTGATTCACGTTAGTGTCAACGTCCAGCGCCAGCGCAATTTCGGTTGGAAGAAAATACATGGTATAGCCGCTCCCGCGCGAGAGATACCTTGCCTGGGGGTCGGCTTGGCCGATGTTCTGCTCAAAGCGCAACGGCATCTGGCCGTAATTTGCAATCAGTTGCACGCCGCCGTTGGTGACGGTTTGGGCCGTGGCTGCAACGGCAATTTGAAGAAAGGCGGCGACAAGCAGTGCCGATTTGCTCAAGGGCATTCGGGTTTTCATAGATTGAGCTGTGGGGAAAGGTTAATTGAGGGTTGAACCATTGGCCGGGCTGTCTATCCAGATGGTAAGAATTCCCGCAGAGGGATTGTGCGGGTCTGCTGCTTCCCACAATGGAATTGCGTTGGTATCCAGTATCACCTGATAGAATCCCGCCGGGTACGGCGGAATGTTCACAATAAAATTGGTCTGGCCGTTGGTTCCCATCGCCGCGCCGGTCCACGGATAATCCGCCACATTACCTAAAACCGGCGTCGTCCAGAGTTCATAACTTCCCGTTCCCGCCACCCCGTTCGTAACCGTGATTGAAAGCTGGTTGGTTCCCGTTGGCGCCACGGTCAACACCGGCGGCGTGCTCTGCGTCAGGCCAATCCAGGCGCACAACAAAAAGCCCGCGACGATGAACGCGCGGGCCAGATTGACGATCAAGTTTTGCGACCACTGATTCTCCCTCTTGATAGTTTTCATAAGTTTATATTGGTTTCATGTTTGTTTTAATAAGTTTGTAATTCTTTCGCCCGCCAAGACAAGTGACAATTGTATGGCATCTTCGTGATTGATTAGGCCGGTCGAATTCATTTCCCAGTCAATCGTGAGTCCTGTTTTCAAACCCAAACAGCTTCTGCAAACTCTGAAAAACGCTTCCGTGAAGGTTTAGATAGCATTGCATCCCGTTGTCAATCATATTTCCGCATGAATTCAAAATTCTCGTCTGGCAGGCTGCGGGTGTGGCCAAAAAAACGCTCCAATACAACATCCGTATGTCTGAGGAACAGCGGGCTGAATTGGAAGAAATGTGCCGACGCCGCGGACGGCCACTGAGTTTCCAAGTGGAGCATCTGATTGCCTTGGCCAAATTGTTGATTGACTTTTGCGATGGCAACGACGATCTGAAAATCGCGGAGGAGCGTCTGGCTGCGGCCAAAAAGCTTTTGAAGAAAAAAAATTGACCCATTGCCGTGCGGTCTAATAACGCAAAGGTCGGTTCCGGGGTGAGTGTCAGCATAGTTCCTTCCTTTCGTTGGCGACAGTAAAACCCGCCGCCTTCAACTCGGCGATGATGCCTTGGCATTTGCGGGGGTGGACGCGAAGCTCGGTGTCCCCGCTAATTTCGTCGGCGACCAATCCGCAGCGCCGATGTAACCACTCAGACGCCGCGCGGGTTTGCGGCTGAAATAACACCGTTTGTTGGCTCGCCTTCACGATGACATCCAGTTTCATCTCCACATAATCCAAGGCTCTCTCACGCGACCGCCCACGATTCAGGCAACGAGGCGGCATCCTTTTCCGATAAGGCCATTGGCACTCTCGCCTTGACCTGTGAAACAATTCGGAAAATGAAATCGGTCGCTTCAAATGGCACGACGATGTAATCCACCGCACCGACTTCCGAGGCGCGCTGCATGTCCTGCTCACTGGACCGGGTGGAAACAAAGACAACCGGCGTATTGCGTGAGATGGGCGCCTGTTTCAGTTTGCGGCAGATTTCAAATCCACCAATGTCTGGCAAATCCACGTCCAGCGTGATGAGATCAAATTTTCTAGCAGTTGCCAGCTCAAGCCCTTTCTGACCATTGTGGGTGGCAGTCACGTCGAAGCTCGCGTATGTCAGGGCGGCAACCATCATCATCGCCACTGGTATTTCGTCTTCCACTACCAGAACTTTTAATTTCGCCGTCATAGACCCCAATCCCGACTCACATTTTGGCCTTTCCAACGGGCGAGCTTTCAATCAGAGGTACTGAAGCCTGCCCATTGCGAGACTGATTATCAGTATAATGATATGCGTTGTCAACCCCTTTGTTGGTTACAACCAATGGCGTGTCACAAGACTGCCATCGAGACGAAATTTGTGCTGAAGTGGTGCGGCTCCTCATCCAGGAACGGAAGCGGCAGGGACTTTCCGGCAATGCTCTTGCGGAAAAAGCCGGATTGAGCCAGTCGCTGATTAGCAGTTTGGAAACGAATCCCTGGAATCCGACTCTCGATACCTTGCTTCGGATTGGTGACGTTTTGAACGTGGATGTCGGCGAGATAATCAGTCAGGCCCGCAAAAAGATTTTGCAGGGTTAATCGGCATCAAGGCGACGCTATCAACAGCCGGTTTGTCTGCCTTCATCCGCGTCGGTGCGGCTGATTTGTTCGACAACGCAGTTCTTCATTGCGACTTTCCGACAAACACTCCTCCACGCGCCGCCCGGCGACTTACAATCGAAACCCGATTCGCGTGCGGGTTGAATAGCGCAATTTGCGCAGCGGAAAATCCGTTCCGCTTTCAGGGAATTCGCATTGCAAAAACTCTTGGACACGCCTTCAGTTGGGAATTATCGTCAGGCTGTCACACCCCGTAAGGCGTTCAACATGAAACCGATTCAAACGTTCACTACAAAGGAAAGGACTGTGATATGAAAATCAACGTAAAGGCGTTTGCATTAACCTGCGGCATTGTGTGGGGAGTAGGGCTGTTCCTGTTGACTTGGTGGATTATTGCCTTCGACGGTATTACGCATCACGTCACCCTGATTGGCCGGGTCTATCGTGGGTACAACATCAGTCCTCTTGGAAGTCTGATTGGCTTGGTGTGGGGCTTTTTTGATGCCCTGATTGGCGGCGCAATAACCGCCTGGCTCTATAATCTAATTGCCGGGTGTTGCGAGCGCAAAGACGCGAATCAAACTGCGCCGGCTCAGGCGGCGGAAGCGAAAAGCTGAAGTCCCTGCCTGTCTGCATCAGGAATATAGCAGCAGGTCGTTACCCAATGTCGCATTGTCGGCTCAATTTTGAGCAATGGTGTAATCCAACGAGGGGATGATCCTTGTTACGCTCCGGTCTGGCGTTGGTGGCGGAAAGCGGCAGGCGGTCGGCGGAACGGCCTGAGTGAAGCCGTGCGCCGGAGCGGCGCTGCCAACGACAGACGGGAGCGAACGCAATTGCGTTTCCTTTCTGTTCGTCCGTGACGAGCGCGCGTGGAGCCGCAGCGGAACGCGCGTTGGTCGCGGTTATTCTTGTAAATCCTGCCATTTGAAAATCATTCAGGATAACCCCAAAGAAAATTCATTTTGTGTAATCCATTACACAATCCCCACCATTTTTCTGTCAGACTCGCCGGATGCAAGTGTCATCGTCATTTTCGATTGCGCCCAGGATGGCCCAATGCGCTCGAACAAATGTGCCATCATCTTGCCTGACACATAGGGTTTTTCTGCCGGGAAGCAATTGCCGATTGACACGGATGAGCATGGAAATAAATTGCAGGGAACGGCTGACGCCGCCCGCTGGCAGGGGGTATCCCGCTGGCCATGAAACGAAATCGAAAGTTGTTATGAAATCATCACAACCTTCATTTCCGGTTTTGGCTGAACTTGGTCTAAAAAACCAAAGGAAAACTATGCAGATAAAAAATGACGTGTCGGAGTCCGACGCGCTGACGATAGCTAAAAGCGCGTCCGCCTTGGGCGTTCACGAGTTCAGCCTCCTCTCGCGCATCCAAGCCGGCGACATCATCGCCGCAAGACTGTGGTCAGGTGAAATCGCCATTCCAATCAGTGAACTGGAACGGCTGTCAAAACTGTCAATTTATTCGCTGGCCATTCCGCCAGACAAACCGGAAACGATTTTACCTGACGCCCGCTTGGGCATCAAACGAGACGCTTACAGCGGGCTTAAACGTGAAGGTGAACATCAGGAATACAGTGTGCCGGGGGGTGATTTCCGGCATTTCACCGATTCCGAAATGAAGGGCTATCGCGCCGCATTTAGCGTCATTGCCCCTGAATTTGAATCATTGGGTGTATTGAGAAAGCAGTTGGAGAAACCTGCCACGGTCGTGGCTTCGCCCGAAAAGGAAATCTGCACTTCAAAGCTCGGCGTCTGGCAGGTGCGTTCCACTTTGTTGAACCTCGGTCCAAGTAACATTCTGCTTTGCCAGAAGCAAGACGACTTCGCGGTGGTTGAACGGTTCCGCGACAACGTGCCATACGCCAAAGCCAACGGCATCGCAGAGATTCTGCTGGAAAGAAATGATCCGCGCGAACTGGCGGCGGCTTTCAATGAAAATGCGAAACACACGCTGGAATTCATGGCGAGCAATGAGGTCGCCACGGCGCAGCGGGTAATTTGGACGCAATTTCAGGAAAATCGCCCGGAGCGGTTGGTGGCGGCGATTTCGGAGCGTTGCCGGTTGGCGGTCTCGGATGAGGAAACGATTTCGCAGACGCCATCGGAGGGGCATACACATTCAAACAAGCAAGGCCACAACCGGGGTCAGAGCATGGGCATTTAAGGAGGACGCATGGATCCAGACATCGAACGTCTTTTGAATTTAAGGAATCCACCGCAACGATTGACGGTGGAAGAAGCGGCGGGCAGGCTCGGTTATTCCCCGCATGAAATGCCCGTTTTGATGGCCAAAGGCTTGTTAAAGCCGCTGGGACATCCGGCCCCCAACGCCCCAAAACATTTTTTGACGGCGTTGCTGGATGACCTGAAACGCGATGTGAAATGGCACGACAAGGCCAATGATGCCTTGCAGGAATACTGGCGTTACAAAAATGCCCGGAAGCAAGACTCGGCGGACAAACGGCAACCGTCCCGATTGCAAACCCAAACCGCAGATTCGGAAAATTGATGGGGACAAAATAAAAGGCGCGGGCGGCGAGTCATCCGCCCGCGCCTTGCGCTTTTACACGGCAGCGGCCATTGCCGGGGTTTCAACCGGCGTGCCTTTGGATTGTGCGCGTTTGCGCTCGTATTCGCCCAGCGACGGCAATTCCACCTTGGCCTTGCGCGAATAAGCGCGATGGACAGCCTTGCTGTTGTGGCCGAGGGCTTCCTGCGCGAACCGTTCGGGATAACCGGCGGTCTTTGCCCGTTCAGCCCATGCGTAACGGTAGCTGTGCAGCGACACGCCTTTGATGCCAAGCCCGACGCAGCGTTGCTTGAACTCGGTGGCGCGGTCGCCCGCGCGGACGCTTCGCAGATACGGAAACAGCGGGCCATTGCCCGGCAAGTCCCGCAGGATTTCCTCCATGTCTTCGTCCATCCGCATAATGGCAATCGTGCCGGTTTTCATACGCTTGTAGCTGATAATATGATTTTCCCAATCCACATTCTCCGCTTCGATAAACGCCAAATCGGATTGGGACGCGCCCAGGTGCCAGGCCAGTTGATAGAACGCCCGGCGTTCGGGATTCAACTCGCGGGCAACGATGGCTTGATGCTCTTTCAAGGTGATACCGCGCTTTTCCTTGAACTTGAAAGCGGGCCAGCGTTTCTTGGGCAGCACCGGCCACGGCAGCCAGTTCATATCAAGGGCGAAGTTGTGGACGCGGCGCAAATAGATGTTCGTGGAGACCGAACCGTTTTCCAGCACTTTCAGAAAATGTTCGGCTTGGGTTTCCAGCACGACCAGGTTGCGGATGGAATCAAACGCCTTGTCTTTGATGGCGGTGAGCCAGCGGTGTTGGGTTTCGCCGGTCTTGAGCTTGGGGATTTCGTCCATGACCTGTTGCCACGTCCGGGTCGCGCCGGTGGGGTCGCCCGCCTTCCAATACACCCGCGCCAGATGCAGACTGAACGCCGGTGCGTCCTCGTTTTCGTTCTTGGCCGCGACGAGGCGAAAGGCTTCGTCCTTGTCGCGGGTCTTGAGGGTTTCTTGTTTGCCGGTCAGGTGGTCTTCGTAGTAGAAGACTCCCCAAGGCCGGAGGAATACGCTGTATCGTTGTTTCATGTCATCTTTCATGTTATGACTATGAACCAACTCGATCTGACACCGTTAGCGAGTAGTGGGCGAGTTCGTTTTGAGTTGTAGCGGAGTAATCTCGCTACTGAAACTTTCACTGAAACTCGGCCTTTTTTCCGCTATTTTCCTCGCAAATCCCAACAAATTGGTTGGAGGCGAGGGTCGGAATCGAACCGACGAATGAGGCTTTTGCAGAGCCCTGCCTTACCACTTGGCTACCCCGCCATCGCAAATATCCAAGCTAATTTTGATTTACCGTCTGCGCAAGTTCAATCAGCAAAGCCCAATTTAGATCGCCGTTTCCAAAGTTCCTTTGGCTTGAATATTCCAACTGGTGTGATGATTCCCGTAATCAATTCCGGCAGCGTCACATCGAAACCTGGATTGCGGGCACCGCTGGCCGGATTCGCCACGCGTACATAAATCAATTTTGAGTTTTGGGTTTTGAGTTTTGAGTTCAGCGGAATGCCCCAGGAGCCAAGGACTTCGGATTCGTGGCGTTCCTCGATGGGGATGTCATTGCCGGATTTCAGCCGCCAGTCAATGCTCGAAAATGGAATCGCCACATAGAATGGAATCCTGTGGCGTTTTGCCAAAACTGCCTCGGTGTAGGTTCCGATTTTATTAGCGACTTCACCAGTGCGTCCAAGCGTGCGGTCGCTGCCGACAATGACCAGATCAATCTGGCCGCGCTGCATCAAATGGCCGGCGGCGCTGTCGGCGATGATTTGATGCGAAATTTTCTGCCGCGCCAGTTCCCACGCGGTGAGTGTCGCGCCCTGTGAACGCGGGCGGGTTTCGTCACAGAAAACGTGAAACTTTTTGCCCTGTGTCTGCGCGGCGTACATTGGTGCGGTGGCCGTGCCCACGTCCACAAACGCGAGCCAGCCGGCATTGCAATGCGTCAGGATGTTCGTGCCGTCACGAATCAGTTTTGCGCCGTGGCGGCCGATAGCTTCGCAGTGGGCCACGTCTTCATTGGCAAATTCCTCGGCGGCGGCCAGTGCGAGCTTTTGTTGTTCCTCGATGATTTTGCCGGCGCGCATCGCGGCGCGCACACGATTCATCGCGTTGACAGGATCAACCGCCGTGGGCCGCGCGGCCTTGAGGGTTTGATAAACGACATCGACGTGACGGTGAAATTTCTGCAAATCGCGTCCACGAAAAGCCAGCGCACCTTGTGCCAAACCGTAGGCCGCCGTCGCTCCAATCGCGCCGGCGCCACGCACAATCATGTCATGGATGGCGCCGGCAGTTTCACGGAAATTTTTTGCGGCAACAATTTTGAACTCGTGGGGGAGCAGACGCTGTTCGATGAGCAGAACCGTATTCCGTGTGGAATTGAAGGTAACGGTGCGATAATGCCGGGTGCGTCCGCGGACGGTGACATTCATGCCATCACCTTCAACAGACCTTGACTTTCATCCGGCGAATTTTGGCCTGAATGTCGCGGTAAACCGGCTGCTGGCGGAGTTTGCGCAGGTCGGGGTCTTTGGCGAGCCAGTTGAAATCGCGGTAGCCGAGGTTCAATGCCTTTTCCAGCGCAAGGACGGCGCGGTCGAAATGTTCGGTAAGTGCGTAACTGCAGGCCAGATTGTAAAAGACGAGCGCGTTGCGCGGTTCGAGCCGGGCCAGGCATTCGTCCACTTTCAATCCATCCAAGTAACGGCCGCGCTGGGTGTAGTGATCACCCAAAAGCTGGAGCGCATCCACGTAGGCAGGATCGCGGCGGACAAGCCCCTCCAAGAACCCAATTTTGATGTCGAGATCGCGCTGACTGACGCGGCGCAACTTTTTTCTGGCACTGCTTTTGACCGGCATACAACCAGCACAGTTTTTCGCAGTCATCGTCCCAAGTCAAGTGGCCGAGTGTAAAAATTTTGTGGCATCTTCCAGCGGGTCGCCGCAGAATCCAGCCAGATTTCCGCCACAATGAAATGTTTTGTCACTGGAGGTTCCGGCTTCATCGGCTCGAATTTGGTTCGCGAACTGCTTGCGCGCGGCCATCGCGTGAAGGCATTGCTGCGGCCTGGAAGCAATGCGCCGACGCTGGGCGGCCTGGAGTTTGAACGCGTGACCGGCGACGTGAGCGACCGGCAATTGTTGAAACGCGAAATCGCCGGCTGCGATTGGTGCTTTCACGCCGCCGCGAACTACCATTTGTGGCTGCGCGATTACCAACCCATGTACGCGACGAACATTGAAGGCACGCGCAACGTTGTTGAAGCCGCCGGCGGTGTCGGTTGCAAACGCATCGTCTATACCAGCACGGTCGGATGCATTGGCCTGCCGAAAACCGCGAGGGGCGTCAGTGCTCTGGCGGACGAGTCCACGACGGTTCCCGAATCACAATTAACCAATCATTACAAGCGCTCAAAGTGGCAGGCGGAGCAAGTTGCAGCCGAATTTGCGCGTCGAGGGTTCCCGGTCATCATCGTCAATCCCTCCGCGCCCATCGGTCCGTTCGACGTGAAACCGACGCCGACCGGCCGGATTATTGTGGATTTTTTGAATCGCGAATTGCCGGCGTATCTCGACACGGGACTGAACTGGGTCCATGTTCACGACGTGGCGATTGGCCACATTCTCGCGGCGGAGAAGGGACGCATTGGCGAACGTTACATCCTGGGCAACACGGAAGGCAACTGGACGATGCACGAAACACTGGCCGTATTGGAAAAAATCACTGGCGTTCCGGCGCCGAAAATCAAAATCTCCTACTGGGGGGCGCTGGCGGTGGCGCACGTCAGCGAAGGAATCGCTTCCTTCACCGGCAAGCAGTCCAGAGTTCCATTGGCTGGCGTACGCATGGCCAAAGACAAAATGTGGTTCAATCCGGCCAAGGCCGTCCGGGAACTGGGCCTGCCGCAAACTCCGCCGAAACAGGCCTTCACCGACGCCGTCGCGTGGTTCCGCGCGAATGGCTATATGAAAAAGTAAGCGCGCTTGTTTGAAAAGCGTATCTTGCTAAAGTCCTGTTGCATGACGCGCTCAGGAACAATTAACCCGGCGATTCCAAAAGCTTGCTCAAGAAATCCGTGCCATCGCCAAACGGGCGCAAAATGAAGAAGAAGTTCGGATTTCAGTCGGAGCAGCTCTTAAACCCGTTCCCGCTCAACTCGGGATTTCAGCACAACCGGGTTACGAACAAAAACTCACCAACTTGCAAGGCACCGTCCGGCAGCACCATTGTTTGTCAAAGGCGTAATGACATTGAAATTAGAAAAAACTGGAAATTTTCCGAGCAATGACGGAGAAGTATCGAAAGGATTTTTTATGAACTATAAACTTCTCGGCAAATCCGGCTTGCGCGTCTCCGAACTGTGTCTCGGCACGATGACCTTCGGCGAGGACTGGGGTTGGGGCGCGAACAAGGACGAATCCAAGGCCATGTTCGACCTGTTCGTAAAGGCGGGCGGCAACTTCATTGACACCGCCGACGGCTACACGGGCGGCACCAGCGAAAAACATGTCGGCGAATTCATCCGGGGCGAACGAAAGCATTTTGTCGTCGCCACCAAATTTTCCTTCAACCAACACCGCGGCGATCTAAATGCCGGCGGTAATCATCGCAAAAACATGGTGCAGGCGCTTGAGGGCAGTTTGAAGCGGCTCGGCACGGATTACGTGGACCTTTATTGGATGCACGCGTGGGACGAACTGACGCCGGTCGAGGAAGTCATGCGCACGTTTGACGACATGGTGCGCGCGGGCAAGGTGCTGT
>Ga0335077_10004478_pt1 | contig 17050 bp, 16 predicted proteins | sample Lox_Sample_31_FD_207151 | JGI IMG/M metagenome (GOLD analysis project Ga0335077, IMG submission 207151) | Soil microbial communities from Loxahatchee National Wildlife Refuge, Florida, United States - Lox_Sample_3.1 | ecosystem: Environmental > Terrestrial > Soil > Wetlands | place: USA...
GCGCAGGGACCGCCTATCTGGGCCTCGCCGAAAACAAAAGTCAGAATCGGAATATAAAGATCGACAGCGCTTACACCGAGCATTCGCCACGAATCTGCGGCAAGGAAAGTCTGCATGCGCTTCAGGATTTCGGAGGAATGGTACTGCTGGCGTTCTCCATGGAACGCAAACTCTGGATCCAGCCGGATGGGGAGCACTCTACAGGGGACGCGGAAAGTTGCTTCGAGGGCAGGACGCAGATCTTTCACCAGTCCGTCCTCCACATTCCCGATCGGCAACAGTTGCAGCGGCTTCATCGCGTGACTTCATCGAGTCTCAACGGGGGTGCGGGTCCAGCCGTACTTCTTCAGCTTGTGGTAGAGCGTGACCCGGTCGATGTCGAGTATCTCCGCGGCATGGCTCTGATTGCCGCCACACTCCTCGACCACCCGCAGAATGTGGGCCCGCTCCATTTCCTCCAGCTTTTTGCCCGAGGCGCCCAAGCCAGAGACACTCTGGGGCTTGAAGATGAAATCCGCTTCCCGCAACTCCGGTTCCTGCCCCACCACCATCGCGCGCTCCACCGCGTTCTCCAGTTCCCGAACGTTACCCATCCAGGGTTGCCCCTGCAGATGGTTCATGGCCTCAGGCGAAACCCGGGTGATGCGTTTGTTCATCGCTAAAGAGAACTTGCGGATAAAGTGGTCTACGAGCACGGGGATATCCTCCGGGCGCTCGCGCAGCGGCGGCAGTTCGATGCGGAAAACGTTGAGCCGATAGAAAAGGTCGGGACGAAACTTGCCCTCCTCGATCAAGGTCTCGAGGTTTTTGTTGGTGGCGGCGATGCAGCGAAAGTCCACCTTGATGATCTGGTTGCCGCCCACTCGGGTGATTTCGCGTTCTTGCAGCACTCGCAGCAGGTCAGTCTGCGTTTTCAAAGTGATGTCGCCAATTTCATCCAAGAAAACCGTTCCACCCTCGGCGATTTCGAATTTGCCTTTCTTGCGGTACTGCGCACCCGTGAACGCCCCTTTTTCGTGTCCGAAGAGCTCGCTTTCCAGAAGCGTCTCCGTCAGCGCGCCGCAGTGGATGACCACCAACGGATGGAATCTTCGCGGGCTGGCGTGATGGATGGCACGCGCCACCAGTTCCTTCCCGGTGCCGCTCTCCCCGGTGACCAGCACCGTGGCGTCGGTGGGACCTACGGTCTCAATCGCATCGAAGACCTTGCGCATGGGGCCGCTTTGTCCGATCAGCTCCAGCGGACGCGCGACTTCGGCCACGGTCTCGCGCAAAAGCAGGTTCTCTTCGGCTATCCGTTTATGCGCTAGGGCATTCTTCACCAGATGCGCAATTTCGTCCGGATCCAGGGGCTTGGTGACGTAGTCATAGGCGCCGTTCTTCAGCGCCGCGACCGCGGTCTCGACCGAGGCATAGCCGGTCATGATGATCACCATCAGCTCCGGGTCGATCTCGTGCATGCGCCGCTGCAGTTCGATGCCATCGGTGCCGTGCATTTTGATATCCACCAGGGCCGCATCCCAGCGTTGTTCCGCCAGCCGGGTCAGTGCGTCGCTGGCATTTTCCACGGCCGTTACTTCGTAGCCTTCTTCGCGGAACCATTTGCCCAGTGAATCACGCACACTCAGTTCATCATCCACGATCAGGAGTTTTCCTTGTGTGCTCACGTTGATCACCTCACCTTCATCGCGTCACCTTCGACGGCTGCCATGGAAGCCTCAGCCGCACGCCTTGGCAGGGTCACGGTGAACGTTGTGCCCCGGCCCAGTTCGGATGCGGCCTCGATGCGTCCGTTATGCCGTTCCACGATGCCGCGGCTGATCGCCAGGCCCAGCCCGACCCCGTGTCCGCTCTCCTTCGTCGTAAGAAAAGGTTCGAAGATCTGGGGTAGTACGTCGGGCGCGATACCCACGCCATCGTCGCGTACCTGGATCTTGATTTCTGTCCCGTCGCTCCCCAGCCCCGCCTCAATCCAAAGATTGCCGCCCCGCGGCATAGCGTCGATGGCATTCATGATCAATGCCAGAAAGACTTGTTCCATCTGCGCCGGATCGCAGGACACGCGTGGCAAGCCTTCAGCCAGCTTCAGTTGCAATTCGATCCCAGCCAACTCCAGTTGATGCCTTACAAGCAGCAGGCAACGATCAATCACATCGCGCAGATCAGCCAGCTCAACGTTCATGGGTGCGGTTCGCGACAGAACGAGCAGGTTCTTGACTAGGTCCCCGCAACGCCGGCTTTCCGCGGCGATCAGATCGAGGCATTCCATTGCTTCTTCGCGTTTTTCGTGCTCGGCTTGACCAGTCCCAACCCATTTGCGAAGCAATTTCGCGTAAGTCAGAATCCCGGAGAGAGGGTTGTTCACCTCATGTGCCACCACCGCAGCCATCTTCCCGATGGAAGCCATTTTCTCCACGTGCAGCACGTGATCGTGGGCGCGCTTGAGTTCTCTCGTCTTCTGCTCGACGCGATCTTCGAGCGTCTTTGCCCAGGTGACAATCTCCTCGTTCGCGCTGCGCAACTGCAGGCTCATCCCGTTGAACGAATGGGCCAAGTCACCTACTTCGTCGTGGGACTCGACCTCGATCTGGTAGCCAAGCTCTCCATCGGAGAGATGTTCGGTGCCATTCTTGAGCGCTTGGATCGGCCTGCCGACCACTCGCCACACGAATAACCAGCTCATCACTGCCACAATCAGCATTGCCCCGGTCGTGTAGGACAGCATGCGAGCGCTGCTGACCGCAAGTTGAGCGTCAGCCTTTGCGAGCGAAAGGTTCGTATCGAGCACACCCAGAACCTGCTGACCCGCAGCATGCGCGTGGCAGTCCGCGTTCGAACAGCCAGGTTGATTCTCGATCGGAGTGATGATTCCCAGCACACGCTGCCCGCCGCCGTTGCGATAGATGCGGAAACGGTCCGGGCGATTCAGGCGTGCCAGCGGCTGCGATTGCGTGTGGCAGCCATAACAGGCCTCTGCCTTTTTGTCGAGAACGTGGCTGACTTCCGTGGGATCGGTGGAGTAGCTGATCCGACCCTCCTGATCAAAGACACGAACCTTGACCATCCCGGGCTCGTCCGCGATGGTTTGGATTGCATGGTAGAGTCCCTCGCGATCGTTGCGCAGCATGTAGTAGGTGGTGCTGCGCCGGATCACGTCGCTGACCCGCTCCGCGCTGGCCAACGTCGCTGCTTCCAAATGTTGGCGGTGCAGACGGATGTTCAAATAACCAAGCAAGGCAAAGATTACGATCATGACTGCCAACAGGGATCCAATCAGTTTTGCGCTGATGCTGTTGGCCAGCCGCTTTCGTCCGAGATCGCCGCGAATTGGTTCAGTCTCCGGCATGGCCTAATACCGCGGCTGCAACCACGGGCCTGATTTCGGTTCGCGGCCGCCGCTCCTTCCCATGGTTTTCCTCCGGGAAAATAGGTAGGTACCTCACTGCCAATCCGAACAGAGCGAAGCCCGACGCGATGATCATCAGGGTCACCGAGAATTCCGTCCACTTGGGCAGGTAGTGATGCCCTACGTACGTCTCAAATCCGGTGAGGCTGACATTGAGGCGGTTCGTAATAAACCCCAGCAGGCTGATGATGGAGGCTAGGTACAAGCCGTTTGGCGAGAGCCTGACCTTCTTGAAGCTCAGCATGGTGATGGGAATCACGAATGCCAGCGTCAGCTCGAGCCACAAAAAGTACGCTTCGTAGCTGGGTTTTATGATTTGTCCCAGCATCCCGCGATTGAAGTAATCCTCAAAACGCAGCAGGGCATTGACCCAGAGAGCAACTAGCAACGCTCCCCCTAGTTCGACCAGGACCGGCAATTCGAGGTGGCGGCCGAAGGCCTTCGCGCTCTGGGTGGACTCGAAAATGGTCATGGCCAATCCCACTGCGATTGCCGAGCCGAAAAACAGGAACGGCAATGCCGGCGTATACCAGAAGGGATGCAGCTTGCTCGGCATGATCAGATAGAGTGATCCGAGTGAACTCTGGTGCAGCGTGGAGAGCAAAATGCCCAGGACAACCAGCACGGCGTAGATTTTCTTGATCCACTTGATGGGAGTCTTCAGATGGAAGCGCTCCAAAACATTAGGAAGGAATTCGAAGAACAGCACGGTGGTGTATGCCATCACACAAACTCCCACCTCGAACATGACCGAGTGCGGGTTCATGTAGATGAGCTGATGCCAGATGTACCAGGGCCGGCCGAGGTCGAACAACAGCCCCACGATGAACAGCAAATAGCCGAGAAACGCCGTTAACACTGCAGGACGCACCACGCTATGCAGGCGCTCCACGTTGAACAGATAAACCGCGCCTATGACGCAGAAGCCGCCCGCCGCCAGCATGACTCCGCACAGGCAGTCGAAGCCGATCCACAGCCCCCAGGGGAACTGGTCCGTCATGTTGGAAACCGCGCCCAAGCCATAAAAATAGCGAATGAATGCGGAGTACAGGCCCAGGCCCATGATCAAAATGAATACCACTCTCCAGAAGCTGAGCTTGATCTTCATCGCGCGCTCCCGTTCTTTTCTTCTTCTTCAGCGGCGGCCACTTCTTCGCGGCGATGCGAGATCCAATAAATGCCTCCCAATACCAGCGACCATACCGGGATAAAGTCTGGGATTTTCGACATCACACGCCCGGTATATTCCGGCATGGGAGTGTCGCCGATCTTGGCAGACGCCGGATAACCGAACTCTTCGACGTTCACGCCGGAAAGAATCAGGACACAGGTCCCACCCACTTCGTTAAGACCGTAGATTCGAGGCTGGTAATTCGATGGATTCTGACGGATGCGGTCCTGCGCTTCCCTGACCAGGTCGTCGCGCTCCCCGAACTTGGTGGCTCCAGTGGGACAGATTTCCGCACATGCCGTCTGCTTGCCCGCCAGCACGCGATCCGGGCACATGATGCACTTGCGGACCCGCGGATTCAGCGAGTGCCATTCATACTTCGGCTGAGCAAATGCGCAAGCCACCATGCAGTAACGGCAGCCAATGCACTTCCAAACGTCGTATACGACAGGACCCTCGTTGGTCTTGTGAAAGGCGCCCACCGGACACGCGGACGCGCAAGCGGGATGCTCACAATGCATACATAGCCGGCGCATGAATTTGTCGTTCTTTGTCAAAACGACGGTGTATTTATGTTCCGATTGCACCGGCTCCGCCGCCACTTGGTCGTCGTACGGCAGCTTGTTCTGCTGCGCGCATGCAGCCTCACATTGTTTGCAGCCGATGCACATGGTTGCGTCATACAGCAGAGCTTTACTCATGGGAATCGCTCCTCGCCGTTCCCGAGCGGGACTTCCGTTCCCGGGGAATGAAATACGACGTGAAGGTTTGCTGTGTCGGCCCAGACTTCGGAACCGTGCAGGGCACGCTTGGCAGGCCTGCGGGAAGGAAAAAACCGGGTCCGGAGAGGTGAACAACCGGACCCGGAAGGACTGTTCCTTGCGGGAAGGCGACCAGGGGAGGAGTTCTCCGGCTGGCTACGGATCGGCCGGTTTTCCGTTCCGTCCGCCGAATTGAGCCGGACCTCTTCATACTCACCCTTACGCCATCCTAGGCCGCGGACCACTCGTCCTGACGGCGGCGGTGCGGCAAAAGGAACAGCCAATCACTTCTGTAGGCTACGAATGTAAGTCACAATCATCTTCACCTGGTCAGGGGCCAGAGTTTTGACCATGCCCGGGTGCTTCGGCTTCTCCACCACGGCTTTTGCCATGTCATCATCCGAAGTCTTCTTAGCCTCGTCTGAAACCAGGCTCGGAATCTTGGCTGCGGGCTTGCCCGCGGCATCCACTCCGTGGCAGGCGGCGCATTTTGCTTTGTAGAGAGTTGCTCCGTCATCGGCGGCCCAAGACAGATTGGGAATCAGGATGAACAGAACCACCGCGATTGTCATTACCAGCGTCAACAGCTTTGTCGTCTTCATGATTTCGTTTCCTCTCGTTGTAGGGTTTCGCAACCCAGTGAAATCAGCGGTTCTTCTCGCAGTCGTGCCGGGTGTTGCGAAAGTAACCACTGGCGCACTCTCTTTAAGAATGTATGTAAGAGAACTCAGCAGCCACATCGCTGCCTAGTTGAGAGTTTCAACGTTGGGGCGTATCGCCGCAGTGATCCAGGTCACGCTAAGGCGTGATTCTGGCCGGGGAGTGACCCCCGCCCGGTCGTACCTCGCCTGGTAACCTCTGGCTCACATCAGCCGGTGACTGGGGTCACAGCGCCTCCCGTGGACAAAAGAGAGAATCATGGCAGGCGAGGTGAAGCTATGCCAATTGTCATAATGGCTTTGCTCGCGCTAGCTGTAGTTGGCCTCGTCGGGTTTCTGCTGGCAACCGCAATGATCCTGGAGCATTCCATGCTCACGCGTGCAGCCAAAACGGATGTCTCATACCGTGCGACCTCCGGCCCTGCCCGCATCCTTCATCCGAACTTCGACAGACCGTGCGGCGAGGACACGCCGACAGAAAATCGCTTCCCAAAAAAGGAGAAAGTTCATGAGCACGCTCGTATTGGATAAGAAAGCCGACCTGGCTGGCCCGGGAATCGGCGATTACAACGAATTGGAAAGAGTTCTGCCCCGGAGTTACCGCTCCTTGCTGACCCCGAGAGAAACGCAGCAGGCCATCTTCCACGTGAAACGCTATATCGAAGACAACCTCTGCAAAGAACTCAATCTGATGATGGTCGAAGTACCGCTCATCGTCGATGTGGAGAGTGGCGTCAACGACATGCTGGATCGTGACGGATCGCGCACTCCGATTCAGTTCCATATCTCGAATGATCGCAACCTGCATCCCATCGACGCGCAGGTGGTGCAAGCCGCCACCAAGTGGAAACGTCTTGCTCTCAAGGAATTCGATTGCCGAGTTGGCGAGGGCATCTGCACCGACATGCGCGCCGTTCGCAAGGACTATTTCCTGGATCACGACCACTCCGCCTACGTCGATCAATGGGACTGGGAGCGCGTCATCATCAGTGAGCAGCGCAGCCTCGACTTCCTGAAGGCGGTTGTCAGCAAAATCTGGAAAGTGATCGTCGGAGCAGAAAAATATGCGCAATCCCTGTTTCCGCAATTGAAAGATTTTCGCTACCCCGATCTGCCCGAGGAGTTGGTCTTCCTGCACGCCGAGGAAATTCTCGACATGTATCCCGACCTGCCGCGCAAGCAGCGTGAGACCGCGGTGCTGCAAAAGTATCCGGCGGTCTTCATTATTGGAATTGGCTGGCCGTTGAAGGACGGGTATCCGCACGAAATGCGCGCCGCCGATTACGACGACTGGGTGACCGATACTCACGATCAGACCGGCGCAGACACGCATGGGCTGAACGGCGACATCCTGGTATGGAACTCCGTTACCCAGCGGCGCCATGAACTGACCTCGATGGGGATCCGGGTCACAGCCGAGACCCTGAAAAAGCAGCTTACGATGGCCAAGCAGTTGGACTTCCTGCAAATGCCCTATCACCAGGCAATCCTGAACAACCAGATTCCACTCTCCATCGGCGGCGGAATCGGGCAGTCGCGCACGCTGATGCTGTTACTCCGCAAAGCTCATCTCGGAGAAGTCAGCGTCACCGTATGGCCGAAAATCCTGAAGGAGATGTGCGCAGGGAAAAACATTTTCGTGCTGGAGTAGTGGGTCTCTTGGGGGAGGAACCAAGGGGGTAGTCGAAGGTGACTATCCCCTTGCCGTTTGTCCATCAGGAATTCCCGTATTGGGTTCTCTATTCCGCCCCAGCCCGGTGCCGTCTCTCAGTTTTCTTAAAGCCCTCTCTCTTGTGGTCGATGAACTCAGAAGCAACATTAGGCGGATTTCCCTTTTGAAATGACCCTCCAAACTGGACCTCGTCATGCCCGTACTGCCTGTGGGTCGAGAATCGAACTATGAAGGAAAATACAATCACACCCGAGTCCCAAGAAAAAAGTCTCAAAGCTCTCGGCCTCGACAATCTTGGCCGAGTCTACTGGGACTTGTCCACGTCAGCCCTGTACGAAGAGGCCATTCGACGTTATGAAGCCGCTTTGAGTCATCTGGGGCCGCTGGTGGTGCGCACCGGCCAGCACACCGGCCGCTTGCCCCACGACAAGTTTCTCGTCCGCGAACCCTCCAGCGAAAGCAAAATCTCCTGGGGCAAAATTAACCGCCCCCTGGCCGCGGACAAATTCGACGGGCTCAAATACAGGCTCTGTGCATATCTTCAGGGCAAAGATATTTTCATCGAGAACTGCTATGCCGGTGCGGACGAGCATTATCGCCTTCCCATTCGGATCATTAGCGAACGCGCCACCGCCGCCCTGTTCGCCCGTACCATGTTTATCCGCGAACTGGACTTGGACAAGCTGGCGCGGCACATCCCGGAGTTCACGGTGCTGCATGCCCCCAGCTTTCATGCCGACCCGGACATTGATGGCACTCATTCGGAAGCGTTCGTGCTGATTCACTTCGGAAAGAAGCTGATTCTCATCGGCGGCACCGCCTACGCCGGTGAAATCAAGAAGTCGATTTTTACGGTGATGAATTATTTGCTGCCGCAAAAAGGCGTCATGGCCATGCATTGTTCCGCGAACTACGGCAGCGACGAAAACGACGTGGCCATTTTCTTCGGTCTGTCCGGCACGGGAAAAACCACGCTGTCTGCCGACCCCGGCCGCACCTTGATTGGCGACGACGAGCACGGCTGGAGCGATGACGGCACCTTCAATTTTGAAGGCGGATGCTACGCCAAAGTCATCCAGTTATCACGCGAAGGCGAGCCGGAAATCTACAAAACCACCCGGCGTTTCGGAACGCTTCTCGAGAACGTCACCATGGACATGCGCACGCGGCACGTCGATCTAAATGACGCCTCGCTCACGGAAAACACCCGCGCCGCTTACCCCATCACCCACATTCCCAACATGACCCGCACCGGAAAAGCCGGTCATCCCAAGCACATCATTATGCTTACCTGCGATGCGTTTGGCGTTCTCCCCCCGGTGGCAGGTTTGACGCCCGCGCAGGCTATGTATCATTTCCTTGCCGGTTATACGGCTAAAGTAGCGGGCACAGAGGCGGGAATCAAAGAGCCGCAGGCAACCTTCAGCCCCTGCTTTGGGGCGCCTTTTATGGCGTTGCCGCCAACCGTCTACGCCAAGCTGCTCGGCGACAAGATTGCCAAACACCAGGTGGATGTGTGGCTCATCAACACCGGCTGGAGTGGCGGGTCTTACGGACAAGGCCAAAGAATCAAGCTGGGATTCACCCGTGCCATGGTCAAAGCCGTCCTCTCTGGCGCGCTCCACAATGCGGCGACACAACCCCATCCGATTTTCGGGTTTTCTGTACCCCAGTCGTGTCCGGGCGTGCCGGACGAAATCATGAACCCGCGCGAAACCTGGAAGGACAAAGCTGCCTACGACCGCAAGGCACGCGAACTGGCGGCGATGTTTGAGAAGAATTTCTCAGAGAATGCCAGTGATGCCCCCGAAGAAATCAAGAAGGCTGGCCCCAAGCAACTAGCGGTCGGTAGCGCCGTCTAACTCGACCCTGTCTTGCTTTCCAGGCCTCCCAAGATCGCAGGATGTCCGGTTGGACGGAGTTTCAGGCTTCTGGTTCGGTAGCATCAACTTCTCGAACACTAGATGAGTCAGAATCCGGCCCATCAGAATGAGCTAGCGCTGCGGAAGGCTCTGCCATGATCGACATCGCCCGCCTGTTCCAGGCATTCCTTGCTCCCGCTCTCTTTGTCTCCGCAACTTCCTTGCTGATCCTGTCAATCAATGTCCGCCTTATGGGTATCGTCAGCCGATTGCGGCAGTATGTGCACGCAAGACATGACGCCGCCAGGAACAACCGTGTGCAAGAGGCCGAGGCCTATACGGCGCAAATTAATTTGATCGAGCAGCGCGCGGAAATGATCCGGCGCTGCTTCCTGCTGGTGCTCATTTCTCTGGCGGGGACGATCGCTTCCTGCCTGTTTCTCGGCTTCGGACTCTACAGTAAAGAGGCCGCGCTGCTGGCGGTCGTCGTCTTCGTTGTAGCCATGATCTGCTTGCTGGTGGGGACCTTCTACTATATCCACGAAGTCATCGTGTCACTGAGTTCGGTGCACAATGAGACCCGCGATTCGCGGTTTATGGATCTCGGCACACCGCCCGAGATCCGCGGCCACCATCCCCTCTGAACGTCCGGCGTTTACACGCCAACCGGTAGCTCCGGTAACAACGTCGCGGCCACCAAGTGCTTCTCGACGGCTGTGGCCAACCGGCGGACGCCCTCCCGTATCTGCTCCGGGGTGGCGTTAGAGAAGTTCAATCGCATGTGGCGACTACCTTCGCGGCCGTCATGGGCATAGAAAGAAGCGCCCGGCACGAACGCTACATTCTGCTCGATCGCCGACTTGAAAACCGCCTGGATGTCCAGTCCCTCAGGCAACGTCACCCACAGGAATAGCCCACCCTGAGGATGAGTCCAGGTAACTCCTGCGGGGAAGAACTCTTTCAGAGCCTGCAGCATCACATCGCGGCGTTCGCGATAGACCTGGCGAATGAGCTTTACGTGCTGGTCGAGAAATCCATCGCGTGCGACTTCATAGGCCACGAACTGAGTGAAGGTCGAGGTATGTAGGTCTGCGCCCTGCTTGAGTTGTGCCAGCTTGCTGATGATCTCCGGCGGCGCCACGATCCATCCCAGTCGAAGCCCGGGAGCCAATGTCTTGGAGAATGTACTCAAGTAAATCACATTGCCTATGGAATAGCCGTTGTCGCGGCGCAGGTTCTCACGGTCGAGCACGACCAGGGGTGGAAGATGCTCGCCTTCGTAGCGCAACTGGCCGTAGGGGTCATCTTCGACAATTGGAATGCCATACTTATCCGCCAGCAGCACCAGTTCATGGCGACGCCCTTCCGATAATGTGGTCCCGGCCGGATTCTGGAAGTTGGGCAGCACGTACATGAACTTGGGGCCAGACCGCAGGGGCTTCTCCAACAGGTCGGTGCGAAGGCCGTCTTCGTCGATCGGGACCGATACATACTCCGCGCCATACACATTGAAAGCCTGCAGCGCGCCGAGATAAGTCGGCGCTTCCACCAGCACACGATCGCCACGATTGATAAACAGCTTGCCGATCAGGTCAAGCGCTTGCTGCGAGCCCGAGGTCATCAAAACGTTTTCCACCTTCGCCTTGATCCCGTAGCGTGCCATGTTGTTGGCAATTAATTCGCGTAGCGGCTCAAAGCCTTCGGTTGTCCCGTACTGCAAGGCTGACGCCGCCTGCTGCGTAAGCACCTTGTGGCAGGCTTCCTCAAAGCGTTGGGTAGGAAACACCTCGGGTGCGGGCAGTCCGCCGGCGAACGAGATCATCCCCGGTTTCTGGGTGACCTTCAGCAACTCACGGATTGCAGAACTGGTGATTCCTTTCGTGCGTAGCGCGTAACGAACTGTCCAAGCGGTCGACATTGCAAAACCCTCCGCAAGTCCAATCTAGCCACAGGCAAGGGTTTTCGCTGTGACGCGTTAGACATACGCTTGTGACGGGGGTCACTGAAGGGAGGTGGACGGGCGCATACCGGAGCGCCAAGTGCTGTAAAATGAGGGCGACAGCTTGCGTATAATTCTGGTCCGGAGGTTCCCGTGATCAAGAACTTGGTCATCGTCTCCGCATTCCTGACTTTGCAGTTTTCTGTGTGTAATTTGCAGGGCCAAACATCTCCCCAAACGCCACCCGCCGGGTCCAAGATCCCGCCCGAAGCAACAAACCGGAGCAATCCTGTCAAGCCCAGCCCAGAGTCACTTGCCGCGGGCAAGAAGATTTATGGTTACGATTGCGCCATGTGTCATGGGAAGGACGGTGATGGCAAGGGTGAGATTAAAGACACCAAGGGAATTTCCGACTTCACCGATCCAGCAGCCCTGAAGGGCTACACGGACGGGGACTTGTTTTACATTATTGAAAAGGGCAGAGGTGATATGCCCCCCGAGGGTGATCGCGCCAAAGAAGAGGACCTCTGGAATCTGGTAAATTACGTCCGGTCATTCGCCAAGAAAAAGTAATCGAACCGGCTCTGACGTCAACGGCGGTTTCCGACTGCGGTCGGCCCGGGCCTATCTAACGGCGTCTTTTCACTTTCCTGTTCGGCTCCAATGAGGCAATAGCGAATCTTCTCCAGCAGATTCGGGAAGAGATATTCCTTGGGAAGCCAGAGCGTTACGTGTTCACACTCTACCGGCTCAAACGCCGTCATAACGATGACCGGAAATCCTGGGTTGCGGTTGCGTACGGCGCGAGCCAGATCGATACCGCTCATGCCCGGCATCTGGAAGTCTGTTACCAGAAGGTCGAATTCCTCCTCTTCGAAGGCCCGCAATGCTTCGGCGGCATTTGAGGCAGGAACGGCTCTGTAGCCTTCTGTGCGCAGGATGTCACAGGTCAGGCGGCAGAGCATCTCATTTTCATCAACGACGAGAATGTTTTTCATCGTACGCTCCCAGCCGCAGCGGATTCCTCACTGGCCGTAGCTGCGATTTTGGCGAACTTCAGACTGCCGTCGGCCTTGAGGTCGATTGAAACGCAGTCCCCGCTCTTGATTTGGCCAGTGGCAACCAGGTTCGCCAACCCGTAGACAATGCTTTTTTCGGTTACCCGTTTCAAGTGCCGGGCGCCGTACTTGGGGTCCGTGCCTTCCCTGAGCAGCCACTGCTTGATCTCGGGCGTGCAGAGGAATGTGAATTGGTTCTGCCCGACAGCGCCGGCAATGCGCCGCTGCACCTTCGCGAGTTCCAGCTCCAGAATATGCTCCAGCTGGTCCGGACGAAGCGTTTTGAAAACGACGAGCTTATCCAGCCGGTTCATGAACTCAGGCGAGAACTTTCGCCGCGCCGCCTCCATGGCGACATGCGCGATTTTCTCATCCAAGTTGGCGTCCTTGATGGGGGCCTGCACGGCGAACCCGATGCCGCCCTCGGCAAGCCGGCTCATTTCTGGTGCTCCCACGTTCGAGGTCATAAAAATGATGCAGTGGGAAAGATCCACCTGGGTGTTGTCGCCGAGTGTGAGGCTGGCCTTGTCCAGGATCCCCAGCATCAGCTGCCACAACGACTCCGAAGCCTTTTCAATTTCGTCGAACAACAGAAGCGTGAGTTTGAGTTTCTCCGTATGCCAGCGGGTCAAGGCCTCCTGCGTGAGGATCGGCGGGGTATGCATGTGACCGATGTAGCCTGGGGGCGAGCCGATCAACTTGGCGATTTCGTGATGTTCCTGAAATTCTGCGCAATTTATTTTGATGAAAGCGTGGGGATTGCCGAAGAGCGCTTCAGCGAACACCTCGACTACATAAGTCTTGCCGGATCCGGTCGGCCCAAGAAACAGCAGATTCCCTACTGGCCGGTCCGGCGGAGACATGCCCACAAGAAATATCTGGTAAAGTTCAAGGACCGCATCCACAGCAGCGTCCTGCCCGACGATTCTGGAACGCAAGAACGTCTCAACTTCCCGGATGGCCTCACCGTGACGTGTGGCATCGAGCGGCTGGGCCGTGGCCTCTTCGAGGAGGACCGAATTGCCCGGACCGGGTCGGCTGGACATGCAAAACCCCTATTTCTGCGCCACTGGCTGCTAAGCGAAGCCGTCTGGTTGACTTACCGCACCAATATGCGCCTGGTCATCGATAAACAGGCGGCCGGCGTTTAGGGCTTTGCGGTCAACCTCCAGCAGATCGAGTTTCTTCACCTTGTCTTCGAGCACGCTCAGAGCAGTTCCGGGAGCCAGGCACTCGGTTTCCTCGAGCAGCGCGCCCATCATGACAATGTTGGTCGCCTTGGTCGAGCCGAGTTTGTCTGCGATCTCGGCAGCCGGAATCGCGACCACTTGCACTTCCGGGACAGCGAAATCGGCGGGAAGGCTGGCGCCGTTGTAAAGAATGAGTCCGCCACTCACGACCTCGTGGGCAAACTTGCGCAGCGAGAACTCATTCATGGCAACCAGAACATCGGGGCGCGAGACCAGGGGCGACCCGATTCGTTCTTTCGACAAGCACACGTGGCAGTGGGCGCTGCCCGAACGCATCTCCGGACCGTAAGACGGCAGCCAGCTCACTTCCAGCCCTTCGCGCATGCCCATTTCGATCAGCAACTGCCCCAGCAGCAATACTCCCTGTCCTCCGAAGCCTGCGATCTTGACCTTGACGTCTTTGAAGTGATGCGCGTGCTTCGGTTTGTCAGCATCGTGGCTTTCTACGTTCGGGGTGATCTCAAGCACATCTGCGACTGTCCGTTGCGGCGGCTGAGCGCCCACGGGGATGTCCGGCCGGCGGTCGCGGAATACATTCAGCGGAAAGGCTGGCATCATTTTCTCGTAAACCCAGCGCCGTGCCTCCACCGGGTCCTTGCCCCAAATCGTCGGACACGGCGACAAGATTTCGACAAACGAGAAGCCCGCGCCATCGCGCTGGATCTCGAGCGCCTTGCGGATCGCCCGCCGCGCTTTCATGATGTTTTTGTTGTCGGCGAGCGCCACACGTTCGACGTATGCTGGCGCCTCCAGAGTGGCCAGAAGCTCCGCCATGTGCAGCGGGAAGCCTTCATTCACCGGCCGCCGGCCCCAGGGAGAAGTTGTGCTCTTCTGCCCGACCAGGGTGGTGGGGGCCATCTGTCCGCCGGTCATGCCGTAGATTCCATTGTTCACGAAAAACACGGCAATCTTCTCTCCTCGATTTGCGGCGTGCACGATCTCCGCCGTGCCGATGGCTGCGAGGTCGCCGTCCCCTTGATAGGCAATGACAATCTTGTCTGGACAGGCGCGTTTGAGTCCCGTGGCGCAGGCCGGCGCGCGGCCGTGCGCCACCTGGACGTTACCCACGTCGAAATAATAGTAAGCAAACACCGAGCAGCCCACCGGACTCACGAAAATCGTCTTGTCCTGCAGCCCCAGCTCCTGCAGCGCTTCGGCAATCAACTTGTGCGCTACTCCGTGGCCGCAGCCGGGACAGTAGTGGGTCTGGTGCTTCAGTTCTGACTTGCGCTCATACAGGTCATAGAACAACGGCGACTTCTCGTGGATCACTTCGTATCCGTTGCTGTTCACGGTAGCGTCCACTTCGGGGCTAGCCTCGGCCTTGACTTCGGGATCCAGCACACTCTCGTTTGCCATTTTCGTTGTCCTTTTCGGACCAGATCTTCTTCGGAACTGGTCTCAGACCGCTACAGCCATCCGTGCCAACACCTGTTCTTGCAACTCCGCTACGGAAGGCACATTGCCTCCAACCCGGCCGTAGAATTCAATCGGTACCTTACCGTTCAGTGCCAGGCGCACATCTTCCAGCATTTGGCCGTTGCTCAATTCGACCACCAGCACCTTTTCCACCTTCGCAGCCGCTTTCGCCAGTGCCTCGGAGGGATAAGGCCACAAAGTGATGGGTCGGAACAACCCTGCTTTCACGCCTTGCTTGCGCAGCGCTTCTACCGTGGAAAGCAACACTCGGGACACAATGCCATATCCGACCAGCAACACCTCGGCGTCATCAGTGTGGCAGGTCTCCCAGCGCGGCTCCGCTTCCTGCGCGCGGATGTACTTGGCTTCCATTCTGCGCTGGTGTTCTTCCAATTCATCGGTTTCGAGATAAATAGAAGTGACCAGGTTGGCCCGCGTCTCGGGCGTTCCCTTTACCCTCCACGGTTTTTCGGGCGGCTGAATCTCGCGATCTTCAAGCTCCAGCGGTTCCATCATTTGCCCAATGAAGCCGTCGGCCAGGACCACTGCCGGATTGCGGTATTTGTCCGCCAGATCGAACGCCAGCATGGTAAGGTCGGCCATTTCCTGAACCGACGCCGGAGCCACCACGATGTTGCGGTAGTTGCCGTGGCCGCCCCCCTTCACCATGGCGAAGTAGTCGCTTTGTTCCGGTGCGATATTGCCCAGCCCTGGCCCGCCGCGCATCACATCGACAATCACGCAAGGCAGTTCTGCACCGGCCAGATAAGACATACCTTCCTGCATCAGACTAAGACCCGGCCCCGAGGATCCGCTCATGACACGGACGCCCGCCGCCGCCGCCCCATATACCATGTTGATGGCGGCGACTTCGCTCTCTGCTTGCAGAAAACTTCCGCCCACTTGCGGGAAGTAGAGCGCGGCCGCCTCGGCGATTTCGCTGGCCGGGGTGATCGGATATCCGTAGTAGGCGCGGCACCCGGCAAGGATCGCTCCCTTCACCACTGCTACGTTTCCTTTACAGAGCTGCCGCATGGTCGCCTCCTTGTGCCACCGCAAAGGCCTTGCCTTTGGCCTTGATGCGGTAGACCGTAATCGCGCCCGGTTCCGGGCAGCAATAGAAGCAGATTCCACATCCCGTGCAGTCCTGCCCGGTGTAACGCGCCGGATGGACCCCGTAAGCACTCAACTCCGGCGCCAGTTCCAGGCAGTGGGGGGGACACGATTCCACGCACAGCCCGCAGCCCTTGCATTCCTCAATATTTACCGTGACTTTACCGCGCGCTTGCCCTGCCATGTTTCACCTCGTTGTCGCTGTCTCTGCAGCCAACGGCCGCTGCAGCCATCGGGTCTTCTCACAAAATTGATAAAGTTCTTCCCGGAACTTGGGATGTGCAACGTCGATCAGTGCCTGCGCCCGTTCCCGGATGGTCTTGCCATGCAGATAGGCCACTCCGTATTCGGTGACCACGTAACGCACCAGCCCGCGCGAAGTAACCACTCCCGCACCTGGACTCAACATGGGCACAATCCGCGAGATCGCGCCATCTTTGGCGGTTGACGAAATGGCGATGATCGGCTTCCCACCCTTGGAGTGCGCAGCCCCGCGCAGAAAGTCCACCTGTCCGCCTATGCCGCTATAGAACTGGCTGCCAATTGAATCGGAGCAGACCTGACCAGTGATATCGACTTGCAAGGCAGAGTTGATCGCCACCATGTTGTCATTTCGGGCGATCAACTCGGGGTTGTTGGTGTATCCCGTCGGATGAAACTCGAAGATCGGATTGTTGTCCACGAAGTCGAACATCTTTTTCGAGCCAATGGCAAAGCCCAGGATGATCTTCCGTGGTTTG
>Ga0335077_10004479_pt1 | contig 17050 bp, 15 predicted proteins | sample Lox_Sample_31_FD_207151 | JGI IMG/M metagenome (GOLD analysis project Ga0335077, IMG submission 207151) | Soil microbial communities from Loxahatchee National Wildlife Refuge, Florida, United States - Lox_Sample_3.1 | ecosystem: Environmental > Terrestrial > Soil > Wetlands | place: USA...
CGCCTGACCCGGGGGCAGCCGAGGGGTTCCCGGCTGCCGGCCTAAAAGGAGAGCTGATGTTCACAAGCGGCGATGAGGTACTAGCGTTCATCAGGGCCGAGGGGGTGCAGTTCGTCGACGTCAGGTTCTGCGACCTGCCGGGCACTATCCAGCATTTCACGGTGCCCGCCGAGTCCTTTGACCTGGACGTGTTCACCGAGGGCCGGATGTTCGACGGCTCGTCGATCCGCGGCTTCCAGCAGATTCACGAATCGGACATGCTGCTGCTGCCGGATCCGACCACCGCGGTCGTTGACCCGTTCCGCTCCCACAAGACGCTCAACCTGACCTTCTTCGTGCACGACCCGCTGACCGGCGAGCCCTACTCGCGCGACCCGCGGAACATCGCCCGCAAGGCACAGGATTACCTGCGCGGCAGCGGGATCGCCGACACCGCGTACTTCGGGCCCGAGGCGGAGTTCTACATCTTTGACTCCGCGCGGTATGAGACTGGCCCGAACCAGGGCTTTTACCACATCGACTCCATCGAGGGCGCCTGGAATACCGGGCGGGACGAGCCGGGCGGCAACCTGGGCGCCAAGCCCGCGTACAAGGGCGGCTACTTCCCGGTCCCGCCGATGGACCACTACACCGATCTGCGGTCGGAGATGGTGCGAAAGCTGATCGAGTGCGGCATCACGGTCGAGATGCAGCACCACGAGGTGGGGACCGCTGGCCAGGCCGAGATCGACATCAAGTTCGACACGCTGCTGACCATGGCCGACAACCTGATGCTCTACAAGTACGTGGTCAAGAGCGTCGCCCGGGCCGCGGGCAAGACGGTCACGTTCATGCCCAAGCCGCTCTTCGGTGACAACGGCTCGGGCATGCACTGCCACCAGAGCCTGTGGAAGGACGGCGCGCCGCTGTTCTACGACGAGGTCGGCTACGCCGGGCTCTCCGACACGGGGCGCTACTATGTCGGCGGCCTGCTCCGGCACGCGCCGTCCCTGCTGGCCTTCACGAACCCGACGATGAACTCCTACCACCGGCTCGTGCCCGGCTTCGAGGCGCCGGTCAACCTGGTGTACTCGCAGCGCAACCGCTCGGCCTGCATCCGGGTGCCGATCACCGGCCCGAACCCGAAGGCCAAGCGGCTGGAGTTCCGCGTTCCCGACCCGTCGTGCAACCCGTACCTCGCGTTCGCCGCGATGCTCATGGCGGGCCTGGACGGCATCAGGAACAAGATCGAGCCGCCGGAGCCGGTGGACAAGGACCTCTACGAGCTGCCGCCGGACGAGGCCAGGTCGATTCCGCAGGTGCCCGGCTCGCTCGAGGCCGTGCTGAGCAACCTCGAGGCCGACCAGGACTACCTGCTCGAGGGTGGCGTCTTCACCCCGGACCTCATCGAGACGTGGATCGACTACAAGCGGTCCAACGAGATCGACGCGATCCGGCTGCGGCCGCACCCGCACGAGTTCGAGATGTACTACGACGTCTGACCGGTAGGGCAGGGCCGGGCGGCCGGGAGCGGATCTTCGGCCGCTTACCTGGCCGGACAAGACCTACCAGGCCGGCCGGCGGCAGCGCCCGGCAGCGTGCGGGCAAGTATCGCGTCGGCCACCTGCTCGAGCGGCTGCCCGGCGTCGATCGCGATCGCGCCGGCGGCGCGCAGGCGAGCCTGATATCCGGGCAGGAAGCGGCGCAGATGCTCGCGGGTGTCTCCGATGCGGCCCCAGTCGTTGTGCGGGCGGGCTTCCAGCCGGGCCAGCATCGTGGGCTCGTCGATCTCCAGCAGGAACACGTGGGTGAAGCGGCCGGCCAGCTCGATCTCGTTGGCCGCGCCGCCGCACACATACAGCGTCACCGGCGCGGCCGCGGCGATCTCCTGGTCCAGCCGCGCGGGATCCCACGCCCAGCTGTGCCTCGACAGCCACGCGAGGTCGGGCGCTTCGGGCTCGGCCACCATGGCGCCTGCCTCGTCGACGAACCGTGCCAGCAGCGGAACGTCATCGGTGTCGATCGATGCCAGCCCCCGCCGCGCGAGTTCCGCGGCGATCGTCGTCTTCCCGGCGCCGGAACAGCCGGTGATCTGGACGGCGCTCATCGGTGACCATCGTCGGCCGGCACCGGGACCCGGCGCAACCGAGCTTGGCCGGCCAGCCTGCTAGCCGAGGCCGGCCGCCAGATCCTGATACGACGGCACGAGCGCGGCCCAGCGAGCCTCGGTGTCGCCGGGCTCCTGACCGGCGACATGCGCGGCGAGGTGCTCGACGTGAATCTGCCATCCGGCCCCGTAGAACGCGCTCTTGTCCAGGGGCATGCCGCTGACCTCGATCACCAGGACAGTCTGATCGCCGTCGGCGGTGAGCGTCGCGTCGATGACCTCGTCGAACGGCGGCACGCCATTGCCCGCCCGGTACGACTCGTCCGTCTCCCTGGTCGTCACCCGCAGCCGCCGCGGCGGCTCGCACACCTCGATGCGCCCGGTGCTGTCCATGTCGCTGGACTCGACGCGCAGGCGGAACTCCCCGCCCTGGCGCAGATCGCCCTCGACCCGGCCGAACCAGCGCGCGACGCGGGCGGGATCGGTCAGCGCCGACCAGAGGTCATCGATGCCCGCGTCGAAGCGGTCCTCGATGCGCGCGAGACCCTTGCCGTCTGCCGATCGAAGGCTGCCCAGGATGCGGGTGCCCGGACTTACGCTGCCACTCATCTGGTGCTCCTTCGCTCGCGTCTTCCCCTGGCTATCTCGGTGTGCAGGGCGTCCCGCTGCTCCCACATGACCCGGTACCGGGCCAGGTACCCGTCGATCTCGGCCAGCGGCCGGGGATTCAGGCTGTAGACGCGCCGCTGCGCCTCCTGCCGGACCTCGACCAGACCGGCCTCCCGCAGCACCCGCAGGTGCCGCGACACGCCGGGGCGGGCAATCGGCAGCAGTGCCGCAAGCTCCCCGACGGTCACCGGGCCGTCGGCCAGCGTCTCCAGCATGATCCGCCTGCTGCCGTCTGCCAGCGCCCGCAGCGCAGCTTCCATGGTTCATAATGTATCGAGTCAGTTACGTACCCGTCAAGGTACATAGCCGGGTACGGATCTCGCGTTTGCTGACATGCCATTAGTCGCTTGCCTAAAATGGCAGCGATCCTGATTCCTTCCTGTCGGATCGGGCCCCGCCGGGGTTGCGCCCCCGGCGGGGCTGTCGCTTGCCGGGCACCGTCCGCGATTGGCAAGCTGGCCCGGTGGACGAGCGGGCCGCGCCGACGGCTAGCACCGGGGCCGCTGGCATCGAGGCCGCTGGCATCGAGGCGGGCGCGATCGAGGACGCGCTGCGGACCGACGTCACGCCCGGCCGGGCCGCGGCCGCGAGGGCCTACCTGAAGCTCGACCTGAGCTTCACCGGCGCGAGCGTGCCGCAGGTGCGATCCGCCGTCAGGGCGTGGTGCAGGGCACAGGCCGGGCTCGACCGGGGCCGGCTGCTCGCCGTCGTGACGCGGCTGTGGTCGCGTCCGGTCTTCGAGTGCCGGCTCGCCGCCGTCATCATGCTGACCGACCGCCGCGCGCTGCTGGAGCCCGCAGATCTCGCGATCGTCGAGCAGCTGCTGCGCGACTCGCGGACCTGGGCCCTGGTGGACGGCCTGGCCGCTGACGTGGCCGGCGCACTGGTCGCGCGCTATCCCGGGCTCTACCCGACCCTGGACCGGTGGGCGGCCGACCCGGATTTCTGGATCCGCAGGTCCGCCCTGCTCGCGCTGCTGGTGCCGTTGCGCCGCGGCGACCCCGCACAGTTCGACCGGTTCGGCCGGTACGCCGACGGGATGCTGGCAGAGCGGGAGTTCTTCATCCGCAAGGCGATCGGCTGGGTGCTGCGCGAGACCGCGAAGAAGCACCCCGATCTGGTCTCCGCCTGGCTCGGCCCCCGGGCGCGGCGCGCGTCCGGCGTGACGGTGCGGGAGGCCGTGAAGTACCTGCCCCCGGCCGAGCGCGAGGCGCTGCTTGCCGCCTACCGGTCGTCGCCCGCGCCGGGCACCACCAGGCCGGACTCGTAGGCCAGGATGACCGCCTGGACCCGGTCCCGCAGCCCGAGCTTCAGCAGCACGGAACTGACATGCGACTTCACGGTCTGCTCGGCCAGGTAGAGCCGCGCGGCTATCTCGCCGTTCGCCAGGCCCGCGGCCACCAGCAGCAGGACCTCCATCTCCCGCGGCGTGAGCGTCTGCAGCTCGGCGGGCGGGCTGAGCCGGGCCCTGCCGGTGAACTCGGCGATCATCATCCTCGTCACCGACGGGTCGAGCAGGGCGTCGCCAGCCGCGACCACCCGGACCGCGGCGAGTATCTCCTCCGGGCTCGCGTCCTTCAGCAGGAACCCGCTGGCCCCCGCCCGCAGCGCGTCGTACACGTAGTCATCGAGGTCGAACGTCGTCAGCACCAGCACGTGCGGCGGGCGCGCTGACCCGGCGAGCTGCCGGGTCGCCTCGATGCCGTCCATGACCGGCATCCGGATGTCCATCAGCACCACGTCGGGATCCAGCTCGGTGCACAGCCGGACCGCGTGCTCACCATCCGCCGATCCGACCACCGCCATGTCGTCCTGCGAGTCGATGAGCGTGGTGAACCCCAGCCGCACGACGGCCTGGTCGTCGGCAATGAGAATGCGCACCGGCCCGTTGCCCTGCGCCGCCGCTGCCCGCGACCCGGTGGTCATGCCGACTCCGCTGCCAGCTCCTGGCGACCGTGGGCGACCGGCAGTACCGCGCGCACGGTGAACCCCCCGTCATCGTGCGGCCCGGCCGAGAACTGACCGCCGAGCAGCGCGACCCGCTCCCGCAGCCCGACCAGCCCGAAGCCGGGCGAGCCAGGCTCGCGCCCGCCGGTGGCGGCCGGGTCGTCGGCGCGGCCGTTGGTCACGGTGATCTCCAGCTCCGCGGGCCGGTACCGCAGGCACACGAGTACCCGGCTGCCTGGCGCGTGCCGCCCCGCGTTGGTCACGGCCTCCTGCACGACGCGGTAGCCGCACAGCCCGGCCGAGGCGGGCAGCGGCCGCTCCAGGCCGATGACCTGAAGCTGGACATCCGCCCCGGCGCCGCGGACACGGTCGAGCAGCTGCCGCACGTCCGCCATCGACGGCTGCGGGGCGGCCGCCGATGCGGCGGCGGGGTCACGCAGCACGCCGAGCACCACCCGCAGCTCGGCCAGGGCCGTGCGGGCGTCCTTCGCGATCTCGTCGAACGCCTCCCGGTACTGGGCCGGGGAGCCGTACGGGGTGGTGCCGGCGCGTACCGCGATCATGGACACGTGGTGGGCGACCACGTCGTGCAGCTCCCGCGCGATCGAGGCCCGCTCCCTGGCCAGCGCGTCCCGCTCCGTCAGCGACCGCACCCGGTCCGCGGCCGCCGCACGCTCGATCGAGGCCAGCCGCCTGGCCTGCAGCAGCTCCCCCGCGCCCCACGCCGTGATGACGGCCAGCGCCTCGGCCAGCGTCGCGTCCCATGGCGTCGGGTTGGCAAGTCGTGGCACCGCCGCGAGCAGCACGATGAACTCGGAGGCGAGCAGCATCCAGATCGCGTGCCGGCGCGGCAGCATCAACGGGCACGCGGCCAGCGCGATCACCCAGGCGGCCATCGACGAGACCGGCCAGATCAGTCGCCCGGCGACGATGAACAGCGAGTTGGCCGCCAGCAGCACGCCGATGGCCAGCGCCGGCCACTTCCGGATCACCGCGACGGGCAGGGTGGACAGCAGCAGGAGCAGGGCCAGCGGCGGGCCGAAGGTGTAGCCGGGCGCACCGGGCTGATTCGGCGGCTTGCCTGAGCGCAGAGCCAGCAGCGCCGTGAACGCGAGCACTACCGCGACGACGATCGGGCCGGTGGGCCGCTGGTAGTCGGCCGACAGGGCCGCCAGCGCGCGGTCGACGAGCCTGCCCGGCCACGACGTCGCCGGGCCGTCGCGCGCGTCGCTGGCGTCTGCCATGCCTCCAGGATCCACCCGCGGGAGGATCCTGGCACCCGTCTGTCGCGTCAGCACGAAACCACGATAGGTTCAGCGATTGCGGCCGGCCGAATCACGCGGCGGCCGCCCGGCTATCCGGGCGGCGCGCACCCGTCGGCACGCGCCGCCGGTCGGCGCCCGCCCGTCCCGCGGGTGCGCCCCGGCGGCACCGGCGGCTGGTCCCATCTCCGGCAGGCGAGCGATCATGCACCGAGATTAGGAACTGCGGCGCGTCGGGCGCGCCGGCCCCGGGTACCAGGCTGCCTGCCTGCAGTGCTACCTGAGTTCACCTCGCGGTGGTACTCGCGGTCACCCGCGGGACCCTGTCACCCGTAGAAGAGGCGCTCCATCACCGCCCGCGCCTGCCGGCCGGACCGGCGCCAGTCCTGGGCCAGGTCCTGCGCGCCATCGGGCGGGTAGCCGAGCAGGCGCGCCACGACCGCGAGCTCGCCGGGCGACGAGGGCAGCGTGTCCGATCCGCGGCCCCTGGCCAGCATCACCGCGTCCCTGATCCGCGACGCGAGCAGCCATGCGCCGGTGAGGACCGCCGCGTCGGCGGCCGCGATCAGGCCTGCCTCGCAGGCCGCGGTCAGCGCCGCTAGCGTCCTGGTCGTGCGCAGCGCCGGCACGGCATAGGCATGCCGCAGCTGCAGCAGCTGCGCCACCCACTCGACATCCGCGAGACCGCCGGGACCGAGCTTCAGGTGCAGCGCGGGCTCGACGCCACGTGGCATCCGCTCTGCTTCCATCCGGGCCTTGATCCGCCGTATCTCCCGGATCGCGTCGGCACCGACGCCGCCCTGCGGGTAGCGGATCTCGTCGGCCAGCGCCGTGAAGGCCAGTCCCAGCCCCGCGTCGCCGGCCGCGAACTCGGCCCGCAGCAGCGCCTGCGACTCCCACGCCACCGACCAGCGGCGGTAGTACGCGCGGTAGGACGCGAGCGTCCGCACCAGCGGTCCCTGCCTGCCCTCGGGCCGCAGCCCGGCATCGAGCTGCAGCACCGGGTCCGGCCCCGGCCGGCCGAGCAGCGCCCGGACCGACTCGGCGACCGCGTGCGCGGCCCTGGTCGCGGCCTCGTCCGCGGCTCCCGGCAGCGGATCATGCACGAACAGCACGTCCGCGTCGCTCGCGTAGCCCATCTCCCGGCCGCCGAACCTGCCCATGCCGATCACGGCGACACGGGTCGGCAGCGGCCCGCCCGACTGCTCCGCATCCGTGATCGCCGCCGCCAGCACGGCCGCGATCGACACCCGGGTGACGTCCGTGAGCGCCTCGCCGGTATCGGCGATCCCGGTCAGGCCCAGCACGTCGGCTGCCGCGGTGCGCAGCAGCTCGCGCCTGCGGATCGCGAGGACGGACGCCGCCGCAGCGGCCGGGGCCGGGTGGCGCCGCGCGGCCGCGGACGCCTCGGCCATCAGGTCCGCCGCGGGCCGCGACGCGAGCTGGCTGTCATCGGCGAGCATCCCGACCGCCTCAGGCGCGCGCAGCAGCAGCCCGGTCGCGAACCTGCTAGACGCAAGCAGCCGGGCCAGCCGCTGCGTCACGACCGCGTTGTCCCGCAGCAGCCGCAGGTACCAGGGCGATCCGCCGAGGGCCTCGCTCACCTGCCGGAACGCCAGCAGGCCGGCGTCCGGCTCGGGCGCGTCCGCGAGCCAGCCGAGCAGCACCGGCAGCAGCGTCCGCTGGATCGCGGCTCGGCGTGAGACACCCGAGGTCAGCGCCTCCAGGTGCCGCAGCGCGCCCGCCGGGTCGACGTAGCCGAGCGCCTCGAGCCGCTCGGCCGCGGCGGCGGGCGTCAGCCGGGTGGCCTCGCCAGGAAGCCGGGCGACCGCGTCCAGCAGCGGCCGGTAGAACAGCTTCTCGTGCAGCTGCCTGGCCTGCCCGGCATGCCGCCGCCACTGCGACACCAGCGCCTGCGCCGGGTCCCCGGCGGGCACGGCCGGCCGCGGCGTCACCGCGTGATCCAGCCGCAGCCTGCGGATCGCCCGGCCGATCTCGCGCAGCACCGCGGGATCCTCCGGCAGCAGGTGCGTGCGGCGCAGCTGGCGCAGCTGCAGCAGGTGCTCGGTGCCGCGCAGGAACCGGTACGCCGACGCCATCGCTGCCGCGTCCGCCCGGCCGACGTAGCCGCCCGCCGCCAGCGCCGCGAGTGCCGGGAGCGTACCGGGCTCGCGCAGGCTCTCGTCCGCGCGGCCGTGCACGAGCTGGAGCAGCTGCACCGCGAACTCGATGTCCCGCAGGCCGCCCGGACCGAGTTTCAGCTCCCGCCCGGCCTGATCGGGGGGCAGGCTGGCGACCACCCGCCGGCGCATCGCCTGCACGTCCGGCACGAAGTCCTCGCGCTGGGCGGCCTGCCAGACCAGCGGCGTGACCGCCGCGAGGTACTGCTCGCCGAGGCTGGCGTCGCCGACGGCGAACCTGGCCTTGAGCAGGGCCTGGAACTCCCACGTCTTAGCCCACCGCTGGTAGTAGGCCAGGTGGCTGGCGACGGTGCGCACCAGCGGGCCGTCCCTGCCCTCGGGCCGCAGGTTCGGGTCGACCGGGAACAGCGGCCCTTCCGGCGTGCTCTGCGAGCAGACCCGGACCAGCCCGCTCGCCAGTGCCGTCGCGGTCCGCAGCGCGGCCGGCTCGGCCGAGTCCGTCACGAAGATCACGTCGACGTCGCTGGCATAGTTCAGCTCGCGGGCGCCGCACTTGCCCATCGCGATCACGGCAAGCCGGGCGGCTCCTGCTCCCGGCGCCGATCCGGCCGCGAGCTCGGCCCGGGCGACGGCCAGCGCCGCGTCCAGCGCCGCGATAGTGAGACTGGCCAGCCCGGCCATGACGGTGTCGAGCGGGACCGCACCGGTCAGGTCGGCGGCCGCGAGGCGCAGCAGCTGGCTGCGGTAGGCGACGCGCAGGCTGGTGGCCGGATCGCCGCGCCTGTCGCTCGCCACCGGCTCGGGCTCGCCCGCGTCCGCCCCGACGGCCGCCAGCATCCAGGCCCGCAGTTCCTGATCCGCCAGGGCAGGGAACGTCGAGTGTCCGGCCAGCAGGCGCCAGTCGGCCGGATGGCGCGCCAGGTGGCCGGCCAGCGCCGCGCTGGCTCCGAGCACTGTGGTGAGCCGGTCCGCCAGCAGCTCGTCGTCGCGCAGCGCCGCGATCAGCTCCGCGTCCGGCCGCATCCGCGCGAGGGCCCCGAGCGCCTGGTCCGGGTCCGCGGCCGCCGCGATGGCGCCGAGTAGCGCGGCGTCGCTGCCCTGGTCGCCGACGGCGAGGTCGGCGAGCAGCAGCTCGGCGCGCGCGGTGTCAGCGAAGCCCATTGCTGCCAGCTGTCCGGCCAGGCTCCCGCGCGGCATGCTCACATACAGCACCGTATCCAGGCCGCGGCCTGATCTCGCGTGCCAGCCGGGACAGCCGCCGTTCCCTTACAAGACCCCGAGGTAACGGTCCAGCTCAAACTCGGTGACCTGGCTGCGGTAGTCCTGCCATTCCTCCCGCTTGTTGCGCAGGAAGAAGTCGAAGACGTGCTCGCCGAGCGTCTGCGCGACCAGCTCGCTCCCCTGCATGACGTTGATCGCCTCGGACAGGTTCTGCGGCAGCGGCGCGATGCCGAGGGCACGCCGCTCGGCTGAGGTCAGCGCCCACACGTCGTCCTCCGCGCCGGGCGGGAGCTCGTAGTCGTCCTCGATGCCCTTCAGCCCGGCGGCGAGTATCACCGCGAACGCGAGGTAGGGGTTGCAGGCCGGGTCGATGGAGCGGAACTCGATCCGGGTGGCGTTGCTCTTCTGCGGCTTGTACATGGGCACCCGGATCAGCGCCGAGCGGTTGTTGTGCCCCCAGCAGATGTAGGCGGGCGCCTCTCCCCCGGCGCCGGCGATCCGCTCGGTACCGCCCCACAGCCGCTTGTAGGAGTTCACCCACTGGCAGGTCACGGCCGTGATCTCGGCCGCGTGCCGGAGCAGCCCGGCGATGAACGCCCGGCCGGTCTTCGACAGCTGCATCTCCGCGCCCGGCTCGTGGAACACGTTCTGATCGCCCTCGAACAGGGACATGTGCGTGTGCATGCCCGAGCCAGGATGCTCGCTGAATGGCTTGGGCATGAACGAGGCGTACACGCCCTGCTGCAGCGCGACCTCCTTCATCGCGAGCCGGAAGGTCATGATGTTGTCGGCCGTGCTCAGCGCGTCGGCGTAGCGCAGGTCGATCTCCTGCTGGCCGGGCGCGCCCTCGTGGTGGCTGAACTCTACCGAGATGCCCAGGCTCTCCAGCATCGTGATCGCCTCGCGGCGGAAATCGTGCGCGATACCGTGCGGCGTATGGTCGAAGTAACCGCCGGAATCGATGGGCCGCGGCTTCGCGCCCGGTTCCGGCTTCTCCCGGAGCAGGAAGAACTCGATCTCCGGGTGGGTATAGAACGTGAACCCGAGCCGGGCCGCGTTCGCCAGCGCGCGCCTGAGCACGTAGCGCGGGTCCGCGTACGACGGCGAGCCGTCCGGCAGCAGGATGTCGCAGAACATCCTGCCGGTGCCCGCGCTCTCGCCGCCGGTCGGCATGAGCTGGAACGTCGCCGGGTCCGGCTTGGCGATCATGTCCGCCTCGTGCACCCGGGCGAAGCCCTCGACGGCCGAGCCGTCGAAGCCGATGCCCTCGGCGAACGCGCCTTCCAGCTCGGCCGGCGCGACCGCGACCGACTTGAGGTAACCGAGCACGTCGGTGAACCACAACCGGACGAAACGGATATCACGCTCCTCGAGCGTGCGCAGCACGAACTCTTCCTGCCTGTCCACCGGCCCAGTCTGCCCGGCCCATGTTTCCTGGTTGTTACGGCCCCCTCCGGCGCCCCGCTCGGGGCGTCGCCAGGACGCCCTGAGCGGGCCGCCGGCCCCGTAGGCTAGAGCCGTGCCGCAGCTGAGAATCGCGCTCGCGCAGGTGAACGCAACCGTCGGTGACCTGGCCGGCAATGCCGACAAGGCGCTGGAGTGGACCATGCGCGCCGCCGAGCAGGGCGCGCGGCTCGTGGTCTTCCCCGAGATGATGCTGACCGGGTACCCGGTCGAGGACCTGGCGCTGCGCCGGTCGTTCGTGGACGCGTCGGTCCTGGCGCTGGAGGAGCTCAGCACCGCGCTCACCCGCGAGGGCCTGGACGGCGTCGCCGTGGTGATCGGGTACCTGGACCGGCGGCCGGAGGAGCAGCCGAGGGTCGGCGTGCCCGCGGGGTCCCCGCTGGACGCCGTCGCCGTCTTGCACGGCGGCGACGTGGCCATCACCTCGGCCAAGCACCATCTGCCGAACTACGGGGTCTTCGACGAGTTCCGCTACTTCGTGCCGGGCGACACGCTGCCGGTATTCCGGCTGCCCGCGGCCGGCGGCGAGCCCGTCGACGTCGCGGTGGCCATCTGCGAGGACCTGTGGCAGGACGGCGGGCCGGTAGCGGTCACCCGGACGGCGGGCGCGGGCCTGCTGGTCGTGCCGAACGCGTCCCCGTACGAGCGGAACAAGGACGACGTCCGCCTCGAGCTGTGCAGGCGCAGGGCCGCCGAGGCGGGCACCATCCTGGCGTACGCGAACATGGTCGGCGGCCAGGACGAGCTGGTCTTCGACGGTGACTCGATCATCGTCTCGCCCGGCGGCGAGCTGCTGGCCCGCGGTCCCCAGTTCGAGGAGGCGCTGGTCATGGCGGACCTGGAGCTGCCCGCCGCGGATGCCAGCCTGCCCGCCGGCCGGCAGCGCGCGAATGCCGGAGACGGCACCACGATGACGATCGAGCGGGTCGAGCTGGCGCCGCTGCCCGCGCCCGAGCCGACCGTGCTGTCGTCAGCTGGGCCGCTCGCCGCGCCGATGATCTGGCCGCGGCTGTCGGATCCCGCCGAGATCTACGCTGCGCTCGTCCTCGGCGTCCGGGACTACGTGCGCAAGAACGGCTTCGGCTCGACCATCCAGGGCCTGTCCGGCGGGATCGACTCGGCGCTCACCGCGACGATCGCGGCCGACGCGCTAGGGCCCGGCCGCGTGCACGTGGTGCTGAACCCGAGCCCGTACTCGTCCGAGCACTCGGTGGCCGACGCCGAGGATCTCGTCCGGCGGCAGGGCATCCACTCACGGCTGATCCCGATCAAGCCGATGATGGACGGCTTCGAGACGGGCCTGGACCTGCATGGCACCGCCGCGGAGAACCTCCAGGCCCGCATCCGCGGCATGATCTGGATGGCGCTGTCGAACGAGGAAGGTCACCTCGTGCTCGCCTGCGGCAACAAGAGCGAGCTCGCGACCGGGTACTCGACCATGTACGGCGACGCGGTCGGTGGCTTCGCGCCGATCAAGGACGTGCCCAAGACGCTGGTCTGGGAGCTCGCCCGCTGGCGCAACGAGCAGGCCGCCGTGCGCGGCGAGGCGCCGCCGATCCCGGAGAACTCCATCACGAAGCCGCCGAGCGCTGAGCTCGCGCCCGGCCAGCTCGACACCGACTCGCTGCCCGACTACGCGGTGCTGGACAAGCTGCTCGACGACTACGTGGAGAAGGACATGGGCTCGGCCCAGCTAGTCGCGGCCGGGCACGACCCGGCGCTGGTCGAGCGCGTGATCCGGCTCGTCGACCGGGCCGAGTACAAGCGGCGCCAGTACCCGCCGGGCCCGAAGATCTCCGTCAAGAACTTCGGCCGGGACCGGCGGCTGCCGATCACCAGCCGGTGGCGGGAGCCGCGTTCCGGCTGACGGCCATACAATTCGACCGGTGTCCCTAAAAAGCAAGACAGTTCGTATTGCTGCCTACTCGGTGCTGGTCGCGCTGACGCTCGGGATCGCGATCACTGGCGCAACGCGGCTGGCCGCGCAGCTCGGCATCGTCTCTGCGGCGACGACCACGATGGAGCCGACGGTGCAGCCGGGCGACAGGCTCGTGTACTGGAAGCACGGCGGCATCCGGCGCGGGGACCTCGTCCTGCTCTCGGTGCAGGTCACGCGCACTGCCCGCGAGCTAGTCATCAGGCGCGTGATCGGCCTGCCGGGCGACCGCGTGGCCTGCTGCAACGCGCAGGGCCTGATCACCGTCGACGGCAGGGCACTGCACGAGTCGTACCTGTATCCCGGTGACGCTCCCGCGGCGGCGAAGTTCTCCGTCTCGCTGGCAGCCGGGCGGTACTGGCTCATGGGCGACCAGCCCACCGACGCGCTCGACTCGCGCATTCTGGGGCCGGCCGCGGCACAGGCAATCGCGGGGCCGGGTGGGCGTCATCTCGCGCGCTGACCTGACGACGAGCGCGCGGACTCCAGTCCCGTTCATCACAGCCGGTCTCGCGCCGCCCGACAACCGCATGCCGCTGCCGCTCGGCTGGCTGGCCGCGGTGCTCGGCGGGCTGCTCGCGCTCGCCGCCGAGCTCATCACCGGCCTGGTGCTGCTGATCCGGTCCCGTCGCCGGCGCCGGCGAGCACCGGTGCCCGGGGGCAGCTGGGCGCAGCCGCCGGCCGGCTACGCGCCCTGATCACAGCTCGACCGTCGTGCCGGGCTGCAGCCGGGTGACGGGCGCGTCGGGCTTCGAGACCGCCGCGAGCAGCATGCTGATCAGGCCGGTGCCCTCGCTGCTGAGTATCGCGTCATGAATCGCGAAGCCGCGAGCCGGCGCCACGGCGGCGATGAACTCCGCTGCCTCGGCGAATTTCAGCCACGGCGCGCTCACCGGCACCAGGAGCGTGGGGATCATGTCCTCCGGCACCGTGAACGAGTCGCCGGGGTGGAACACCTCGCCGTCCACCGCGTAGCCGGTGTTGGGGATCGGCGGGATCTGCGGCAGGATGCGCGCATGGTCCTTGCCGTACACGTGCACGTCGAAGCCCGCCGCGCCGAAGGTGTCACCGTGCGCCACCGCGTGCACGCGGCCGCCGAACTCGGCGAACTGGCCCGCGACAGACGCGTTTGACCAGACCTCCAGCCCCGCGTCCGCACTCAGGGCAGCGCGCAGCGCGTCCGCGTCCAGGTGGTCGGCATGCTCGTGCGTGACAAGTACCGCATTGGCCCCGTCCAGTGCGCCCTGGCCGCTCCACGCGCCGGGATCGATGACCAGCGTCCCGCCGTTTTTGACGAGCCGGACGCACGCGTGCCCTAGCTTGGTCAGCTGCATTACGTCAGCCTAACCGCGGCCCGGCAGCCGCAGTCGGCGGGCACGGCCTCAGCGGGCACGGCCTCAGCGGGCTCCCAGGCCGCGCAGCAGCTCCTCGACCACCCTGCGCGCGTAACGGCTGTCGACGATGTCGGCGTGCATTCCTGACATGCCCGCCACCACCGCGCCGTTGAGCAGGTACATGGCGGCCTCGATGTCGGTGTTCTCGCGCAGCTCGCCGGTCGCGACGCCGCGGCGCAGCACCGCTCGGAACGCGTCCCTGCGCGGCTGGATGACCGTCTCCAGGTATCTCGCCTTCAGCCGCGGATACTGCAGGCCCTCGCCCTGGAGCAGCGCGATCAGCCGCCGGCGCCGCGGGTCGGCGGCCTCTCTGCAGCACGCTTCGAGCAGTGTGATGAGGTCGGCACGAACCGACTTGCCCTGCGGTGCCGGCAGCTCCGAGGCCAGCAGCGGAAGCCCGTCAAGCAGCATGTCCTCCTTGCCGGGCCAGCGCCGGTAGATGGTGGCCTTGCCGACCCCGGCCCTGGCCGCTACCTGCTCGATGCACAGCCCGGCGGGACCGCTCTCGGCGAACAGCTCGAGCGCTGCCGTCATGATCGCCTGGTCGGCCTGCTCACTGCGCGGCCTGCCCGGGCGCCGGTGCTCCCGCTCGCCCGTGGCCGCCGGGCGGTTATGCCGCCCGCTCTTCGCAGCGGTGCCGGAGCCTGTCCTGGCCGCCATTGCCTCGCCTAGCCTTCCGCGCCCGCGGCACTGGCCACGGACTCGCCGTACCGGACGTGCCCGCCATCCTCGCGCTGCTGCGGCCCGCTCGTCCCTGCGGCGCGCCGGCCGGGCATCCAGATCGCCATCGCGACGGCCCCGGCGGCGGCGATGCCGATCGAGATCAGCGACGTGACGTGCATCGAGTCTACGAACGAGCTGCTGGCGGCCGACAGCAGCCGGTCGCCCGCCGGGCCGAGGTGCAGCGCGAGCTGCTGAGTCTGCGCGATCGAGACCGTCGCGCCCGGCCTGGCCCTGGCGGGCAGCACGGACAGGTAGGGCGTGAGCCGGACCCGGTAGGCCTGCGCGAGGACCGAGCCCAGCACCGCGACGCCGAGGGCAACCGCGACTTGCCGGCACGTGTTGGTGATCGCCGAACCCGCGCCGCCACGCTCGCGCGGCACGACCGACATCACTCCCTCGGTCGCGGGCGGCATCACCAGGCCCATCCCGGCGCCCTGCAGCAGGTAGGTCACCTCCAGCCACCAGATCGGCGTGCTGGTGCCGAGCAGGTGGTAGCCGGCCAGGGCGCACGCGACGACGCACAGTCCCGTGGTCACCACCGCCTTGGCGCCGAACCGGCGCACCAGGCTCGCCGTGCGCGGCGCGCACAGCAGCTGCCCCGCCGCCAGCGGGATGGTCAGCAGGCCCGCCTGAAGCGGGCTGTACCCGCGCACGTTCTGCACGTAGAAGCTGGTGAAGAAGAACGCGCCCGAAAGCGCGAAGAAGACGAGCGCGATCGCCGTCGCCGACGTCGACAGCCGCCGGTCCCGGAACAGGCGGACATCGAGCGCCGGGTGCACAGTCCGGGACTCGTACCACGCGAAGCCGGTCAGGATCGCCAGGCCCGCCGCTATCGGGCCGAGCACGCCGACGGCGAGCCAGGAGCCGCTGTCGCCGCCCTGGATGATGCCGTACACGACCAGCACGAGACCCGCGATCGACGCCAGCACGCCCGCGAAGTCGATGCGACCGGGATTCGGGCTCCTGGACTCGGGCACCACCGCCACGATCGCCGCGATACCGATCGCCGTCAGCGGCACGTTCACCAGGAACACCGAGCCCCACCAGAAGTGGTCGAGCAGCAGGCCGCCGACGATCGGCCCGACCGCGATCGAGACCCCGACCGCCGAGGCCCAGATGCCGATCGCCCGGGCGCGCTCGCGCGGGTCGAACACGTTCGTGATGATCGACAGCGTCTGCGGCATCACCGCCGCGCCGCCCAGGCCCATCGCGGCCCTGGCCCAGACCAGCTGATCGGCGGTCTGCGCGTACGAGGAGATGAGGGACGACAGGCCGAATAGGGCCATGCCGATGATCAGCATCCGGCGACGGCCGATCCGGTCGCCGATGACGCCGAAGGTGAACAGCAGCCCGGCAAAAACCAGCGTGTAGGAGTTGATCGCCCACTCCAGCTGGCTCTGGCTCGCGCCCAGGCCGGCCCGGGGCTCGGAGATCGTCTTCAGCGCGACGTTCAGGATCGTGTTGTCCAGCACGATCGCCGCGAGGCTGATGATCAGCACGCTGAGGATGAGCCAGCGCCGTCTCTGCACCGCCTCGGAATCCATGCCCGCCCCTCTAGCCCGCCGGGATGGCCGCGCCCGCCGGCGATGTTGGTGATGATGACGCAGCTATTAACGATACGAGACGCCATCGTATTGCAATCGAGGCCGCGGGCGCCAGGAAATCACCCGCCGGCGCCATGGCGGGACGGCGGCCAGTCATGCGATCATCGAGTGGTCCGGGGACGCCACCAGGGCGCAACGAGACGCGGAGGACTTAATGACTGCTATTTCGGGCAGCCCCGATCAGGCTGCGGGACCGGCGCGCGCCGGGGCTGGCGAGCCGCTCTACGGCGGCACGGCCGGCAGGCGGCTCACCGTCAGGGACATCGCGGCGGCGAAGGCCGGCGGCGAGAAATGGCCCATGCTGACCGCCTACGACGCGCTTACCGCGAGGGTATTCGACGACGCGGGCATCCCGGTCCTGCTGGTCGGCGACTCTGCCGCCATGGTCGTCTACGGGCACGACTCGACAATCCCGGTCACCGTCGACGACCTGATCCCGCTGACCGCCGCCGTGGTGCGCGGGACCAGGCGGGCGCTGATCGTAGCCGATCTCCCCTTCGGCTCCTACCAGGCGTCCCCGGCGGCCGCGCTGGAGGCGGCCACCAGGTTCCTCAAGGAGACCGGAGCGCAGGCGGTCAAGCTCGAGGGCGGCTACCGGGTCGT
>Ga0335077_10004482_pt1 | contig 17046 bp, 16 predicted proteins | sample Lox_Sample_31_FD_207151 | JGI IMG/M metagenome (GOLD analysis project Ga0335077, IMG submission 207151) | Soil microbial communities from Loxahatchee National Wildlife Refuge, Florida, United States - Lox_Sample_3.1 | ecosystem: Environmental > Terrestrial > Soil > Wetlands | place: USA...
CAAGTTGCCTCGCCCCGCAGCCCCGTGTCGGTAGAATGGTTACTTGGGGTGTACGATATCACCCCAAAGTACCGGCAAACAGGTTTTCCTTCGTTAGTACGGGACTATGCGTTTGGCCCTGGTGCAGCGGCTTCAGCCGTATCTGTGGATCGCGAGCGCAGTCGCGATAGCCTACACGGCCTGGGTGTTCACCGGCCGGCTGTTCGAACATAAGAAGCTGGAACGGAACGCGGCACGATCCGCGCCTTCCAGCCCCGAGCTCGACCGGATCTATGGCGGAGAGAAGTTGCGAATCCTGCAATTCTACGCGCGCGAGGGCGAACTGGAGCCAGGACAGAAAACCCTGCTGTGCTACGGTGTCCTGAATGCCGCCACGGTCCACATAAAGCCTCCGGTCGGCGACACGCAGCCTGCCCTGAGCAGGTGCTTCGAAATTGCGCCCGCGCAAACAACGACCTTCACCCTGACGGCCCGCGATGCCCACGGCATCTCGGTCGCCCACTCGGTGACGGTCCGCGTGCGCGTCAATCCGCGATGAGCCGGATCTCGCCGATACCGCCCTGCACTTCAATCCGGATCTTGTTCTCCGCCCTATCCCAAGACTCGCTGGTCCAATAGCCCCCGTGGTTCTGCAGCCCGTGAACGTTGATCGACCCGATACCGCCGTGAGCCTCGGCATAGATGGCGGCGTCGGCCGGCAGCCGGACCGTGGCCTGCCCGACGCCGCCGTGAATATTCACGCTGTAACTATGTTTCACCGGCCCGCGCAGGTCCATATCGAGCTGCCCCACTCCCATGTGGACTTCCACGCCGCGAAGCTGCAGGCTCCCCAGGTCCAGGCGGGCTTTGCCGGCGCCGAAATGCGCCTCGAGATCCATGGGAACCTTGTTGCCGAGCTGCAGATCCCACTGGTACTTCGTATCGCCGATATAGGTGTCGCCGTCCTTGGGTTGGCGAATCACCAGTTTGCCCTTTCCCCCCACGGTGGTATAGCGAACCTCCGGCTTCCAGGAAGGTACGTTGTAGGTGAAATCGGCACGCAACAGCTTCTGAGAGCTGTCCGTAACGCGCAGTTCGCCCGCGCCCATGTGCAGCTCCACGTGGACCAGCTCGCTGGCATCCGGTTCGATGGTCTGCGACCAGTATTCCGGCGGCCCCCCGCGCTCGCGATGGATGACGCAGGCTCCGAGCCCGATCAGGCCCGGCAGTAGCAGATATTGGACTCTCATGCGTTTCTCGGGACAAACATACGTAAAACGTAAGGGCGAAGTTCCGTCGCGCGACAAGCGGCTTGTAGAATGGAAACATGTACTCGCGCATTTCCCGAGGGTGGGTGCTGCCGGTTCTGATTGCGGCAGCCACCACGCTGCTCCTCGCCCAGGATTGGCAGACCGCCGCCGCGCTCAATGGCGTGGATTTCTCGGGCCTGGCTCCGGCTCGCAAGGCGGTCGCCCTCAAGGCTATACGCACGATGGGATGTACCTGCGGCTGCGACATGAAGCTCGCCGAATGCCGCGTGAAAGACCCGAGCTGTTCCTACAGCAAGGGTCTCTCGGCAGCCATCGTGGACGCCGTGCGCGGCGGCAAGACCGAATCGGCGGCGATCGAGGCGGCGAAAGCGACGAAGTGGGCCCATCGGCCCGAGCCCAAGCTGCTCGACGATCCCGTGCAGATCCCGACCCAGGGAGCGCCCGTTCTGGGACCCGCCAATGCCCGCATTACGCTGGTCGAATTCAGCGACTTCCAGTGCCCGTACTGCAGCAAAGCGTCGGTCCAGATCGCTGCCATCCTCAAGGCGTACCCCAAGGACGTGAAGCTGATCTTCAAGCAGTACCCGCTCGAGAGCCATCCCCAGGCGCAGATCTGCGCCCAGGGCGCGCTAGCCGCTCACCATCAAGGCAAATTCTGGCAGCTCCACGACCTGATGTTCGCCAACCGCAGCAAGCTCTCGCGCCAGGCGATTCTGCTCTGGGCCCAGACCACGGGTGTCGACATGAAGCGTTTCACCGCCGACCTCGACTCGGACGCCGTCAAGAAGACCGTGGCGCGCGACGTAGCCGACGGCGAAAAGGCAGGGGTCGAGGGCACGCCAACGGTCTTCATCGACGGCCAGCGCTACAACGGCGATCTCGAACTGGCCGCCATCAAACCCGTCCTCGACAAGAGACTCAAGTAACCTCGCAGAGGTACACCTGCGTGACCCCGGTCCGGTCGCTCGCAAAGGCCACCATTCGCTCCTCGTTCGACCAGCCCGGATGCGGGTGCGTGTGCTGCGGGCCGTACACCGTATCCGCCGCGCTCTCCATCCAGCTCAATGTCTCGCGCGCATGCTGGAAATCTTCAGCCAGCGCGTAACACGACTTCCGCCACTGCGACCCCTGATTGCTCGAGAGACTGTCGCACAGATGGCGGCGCGCGCCGGTCCCGGCATCGATGATCTGCAGCCCCTGGTCGGGGTGGTTGGTGTCACAGAGAATCCGGCGTCCGGCACGGTCCGGCGAGATGTGCCAGGCGTTGTAGTCGGCGATGGTGCGCATCTCGCGCGTGGTCCAGTCCATGCGCCGCAGCGCCCGAGGCCAGACGGTGAACACCAGGTCTCCGGTGGCCCCCAGAAATGTCTCGTGTACAAGAAACTCGTCGTTGCCGTGCGCGTAGAGGCACTCCATGCCGGAGCCGTCCCGGCGCACGCGGTGCATGCGCGGCGCCGGATCTCCCGAGAACTCGATCCACTCCGGCTCCAGCGGATGAAACTGCGGATGAATCACGGTCCGCGGAAAAGGAATCGGGTGCCAGCCCGAGCCGTCGAAGCGCCCCGCAACCAGCCCGTTTTGTCCGCCCCGCTTGAACGCCGCAGTGAGCCATTCGCCGCCGGGCGCGATCGAGCACTCGCCGAGTTGCGCTCCTTCGAATGCGAAGATCCGCCGCTCTCCGCCCGAGTCCCGCCGTACCGCCCACAGTTCCGCGCCCCGCGTGACCACCAGCGTTGCACCATCCGGGTGCAGTGCCGCCGAGAACGGGTGGATTGCCGCCCCGTGGGTGACTTGCCGTGTCTCTCCGCTTTCCAGCGAAACCTCAAAGAGCTGCGCTTCTCCGGTGCGATAGCTCGTGAAGAACATTTCCCTGTCGCCCGGAAAAAAACTGCACTGCAGAAAGTACGTCGGGTGGTTGATGTGCGTCCCGCTCGTGATCTGCCGGATCATGATTGTCCGAGGTAGAGATCGCGTCCTCTCGCCAGCGCCGCGATCTTGCGGTCGGCAACGCTCCGCTTCAGCATCCAGAAGCCGCAATCCGGGTGTATCCAGGAAACGCGCCCCGCGCCCAGCATTGCCTCAGCGCGCTGTAAGGCCTGAGCCACTTCGTCGGGCGTCTCCACGTGATTGATCTTCACATCCACTACTCCCAGCCCGATGCCGATCCGCCGGTCGAGCTCGCGCAGCGACGCCAGGTCGGCAATGGGCCGGTGTGCCATCTCCAGAACCAGGTAGTCCACGTGCAGCGAGTTCAGAAATCCGATGAGCGCGTGCCATTCGCCGCGCTGGATGGTCTGCCCGCCGTAATTGCCGAAACACAGGTGCAGCGCGCGTTGTCCCCGAAAAGAGTCGAGCACGCGGTTGATCGCCTCCGCGGCCAGGGGTCCGTCGGCCGGATTGCCCGGGATATTGGCCTCGTCGATCTGCAGGCACGCGCACGGAAGGCCGCAAACCTGCTGTGCCAGCACCTCTGAGAGCGCCATCAGCAGGTCTTCGAACTTCGCGTAGTGCCGGTCGAGCAGTGTGCGCGCCAGCATGTAGGGGCTGGTGACCGTGAACTTGAACGGACCGCCCGCCACGCTCGCCGCCAGCTCGCAATCCGCCAGCAGGTTCAGCGAGCCTTCCCCCAGCGCACTCTCCACCACGCCCGCGGCTTTGCGCCGGAACTGCATCGGGCTGTGGCTCGCAAACGCGTCGTGATCGCTGCGTCCGACCCGCGCGCGCACACCGTCCATCGGACGGATGAAGTACTCGATCATCCCGTTGGTGTCCGGATGGTTGACGTCGAACCGGTACAGCTCGCCGTCGGTAGGAAGATCGATCCGCGCCTGGCGCTGGATGTCGAACACCACGCGTGTGGCGTCCAGCCGCGCCTGCTCGCTGGGAAGCGCGGCCAGCCAGTCGGGCGCCGGATAGCTGCCTACCGTCGTAGTGAGAATCTGGCCGGGTTTCCAGTTCCGCGTGGCCTCGGATTCAGACGACATAGGGTGCCCGGTACTTAGGCCGCGTCAGAAACGCGTTGCCTTCCTCCGCGCCGGGACCTGTAAACCGGCCCTTCGCCGGGTCCAGCGCCAGCTTCTTCCCGGCGCGATAGCTCGCATTGGCCAGGTGGCACAGATCGGCGGACATCACCCCGATGGCCACGTCGGCATGCAGGCTCTTGTAATCGCGCGAGCGGCAGGCGGACAGGAAGTTCTCCATGTGCGGCGCGGTGTCCCATTCCTTTTGCTCCTTCTCCTCCATGACGAGATCTTCCTTCTCGCCCTTGTAGACCCGGAACCCCGTGCTATCCACCTCCATCCACCCATCGGCCCCGTAGAAGAGATTGCCCACGTAGTTGCTGCCGCCCTTGGGAATCCCGCCTTCTCCTCCGGTGATCAGGCCGCGTACTTCGAAGACCAGCTGCTTGTCGCCATAGTCGAATGTGGCAAGCTGCGTATTCGGCGTCTCCTGGTCGTCGGAATACAGATACTTTCCGCCCGTCGAGACGACGCTCTTGGGCCAGGTCACTTCCCCGAGCCCCCAGCGCGCGTAGTCCATTTCGTGAACGCCCTGGTTCCCGATATCGCCGTTGCCGGTGTCCCAGAACCAGTGCCAGTTGTAACGGAAGCGCAGCTCGTTGTACGGCCGCATCGGCGCCGGGCCGAGGAACATGTCCCAGTTGAGACCCGGCGGCACCGGCTCATCGTGCTTATGCCCGATCGACTTGCGCCGCTTGAAGCACAGCCCTTTGGCCATGTACACCTGCCCGATCGCCCCGTCGCGCAGCAGCTCGACGGCTTTCCTTTTATGAGGAATACTGCGCCCCTGCGATCCGATCTGTACCATGCGCCCCGTTTGCCGCGCGACCTCGATCATGCGCTCGCCCTCGTGCAGGTTGTAGCAGGCAGGCTTTTCGCAATACACGTCCTTGCCCGCCTGGCACGCCCAGATAGTAGAGAGCGCGTGCCAGTGATTGGGCGTGGTGATCGATACCGCGTCGACGTCCTTGTCGGCGAACATCTTCCGCATATCGTCGTAGCCTTTGGGCGTCTCGCCCGTGAGCTTGAGCACTGCCGCCTGCCCCCGCTCGAGCGCGGGTTGGTTGACGTCGCAGAGCGCCACGATGCGAGCGTCCGGCAGCGGCGCGTAGGTCTTGATGTGATCGTTCCCGCGACCGCCAATGCCGACAATTCCTACATTGATCCGGCCGTTGGCGCCGAGCACGCGCCGAAGGGAAATCGCCGCGGCTCCAGCCGCCAGGAATGTGCGTCTCGATGATTCCGACATGGGACTCCTTGGTACCAATGGTACGCCTGCGCGATAGCATATCACTGCGTACGCGATGGAATCTCGGGAGATGGAGAGGGCCGCGCGTATGTCCGCAGCCATCAGGGCCATGGCCGCGCGGGGGCACGGATCGAAAATGCCGCGGATCCCGATGGCCTCGGCCGCCTTCGCCACACGCTGCGCGGCGTCGCGGAACACTCTATAGGGAGTAGACCCGTCCCCGGTGAGCTCCGATCAGGATCTGCACCATCCGGTGCGCCACCAGCTCGTGCAGCGTGAGCAGCTCGGCATTGGCCCGTGTGATCGCCTCTGCGTCGCGCTTGTCCGCCACCGGGCCGCCGCCGCGCTTCAGCGCGTCCGTGGCTTCCTTGATGATCGGGTCGCTGATCACCTCGCCCGCCATCTCCCAGAGCGTGATGAACCGGTCCACTGCCGTCGGGAAGCTGACCTCGAAGACGCCGAATGCGCTCGTCGTGCGCGGCGGCTTGTAGTCCAGGTTGAACGGACCGTTGTATCCGTGACTGCGCAAGAGCACCAGCACGTTCAGCCAGTCCAGCGGATTCACCAGCCCGATCCCGATGTCTACGTCGTGCTTCAGCCGGTATCCGTCGTTGATGTCGAAGTGGAAGAGCTTGCCCGCGAGCAGCGCCCGCGCGAGCGCAGCCCGCGGCGCCGCGCCCCACATCAGCTCGTGCAGATACTCCGGGTTCAGCCCGACCATCTCCGGGTGGGTCAGCACTCCGCTGGCGATGAACGCCAGCATCGCATCGCTGGTGGGCAGCAAGATCTCCGCCTGCGGCTCGAAGGGCTTGGCCTCCAGGCAATGCTTCAGCGCCGGCCGCCCCTTCGCCTTCGCCACCTCGAGATCGCGCTCGCAAGCCGCGTTGAGCGCAGCCGCGTACCAGCGCAGCGTCTCCGTCTCCTCGATCGCGCCCTGAACGTAATACCCGAGAGATCCCGGCCAATAGACCGCGTACGACGCGCCCAACTCGTGCCCGATCTCGACCGTGTTCCTGACGCGGTACGCCGCATACTCGCGCACTTCGGGCGATTCGGCCGCCGGGCTTGCCGCCCACACCGCGTGATGAAACGTCTCCGTGGTGACCATCGAGCACTTGACGCCGTGGGCGGCCAGCGCCGCCTTGATGCGCCCCACGATCTCCGCCTGCCGGTCCGTGCCGATCGCTTCCGTCGGAATGACGTCGGTGTCGTGGGTCGTCCAGTGACCAATCCCCATCTCGCCGAATCGCCGGATAATCTCTTCGAAGCCGATTGCCGGGCGCGTCGGAGCATGGAACAACGCCTGCCCCTGATAGGCTGCCGCCCACTGCGGACCCGAGATAAAGTATTTGCGTCGGGTTTCGGGACTGTAAGAGCCGCCGCAGGCCTTCATCAGGCGCGACACGAGCGTTTGCTGACCGGTTTCGACCGTTGTCATCATAGAATTTGTTGTACCATAAAACTAATTGTGAAGATCCGTGAAATTCGGGCCACAACCGCCACTGTTCCCCTGGAAGCTCCGCTCCGCCACGCCAACGGATGCCACTGGGGACGCTTCGTCCGGACCATCGTGGAAGTCGAGGCCGACAACGGCCTGATCGGCCTCGGCGAAATGGGCGGCGGCGGCGAGACGGCCGAAGCGATCTTCCGGGCGATGAATTGCTATCTCGTAGGCCACGATCCCGCGCGGATCGAGGAGATGCGGTTCCTCATCGCCAACCCGACGGCATCTTTGTACAACAACCGTACCCAGGTTCTCGCCGCGCTCGAGTTCGCCTGCCTCGATCTCATCGGCCAGCAGTGGGGCGTACCGGTTTGCGACATTCTGGGCGGGCGTCTCCGCGATCGCGTCCCGTTTGCCACCTACTGCTTCTTTCGCTACCCCAGTCCCAGGACCGGCCAGGGCGAGGTCCGGACACCCGAACAACTCGTCGAGTATACCTGCGCGCTCAAGCGCCGCTTCGGTTTTCGCACCCACAAGCTGAAGGCCGGCGTCTTCCACCCCGACTATGAACTCGAATGCTACCGCGCGCTCGCCGGCGCCTTTCCCGAAGACTCCCTCCGCTTCGACCCCAACGCCGTGTGGTCCACCGAGCAGGCCATCCGCTTCGGGCAGGCGATCGAAGGTATCCGCAACGACTATCTCGAAGATCCCGTGTTCGGTCTAAATGGCATGCGGCGCACGCGCGAGAAGGTCCGGATGCCGCTCGCCACAAACACAGTCGTGGTCAATTTCGAGCAGCTTGCAGCCAATGCGCTGGATACCGCGGTGGACGTGATCCTGCTGGACACCACCTTCTGGGGCGGGATTCGCGCCTGCGTGAAGGCCGCCGCCGTTTGCGAGACGTTCCAACTCGGCGTTGCCGTGCACTCTTCCGGCGAGCTCGGGATCCAGCTTGCCACCATGCTCCACCTGGGCGCTGTGATTCCGAATTTGAGCTTCGCCGCCGACGCCCACTATCATCACCTGACGGACGACATTATCGAGGGCGGCCTCATGAGATACGAAGGCGGAGCCATCCGCGTTCCCGACGGCCCCGGCCTCGGCGTGCGCCTCAATCGCGATAAGCTTGCCGAGTATCACGAGCTCTACCAGCGCCTCGGCGGCTACGCTTACGACCAGGACCCGGGCCGGCCGGGTTGGGCGCCCATCGTGCCGAACGACCGCTGGGCCGATCCGGCGGATGGCCGGACGCCTGCAATCGACTACTGAAAGGGAACCAGCGTATGTTGCCTGCTCAATGGGAAATCTTCAAGCGCGCCGCCCGCCTCGAGAGACTCGACAGGATCCCGATGGCCCTGATCATCGACAGCCCCTGGATGCCGGGCTACCTGGGGATCAAACACCTCGATTACTACCTCGACCCTGAACTATGGTTTCAATCCAACATCAAAATCATGCGGGAGTTCCCGGACATCATCTTCGTCCCCTCGTGGTGGATGGAATACGGGATGGCCGCGGAACCCTCGGTGCTCGGCGCGAAGATCAAGTTCTGGCAGGACAATACGCCGAGCGAATACCACACTCTCTATCGGCTGGAAGACATCGATAACTTTCCCGAGTACGAGGTCGACGCCGATGCCTTCGCCGCGCTCACACTGCATCGCATCGGCATGCAGCGGCAGCGCATTCTCGACGCGGGCTACATTCTGCCCATGGTCACCTCGCGCGGCCCGCTGTGCACCGCAGGATTCGTCCGCGGCACCACGCACTTCATGATCGACCTCGTGGAGAACCCCGAGGGCGCGCACAAGCTCATCGACCTGTGCACACGTGTGATCATCGACTGGCTCAAGGCGCAGCACCGAGTCATGGGCGACACCGTGGAGAGCATCTTCATCCTCGACGACATCGTCGGCTTCATCAACGAAGAGCACTACATGGAGTTCGCGCATCCCTATCTGAAGCGCATCTGCGACGCGTTTCCCGAAGACTGGATCAAGGTCTACCACAACGATGCCGAGGTCGATGCGTGCCTGGATCACCTGCCGGATGCGGGTTTCCACGTCTTGAACTGGGGCAAGCAGAAGGATATTCGCGAAGTGAAGCAGCGCGTGGGAGATCGCATGTGCCTCATGGGCAACGTGAACCCGCTGGAGGTCGGCGTGCGCGGCACACCGGACGAGGTCAAGGAAGCCACGCTCGACGTTCTCGAAGGCGGAGGCGACCGCGGCATGATCCTCTCCGTCGGCGGCGGCACCAGCCCCGGCATGCCCCGCGAAAACATTCTGGCCATGCTCGAAGCGCTCGAAGAGCACAACGCGAAGCGCGCCAGCGCCCCCGAGGCCACGCATGCCTGATTACGGCCTGATGAACCAGTGCCTCTACGAGGGCAAGTTCCAGGACGTGGAGCGCATGACGAAGGAGGCGCTAGCCGAAGGCCGGCCGGTGCAGGAGATTCTCAACGAGGGCCTGATCGCCGGCATGAGCGTCGTGGGCGAAGACTTCAAGCACAATGTCATTTACGTTCCCGAAGTGCTGATCGCCGCCCGCGCCATGAAGGCCGGCATGGCCGTGCTCAAGCCTTTACTGACTGCGAAGGACAGCACCACCAAACCTGTCGGCGTCCTGCTGATGGGCACGGTCCGCGGCGATCTGCACGATATCGGCAAGAACCTGGTGCTCATGATGGCCGAGGGGGCGGGATTTGAGGTGCACGATATCGGCGTGGATCAGAGCGTGGAGAAGTTTCTGGCGGCGGCCGGCAAATGCAAGCCCGACATCATCGGCATGAGCGCGCTCCTCACCACCACCATGACTTATATGAAGACCGTGATCGACGGCTTCGAAAAAGCGGGCCTCGGCCATATCAGGATGGCAGTGGGAGGCGCGCCGATCAGCCAGATGTTCGCCGACGAAATCGGCGCCGATGGCTATGGCGCCAACGCTAGCGCCGCGGTCGATCTGTTCCTCCGGCTGGCCGCGGATCGGAGCAATCAGCATGGCGACGTACAAGATCCTGTACTGGCAGGAAATCCCCTCGCAGATCAAGGCTGACGACGGGATCGACGAGGTGACGCTCGCACTCTCGCCTCGCTTCATGGAGCGCATCGACCAGTTGGCCCTCCAGCGGGGATTGCACGAGAGCGACGACTACCTCGCACAGTGGAACTGGAGCGAAGAGCAGGAGCGTGAAGGCACGGCATCGGAGGTGGCGGAGGCCGTGAAGGCGGAAGTAGAGAAGCAATGGCCCTGACCCTCTCCATTAACGGCCAGATTACGGAAGCGACTCCAGGGCTCTCCCTGTTCGACCACGCAGAGCGCCTGGGGATTGCGGTGCCGACGTCCTGCCAGAAGCAGGGCAAGTGCCGGGAGTGCATCGTCGAGGTTACCGAAGGCACGGAGCACCTCAGCGCCCCCGCCCCGGAAGAACGCCACCTCTCAGCTCCGTTCCGGTTATCGTGCAGAGCACGCGTGGGGCAGGTTTCCGGCCTGCCCCGGATTGTCTGCCACACCATGCGCCGCGGCCGGATGCGCATCGAAAGCAGCGGCCGCAGCCGCACCATCTGCCATGAACCCGCCCAGGGCCACGGCCTCGCCATGGACCTCGGCACCACCACTATCGTCCTCCGCCTCTACAACCTCGAAACCGGCGATCTTATCGCCGATACGTCGTTCGAAAACCCGCAGCGCTTCGGCGGCAGCGATGTCATGAGCCGCATCCACTACGACACAACACACCCGGGACGGCTCCTCATGCGCACCCTCGCGGGCTACCTCAGCCGGGCCATCGCGGAGTTCCCGGTGGATCCGCGCTCCATCGCCGAGATGGTCGTGGTCGGCAACTCGACCATGCGCGACCTGTTCTTCCGCAAAAGCGTCTACTCGATCGGACAGAATCCCTACCGCTCCATCACGGAGATCGAAATGGCCGAAGGCCGCCGCGCGACGACGGCGCTCACCGAGACCGGGCGCCGTTCGCTGCTGCCGATCCATCCCGACGCGCGCGTCTGGGGCGCGCCGGTTCTCAGCGGCCATGTGGGGGCGGATGCCGCCGCCTGCATGCTCGCGGTCGATATCGCCCACGAAGACCGGCTGGTCGCCATAATGGATATCGGCACCAACACAGAGCTGATCGTCGGCAACCGCCATCGCATTCTGGCGGCGTCGTGCCCCGCCGGCCCCGCCTTCGAGGGCGGCGCGATCTCCTGCGGCATGCCCGCGCTGGACGGCGCGATCGAAGATTTTGCCGTCGGAGAAGACGGCGCGTTCCGCCTCGGTGTCATCGGCGGCAGCGCGCCAACCGGCATTTGCGGCTCCGGCCTCGTCGATGTTCTGAGCGAGCTGCTGCGCACCGGCCGCATGAACGAGCTTGGCCGGTTCGACGTGCCGCGCATCGACCTCGCCCCCGGCGTCTGGTTTACCGAAAACGATGCCAGCGAGCTTGCGCAGGCCAAGGGCGCCAATGCCGCCGGCCTGCACGTGGTGTTCGACACTTACGGCATCGCCTTCGATGATATCGACGTCTTCTACCTCGCCGGCGGCTTCGGCCGCCATCTCAAGACTGAAGCCTCGCGGCGGGTCGGCCTGATTCCGGATTTGCCCGATGCGAAAATCGTGCAGATCGGCAATGCCGCCATCGAAGGCGCTTCGATAGCATTGCTGGCTCGATCGAAGCGCGACGAGTTGGAAGAGCTGGTCCGCCGCGTGGAGCACTGCCGCCTGGAGACTCACCCGCGCTTCTTCGATTATTTCGTGGAAGGCTGCCATTTCCGTCCCACGGGCACGGTCACCCGTTATGTCTGAGCTCCAGATCCAGGACGCCGAGTTCTACCGATTGCTGGGATATCCCCGCGGTTTGCAGCCGGAAGGCCGCGCCGCAGAGCTGACGGCATGGGTCCGCGAGTGGTACGCCACACAGGGCCGGCCCTGGACACACTCGCACGAAGCGAATCTGCCGGAGCGCGCGTTCGTGGTGGCGGCCAGCGCCGGTCCCGAGATCGAAGAGGAAGCCCAGCGCCGCTGGCGCGACGGTCTCCCGGACGAGTACTTCTTTCTGGAGATGTACGGATCCGCGGTCGTCGAACATCTCACCACCATGGCAGGGGCGAGGCTCTGCGATTGGGCGGATCCGCAAGGTCTCGCCATCCTGCCGCACTGGAGTCCCGGTTATGCCGGCATCGATATCGCCAGGCAGGCGGGGCTGCTCGAGCGCCTGCAACCGCTGCCGCATCCGCTCGAGGTGCTGCCCTCCGGCATGCTACGGCCCAAGAAATCGCAGATTTCGGTCTTCCCGGTGGTTCCCAAGACAAGAGGCACCCAACCGCTCGCCGGGCTGGTTCCCTGCTCGCACTGCTCCTACACGCCGTGCCAGTTCCGCCGCGTGCCGCAGCGCGTCAACGCAAAGGCGCTGCGCCGCTGGGCCGCCGAGCGGCTCCAACTGTGCCCGCGCGGGGACGGCGCCATCGAGGCACGTTTCCGCTACGATGGCACCACCTGCAGCAACCTCGGCCATCCGCTGCGCTTCGACTACGTGGTCACGCTCGGCCCTCGCGACGAGGGTTTTCCCATCCGCGACGAATACTGCGCGCCGGTGGACGACGGCTACCAGCGAATGTGCCGCTATCTCGAGGCTCCGGAGGCTACCATGCAAGCCATCGCCTCCGAGAAGCCGATGCTCGGCCACGCCCTGCACGAGGCGCTCGCCTGGCGCCCTCCCGATTCGCTGGCCGGCTGCTACTGCGACCCGGAATCCCGCGCCCACAAGTGGGGCCTGGTCTTCGAAACCATCTGGTACAAGCTTCATGCCTAAGACACCGTTACTCGAAGCCCTCCGCGAACGCCCGCTGCTCGGCGATGGCGCGATGGGCACGCAACTGATGATCGCCGGCCTGGCACAAGGCAACTGCGGCGAGGAGTGGAACCTGACGCATCCCGAGCGCGTTCTCGCGATCCAGCGAAGGTACGCCGAGGCCGGCTCCGACTGCATTCTGACCAACACCTTCGGCGGCTCGCGCATCATGCTCAACCGGCATGGCAACGCGGATCGGGCCGTCGAAATCAACCAGGCCGGTGTGGCGATCGCGCGCCAGGCGTTCGGCGAACGGCAGGGCTATGTCATCGGCGATATCGGCCCGTTCGGCGGCCTGATGGAGCCCTACGGCGATTTCACCGAAGAGCAGGTGCGCGCCGCGTTCAACGAGCAGGCGAAGGCGCTCGCGGACGCCGGCGCGGATGCCATCATCATCGAGACCCAGACCTCGCTCGAAGAGCTCCTGCTGGGTATCCAGGCCGCGAAGAACGCGGGCGCGCCCTGCGTCATCGGTTCGATGGCATATGACGTCACGCTCGACGGCTCCACGTTCCGCACCATGATGGGCGTCGATCCCGAGCGCGCGGCCAGAGTCATGCAGGAGCGCGGCGCCGATATCGTGGCCCTCAACTGCGGCACCGGGATGGACATGGAACGCGCGCGGCAGGCGGTCCTGCGCTACCGCGCGGTATCGGACCTCCCCGTCATGGCGCAGCCCAATGCCGGCCAGCCGAAGCTCGTGGACATGAAGGTGGTCTACGACGAGACCCCGGAACAGATGGTGAAAGGCGTGGTGCCGCTGCTCGAAGCCGGCGTTCGCATTCTCGGCGCCTGCTGCGGGAGCACGCCCGGACACATTCGCCTATTCCGCCATGCGATGGATGAGTACCTTTGTCATGAAAACCAAACTCTGCGACGTTAACCCCGCGGCCAGGGAAAAACTGCCGCAATTCACGGACGACAAGTCTGGTATCGGCGTACACTACGTCGATGCCTACCTGAAGCCGGTGAACGTCAAACTCCCCGACGGCACCGCCGTGCGCTGCAAGCGCCGGGGCCTGAAGATCACGCTGACCGTAGGCACGAAAAAAGGTGAAGGGCTGCTTCGCCGCCTGGATGTGAGCCCCGATCCCGTCGTCATGCTGGATACGGCGCTCCAGGAGGCCGCGAAAGTCGCAGGCGTGGGGCTCAGCGTCGAAGACGGCGCCCTGTTCCTGGAGATGCCATGATCCGAGCTCTGTTCCTCCTCACGTTCGCCCTCCATGCCGAGACCGGCTACAACGCCTGGCTCCGGTACGCGGCGCTGGAAAAGCCGCCTGCCCTGCCCGCCGTTGTCGTCGTCCAGGGCGATTCGCCCGTGCTGCTCAGAGCGCGCGACGAGCTGATCCGCGGCGTCCGCGGGATGACCGGCCGCACCCTGCGTATCGAGACCGGCACTCCGAACGAGCCCGCAATCTCCCTCGGCACGGGGAATCTGACTACCGATTCATTCATGCTCAAGATCACCGGCCGCGACACGACCATCACCGGCGGCGGGGATCGCGGCGCCCTGTACGGAGTGTTCGCGTTCCTGCGCAAGATCGCCCTCGGAGAGCCGCTCGACCGCCTGGACGAAACACAGACGCCGCGTGTCCCGGTCCGCTGGGTGAACGAGTGGAACAACCTGGATGGCTCGATCGAGCGCGGCTATGGCGGGCGCTCCATCTTCTGGGACAACCTGAAGTCGCGCGAAGACCTCTCGCGCGTGAAAGACTATGGCCGGATGCTGGCGTCGCTGGGCATCAACGGCTGCTCGATCAACAACGTCAACGTGAACCCGCGCATCCTCGCGCCCGAGTTTCTGCCCGAAATCAAGCGCATCGCCGACGTGTTTCGCCCGTGGGGGGTACGAACGGTGATCTCTGTCGATTTCGGCAGCCCCAAGACCGTCGGCGGCCTGGATACTTTCGACCCGCTCGACCCCAAAGTCGCCGAGTGGTGGAAGAGCAAGGTCGACGAGATCTACCGCGTGGTGCCGGACCTCGGCGGCCTGCTGATCAAGGCCGATTCCGAAGGGCGCGTGGGCCCATCCGCGTACAACCGCACCCATGCCGACGCGGCCAACGTGATGGCGCGCGCTCTCAAGCCCCATGGCGGCCTGCTCTTTTACCGCGGCTTCGTCTATGACCACCACATGGATTGGCGCAACCTGAAAAACGACCGCGCCCGCGCGGCCGACGACAATTTCCGCGCGCTAGACGGCAAGTTCGACGACAACGTGGTGATCCAGATCAAGCACGGCCCTATCGACTTCCAGGTGCGCGAGCCCGCCTCGCCGCTTTTCGGCACGCTGGAGAAGACGAAGCAGGCCATCGAGCTCCAGATCACCCAGGAGTACTTCGGACAGGGACGCCACACGGTGTTCCTGATTCCGATGTGGAAGGAGGTGTTGGATTTCGACGTGAACGGTCCGGTGAAATCCCGCGTCAACGGCTTCGTCGGTGTCAGCAATGTCGGGCTGGATGAGAACTGGTACGGCAACCATCTCTCGCAGGCGAACCTCTATGGGTTCGGCCGGCTGGCGTGGAACCCGGACCTCACCTCGCAGCAGATCGTTGACGAGTGGACGAAACTCACGTTCGGCAGCGACCCGAAAGTGGTGAACACCATCGACGACATCCAGCTCACCTCGTGGCGGACGTACGAGGACTACACGGGTCCGCTGGGCTTGCAGACGCTGACCGACATCACCGGCAACCACTACGGCGTGAATGTCGAGGCCAGCGAGCGCAACGGTTGGGGCCAGTGGCATCGCGCCGACGAGCACGGTGTGGGCATGGACCGCACGGTAGCCACGGGCACGGGGTTCATCGGCCAATATCGCGCGGCGGTCGCGAAGGTCTATGACTCGATCGAGTCCTGCCCCGACGACCTGCTGCTGTTCATGCACCACGTCCCGTACACGCAGAAGCTGCACTCCGGGAAGACGGTCATCCAATACATCTACGATTCGCACTACGAGGGAGCGGATGCCGTGGCCGGCTATGTCCGCCAGTGGAAGACGCTCGCGGGCGCCGTCGATGAGCAGCGGTATCGCGACGTGCTGGCGCAGCTCGAATACCAGGCCGGCCAGGCGATCGTCTGGCGCGACGCGGTGACGAACTGGTTCCACAAGGCGTCGGGCATCGCAGACGCCGAGGGCCGCGTGGGCAACTACCCGGGCCGGTACGAGGCCGAGGCGATGAAGCTCGATGGCTACACCGTCCGCGACATCACCCCCGCGGAGGATGCATCGGGCGGCAAGGCCGTGGCGTGCGCTTCCGCGTCCGGCTGCGCGGCCACGCTGCGCTTCGATGGCGCGCCGGGCTGGTACACGCTTCACGTGCAGTATTTCGATTCCATGGATGGCGCGTCGCACTACCGCGTGCTTGTCGGCAAACAGGTGATCGAACAGTGGACCGCGGCCGACCGCGTCCCGACGCGGCGCATGGATTCGACCTCTTCGAGCCGCCGCGTCATTCCCGGCATCGCGCTGCGGCCCGGAGACGAGATCCGCATCGAGGGCGTTCCGGACCGCACCGAACCTGCGGGCCTGGACTACCTCGAAGTCGTGAAGTAAGGTCCGGGCTTGTCTGCCGGGAATTGAACTTCGCGGCTCTCGCCGGCCTTGAGGTGCACGCGTTGGAACCCCACCAGTTGCGGTTCCGGGCTGCGCAGGTAGAGCTGCACGACCTCGTCGCCTTCGCGAGAGGATGCATTCTTCACGCGGACTGTCACGGTCTTCCCGCGCACACGCGGAGCTGCGTAATCGAACTTCGAGTAGCTCAGGCCATAGCCGAAGGCCCATAGCGGCTCGCCCTGGAAATAGCGGTAGGTGCGGCCGTTCATGGAGTAGTCCTCGAAGGGCGGCAACTGGTCCACGCTCTTATAGAAGGTGACGGGCAACCTGCCGGAGGGATTGTTGACGCCGGCCAGCGTCTCGGCGATGGCCGTGCCCGCCTCCTCGCCGTTGTACCACGCGGCGAGCACCGCGGCCGCACGATCCTTGGCGGAGTTGATGGCCACCGCGCTCCCGCTGGTGAGTACCACGACCACTGGCTTGCCTGTCGCAAAGAGGGCGGTCAGCAACCGCTCCTGCGGCTCGGGCAGGTTCAAGTCCGTGCGATCTCCGCCCGCGAAGCCCGGGATCTTGACGCGCATCTCCTCTCCCTCGAGCTTGGGATTCAGTCCCACGAACGCCACGGTCACGTCGCTATCCTTGGCGAGCTGTACCGCCTCGCCAAGCTGCGATTCCG
>Ga0335077_10004485_pt1 | contig 17043 bp, 14 predicted proteins | sample Lox_Sample_31_FD_207151 | JGI IMG/M metagenome (GOLD analysis project Ga0335077, IMG submission 207151) | Soil microbial communities from Loxahatchee National Wildlife Refuge, Florida, United States - Lox_Sample_3.1 | ecosystem: Environmental > Terrestrial > Soil > Wetlands | place: USA...
TGGGCGACGACGCGGACAACTGCGCGGCACAGGATCTCACCCAGCTCAAGGGGAAGATTCTCAGGATCAAGGTCGATGACACGATCACCCCCCTCGATCTGACAACGATGGTTGCGCCGGGCAATCCGTTCGGCGGCAGCACGGACACGAACACGCGACTGGTCTGGGCGTATGGCCTGCGCAATCCCTTCCGGTTCTCGGTCGATCCGATCAGCGGCACCCTGGCGATCGGCGACGTGGGTGAAAATAGCGAAGAGGAGGCGGATCGCGCGAGCCTGGAGGGCGGAGACAACTTCGGCTGGCCGTACATCGAAGGCACCCTGCCGTTCAGGGATTGCAACGGAGCGGCCCCCGATCCGACCGGTTTCGTTCCTCCGATCATCGAGTACCCTCACGTCAGCGGGGGCGGGGCCTACGCGGTCATTGGGGGGCCCGTGTACGCGGCGCCTCCGGGAGCTGGGAGCGCCGCCTTTCCGCCCAACTATCAGGGGGTCTTTTTCGTCTCCGACTACTACCACCGGTTCCTCTACGCCCTGCGCTTCAACTGCGGCACCGGCCAATGGGACAAGATTCCCGGGGCGACAACGGACTTCTGGGCGACCGATCTCGCGGAAGGCGTGTCCGACATCACGGTGGGACCCGATGGGGGGCTCTACTACATCTCCCAGGCGCCCTCGTCGGGTGGCGCGGGCAGCGTGCGAAAGATCGTCTACACCGGCGCGCAACCGGGCGCCGGCAAGACCTTCACGGTGACGCCGTGCCGCGTGCTCGACACGCGTAACCCTGGCGGCGGAGGCCGGCTGGCCGCGAACTCCTGCCGCGCGGTTCGCGTGGCCGGGTCCGGACTCGGCCAGGGCGGTGCGGACACGTGCGGCATTCCCTCAACGGCCACCGCGGTGTACATGAACATCGTTGCGGTGACGCCGGCAGCCGGCTACCTCACCGTGTTCCCGGCCGGCTGGACGCCGCCGCTGGCCAGCACGCTCAACTTCGCGAATGGCCAAACCATCGCGAACGGGATTCTGATGGCGGTCTGTCACACGGTGCCCGCCAGTACCTGCACGGCGGACATCGTCGTGCAGACCGGGCCGGGCACCGCCGACGTCGTCATCGATGTGACCGGGTATACCGCCGCCCCGTAGGGCTTCACTCGCTCACGCACACCCCATCGCGTAGACCTGCGTTGCCCCTTCCGGCAAGGGGCGCCCCGTCCAGTTGTGACCGCCGTCCTCACTGGCGAAGACCTCGCCGCCGCTGGTCGCGCAGTACATGCGGCTCGGCTGCCGCGCGTCGAAGGCCAGGGCGAACATGGTGGTCTTGGGCGTGACGCCAATCTCCACCCGCGCCCAGCTCGAGCCGCCATCAGTGCTGCGGAACAGCGCGCCGACATCGCTCTGGAAATTCGCGCCCGCGGCCACCCAGATCGTCTTCGGATCACCGGGCACTTCACGGATGTCCCGGCAGTAGGTCTGTCCCTTGGGATTCAGCGGCTCGAGCTGCGCGCTCGCCCAGCGCTCGCCCCGATCGGCGCTGCGGAAGAGACCGGCGCGGGCGATGGCCAGGACGGTGCCCGGACGCCAGCGCCCGACCAGCACGCCGTGCATGTCCACGGTGTCATCGTTCAGATACTGCCCGTGACTCATGTTCTCCCAGTGCTCACCGCCGTCCAGGCTGCGGATGATTCCGCCGACCTCGATGGCCCCGTAGAGCTCGTTCGAATCGGCGGGATTGGCCGCCAGCTTCAGGACACGCTTGGCCGGGTTCGATCCCGGAGCCACGGTCACCTCCGGGAAGCGCACCGTCACCGGGAGCTGCCGCCACCGCTTGCCGCCGTCGTCACTCTTGTAGATCTCGCAGTTCTCGTATCCGGCATAGAGCACCTTCGAGTCGCGAGGATCGAACAGCAACGACCAGACGGGCAAGCCGTGATCCGGCACGTCGAGCTTTTCCCAGTGCTCGCCGTGATCCGCACTGACGTAGGGACCATGCTGCGTGCCGACATACACCGTCTCGGGATCCTCGGGGTGCGCGACGATGGCCCGGATGGCCGGCGCCTCGGGGAGCCCGCGAGTCAGCTGCTGCCACCGATCATCGCCCGCAGCCATGCGGTAGAGACCGGAGTTGACGCGGCGGCCGCGGGCGGTCTCGCCCGCCAGGCCTACGTAGACATGGGATGTGTGATGTCCGGTCATGGCACGCTCCTCCTCTGTCGAGGTCATGGCGACCAACAACGTGTCACGGGTTCGTCCTGAAGGAATTTCGATCACGGCCCGACTCGGCCGCGGCCACGCCGTGATCCTGCGCCCTTGGTGGCTCCGCGTCAAGAGGTGCACGCAGCGTGCAGACTGGCGGGCGGGCTCTCCGCTCGTTCTCGTCGATCGAGGTGACGCGCCCCGCGACGTCTAGATCCCGATGCGCCGCCCGAACAGCCCGTACGGGCGCCAGAGGAGGACGGCGATCATGATCACGAAGGCAAAGGCGTCCTTGTAGACGTAGGAGATGTAGCCGGCCGCCAGCGATTCCGTGATGCCGATCAGGAAGCTCGCGAGGATGGCGCCCTGGACGTACCCGAAGCCGCCCACGATCACCGCGGCGAAGGCCTTGAGGGTCAAGAGCGCTCCCATGTCGGGGAAGATGTTGTAGAGCGGCGTGACGAGCGCGGCGGCGGCGCCTGCCAGGATCGCGCCGAGCGCGAACGTCCAGAGGGCGACGCGCTCCACGTCCACGCCGACCACGGCACAGGCCTCGCGATTTTGGGACATGGCGCGCATGGCCTTGCCGGGCTTGGTGTGCCGGACGAACCAGTGCAGGGCGAAGAAGATGATGGGTGTGACCGCGAGGACCAGCAGCCGATGCCAGGCGATGCGGAGCGTTCCCAGCTCGAGCACGCGCGATGCCAGAGCGGTGGGGACCTCCTTGGCCTGCGTGCCGAACACGATGATGGCGAGATTCGTCAGCACGATGGAGGTGGCGAGGGTCGCGATCAGCTGGACGTGCCAGGAGCGGTGGAGGATCGACCGGATCACCGTCTGCTCGTAGATGATGCCGAAGGCGCCCAGAGCAAGCGCCGCGGCCAGTCCCGCCACCGGGTACGGGAGACGGAGTACCCGGAACGCGAACCAGAACGCGTAGGCGCCCAGCATGAAGAACTCCCCGTGGGCGAAGTTGATCAACCGGACCACGCCGAACATCAGGGCGAGTCCGGCCGCCACCATGGCGTACATCGAGCCCAGGGTGAGGCCATAGATGAGCTGCTCGAGGAGATCCTCCATGTGGGATCGTCACGCGGGCCGCCGCCCGGGGGCCGAAGCCTCCAGCGGCCGGCGGCCCGCCGTCTCGGGCTACTGCAGAATGGCCGGGCTGGTGGGGATCTTCTCGAGGAGCCGGAGCTGGCCGCCCTTCATCTCGATCAGGACCATGTTGATCCAGGCCTGGTGGTGGTCGTCGAACTTGATGGGCCCGAGCGGCGTGTCCTTGACGTCGAGCTGCTCGAGCGCGTCGCGGATGGTCTTCCGGTCCGCCTTGCCGTACTTCTTGAGCGCCAGCTCGACGGCCGGCACCACCGCGTACTTGAAGGTCAGCGCGGCCAGGCTGCCGTGAATCCGGACCGGCGTCTTCCAGCGCTCGAGCCAGCGCTTCTCCCAGTCGGGGTCGAGTGCGGCTGTCCAGAACGTGGCCTCGATCACCCCGTCGCCCACGCCGGGGTTGTCCTTCACGAGGTCGAGGAACTCGACGGTGGCCACGCTGCCGCGGGCGAAGAGGCGCGGCTTGAGCCCCAGCTCACGGTACTGCCGCAAGAAGACGCTCGCATCGCTGGCCAGCATGACGAGCAGCACGGCGTCGGGGTTCGCGCGCTTGATCTTCGTCAGGAGCGGTCGGTAGTCAGCCTGCCCGCGGTCGAAGAACTCCGTGGAGACCAGCGTGACGCCGAACTTCTTGAACGCGGCATCGTACGCGGCGGCCGCGCCCCGGCCGAAGTCGTCGTTCTGGGCGACGATCGACACCGACTTGACCTGCTGGCCGATGTACTTCGAGAACGTGTTGGCCATGATGGCGTCGTCGATGTTGACGCGGAACTGCCACTCGTTGCCGCCCACGCCGGACAGCTCGCGGATCTTCGGGTTGCTGCACGCTTCGGTGACCTGGGGGACCTGCAGCTCCTTGATGATCGGCAGCGCGCCCAGGCACGCGCCGCTGTGGGTCTGGCCGACGATCACGTCGACCTTGTCCACGTCCACGAGCTTGCGCACGGCGCTGACGGCCTCGCCCGGCGTGCCCTTGTTGTCGGCGAAGAACGCAAGGACCTTGTGTCCCATGATGCCGCCCTTGGCGTTGATCTCCTCCACGGCCATGGTGGCGCCCCACATCACGCCTTCGCCCGTGATGGCCGAGGGCCCGCTCATGGCCGACGCGAAGCCGACCCGGATCGGCTGGGCCCAGGCCGGGGCTGCGGCAAGCAGCGTCATCAACAGGCTCACGATGGTCTTCATGCCTCGTCTCCTTGCGGCGTGCATGTCGGCTCCATGCGCACGTTGTTCAGATCTCCATCAGGTCCTTGCCGACGATGATCTGGCCCTTGAAGTGTGCCGCGGCCAGGTCGATCCACATCTGATCGGTGACCCGCTCGTCGTCGGCAGGCACCAGGTGAGAGAGCACGAGCGTCTTCACGCCGGCGGCCGCGGCGGCCTGGCCGACCTCCTCGACGGGCGTGTGACTGTCGATCATGTGCTTCCTCAGCGTCGTGGCGTTCGGGCTGAACGAGACGAGCCGATCGACCCCGGGCAGCCACATCGCCTCGTGCACCAGGACGTCGGCGCCCCGCGCGAGCTTCACGAGATTGTCGGAGCGGTGCGTATCGCCCGAGATGACGATCGATCGGTCCGGCGCGTCGAATCGGTAGGCGAAGGCGAGGGGCACGAGCGGATGCTCGACACGAGCGGCCGTGACCTTCACGTTCTCGTCCTGCATCACCAGCCCGTCCTGCGTGATCTCGTGAGGATGGATGAGTGGCACGAGAGGCGCGCGTCCCTCGTCCGCGATGCGCACGTCGATGTCGGGCGCGCTCATCTCGAAGAAGAGCCGCGTGATCTTCTCCAGGGGAGGCGGACCCCACGTGTCGACGCGCGTGCGGAGGCCGCTCGCCCATGCGAGAAGCAGCAAGGTGCCATAGTCCGCGTTGTGATCGGAGTGATGATGGGTGATGAAGACGTGGCGGAGCTTGGGCAGCGCCACACCGGCCAGCACGAGCTGACGCGGCACGCCGTTGGCGCAGTCCACGACGTAGGGGATCTCGTTGGCCAGGATGACCTGCGCCGTCGACATGACGTTCTTGCGCGGACGCGGTCCGCCGCCCGTGCCGAGCAGGATCAGGCGGGTGTGCGCGCGTGGAGCGCCTGCGGTCGTCTGCGCGTGCGCGCGACTGCCGATCGGGATGATCGCGCCAGCGATCGCGGCGCCACCACCCAGCAAGAATTCGCGTCTCGTCGCCATCGCGCGCCTCCTGATCACTGAAGCCGGGTCACCCGACGATGACCAGATTCTGGCTGGAACGCGTCAGCCGCCGCGTGCCCGTTGCCGTGATCTCGATGGCGTCCTCGACCTGGACGCCACCCCAGCCGTGCTCGTAGTACGGCGTCTCCACACAGAACACCATTCCCGGCTCGAGCGGAATCCGGGTCGCCGCGTTGAGCGTCGGCGGGTCGTAGGGCTCGAGCCCGATGCCATGGCCCACGTGCAAGCGCTGGTAGTGAGGGATGCCCTGCTCGCGCGTCACTCGCACGCCCACGTCGAAGATCTGATGCACCGACACGCCCGGCTTCATCGCGGCCATCGCGGCCTGCTCGCCCGCGAGGATGGCGGCATAGTAGCGCGCCTGCTTGTCCGTCGGACGTCCGAGGACGGCGGTACGCGAGATGTCCGACCGATAGCCCTTGACGACGCAGCCGAGGTCGAAGCGCACGAGATCGCCGGGAGCCAGGGCGCGCTCGGAAGGATAGACATCGGCCAGCGCCGCGCGCTCGCCCATGGTGATCACCGTGAAGAACGGCGAGGCGCCGCGCCGCAGCACCTCCTGCTCGTAGACGTGCGCCGCCTCGGCCTCGGTGACGCCCGGCTTCAGCATGGAGAGCACGGCGGCGATCCCGTCCTCGGCGATCAGCGCCGCCCGTTCCAGCCGTGCCACCTCCTCGGGACTCTTGACGCTGCGGGCGCCGCGCAGGAGCTGGTAGGCGGGCACGATCGTCGTGTCACGGAGGCGCTCCTCGAGACGCTGCCAGGCCTGCGGGAACAGCCCGGCCTCGTCGAGACCGACGCGCCGCCCGAGCACGCCCAGGCCGCCCAGCACGCCGGCGAGCGCATCCGCGGGGCTGGACGCAGGCGCGGCCGTCCAGCGCCGGATCTTCTCGCCGATCACGCCGGGATCGGCCGCGTACTCGAAGAAGAACTTGCCGTAGCAGGCCAGGTGATCCACGGCGATGCCGTCGGCAGCCACGCCGGTGGTGTCGATGAAGGGGATGACGAGCGCGGTGCCCTGGCGGGCGAAGATCCCGTACAGCTCGAGCCCCCGGAAGAGAGCGTGGGAGATGGAGCGGAAGCCGGTCGTGTAGTAGAGGTTCTCGGTCGTGGTGGCGATCAGCGCGTCGAGGCCTTGCGCCTCCAGCACGCCGGCCAGCCGGGCTCTGACGTGATCGTTCATCGCGTGCCTCACGTGAAGTTGGGGAGCACCTCGCGGCCGAACAGCTCGATCGCCTCGTGCATCTCGGGCACGCTGTTGGCCACGAAGAGCATCCCGGAGAAGGTGGTGACTCCGGCCGCCTGGTAGACGCGGATCCTCTCGGCGATCTCCTCGGGGCTGCCGATCAGGTTGCGCTGCTCGAAGCCGCCGGTCTGTTCGCGCAGCGTGGATCGCTCGAGCGACTGCAGGTGCTTCCTGAGCTGAGAGTCGTGGAAGCGGCGTAACGCTTCCTCATGCGTCCGCCCGATGGAGACGGCGAACTGCGGGGCGATGTCGATCGTGGCGCCGTCGCGTCCGACCCGCGCGGCGGCCCGGTGGACGTCCTCCACGCCGCGACGGAGCTCGTCGGGCGAGAGCACCGCCGGCATCCAGCCCTGCCCGTACTCGCCCGCGCGCCGCCGCACCTCCGCATGGTTGCCGCCGGCGTAGATGGGCAACGGATCCTGCTGCGGCTTGGGGAAGCACTCCACGTCCTCGAAGTGGACGTGACGCCCCCGGAACGTGGCGCGCCGCTCGGTGAAGAGCAGCCGTAGCGCGCGCATCCCTTCGTCGACGATGGTTCCGCGGTGCACGCCCTTCGCGTCCGGAAACAGCGCCTCGTACTCCTCGCGGTAGGCGCCGGCGCCCACGCCGAGGATCACCCGTCCGCCCGAGAGCTGATCGAGCGTCGCCACCTGCTTGGCGACGACGACGGTGTGGCGCATCGGCAGGACGATGATGCCCGTGCAGAGGCGGAGGCGCGTCGTGCGCGCGGCGACGTACGTGAACGTGATCAATGGCTCGTAGAAGTTCGGCGGCTCGGAGAACTCCCGCTGCACGTACCGCTGGGTCGTCATGTGGTCGTTGCCCCAGACCGAGTCGTAACCGAGCCGCTCGCACAGGAGCGCGGTCGGCAGGATGTCGGTCGGCCGCGCAAAGGGGATCGGGTACATCATGCCCTCGATGCAGGTGGGGATGTGGACGCCGAATCTCAGCGGCATCGCATTGACCTCCAGGCGTGCCCCAGCTCGGCCCCGATCCGCGCGACCTGCTCGCCGAAGTCGGTCGCCTCCGGCACGACCGCTACGACGGTGTCGAGTCCGGCCTCCGCGAGGAGGCGCAGCCGACGCCGGCACTCGTCGGGAGTCCCAGCGACGGTGAAGGCCTCCACCATCTCGTCGCCGACCAGTCGACGGGCGTCCTCACCGCGGAGGAGCGCCTCGCGAAACGGACGGGTGCACTCGGGGCCGAACCCGGCGTCGGCGAGGATGGACTGCCCGTGGAGCACGCCGAGGTACCTGGCGAGCAGGGGTCTCATGCGGTTGGCCGCGCGAGCGGTGTCCTCATCGACCAGCAGCGGGACGTAGGCGGCCACGACGAATCCCGGCCGGCGCACGGCGGCACGCGCCCGGCGGACGTGGGCGGGCGAGGTCAGGACGGAACAGAGCACGCCATCGGAGATCTCGGCGGCCAGGCCGAGCGCGCGCGGTCCCTTGACGCCCAGCACGATCGGCACCGGCGTCTTCGGCGCGAACTCCAGCCGGACACCGTCCAGATGAAAGCGCTCCCCGTGAACATCGACGCGCTCGCCGGCCAGGAGGCGCCGGACGATCCGGACGGACTCCTGCAGATGGGCGAGCGGAGTCTTGAAGGGGATGCCCATCTGCTCCTCGATCCAGCGGCGGTTGCTCGAGCCGAGACCGAGCACGACGCGATCCGGGGCCACATCGGCGAGCGCGGCCGTCTCCATCGCGAGGACGGCCGGATGCCGCGTGTACGGATTGACCACCCCGAGACCGATGGTGACGCGTTCGGTGACGGCGGCCACGGCGCCCGCGAGCGTGAAGGCGCCCGGGTGGAAATAGTCCTCCGCGATCCAGACGCTGCCGAGACCGGCTCGCTCGGCGGCGCGCGCCCAGTCGGCGACGCGCGCGGGCGCCGCCGCGCCCATCAGGGCCACGCCGAGGCTATCCGCCCAGCTCGAGACCATAGCGCTCCTTGAGCACGGCGAGAACGCCGTCGAGGTGATCGGGCGCGTCCGGTACGTCCTGCATCCAGGTCCGACCGGCCGACGGATCCTTGAGCCCGCCCGAGGTCAGGACCATCACGATCAGCTCATCGGGATCGAGAGCGCGCTGCGCACGGAGCTGGAGCACGGCGGTCAGCGCGGTGGCCGACGAGGGCTCGACGAAGATGCCCTCCTCGCGCGCGAGTGCTCGCTGCGCCTCGTAGATACCCTCGTCGGTGATCCGGACGCCGACGCCGCGCGAATCGCGCAGCGCGGTGAGCCCCTGGTACGTGCCGTAGCGCGACGCGATGGAAAAGGCCACCGAACGACCGGCCTCGACCGCCTCCGGAGACTCGAGCCCGCGCTCGAGCGCGTGCGCCAGCGGGCCGAACGGCTCGGCGGCGACCATGCGCGGCAAGTCCTTGATCGACCCGAGCGACTGAAGCTCCCGCAGGCCCTTCCAGATGCCGAAGAGCCCGTCGCTGTACGCGCTCGGCACGACGACCCGATCCGGCGCCTGTCCGCCGAGATCCTCCACCACCTCGTACGAGATGGTCTTGTAGCCCTCGATGCCGTAGGGGTTGGAGCCGATCGGAGGGAGGACGAAGCCGCTCGTCGGATACCACCCGAGACGCTCGACGCTCTCGCGCATGAGCGCCCAGCGCGACTCGGATGTGGGGCACGCGACGACGGCCGCGCCGTAGGCCTGCATCAAGGTCTTCATCGTGTCCGGCACGGAGGCGAGCGTGAAGATCACGCACGCGAGGCCGGCGCGCGCGGCGTAGGCGGCTGTCGAGGCGCCGTGATTGCCGGTGGAGGAGATGGTGACGACACGCGCGCCCGCCTCGACGGCGTGCGTCACCGCGACGCTGCACAGCCGGTCCTTGTAGGACCAGGTGGGATTGCGGCTCTCGTCCTTGGCGTACAGACGACGGAGGCCGAGGCGACGTCCGAGTCGTTCGAGGTGGATCAGAGGTGTCGCGCCCTCGCCGAGCGTCACCGGGCGATCGCCGGCCACCGGCATCAGCTTGCGAAAGCGCCAGAGTCCGCGGGGGGCGTCGGGGTCTGCGAGCTGCCCTGCGAGACCGGTCAGGTCGAGCTTGACGGTGAGATTGACGGTGACGCCTGCCTCACGACAGGAAGGGCAGCCACCGAAGTGGAGGCCGGCCGGGAACAGTTCGCGACACCGGAGACACTCGAGCCCGAGCACGCGCGCCGCGGCGACCGGGCTCACGCTCCACTTCCTCCGGGCGCCGCGTACCTGATCTGGATCTCGCTGAGTGCCGAGGTGGCCGCCCCCGGGTTCGACATCTCGGCCACGAACGTGTCGGGGACATCGGTGGGCAGCGGGATCTCGAGCGGCATCCGGCGCCCGCCGCTCCACCCAGCGCGGGTCTCTCCCAAGGGCCGTCCGTCGACCGCGACCCGCAGATCCCGACCCTGGAAGTCGAAGAACACGAGCCGGAGCACGCGGGGCGCGAGGGCGCTCAAGCTGAGGCGTACGGCCACGCGTTCACGTGGAGCCAGCGGCACACAGCCTGGCCACCCGTTGCTCGGCCGCACCTTGTGGAACACGACGTGGTCTAACACCGGTTCAAGATCCCGGGAGTGTAGGAGTCGCCCGTGATCGCATCCCCGGGCGGGACGCGCGAGCGCCGGTCGGCGCACACGGCCTTCCAGTCGTTCAGCTTTTCCACCTGGTAGCTATGCCAGGTCGGGACCACCAGAGCGACGACGACCACACCGGTCACGGCGACCGTCGCCGCGCATCCTGTCCACCATTGGCAGTGGCGTGCGTCGTGACCATCTGACGCATCGACCCGTTGGGTCATCCAACGGCCGGCCGCGACTAGACCGACCCCCACCATCAGGATGTACACGGGCTGCATGAAGGAGAAGTATCGCAGATTGGAGCCGTGGTGCGGCTTGACGATCCACAGCATGGCGAAGGGTAGCGCGAGCCAGAGGACAGCCATGACGGCGAGCCACGGCGCCGAGTCGTGTCGAGGCGATTCTACTGGAACCCGTGCATTCCGAGCCGGCGGGGGCAACTCACGGCCTCGAGCGGGCTTGTCTCTGCGGACCGTCATTGGCCGTATAACATACCGTCCAGCGACGAGAAGTCACGAGAAAACCGAGCAGCGCTGTCGGTCGGCCAGGTGGACACGCCCGTACGGCCTACTCCATGTCGTTGTTCGGGCGCTCGCGGTCGAATTCTTCTCGCCGCAGCTCGCGGCGGAGACCTCGGATGTCCTGGAACAGTTCCTTGCGGAGCACGTACCGGACGACCGTCGCCGATCCGAATGCCAGAAGGAACGACTCGACGGGGCCGGCATGATCGAGGCGCCAGGCCGTCCACACGACCGCTCCGGCGCAGGTCACCCACTCGGCCAGCGCGATGAGGCCGAAATCTCGCCAAGGACGCGCGGTCACGATGAACTCGCGCTGAGTGCTGACGTGGCGCGCGTGGAACAAGGCAACCACGGCCAGGGCCGACGGGTACGCGGCGAGGATCGAGAGCCCCTGGCCCAATCCGACCGCGCAGAGCGCCCAGGCGACGAGCGCGGCCACGGACCAGGAACATGCGACGACGATCAGGAACTTCGCGATGGCAGACGAGCGCGGAAACGTGAAATCGTAGAGTCGGCTCAGGTGCTCGAGGTATCGGAATTGTTGCCGGAGGGTGAGCTTGGATTCCCCCTTCGCTCGGGACCCGAAGTGGATCGGGATCTCGGCGATGCGCTCGACGCGACACTTGTACATCAGCTCCAGGCCGATCTTGTATCCGATCGGGGTCAATCGTCGGGCCTGCTGATAGGTCGACCGGCGGAGCGCAAAGAACCCCGACATCGGATCGGACGCGCGCTTCGCGAAGGGGCGCGCCAGGAGGGTCGCGCCCCACGAGTTCAGCTTTCGGAGCGGCCCCCACGTGTCCTGCATGCTGGCGCCCGGCACGTAACGTGATCCGAGCGCAAAGTCCGCTGTGTTCCGCTCGAGGGGCTCCAGCAAGGCGGGCACGCATTCCGGCGGGTGCTGCAGATCGGCGTCCATGACCACGAGATACTCGCCGGCCGCGGCGGCCATGCCCTCCAGGACGGCCCCGCTCAGTCCGTTCCTCGGATTCTTGCGGACGATCAAGCGGACGGGATAGTCGAGCGCCAGGCGCGCGCAGGTCTCCGGCGTCGTGTCGGGGCTGTTGTCGTCCACCACCACGATCTCGTAGGTGCGCGCGGCGAGCGCCTTTGCGACGCGCGGGATCAGAAGAGGGAGGTTGTCGGCCTCGCTGAGCGTGGGCAGAATCACTGAGATCTGCGGCGCCATGAGGTTCTGTCTCGGCTCGGATGGCCCGCCATCGGTGCCAGAAACCACGACGGCGCGGCTCAGCAAGAATACTATGGATGCGGAGCGCTTTCGCTTTCCGCATGGACGCATCTCCGGAGGAGGAGACCATGGCCGACAAGAAGTCGATCGTCCGCTGTGCCATTCATCCCGCCATCGGCATCGCCCGCATCGGCAACGCGCCGGCGGACCAGTATTACCTCGCGCCGGAAGTGCCAGGACGGGCCGCCGTGCCGGGGCCGGGCGGCTTCAAGAATGACAAGGGACAGGTCCGCAAGGAAGCGTGCCGCTTCCGCATCTACGGCTACGACAGGGTCGGCAACGTGGTGCGGGAGATCGCGGCCGACGACGCCGAGATCACATGGGAGGTCCATCTCGCCAACCGCAAGGCGGCCTGGTACCAGTTCTTCAACGCGATGGACCTCAAGCAGTACGCTCTCTCCACCACCTATCGCAACGGGACGATCACGGGCGCCTCGCGCCAGTCGCTGGTGATCGATCCGGGCCCGATCGCGATCGGCGGACGGAAGACCAGCGGACCGGAGTACCGGTTCGACGGGGGCTTCATCCGCTTCGGGAGCGGCGAGCCGATCCGAGTGCCGCTCGGCGAGCTGCGCACCGACGAGATGGGCCGCCTTCTCGTTCTCGGCGGAGACGGCACGTCCGCGTCGGCCACCAATCAGCCGGCGATCACGTTCGCCAACAACGAAGGCTGGTACGACGACGTGTCCGACGGACCGGTGCGCGCCCGCGTGAAGCTCGTCGGCCGAAGGGACGCGTTGGACGCCGAGCCGGCCATGGTGGCGGTGACGCCGCCCAACTTCGGTCCGGGTCTCTATGGCGTGGTCACGATGTACGACGTGGTCTACGACCTGTTCGCGCGGCACGGCTGGCTGGCGCCGCCGAAGCGCCTGACGTTCTGGGAGCAAATCTTCCCGCTCTTCGAGCGGCTCGTGAACAGCCAGTGGGTGAATCAGGGCGCCTACTTCCTGTTCGGGGCGGGCTCGCCGGGTGATTTGACCGAGCCCGCGACGCTGAAGAAGCTGGCGGATCCCAGCCGCGCCGCGCGCGGCGAGCGCAAGAGAGTCTTCGAATGGTTCCGCTTGCCGCCGCCCCCGTGGGATGCGCCGGGCGCGCGGGCCACGCTCCCGCCGCCGCAGCCGGCCCACCTGCCGCCCTTCTACGGCGATGGGTTCGGGGAATACACGGAGATCGCGATCGACGAGCTGGCGCTCACCCAGACGCTGTACGGGTGGCTGAAGCGCTGGGCCGAGGGCGATTTCGTCCCGGGAGAGCGGCGCCGGCCGCCGCAGCGTCTCTCCGATCTCCCGCTCGCCGCGCAACCCGGCGCTCTCGACCGGACGCCGCTCGAAGATTGCCTGGGAGGACCGTTTCATCCCGGGATCGAGCTGACCTGGCCGATGCGCGTGCCGCGCATGTGGCGTCCACCGTCCGAGGCCCGTGGCCTGCCGTTCCGCCTCCACATCCTGCCCCCCGGCGTATCACCTCGCGACGATTTCGGCGCCGTCCTCACACCCGACGTGTGTATCGGGCCCGATGGGCCCCTGGCGGCGAGCGGACCGGGCTCGCTCACTCGCTGGCTCGGAGTGCCCTGGCAGACCGACGAGGCGAGCTGTCTCGCGGGCTACGACGCTTCGAACTACTTGCCGATCCCTTCGTTCTGGGCGGCGCGTGTGCCGAACCAGGTGCTGAGCGAGCACGCCTACCACCAGTCGACCGATCGCCGTCTCTCCTACGTCCAGCGGCTCAAGAGCGTCGCGTACCGTCAATTCTGGCTGCGCGACCTCCAGGGCAAGAGCTATCAAGACCGGATCAACAACATGGTCAAGGAGTGGAGTCTTCTCGGCATCGTGGCCGAGCACACCGAGCGCGCGGACAGGACGGAGCCGGGACTTCCGGTGCACGCGTGGGTGGAGACTCAGCGCTCCGCCTCGTTCAGCGACGCCGATCCGACCTGGCGCCAGCTCCTGATGGTGGAGGGGATCCAACCCACGACCGGATTGCTCCAGCAGGCGGCGACGCCACTCCTGGAGCTCGCCGCCGAGAGAGAAGTGAAGCCATCCGAAATCGTCCATCCGCACCGCCGGGCCGTCCGGCGGGACGAGCGGTGACGTGTCCGGTGCGCCCCATCTGGCCATCGTCGGCGGCGGTCCTGCCGGCGCGGTGGCCGCTCTCGTTGCTGCTCGGCGTGGAGTTCGGGTGACGGTCGTCGAGGCGGAGGTCGAGCCGGCGGTCAAGGTGGGTGAGACGCTGCCGCCGGGCCTCACGCCGCTTCTACGCCATCTCGGACTCGAAGCCTGGCTTGAGCGCGATGGCCATCTGCGCTCGGAGGGCAACCGCTCCCTCTGGGGCTCGGCGCATCCGGAGGAGCGCCCCTTTCTGGCCAATCCCTTCGGCGCGGGCTGGCACGTCGATCGTCGACGCTTCGAGGCGCGACTTGCCGCCGCCGCGTGCGTTGCTGGGGCGCGATGGCGGTGGGATTGTCGTCTGCAGACCTGTGTGTCCCGCGGACGCGGTTGGCGGCTCGAGCTGCGGAGCGGCGAGCACTCGGAGCCGCGCCGCCGGACCGTGGCAGGCCGCGATGAAATCCTCGACGTCGATTTCGTCGCCGACGCGACGGGCCGCGCCGCGCGCCTGGCTCGCCGGCTGGGCGCAAGGAAGCTGCGCTACGACGGGCTCGCGGGCGTCGCGGCGCTTCTCTCCAGCCGGATCCCCGCGTCTGACACCTATACGCTCGTCGAGGCCACGCCGGATGGCTGGTGGTACTCGGCTCTGCTCTCCGATGGGCGACTGGCCGTGGTCTTCCTGGCGGACAGCGATCTGCTCCGTAGCGCCGTCACCGCTCCGACCGGCTGGTGGCAACGGCTGCGTCGGACCTCGGCCACCCTGGAGCGCGTTGCGGCGAACGGCTACGAGGCTCCCGCCTCGTTGCGCGTGCTGCCGGCGGAAAGCTCGCGGCTCGACGTGATCGCCGGCGACGGGTGGATCGCACTCGGCGACGCCGCGGCGGCCTACGATCCTCTCTCGTCCCACGGCATAGCCTCGGCCATGGGGTCGGGCTTCTACGGCGGCCATGCGATCGTCGATCTCCTCGCCGGTCGCGCGGACGCGCGCCTCGCCTATCTGGACCTCATGCAGCGCGCGTACGGTACCTATCTCGACCTCCAGCGCGAACACTACCGACGGGAGACGCGCTGGCCAGACGCGCCGTTCTGGCGCCGGCGCCACGCGCCGTCCTATGGGCTCGAGCCGCTGGCGTCGGCCGCGCGGTGTCAGCCGGCCGAGGCCACAGTGGAGCCGTGACGAACGTGGGGTGTGATCTCAGCGCAGCGGCCAGACGCGAGCAGCAGCCCGATCTCGAACGTCACGAGTCCCCTCCGCCTGAGCGCTCAGAGGTGGCGCGTGGCGGTTTGCCGGGGGAAGACTCGTCGGCGCGATCCACCTCGAGGACGTCCTCGGTGACGAGCGCGTCGATCTCGTCGCGCGACATGCCGAGGAACTCCTCGCACACCTGCACCGTGTGGTGGCCGACGTTCGGCGCCGGCCAGCGGTGCTCTCCGGGGTCGCGAGAGAGGCGGAACTCCGAGCGCTGCACGGCGTGGCGGCCGAGCTCCGGGTGCTCCATGAAGATGAAGTGCCCGCGGTGAGCGAGCTGCGGGTCCTCGACCACCTCCCTGTTGACCTGCACGACCCCGGCGGGCACCCCCGCCTGTTGGAGCGCGTGCATGAGCGCCCGAGCGTCCCAACCCCTGGTCCACTCGCCGACTCGCTGCTCGAGTTCGTCCTCGTGGGCCTTCCGCGCGAGCAGCGTGGCGAAGCGCTCGTCCCGGGTCCAGGAGGGAGCGCCCATCACGCGGCAGAGCGCCTGCCACTCGGCGTCGCTCGTGCACGCGATGGCGCACCAGCGGTCCTGGCCCTGACAGGGAAATGCCCCGTGCGGAGCCGCGGCGGGGTCGCGGTTGCCCGCGCGCGCTGGCTCGCGCCCGTTGTTCGCGGAGTCGAGCAGCAGCGGAGCGATGAAATGAAGCGCCGCTTCGAGCTGGGAGATGTCGAGATGCTGGCCCCGCCCGGTGCGCCGGCGGTAGTCCAGCGCGGCGATCAGCGCCGGCACGGCGAAGCGCGGCACGATGAAGTCGGTGTACGCGCCGTAGGGATTCGTCGGCGTACGGTCGGGCCAGCCGGTGACCCCGGTCATGCCGGAGAGCGACGACAGCACGGGGCCGAAGCCCGGCTGCTTCGACAGAGGCCCTCCATGGCCCAGCATCGACGTGCTGAGCATGATGATGTCGGGCTTGATCCGGCAGAGGTCCTCGTATCCAAGACCCCAGCGCGACATGGTGCCGGGAGTGAAGTTCTCCGTGACCACATCGGCCCAGCTCACGAGGCGCCGGACCACGTCGAGGGCCTTGGGATGGGCCATGTTGAGGCCGAGGGCGAACTTGTTCGCGTTGTAGCTGGCGTAGTAGCCGCTGCGGTTCGGCCCTTGACGTCGGTCGCGAAACGGCGGAGCGTTCCTGAGCGGGTCGGGGCGCCGTCGAGACTCGACGCGAACCACGGTCGCTCCGTACTCCGCGAGGCATCCGGTGGTCATGGGCCCGACGGCCACCCAGAAGAAATCGAGAACCTTGAGTCCTTCCAGTGCTCGCATGGCGTCTTCCTTCGTGTCTCCCTCGCGAGGCGCCGGACGGCGCGGCGAGATCAGATGGACCCGATCCGTCGCAGTCGCGCCAGGTCGTCGCGCGTGAGCCCCAGCTCCTCCACGTAGATCTCCGTGTTGTGCTGTCCGAGCCGTGGCGGGAAGCGGCGGAGCTCGACCGGTGCGGCGCTGGCCTCCACGAACGGACCCAGGAAGGTCAGCCGGGTGCCGAGCTCGGGGTGGATGACCTCGCGGAAGTACCGTCGGGCTTCGAGCTGAGGGTTCGCGAGGATATCGGCCGGCGTGGCGACCGGGAACAGCAGGATG
>Ga0335077_10004486_pt1 | contig 17037 bp, 13 predicted proteins | sample Lox_Sample_31_FD_207151 | JGI IMG/M metagenome (GOLD analysis project Ga0335077, IMG submission 207151) | Soil microbial communities from Loxahatchee National Wildlife Refuge, Florida, United States - Lox_Sample_3.1 | ecosystem: Environmental > Terrestrial > Soil > Wetlands | place: USA...
TGGGGCTCGATGTAGGTGCGGTTCGCCATTTCCGGATCCGTCATGATGGTTGCCGGATTGGAGTTCACCAGCACGACTTCGTAGCCTTCGGCGCGGAGAGCCTTGCAGGCTTGCGCGCCGGAATAGTCGAATTCGCAGGCTTGGCCGATGATAATCGGGCCGGAGCCGATGATCAGGATTTTATGGATGTCTTTGCGTTTCGGCATTCATTCCCTTTTGGCTGGTGGCGTCATCCACGGGAGCTCCCGGGATGGGCGAATTCCTTCATCAAGTCGGTGAACTGGGTAAAAAGGTAATGCGAGTCGTGCGGGCCGGGCGACGCCTCCGGGTGGTACTGCACGCTGAAGAGTGGCAGATTTTTGTGACGCATGCCTTCGTTGGTGTGATCGTTCAAGTTGAGATGGGTGACCTCGACGTCACTCGAGGGTAAAGATTCGGGATCGACGCAAAAACCGTGATTTTGCGCGGTGATTTCGACTTGATTGGTGAGGAGATTCTTCACCGGGTGATTCGACCCGTGGTGACCGAACTTCAGTTTAAAGGTTTTACCGCCGAGGGCGATGCCGAAGAGCTGGTGACCGAGGCAGATGCCGAAAATCGGCACGCGCCCGGCAAGCTTCCGGATGCTCTCTTGCGCGTAGGTGATGGGCTCGGGATCACCGGGACCGTTCGAGAGGAACACGCCGTCCGGATGGAGCGAGAGGACATCTCCAGCAGAGGTGTTCGCCGGAACGACGGTCACATCGCAGTGGTGATCGACAAGCAGGCGGAGGATGTTCTGCTTGATGCCGTAATCGTACGCGACGACCTTGAACCGGTGCATGTCCGAACTGGTACCTGCCTCGCCCATCTGTTCGGTCCAGGGAGAGGTGGCCAACTCGATGGAGCCTTTCTGCCAGCCATAGGATCGGTTACAGCTCACTCGGCTGGCAAGCTCCTGGCCGGCCATGGTGGGAAGCTGCCTCGCTTCGAAAATCAATTGATCGGCGGGAGTGCCATCCGTCGCGACAATCCCGCGCATGGCGCCCACCTTGCGAATGTGCAGCACCAGGGCGCGCGTATCGATGTCCCAGATCACCGGGATTTTGTGGCGATTCAGGTAAAGCTGCGCGGTTTCGGCGGAGCGCCAATTGGAAGAGACCTGCGAAAACTCCCGGACGATGAGCGACTCAATGTGCGGCCGCGAGGATTCCTCGTCCTCGAGATTGGCGCCCACGTTTCCGATATGGGGATAGGTAAGACAGACGACCTGTCCCGCGTAGCTGGGATCGGTGAAAACTTCCTGGTAACCGGTGAGGCTGGTATTGAAAACGACTTCGCCGCCGCGACGGGTGATGGCGCCGGCGGCGCGGCCGTTAAATACGCGCCCGTCCTCGAGCGCAAGAATGGCGGGCCTGTGTAGAACTTCCGTCAGTGTGTCCTCCGTCCAGCTTCATTTGTCGTTGGCCTCAGTAGTCGAAAGCGAGCCAAAATGATCGACCGGCCAGTAGGCAAAGACCGCACGGCCGTAGATGAACTGGCTGCCCACGGGTCCAAAGACGCGCGAATCATTGGAGCTAATGCGATGGTCGCCCATGACAAAATAGCTGCCCTTGGGGACTCTGGTGGGGCCGTAGTCGGTCACATCGGCATACTGAGGCGGCACATAAGGCTCCGGCATGGACTGGCCATCAATGAAAACGACGCCATGGCGAATCTCGACGGTTTCTCCCGGCAATGCAATGACGCGCTTGATGAAAGACTTGGAGCGGTCGAGCGGGTACCAGAAGACGACCACGTCGCCGCGATCGATGGGCTCGAAACGATACACGAACTTGTTGATGAAGATGCGCTCCTGATCGGAGAGGAGCGGCGCCATGCTGGTGCCCTCGACCTTTACCGGCTGGTAAAGGAAGACGATGATGACAAGTGCAAGGCCAACGGCGATGAGAAGGTCACGCGTCCAGACGCGGATCTCGTGGCGCAATACCTGGTGGGAAGGAGCGGCCGCGGAGTCTGTTGGAGAAGATGATGCGAAATGCTCCGAAGCCAAAGGAGAGGTAGTGGCGTTGGGAGCCTCGCCTTGTGGAGAAGAGATGTTGTTCTCGTCGGGTTTCAGCATCTCGGACTACCTTTTATTTATAACATGCAGCCCGGATTTTAGGCCAGCCGCGATTTGAACGATGCGGCCTATCGCCGGTACGAGGGGTTGGATTCGGAATGCACCCCTCCCGGTTGCACTCGACGCACTTAAGCGCTCGGATTCAGGGATTGCTTGTCGGCGCCGCCCGGGTTATTCGTCAGCAAGGGCGAAATTAAGGGTGGCAAGTGAGGCAATGACGGCAGTCTCCGTGCGTAGAATGAGGTTGCCGAGAGACGCTTCCTGAAAGCCGAGAGTGCGGGCGGTCTCAAATTCAGCGTCCGTCCAGCCACCTTCCGGGCCGATTGCCAGAGATGCGGCGTTGGAGTGGACATTGCCAAGAATCTTGCGCAGCGGCCTGGCTTCCCAAGATTCCGAGAGGAAAATGCAAACTCCTTCCTTGTGAGAAGCAAATGCGGCTTCGGGTTTGGCCAGGGAATCAAGAAGGGGCAACCGCACGCGACGGGATTGCTGCGAAGACTCCAGCAGGATTTTCTTCCAGCGTTGGGCCCGCTTCGACGCGGCTGCCAGAAGCGCTTTCTCGCTGCGGGCTGCGGCCAGAGGCACAATGCGGCTGACGCCGAGCTCCGTCGCTTTTTCGAGCGCCCATTCGAATGCGTCGAACTTCACGACGGAAATCAGCAAAACTGTTTTGAGCTGGGAAGCGTAGGCGGGCAACTGCTCGATGAGCTGAAACTCGACTTGGTCGTGCTTGACGATATCGATGCGGCCGAGCCAGACGGAGGTGCCATCGCTGAGTTCGTAGAGCTGGCCGGGTTGCGCGCGGAGGACGCGGCCCAGGTGATGGGCGGCCTCGCCTCCCATTGTGGCGCGCTGATTTTCAAATTGATCGACGAAGAAGCGGCGGCGCATGCTTCGGGTATCTTGGCATGAAAAACCGCAGCTTGTATGAGAAATGAGAGACAGGACGGATGCAAAGAGTGCCGGCTTTGAAAAGCGGCCGCTACAAAGTCTTGCCAAGTCTAGCTATTGCCTGATCTAGCCGAAGATGTCTTTGACTTTGTCGAACAGGGTGGTGCCGCGTTCGGCAGGCTTGTTGTCCACCTTGAGGGTGGCATCGAGTTGTTCCATGAGCTTGTGCTGTTCTTTGGTTAGCTTGGTGGGGGTCACGACGCGCACGTGGTAGTAGAGGTCACCACGGCCGCCACCGTGGGGATCGGGAAGGCCTTTGCCCTTGATGCGGAAAACCCCGCCGCTTTGCGTACCCTCGGGAATCTTCAGCCGTTCTTCCCCGCTCAGCCCGGGTACCTGAAGCTCCGTGCCAAGTGCTGCTTGCGCGATGCTGAGCGGAATCGTGCAGTAAAGGTCCGCGCCACGCCGTTCAAAGAAGCTGTGCTCTTTCACGTCGAGGACTACGTATAGATCACCGGCCGGTCCGCCATTCGGTCCCGGCTCGCCTTCCCCTTGGACGCGAAGCCGCGTGCCGGTGTCGACGCCGGGGGGGATACGGAGTTCGATGGTGCGTTCGCGGTCGACGCGGCCCTGGCCCTTGCACTCCGGGCACCGTTCCTTAATGATCTGCCCCGCGCCCTGGCACGCAGGACATGTGCGGTTGATAGTGAAGAAGCCTTGCGTGTAAACAAGCTGCCCGCGCCCGCCGCAGGTCTGGCAAGTGGCTACGCCAGTTCCCTTCTTTGCGCCCGTGCCGTTGCACGATTCGCAAAACTCCTGTCGCGGGACACGAATCTTGGTCGCGACGCCGGTGGCGGCCTCTTCAAATGTGAGGGTCATGTCATAGCGGAGATCCGCGCCGCGCTGCACGCGTCCTCGCCCGCCGCGCCGGCCACCGCCCCCGAACAAATCCTCAAAGCCGAAGAAATCCCCAAAAATGTCGTGGAAATCCTGGAAGATCGTGGAGTTGAAGTCGGTCGTTGCCCCGGCTCCGGCAAGACCCGCATGCCCATAGGTGTCGTAGATCTGACGCTTCTGCGGATCGCTGAGGACGCTGTAGGCTTCCGTGCACTCGCGGAAGCGTACCTCGGCCTCCTCCTTATTCTCCGGGTTGCGGTCGGGATGCCACTTCAGCGCAGCCTTGCGGTAGGCCGATTTGATCTCTTCGACCGCGGAGGTCTTGTTCACGCCAAGAATTTCGTAGAAGTCGCGTTGTTGGGCTCGAGCCATACAAGAATCATCACCCTTGGTGGTTTTAATTTAACAGCGATCGGGGACCCATGGCCGGAGATACGCAACAGCGATTCGAAGCCGTAAAGGGTCGCTTCCGATTCTTGCTTTGCGATCCCTCAATTCACTTCCGAGGTGGATGCGCCGCCCGGATGAACCGCTACGCGAACCAAAGCGGGTCGCAAAACGCGGCCATGATAGACATAGCCGGGCTGGTAGACCGCCAGAATTGTACCATCGGTATGGTCGGCGGTTTCCGAGCGGTCCATGGCCTGGTGAAGATGCGGATCAAACGGCTTGCCGAGCGGGTCGACGCGCTCCGCACCCAGCCGCCCGAGGTTATCCAGAAGCTGTCTGTAGATCAGCTCAAACCCTTTTCGGTAACTCTCGTACTCGGCTTCCCTGTGGGCGGCGAGAGCATGCTCGAAACCATCAATTACCGGGATGAGTCCCTCGATGACCCGCGCCGTTGCGCGCTGGACGGCCTCCTTGTTCTCCTTCTCCGCGCGTTTGCGATAGTTGGCGAAATCCGCTTGATGGCGAACCAGCGTCTGGCGCAAATCCTCGAGGTCGCCGGCCAGTTTCTTCACTTCGGCGTCTTCCCGGGCAGCCTCTTCAGCCAAAGCCTTCTCCTCCGCCGGCGGACTGATTTCCGCGTCATTCAGCGCGTTGTCGGTTTTCTGGTCCTTCATGGGTCTTTCCTCAGTTCCCTGTTCAAACGCTATTCTTTCTTGTTCAAAGCTTCACTGAAGAGCTGAGCGACATAGGCCACCGCGGTCATGGCGCGCTCGTAGTGCATGCGCGTGGGTCCAAGAACACCGAGCGTTCCCTGCAGCGTATCATGCGCCGAGTAGGGCGCGCCGATGAGCACGAGGTTATCGCCCGCCTGAGAGATCTCTTTGACGCCGATCTGAACGAATACGGGCTCCGGGGTATCGATGCAGGCATTGAGAATGGTGATCAGGCGGTGTTTCTCTTCGATGGCTGCGAGGAGTTCGCGCAACTGCACATGATCGGAGAATTCGGGCGCGCTGGCAATCTGTGCTGTCCCTTCGACGTAAACCTGCTGCGCGGGCCCCTCGCCAAGGATAGCAGGGTCGCAGAGCGTCAGGGCGCTTTGAGCGATGGAGTCGTAACGCTCGCGCTCCGTTGCAAGCTTTTGGAGCAAGTCTTCGCGAATAGCCTCCAAAGTCCAGCTGGTATAGTTGCGGTTCAAGAATTCCACGGTCGCATCCAGCTCCGATTGAGTGAATAGCCGACTGGGACGCAGAACTTTGTCCCGACTGTTGCCTCCTGGCGAAATGAGCACGACGACAACGCGACCATCGGGGAGCAGCCACATGCGGACGTGTTCGAGGACCGTTCTGCGAAGCGGCGGAGCAACGATGATTCCCACACCCTTCGAGACTTCGGCCAAAACGTGCCCGGCACGTTCGGTAATTTCCGCCGCCGAGCTTGTGCCGGACATCTCGCGCCGAATCCAATCGCGGTCCTCAACGGTAAGAGTGGCTTGCGAAGCAATCTCCTGAGCAAAAAAACGGTAAGCCGCAGCCGTGGGGATGCGGCCGGCAGAAGTATGCGGTTGGTAGAGAAAGCCTCCGTCTTCCAGGTCGGCCATGATATTGCGAATGGTGGCAGTGCTGAGCGATTCCTCGAAACGCTTGGAGATGACGCGCGAGGAAACGGGCTCGCCGGATTCGATATAGGTACGAACGATGTCCGCTAGAATCTGACGGTTGCGACGTTCCTGAAGAGGGTTGGTTCGCATAGCAGCAGTCGCTAGCGCCTGCTACTTCTATTTTAAGAATCATGTCAAGCGAGGTCAAAGGAGATCCTCCTAAACGAGTGCCTCCAATACGTTCCTTCCTCGAAACACTCACTCCCCTCAGGCCCCGATTTTTTTCAGTTGTTGTCGATCTGGGCGCGCTGGAGTCTGTCAGAGTAGTCAATGTACACGGACTTCCACTCGGTGAAAAAGTCGATGGCGGCGACGGCGGCTTCGCGGTGGCCGTTCCCGGTTTGTTTCGTGCCGCCAAAGGGCAGATGGGTTTCGGCGCCGATTGTGGGGGCATTGACGTAGACGATGCCAGTGTACAGATCCTGAATGGCAGCGAACGCCCGATTGACGTCGCGTGTGTAGATGGAAGCGGACAAGCCGTAAGCCACACCGTTGGCCACTTCAATTCCGTGCTCCAGGCTCTCTACCGGAATCACCGAAACGACGGGACCGAAAATCTCCTCTTGTGCGATCCGCATCCGCGGTTGGCAATCGGCGAACACCGTTGGTTCGTGATACCAGCCTTTCGCGTGCTCCCCTATTTCCAACCGATGTCCGCCGGTCAGGAGTTTGGCTCCTTCCTTCTTGCCAATCTCCACATAGGACATGACTGTCTGTAGTTGCTGCTCGTTGATAACCGGACCCATTTCCACGGCCGGATCGAGGCCGTTGCCAACCTTGAGTTTTTGCACGCGCTCAACCAGACGGGTGATGAATTCCCTGTATACGGATTTGTGCACGCCGATGCGGCTGGCGGCGGTGCACCGCTGGCCGGTGGTGCCGAAGCCGCCCCAAATCGCGCCGTCGACGGCCAGATCGAGATTCGCGTCCTCCATGACCAAAATGATGTTCTTTCCACCCATTTCGAGGCTGTAACGCTTGAAGCTCGGCGCACAGTGTCCGGCGATAATGCAGCCGGTCGCGGTGGAACCGGTGAAGCTAAGAACTGGGACGTCCTGGTGTTTGGTCAGGGGAGTTCCCGCGCCGGGGCCATCGCCGCTGACAAGGTTGATAACGCCCCGAGGTATTCCAGCTTCGGCCATGGTCTCTACAAGGTGATAAGAAGATAGCGGCGTATCCTCGGCGGGCTTTAGAACAACCGTGTTGCCGCAGACGAGCGCGGGCATCATCTTCCAGGAAGGGATGGCCATGGGAAAATTCCATGGCGTAACTAAACCGCAGACGCCGATGGGCTGGCGCACGCTCATTGCGAATTTGTTCGGAAGCTCGGAAGGCATGGTCTGGCCAAAGAGGCGGCGGCCTTCGCCAGCCATGTAGTAAGTCATGTCAATCGCTTCCTGAACGTCGCCGCGCGTTTCCGCCAAAACCTTGCCCATTTCGCGGGTCATGTCACGAGAGAAATCTTCCTTGCGATGGACGAGGAGTTCGGCTACACGGAAGAGGATTTCGGCGCGTTTTGGCGCAGGAACCAGCCGCCAGATCTTGTGGGCTTCGCTAGCAGCAGAAACAGCCGCATCCACGTCAGCCTGGCCGGATAAGGGAAACTCGCCAATAATCTCCTTGGTATCTGCGGGGTTGCGGTTCTCGTGCCATTTGCCACTTTTCGGCGCGAGCCATTCCCCATTGATGTAGTTTTTGAAGCAGCGCGGCGCTGCAGAAGTACCCATGATCCCTCCTGAGCGAAACGAGTCTATCGGTGGAAGCGAGGAGCGTCAAACAGGCTCATCCGACCTGAAATGCAGTTTACGAGTTGTTGTTCCGCAGTTCATCGGGCAGAAACATCCTGCAGGTAGGTTTGTTAAACACAAGGAAGTATTCGTTTTACCGATAGCTCGCAATAACAAGCGTGCTGAGAGGGATTTGCACGGTTTTGCACAGGCAGGGCTCTTCTCCGGCGTCATGGCCCTGTGTTAAGAGTACCAGCAAAAGATATCTCAGTCTGTTAACACAGATATGGTGCGGTTCGGGGCAACTTTTTGTCTCTGGAAAGCGCTCCTTCCTGACCCCAGGAAACTACCCCAAGGTTGCCCGCCGCTTGTCGAGGTGAAAGTCTAAAAGAGGAGGAACGCGAATGAGTGCAGTCAAGAATGAGTGGTCTTGTCCGTTACGATGTGCCGCCCTGCTCGGCCTGGTACTCGTGATCGCGTTGAGCGCTCGCGCTCAATCCACGACAGATGGCGCCATCGGCGGAACAGTGACCGACCCGTCCGGAGCTTCCGTTGTGGGGGCCAGCGTGACGGTCACGAATAATGCGACCGCGCTGGAGCAAAAAACTACCACGGATGATACGGGATACTTCCGTGTGGGCAAACTTCAGCCCACCTCGTACACAGTAAAAGTGGAGGCAGCGGGCTTCGCCGCGTACACGGCGCAGAACGTTGTCGTACAGGTCGGAACAGTGACTGAAGTATCTGCCCGCTTGAGTCTCGCGTCGGCCGGCGCCACGGTGGTCGTCAACGCCGAACTCCCCGCGGTCAACACAACGTCAGCGGAACTCGCCCCGGTCGTGGACCAAATCCAGATCTCGAACCTTCCTATTAACGGCGGGCGCTGGTCGGATTTTGCCTTGCTCACCCCCGCCGCTGTAAATGACGCGAACGGATTTGGCCTGCTCAGTTTCCGGGGTATGAGCACGCTATTGAACAACAACACCGTCGATGGGGCGGATAACAACCAGGGGTTCTTCTCCGAAGAGCGCGGGCGCACGCGTATCGGCTATTCCAGCGCCAAGGCGGCGGTGCAGGAGTTCCAGGTAAACACCTCCAACTACTCCGCGGAGTACGGAAGATCCGCCGGGGCCGTGGTAAACACCGTCACAAAGAGCGGCTCCAACGAGTATCACGGTGAAGTTTATTTCTACGATCGCGATAATTCCTGGGGAGCCATCAATCCCTATACCACGCTGACCACGCAGACGTCGCCAGGAACGTTTACCACCTCTCCCTACGCCCCCACGGACGTGCGAAAAATGTACGGCTTCGGCGTGGGCGGGCGCATCATCCGGGACAAGCTCTTTTTCTTCTTCGCTTTTGATCGCTATGACCGCAACTTCCCTGGCACCGCCAAAGCTTCGAATCCCGCTGCTTTTTTCGCCGCTCCCAGTTCTTCGACACTCAGCACACTCGCCACACGCCTTGGCGTCACTACAACGGAAGCACAGACCCTCTACACCAATGGATTGAACGACCTTCTCGGGGAGCTTGGCCCGGTGCCGCGGAAAGGCCAGGCCACCATCTTTTTCCCCAAGATCGACTGGCAAATCAACTCCAAGAACCATGCCACTTTTGAATTGAACCGCATGCGCTGGACATCTCCTGCCGGCATTCAGACCCAGGCCAGTGTCACCTTTGCCACAAACAGTTTCGGCAATGACTATGTGCGGGATACCTGGGGCGTCGCCAAACTCTATTCCATTCTCACCAGCAGCATTTCAAACGAAGCGCGTTTCCAATACGGCCGCGATTTTGAATACGAGTTTGCCCAGTCCCCGACGGCCTACGAGCAGGCAAACTTCCTGACCTCCGCGAATTTCCCGAGTTACTCAAACCCGCTCGGCTTGCCCCCGGATGTTTTCATCACGAATGGATTTGATATGGGGGTCCCCACGTTCCTGCAGCGGCCTGCGTTCCCCGATGAGCGCCGCACCCAATTTGCGGACACGGTTACCTGGACCGCTGGCAAACACGCGTTCAAATTTGGAATGGATTTTGCTCACACGAACGATTTGAGCGAAAACCTGCGCTTCCAGTACGGCTCGTTCAGCTACTCGAACCTGCTGAACTATTTCTCCGATCTGTATGGCGTGAACACCTGCACGGCAACGGGCGGCGCGCATGTTCCCTGTTACAGCAATTATCAGCAGGCGTTCGGACCGCTGGGATTTTCCTTTAACACGGAAGACATTGCTCTGTTTGTGGAAGATAGCTGGCGAGTCCTGCCCCGCTTGACGTTGAATATAGGCGCACGCTATGAGTACGAATTCCTGCCGGCACCGATTCTTCCGAACCCGGCGGTACCGCAAACACAACGGCTGCCGAGTGATCAGAACAACCTTGGCCCGCGCGTCGGGTTTGCCTGGGATGTGTTTGGCGACGGCAAGACTTCCGTTCGTGGTGGCTACGGAATCTACTTTGGACGAATCATCAACTCGGCAATTTACAACGCGTTGACCAACACGGGAGTGAGCGGCGGACAGTTCTCCTACTTCTTTACCCCATCGCCCACTACGACACTCTTCCCCCAGATCCTGAACACCCAGCCAACCAGCAGTTCGGCGCTCAGCATCGTCTACTTCGATCCTCACTTACAGGCTCCTTCGGTGCAGCAGATGGATCTGACCATCGAGCGCGAAGTCGGTTGGAACACCGTGCTGTCGCTGAGCTACATGGGCAGCTTGGGCCGCAGCCTGCCTAATTTCGTGGACACCAATATCGGACCCGCTCCCACCACGATTTCCTACACGGTTGTGGATCCGACCGGGAAGGGCCCTCTTGCCGCAGGCAGCACGTACACGACGGCACTCTACGCAGGCCCGCGCCCGAATCCGAGCTTCGGGTCAATTACGGACGTATTCAGCGGTACGAGTTCCAACTACAACGCACTGGTGGTGCAGGCCAATCACCGTGTCACGCATCACGTGCAATTCAATGCCAACTACACCTGGTCCCATTCTCTCGACTATGGACAAAACGGTTCGACGTTTACCGACACGAATGACTTGCTGGTGCCCACGGATATCCAAGCGGAATACGGCAATTCCATCTTCAACGTGCCCAACCGCTTTGTCGTTAACGCCATTGCCGAATCGCCTTGGCATGTAGGCGGCTGGCTGGGATATCTTACGAATGACTGGCAACTTGCGCCCATCTACCAGATTCAAAATGGCCTTCCCTACTCTCTTGTGACTTCCGGAACACCGCCGAACGTCATTACGGGCGGCGTTACTTATCGGCCGCTGGGCTCCAGCATCAATGGTTCCGGAGGAAGGAAAGGAATCGACGTCGTTGGCCGCAACACCTATACGATGCCGCGCACGCAGGTGATTGATCTGCGGATCTCAAAGAAGGTCACTTTCAAGGAAAAGTATTCCGTCGAAATCATGGGAGAGGCGTTCAACCTGTTCAACCACGTCAACTACACCGGCGCCCAAAACACAGGGTACTTTGTGTCAACGAGCAATATCACACTGCCCGACGGCACCACGGCGACCTGCAGCAATACTGCCCCTTGCCTGAACTTCAACTGGTCCAAATCCGGCACGACGGCTGTTCCTGTATTTTCAAGCCTCACTAATGCCAACAGCAACTTCGCCTATACGCAGCGGCAAATCCAGATCGGCTTCCGGTTCCTGTTCTAGCGATCGGACTGACGTCCGCACGAATTCGAAGCGGCCTGCGCAAGCAGGCCGCTTTTTTCGCGCCCGGGGCTGGGACATTTCACTCGATGGTACAGTGCATCGATAACGTACTGGCAATTCCAGCACAACGACGTAACTTTTCGCCCGTACCTGGGTTATACAAGAAGGTAGAAGCTTAAACCATCCAGGATCACCCGAATGCAATGGCGGAAGATCGCGTTGGCCGTAGTGGCTTTTTTGGGAGTTGCTGTCATTTGCGGGCACCTGGTCCGCGCCCGGTCAGGCGACAAGCGAGGATCCCTGCGTGTTGACGACCGCGACCGCACTTATACCCTGCACGTGCCGAGTGACTATGACGGCACCCATGCCGTGCCGCTCGTGTTGGCCTTGCATGGACGCCTGGGCAAGGGTTCGGGCGAAGAGAAACTTGCGCATCTGGATAAGGTAAGCGACGAACACAACTTTCTGGTGGTCTACCCGGATGGTCTGGACCGCAGCTGGGCGGATGGCCGGGGCGGAACGCCCGCCGACAAAAAAGGGGTCGATGACGTCAAGTTCCTTTCTTCCCTGATTGACAAGATGGCCCGGGAATACAGAGTGGACGATGAGCGAATCTACGCTACGGGAATGTCCAATGGAGGTTTCATGAGCGGGCGCTTGGCGTGCGACCTATCCAATCGAATTGCCGCAGTGGGAATTGTGGCCGCCTCGTTGTCCGAAAGTGTCGCCGCGAACTGCCGACCCCGCAAGCCCGTTTCCGTGCTGATTCTCCAGGGAACGGAGGATCCCTTGGTTCCCATCCAGGGCGGCGCGCTTGGACGGGATGGGGCGGGAGGGGTCGTTTTGTCGCACGCAAACGCGGTCCAGAAATTCGTGCAGTTGGACCTTTGTTCCACTTCCCCGAGGAAAGACCACGTGGCCGATAAAGCGGGAGACGGCACCACGATCGACATCGCGGTTTATACCGGGTGCCTCGCAGGAAGCGAGGTATGCAGTTATGTGGTCAACGGCGGGGGCCACACCTGGCCCGACGGCATGCAATATCTGCCCTCCGCGATTATCGGCAAGACCACGCATAATCTCGACGGCAGTGAAGTCATCTGGAGTTTCCTTTCACAACACACGCGCTAAAGGCCGATCGTGGAACAATTCCCGACCTTAAGGCCCAGTTTAGAGGATACGTGCGCAGAGTTAATCGCGCGGTTCGGCCTGCGACTCAGGCGTGGAGCTACTGAAGTTACGCAGCCGGTTTGTGGAGTTCGGTGGCGGCGTCGGGGCAGCAATTCCGGCGGTCTCGGAGCCCAGCCCAAGCTTTTGCAGTGTGAGGGCGTCCAGCTTGCCCGTGGGATTCAATCCATTGGAAGCCTGAAATTTCTTCATCGCTTCGGCGGTCGAATCATCCCATCTCCCGGTGGGAGTTCCTGTGAAGGCGCCACTTTTTGCCAGCGCGTCCTGAATCTCGCTGATGCGTTCCGGCGTGGGAGCCTTCTGCCCCTTCACCTTCTTGCTTCTCCGCCGGCTGGAACTCTTGCCTGCCGTCTTTGTGTGTTTCTTGCCCATTGAGGTCGTTGTTGTGTGCGAGCTCTTGCTTGTGGAGGGCGTGTGCGTCGTTTTCGACGAACTTGTGATGGAGGTCTGTGCGGCGAACGCGGGCGGCGTCCATAGGCCCGCCGTCAGTGCCGCGAGAACGAATCCGCCCAAGTTTCTCTTGCAGAGCAGTGGACGCATGCCGGGTGGATGTGCCTTTTCTATCTGCCGTCTGCCGGAACGACGCCGGGGAGAAACACGGTCATGATCCTGTCGGTGGGGCTGTGCCGGAGGACCTTGAACACAACGTTGTCTCCCGCCTTCAGCTTCGCGACGGCCTTGCGATATTCGTCCACCGACGTAATCGACTGGCCATTGATCTCGGAGATGACGTCGCCGGGCCCAAACTGCAGGTCCTCGGCAAAGCTTCCCGGCTCGACTTCGCTGACCAACACGCCCTTCTGGCCTTCCATTGCGACACGCTGGGCCCGCTCTGGGGTCAGGCTCTCGACATGCAAGCCGAATTCGGACGGTGCCGAATCATCCGGAGTGCTGTTCACTCGGCCGGCCGCGTTGGGGAAGACGTGGGTGCGGTCTTCAACGGTCGCGGTCGTTTCCTTCTGCTGTTTGTCGCGGAAGTAGGTAATCTTGACCTTGCTGCCGATGGGAGAGGTAGCGATGGGATTGACGAGGTCATTGCCCGTTTTAATGGGCGTGCCATTGATCGCGCTGATCACGTCGCCGCCCTTGAGGCCGGCCTTCTCCGCGGGGCTGCCAGGTTCCACACCTTCAATGACAACGCCGTACGGAGCGCCAAGGGACTTCAGCGTAATCTGGTTCGTTCCGAGCTCTTCCTGGAAGCTGACGCCGATGGAACCGCGGGTGACCCGGCCGCTCTTGACAATCTGGTCGTAGACGCTGATGGCTGTATTCGACGGCATGGCAAAGCCAACGCCCTCATATCCGCGACCACCGGTCAGGATCGCGGTATTAATGCCGATCACCTGTCCGGCCATGTCCACAAGCGGACCACCGGAATTGCCCGGATTAATGGCTGCGTCCGTTTGCAGGAAGCGCTGGAACTGACGGCCCATGCCGCCGCGATCTTTGGCGCTGATGATGCCCGCTGTGACCGTGGCGTTCAGCCCAAACGGGCTGCCAATCGCCAAAACCCAGTCCCCAACCTGCACGCCTTCGGAATTGCCCAGCTTGGCGAAGGGCAGTTCTTTGCCGGCGTCGATCTTAATGACCGCGAGGTCTGTGTCCTCATCGGTGCCAATGACCTTGGCGGTGTACTTGGTCGGGTCGCCGTTCAACTGCACCTGAATTTTGGACGCTTGCTCCACGACGTGGTTGTTCGTGAGGATGTAGCCGGACTTGTCCAGGATTACGCCCGATCCCAGGCTGCGCTCCGCTTGCGGCTGCGCCTGGCCGCCGGGGCGGCCATCGAAGAAGTGGAAGAAAAAGTCCTCACTGGGGTCATCCGGGTCCAACGGAGAGGAGCGATGCCTCTTGGATTTGCGATCGATTACCTGCGTGGTGGCGATGTTGACCACCGCGGGCTCCACGCGATTGACAATTCCCGAAAATGAATTGGAAGAGGGGATCGGATCGGGCAAAGCCAGCGGCGCCGCGTTGGTCCCGGCAAAGGAAAAGGCCTTCATTGCCGAAACCTTGCCGGAAACCACAGTTCCGATGAGGATACCGACCGCCAGCGTTGCCGAAATCAAAGCCGCGGCAACCAGTTTGCGTCGCCGCGTCCAATCCACTCTAATTCTTGCTTGGTCCATACAGTCTTGACTCCTATTTGTTCCGTGGCCCAGTCCACTTGCGAAAAGTATAACACCCCCGCTTGCGGGGAGTTTCTCTCCCTATAGGATGCGCCTCGACGTTAACTGGCCATCCGGCCGGGTCTCACAGGAAGCGTTTCTGCACCTTCTTCTTTGACGCAAGAAGTAGGCAAATTGTTGTTGCGCCCCCGTGGCGCTAACTTTCGGCTTGACAAGTAGTTCGAGTTCTAGCATAAAAGAAGCAGCCGTAAGCACGGCGTCACGTGGCGATTTAGGGCGACTTGCTCCACGTAAAAAACTGCTAAAGAGCTGGTAGAGTTCACAGAACCCAGGTCTTCTGAAACCCTCCAAGCACTTTGGCACGGAGGGTTTTCTATTTTGCCCTCCGCGCTGCCCTTAGTCAATGTCACGTCATTTCACACTTAGGGCCCGGCCCAGGCTCTGCCCAAGCGGGTACCCAGCGCGAGGTGACTTATGAAGGAAGCGTATTTCTTGCGATGCAGGGAATGCGGCAAAAAATATGCCAATACTCCGCAATCGTATTGTGAGGAGTGCTTTTCACCGCTGGAGGTGAGTTACGACTACGAGACGCTTGGCCGCACGGTCCAGCGCGAAGCGTTGTCGCACCGGGCCTTTAACATGTGGCGCTATGCGGAGCTCCTTCCCCTTCCGGAGGGTTTCACACCGAGCCACGCGATCGGCGGCACGCCGCTCGTGAAGTCAAGAAAGCTCGGAGCACAGTGGGGCCTTAAGAATCTCTATTTCAAAAATGATGCCGTGTGTTTTCCCACCCTGTCGTTCAAGGACCGCGTGGTGGGCACCGCCTTGGCGGCGGCCCGTAAATTCGGGTTCAAAACCGTGGGCTGCTCCTCGACAGGTAACCTGGCGAATGCGGTAGCTGCTCAGGGAGCACAACAGGGTTTTGACACGACGGTCTTTATTCCGGCCGACCTGGAGCCCGCGAAGATTTTGAACACCGCCGTTTACGGCGCGCGCATCGTCCGGATTGACGGCAATTACGACCATGTGAACCGATTGTGCACGCAAATCGCCGACCGCTTCCAGTGGGGCCTGGTGAATGTCAATCTCCGGCCGTACTACGCGGAAGGCTCGAAGACCCACGGGTACGAAATCGCAGAGCAGCTTGGCTGGGAACTTCCGGACAACGTGGTCGTGCCGATGGCGGGGGGATCGCTCATCGGAAAAATCGCGAAAGCGTTTTGTGAGCTTGCGCATCTGGGCTGGGTAGAACCCAAACAGGTGAAGTTCTTCGGAGCGCAGGCCACGGGATGCTCACCGATCGCGGACAGCGTGAAGCGGAATCTTCCGCGGTTCGAGCCCCAGAAGCCGAATACGATTGCGCGCTCTCTGGCGATCGGAAACCCCGCCGACGGGCCGTTCGCCCTGCGGCTGATCCGGGAATCCGGGGGATGGGCCGAGGACATCTCCGATCCGGGGATCATCGACTCCATCAGGCTGCTGGCGCAGACCGAAGGCATCTTTGCGGAGACGGCTGGAGGCGTGACGACCGGCGTTGCCGCGAAACTCGTCGAGCAGGGACGCATTCGGCCGGACGAGACTACTGTCATCTGCATTACCGGCAACGGGCTTAAGACCACAGATGCCATCGCTGCGGACTTCCCGGCGACCGAGGCGATTGCTCCCCGGCTGGAAGCATTTGAAGCGCTTGTTGCGCAGCAGTTGGAAGAGACTGTTCGCGCAGACTGAGGAGAGGAAAAGCAGATTCCACAGGCTTGAAGGCCTGAGCTACGGCTCGAGATGACGCAGTGATGACTGTCTTGCAAGGTTCGGGGGGATTTGAAAAATGAGGATTGGAGAAAAGAGATGGCTGTGACAATCGAAATACCGACGGCATTCCGGCGCTTCACCGAAGGCGCGCCGAAACTCGAGACAGGGGCGGCATCAGTGGCGGAAGCGTTGAATGAACTCGTAACGCGCTTTCCTTCCCTTTCCCGGCATGTCCGGGACGAGGAAGGACAGATCCGCCAATTCCTCAATGTTTATGTGAACGAGGAAGACATCCGGTTTCTCGGCGGGGAGGCGTCATCGTTGAAGGATGGAGATTGCCTGCTGCTCGTCCCCTCGATCGCCGGTGGCTGATCGGTCTCCCTAACTCGCAGCGTTGCGGATTAGCTGGATGTAGAACTCAATGCAGCGCCCGAAGTTCTCCACGCCAATTCGCTCGTTGGTGCTGTGCAGGCGGCCGACATCCTCAGAGTTCATGAGGATCGGGGCAAAGCGATAGATGTTCGTGGTCAATGGCGCGTAGTGCTTCGAGTCCGTCGCGGCCACAAAGACGAACGGCGCGACAACCGCCTCGGGATAAACCTCTGCCAATGTTCTC
>Ga0335077_10004487_pt1 | contig 17034 bp, 20 predicted proteins | sample Lox_Sample_31_FD_207151 | JGI IMG/M metagenome (GOLD analysis project Ga0335077, IMG submission 207151) | Soil microbial communities from Loxahatchee National Wildlife Refuge, Florida, United States - Lox_Sample_3.1 | ecosystem: Environmental > Terrestrial > Soil > Wetlands | place: USA...
CGCCTTGTCCGCGCCTTGTTCGCGCCGCGCGCTCGCCACGAAATTGACCTTTTTGGGGGGTAAGTAACATGCTTCCGGTCAAGGACTTGGGTTCTGACTCCCCCCCGTATTTCAGCCTTCTGGAACAACCCTGTGCACATGATTTGAAGCGCATCAACAGCCCTTTAGTCACGTTTGCCCTCTGGTTCCAAGCTCAGTCGCGTTGGCCGCAGACGAATCATCGACCCTGCGTTTCGGTTGAGACCGGAACTTGCATAAACCCTTCCACAGATCGCCGCTCGGCTAAGTGCTCACCATTGGCAAGCGAATCGCCACGCGCATGGATACACATACGCCAGTCGGTTGGGCAATTCCAGATTCCTCCCGACAGACAATTGGCGAATCGAACCGCACATCGTGGCGCACATCTGCGCGGCTACGCTGAACTCGATTCCCGCGAGTTCGCGGCCTCCTTGTTGTCGCCTAAGTCAGCGGCATGTGTGGTTGTCGCGGTCCACATGCTGTCCACATCGGGACGTCACGCGCCGATAACCACAGTTCTTTGTCCGGCGTTTCAAAATGCGGAACTCGACGCAAGGAGTGCACTTCGGGTCTGTCACTTTCTGGCGCGCCTGTTCGTGGACAGCAGGCAAGTCAGATCAACTCAAGTCAGATCAACTGAGGAGGAGCACATGATGTCTCAAAGCAGAGGAGCAGTAAGTTTTGAACCGCTGTTTACAGCAGAGGACATTGGCCTGCGCAAGGAAGCCAATGTCGAACACGTGATGAAAGTCTTTATCACCCTGGGCGAGGGCGTGGCTTCTCGCTGGATTGAAATGCCGAAAGGCATTTTGTTGCTGCAGAGTGTGCCAGACGATCCCGCGTCCGGTGCCGTTTACCTATACGACCGCGAGCTGCAAGTCTTCTACTTTGTGGTCTTCGACGAAGGACGTGACGACAACCTAACCGCGGCCGAGTTCGACGAACTTGTCACGGAGTACAACCTTGTCTCATGGACGGCACATCCGGCACTTCTGCGGAAGGCCATTGGAAAACCTGGGATGGCGTAAGTTGCATTCACGGCAGCCGTACGCGTCCCGAGACACGAACGGCGAGTTTAGAGAGGGGACTTTTATGAAAGGAGTAGGCCAAGCGAGCGCGGAAATGGCAGCGCGGTATTTTGCATTGTTCGTAAATCGCCTGGCCCACACCCTGCAATCCCACACACCGGGCGCGAATGGGAAGCACTACTACTATCGCCCGAAGCAGGATCGCCGGATCTCGCTCCAGACCATTCGCGAGCATCTGAACGGTCAACTGACCGCTGGCCTGTACGCGCTCAATCCGAATACGCAGCGCTCCAAGTGGGTGGCAATTGATGCCGATTATGAGAATGCGCTGGAGGATCTTCTGAAGTTGCAATGGGAGTTGCGTCAGGATGAGGTTGAGGCGGCGCTCGAAAAGTCCCGTCGCGGTGCTCACCTCTGGATCTTCGCGGACAAGCCATTGCTTGCAAGGCACTGCCGGATCTACATCTACAACTTAGCCCGTCGCTTGAAAGTGCCGGTAAAGGGCGGCTCTGGTCTGGCGGAAGGAATCGAGGTATTTCCGCGCCAGGATCAACTCGGTCCCGACCAATTCGGCAATGCTATTCGGGGGCCGCTCGGAATTCATCGTGCTACCGGAAGGCGCTACTGGTTCTATGGTGCAGATTACCGGCTCGATGCGCAGATGGAGTACCTTGAGCGCCTGCGAAGGATCACAGAGACCGAAATGGGCGGCTTCATTCATGGACTCGAAATGCCGGAAGAGTTTCGTCCGAAGCCAAGAGTTGAGTTGCCTCCATACGATCCCGCGCGCCCACAATTCCTCATTCTCGATCACGTCCGGCCGACATGCAAGCGTGGCGGGAACTACTGGGCGCGTTGTCCCTCATGCGCGGGCCATGGACGTGATCGCAGCGGCGACAATTTGGCCATTTCAGTTGCGGATCCGCGCAAGTACAAGTGCTGGGCCGGATGCACCAAGGAGATGATCCGCGCGGCTGTGGGACACCCGATTCGAGTCAGGAGGCAGGTTGAATATGGAATCTCAGCTCACGACGCACAATAGGCGGGTGGAGACCGACATCCTGGCACGGCAGGGATTACGGTTCCCACCGATCACGTTGAAGTGTCTGCGGACTGCCGGCATCTACTGCCAGCCCTCGGTTTCAATCGAGCATCAACACTTGGCGAAAAAGTATGTGCTTCGGGGAGTCGAATCAGGCGGGGCGGTCGCGGAGGTTGGCGCGTATGCGAGCTTCGTAGATGAACAAGGCAACGCATTGCCCTGGCTGCAGCGCGTGGACAGCATTGGCGTAAACGGCGTGCACGCGATCGTGGTCGCGCCAGTACTGATCCGGGTGCAAATGCTTCGGATAGAGCGGACCTACGATCTGCTCATTACCCGGCACCAACTGGCAAAATCGGGGAATAGCCAGAGGCCGCGGCTCGAAAGCGCGGTCCTCTTTTATGGCCGCAGGGGCGGCCTGGAGATGGAGCTGTGGGGAAAGGACGCCGCGTTCCGCGGCACCGTCTGTCCGGTTTTCTACACTCGGGCGGGGGAACGTGTGATGTTGCCAAACGACTTCCAGGATGCTGCCACTCGAACCACGTCTGCCGTGTGCTGTCTCGGCTGCCGTCATTGTCATTTGCTCGGACCTAGGGTGACCGCCCCGGACCGGACCGAGAATCCCAACGCTCTTGATGTAACCGAGGAGCGGAGCGCGAGCGTCGATGCGGCTGCGAGCGGAGCAGCGTGAGGAATGTTGGATGAGCGACGGCGCTGCAGCGGACGACCTGCCCAGCATTGATGAGGTTCTTGCTGACCCTGCCGCTTCTTGTTGGCTTAAAACGGCGCTGCGTTCCGCTTTGTGTCGCGACCCGGTAGATGCCGCCCACGATTCCGAGATCCTGGCACGACTGCTGGAAGAAAGGTGCGACGAAATCCTGTCTGGGAGTTGACTACATCTGTTTTGCTCATCCTGCCAGTCTTTCCGAGTCGCCGGTCTCGGCTTCGCGAGTCGTTCAGCCCCCGGGCACGGTTGTATTGTCGGGATCACAGCAGCAGTCCACAAAATCCACAAATCTGCTGTCCTTTATAATGTGCCGTCCACAACTCGGGCAGCTCTCGTGGCCGCACAACTCGGAACCACCCAGGTCGCCGGGAAAGAGGGATCAATATGCCTGATACCGAAGCCGGAAATCGCGGGCGGGATAGACAGAAAATCCCCCGCATCGGACCGGAAGAGGCCGCGCGAGTCTTTGCACAATGTGAGCACCTGCTGGACAGTTCTCCTGTCTTCGTTGAGAACCTGCGGCAGGTAGGTTTCGCCCGCTTCCTGGCCCCGCTGCACGAGGACATCCTCAAGCTCGCGGTGCAGCCGGACTCCTGGGGCGAGCGGACCAGGGCCCGCCTGATCTCTGAACTCTTTGCCGCCCTAAAAGGGATTCCAGCCGAAGATGCACGTGTGGAGGAAATCGTGCAGTTCTCAAATGTTGTGGTGCCCTGTTTCCTCCTCGAACTGGGACGCCGAAGACAACACATTGAGATCGAATTTCCTGCTAATCCTTGCGATTCCGCCGCGCGCTTTGCGCTCTGCGCCGGGCCGTCCTATCCGGTCCATTCCGTCAACAGCGAGCAGCTAGTTCGGCTAGTCGCCGAGGGCGGCGAGGAACTGGTCGGCCTTTGCTATTTCGGAGACCAGCGAAGCCGGGAACATATTGAGGCGCAACTGACTTTCGAAAGTCCAACGACCGATTCCTAACCACGGCCGCGGCGTTCATCTTCATCTTCCAACCGTTTTCCTTCGACTGGATCCCCGAGACTCTCAGATTGCCGTGCGAGTGATTGACGCTGGAAGTCGCTGGAGATGCGAAATCCCGGCCCGACAAAGGTCGATCAGCACAATCACTCGCGGGACAATCTGTGGCGAAGGACGAGCTTCTCCCGCTTTGCAGATGTCCTTAGATCGGAGGTAGAGAAATGCCAAAGAGCGTAAACAAAGTCATCCTCGTTGGGAACGTTGGCAAAGACCCTGAGGTCAGGTATTCACAGAGCGGCACTCCGGTCGCCAACTTTAGCCTCGCTACCAACGAAAGGTTCAAAGACCGAAACGACGCATGGCAGGATCGGACGGAGTGGCACAACATCGTGGCCTGGCAGCGTCTGGCGGAGATCGTTGGGGAGTACGTCGCCAAAGGCTCCAAGGTGTACGTCGAAGGCAAGCTCCAGACCACAAGCTGGGAAGATCGGCAGAGCGGGGAGAGGAAATACCGCACCGAAATCGTCGCCCGCGACCTGCTCCTGCTCGGCCCGCGGGGAAACGGCGGCGGCGACCATCAAGGTCCAACCCACAACGAGAATCAGGAGCAGCCTTCCCACGCTGGCTCCGGCGAAATTGTGGACGAGGATATTCCATTCTGAAACGTTTGGGAGATTCCTGCACATCCTTAGGAAGGGAGAGCTGTCATGAGCCCAGTCAACGGACACGCCAATGACTCCGCAAATATCCCCACCACGGCAGTGCAGCAGATTGCTCCGCCGACTAGCGATACAAACATCCCCACTGCGCTGACACTGACCGCAACAAAGATCAAGGAGTTGATCGCTAATCTGGAAGTACCCTTCCATCCGTCAGTGATCGAATGGCGCGTCACCAACACGAGCAAGGGCGGCTCGCCGCGTGGCCAGGTTATGCCCTACGCCGACCAGAGAGCTTACACAGATCGACTCAATACGCTGGTTACTCCGGCGGGCTGGACACGCAGGTACACAATTCATACCAGCGCGAATTTTGAGCGGAGTAAGGACCAGAAGATTGTCGCGAAAGTGCTGGTCACCTGTGAGCTAACCATCTTCGGTTTGGGTTTGCATTCGGCCACGGGAGAAGAGTGGGCCGACGATGATAACGCTGCCACGGCTGCGGAAGCGCAATCGTTCAAAAGGGCCTGTTCCTGTTTTGGCCTCGGGCGGTATCTGTATTACTTCACTGGGACGTGGGTCGATCTGGACGAGCGCAAGCGGCCCAAAACTATTCCGAAACTGGCGGACTGGGCAACGTCTGACGGATGGCGCCGGGGCCTTCGGCCCTACGCGGAGGGGGATTCGAAGCCGTTCGAGCGAACAACTGCTGGGAACGACGGAAATGGCGATGGCCAACGCAACGGCAACGGTGCGAGCGACCAAGGTGCCAGCCTCGTTCGCGAGATCGAGCAGATGGAACAAGCGCTGGGGAAACGCATGTACCGCGGGTTGTTGAAGGCCCTAGCGAGAGTGTGGAATCCGAAGGACATTCAGGACCCGGCGATCCTACAGAAGGTGCTGGCGCACATGCAAGCGGCCGAACGAGGTTTCCGCCGGCTGGATGCGGCGATAAACAGGGTCGGCCCGGGACCGCTGACACAAATACTCCGCTCTCTGAAGTTGCAGTCAATTGACCGGGTGGACGACCTTCAAACCTTGCGTGAACTTGTGCTTGCGCTCGAAACAGCCGCGCAAGGGAAAGTAGTGAACCGGTAGACCCTTCTGGGAAAGAAATGGCGCACCTAGACGGTGCTGGGTAGCAGTGTAGTTTCCGATGTTGAAAGGAAATCCCATGGAAAATGAACCATCCAATGCTGAGCATGCGCTTCCGCCCGAGCAAGCCGCGGCAAAAGCAGCTATCCTCGCCGAATGCGAACGATTGGACGAAGCGGGAATCACGTTTGTGGCCGTGCACTTCGACGGCTCAGGCGATGAAGGCGTGAACGAAGACATCAAGTGCTATGCCACCGAGGACTACGCTTACGAAGAAAGTGAAGTCCTGGACGCGAACCTCTCGCACCTGCAGGAACACTTCGAGACGCTTGTCCCGTACGGATATGAGGACGGCTGCGGAGGCTTCGGCGACGTGATCTTGAACGTGAAGACCCGCAAGATCACGGTTGAACGCAACGATCGCTTTGAAGACTACACAACCTCGAACTACGAGGTTTAACCATGGCTCACCCATTCAAGCATGCAGAGAGCAGCGCCCGGAAATTCGGCGGCAAGGCCGAGGACTATCTTGCAATCCACAACTGGTTCGACGAATCAAAGTCCTTTTTCGCAGACTTCCGACACCGCGCACTCCGCCATCATGCTGAAGGCATTTTCTTAGCGGAACGCATCTTTGGTGTCACCCTCGTCAACAGCGACGGAGAGCGGGTCCCAGTGCGTTACGTCGGAGAGCAACATGTGAAGGAAGACTTGGGACGGATACCTACCGCCCAAGACTGGCTGTCACAAATCAGCCCCCAGCGTTGGATGTATGGTCAACGCTTCGAGCGCATCGCCTCCAAGACTTAGGCCACCCGCTTCTGATCCAGGCCCGTGTTGCCTTCCTACCAACCAATTCTTTGTGGCTCGTCACTCGCTCTTTGTTGGTTCCCCCAAGTTAAGAAAAACGGAGGTGCTTGTGAACACTTGCATCTCCGCAGTCCAACATCTGCGCCCACTTCGGGGCGGCGCACAATCTCACCTGTTGAAGGCGTCTGACGGCGCCTGCTACGTGACTAAGTTCCAGAACAATCCCCAGCAGGTCCGAGTGCTTGCGAACGAGATGCTAGCCACCAACTTGGGTCTGGCTCTTGGGCTGCCGATGCCACGGGTGGATGTGATTGAAGTCTCCGATTGGCTCATCGAACAGACAGAAGGACTCCGAATCGCGTTGGGTGGTTCCAAGATTCCGTGCCGGAGCGGCAAGCAATTGGGATCGCTGTACGTGGGCGGCGAGAGTCCAGGCATGAGTTTCGACTACTTGCCCCGCGAGCTGTTAGAGAGGGTTCTTAATATTGAGGACTTCCCTCGGGTTCTTGTCCTCGACAAGTGGACGTGCAACAGCGATGGGAGGCAGGCAATCTTCTGTCGCAAAACCCAGCGAAGTCAGCGCCACCACGTTACCTTCATCGACCAGGGCTACTGTTTCAATGCCAGCGAGTGGAGTTTCCCGGATTGTCCGCTCCGAGGTGTCTACGCGAACAATTGTGTATACGAGGGTGTCACGGGATGGGATGCATTCGAACCAGCACTGACCCGAGCAAAAGAGATGGATTCAGACACCATCTGGCGGTGTGCGGCCGAGATTCCGGAGGAGTGGTACGAAGGAGATCGAGACGGCCTGAATCGGCTGGTGGAAACGCTCTGCCGTCGACGGCCCACGATCTGGAAGTTGCTCTGCGAATTCCGTAGGTCGAGCCGGAACCCATTTCCGAACTGGCGTGAATCGCCCGCGGGTTCTGCCATGCCTCTCGCGGCAAGAGATCGATCGCTTGAGGCACGGCGTTTGTAATTGCCACCCGTGCAAGCGACGGGCTTTTGGCACAAAACGCTAGCAAAGGAGGATCAGGCCCATGGTCGAGCACAATCCTCCGGCTTTTGCCGATAGCGCCCGTGCTCCAGTCATTCCCCTGCCAGTCGCGCTCTATGTCTCCGGTGAACTCATTTTTGAGCTCTATGACGGGGGACGGCTCTGCCGTAGATTTTCGATCCGTTGGGAGAGGCTCGTTCCAGCGAAGGAAAGCGAGCCCGAGGCAGCCCCTCTGAGTTCCCAAACGGGCTTGCGCACACATAAAGACTAGTGTCCGCGTTCCATGACCCGCCTAACGCGGACTTCCACCTGATCGCCAATGGTTGAGAAATGAGGATGGCAATGAGAATTCGTGTGACCACGAGGGCCGACTTGTTTGAAGAACGAAAACAACAACACATCGAGCGCGGCTACCGAATTGAAGATCAGCGGCCGATCCCTGTCAACGGCCTCTGCTCGTTCCTCGTCGTGAGCGAGATACTCGAGTCCGACGGAGTTGGCGACCTCGTGGCACAGGCACTCAATGGGATGGCGAGATGAGACCGCACGGAAAAACCAAGCTGGGATTTTTCCCGTTGCCCGTGCCGGAAGCCAAACGGCTGAAGAATTGGCTGACCTTCCCGGAGCGATTCTCTGCGCTCGATCCCTGTGTTGGCGATGGAACGGCATTCACTCACTTGCTTCATGGCGTAACCGCCAATCGCTATGGCATTGAGATCGACGCCAATCGGGCTGAACAAGCGCGAGCCTTGGCAATCGAGACTTTGCAGGCCAACGCGATGGATGTCCGGTGCCAGCCCGAAGCGGTGTCCCTGCTTTATCTGAACCCTCCGTACGATTGGGAATCCGGGGAGAGCAACAACCAGAGATTGGAAGCGGTGTTTCTAGAACACACTTATCGCTGGCTCAAAGCGGGTGGTGTGCTGCTTTTCGTCATTCCGCAGCTGCGATTGGCGAAATGCGCGAGGTTGCTAATCGAACATTTTACGGATTTGCGAGTGTTCAGGCTCACCGAGCCGGCTTGCCTGCAATACAAGCAGATCGTAGTGCTGGCAACGCGCCGCAAACGACACTCCAGGGTTACGGACGCGGTTTTGCTGGATGGAGTGCGCTACCTCGAAGTGCTGGCAACGAAGGCCGAGCTTGAGCTTCTGGGAGATGCGGCTGAGGTCCGTTACGAAGTCCCTGCGTCGGAGTCGGCTGTGTTGACCAATATGGGCATTCCATTGGACGAAGTGGAGGACTTGTTGCTGGAATCCGCCGCATATCGTCAAGCGGGCCGTGTGCTTCTGCCCAAGCTGAATGACGTCCGAGGCCGGCCGCTCACGCCGCTGCACGGCGGCCATGTCGGACTGCTCTGTACAGCCGGAATGCTCAACGGCGTGTTTGGAGAAGGCGAGTCCCGGCATATTGCCCATTGGCGCTCTGTGAAATTCACCGACCATTGGGAAGAAGAGGAAGAAGACGGAACGAAAATCCTGCACGACCGGGAACGGTTCTCGCATGAGCTGACGCTGGTTTTTGCCAACGGAAAAACCCAGATTCTCACGCACGAAAAGAAGGAGCCAGAATGAAAAATGCCCACCTTCGATTCGGCTGGCTTACCTACGTGAAGAGCACGGAGAAGACGACCACCAGCATCAAGCTGCGCCTCGACCGCTTTATCGGGGAGGTATTGCCCGATCCGCCCCGGCAGGCCAAGGCCCATCTCATTTCTGTGATCGGTAGTGACACGCAGGTTGCGGCGGTCAGCGCGGCGATCTCCCTAGAGGACAGGTTCATGGTGGAAGGGCCAGGTGTACAGCCGATTCGAGTATGTCTCGGACGAAACGCGCAGTGTTTCAAAGGCTCGGTACAGCTTTCCGGACGCAAGAAGCCGCTGCGTCACCTCATCGCACTGTCGGAAGAGTTTGCTTCCAGCAATGTGTCGGCGGGTTCAGGAAGAACCCTGCTTGCTAGCTCGGTAAACCGATTCATTTGGGCCTCTCTCGCCCATATTCACGGGATCCCCGGAGTGCCGGACTGGGCTGACTGGTTTGCTGGCGAACTGGACTCGCACAAGGCTCTCGTCCGAGCGATCGGGATCGGATGCAATCCGGTACTGGTCAAGGGCGAGAAAGAGCAGTTTCTTGACTGGCTCAGTTGGGGCGTTGAAAGTGGTGCCGTCCATTTCCCGCTCGAAACCGGTTCGATCCGCTGGCCTAGCTTGAGTCTCGAAGACCTCTTCTTGCCGGCCAACTAGCCTTCCGCACCACCCATCTTTTCCTTCTTTCCCCTTGTTCTCTCGTTCTCTTCCGCAAATCCCTCCCCGTACCAGAGGACTTCCATGCCAGAATTGTCCACAATTTACGACTACATGAGACGTCACGCGGCGCTCTTGGGAGACCGCATTTTGCAGGAGTATCCGGCGCTCCACCAATTCGACGATGCAGTTTCCCCTCGGATTGAAGGGCTGCTGCGAACGCCTTTCCCTGCACAGACGATCGCCATCATGGGAGTGGCCAAACGTTGGCAGCAGGCGCGAACCGCCATGGTGGTCGCGGAATGCGGCACCGGCAAGACCCTGATCTCGCTGGGAGCAATCCATGTCCACGGCCAAAGAAGTCCGTTCACCGCCTTAGCGATGGTTCCGCCACACCTCGTCGAAAAGTGGGCGCGGGAAGCGTTCCTGACATTGCCTGGAATACGCGTATTCCTGATCGACGATTTGCGAAATGGCGGTGACGAGAACAAATCCCACGGAGTGAACGAAGTGCGGTTGCGGCAAGGACGCATCGTGCGGCAAGGTTTGCAAACAACCTTGAGCGAGTTGCGGCTACGGAAGGATTCGCCGACTTCCCGGAAACGCTGGCTGTCGCTCTGCGGAAGACCATCTTTATTTATTGTCGGACGTGAGCGAGCCAAGCTCGGTTACTTCTGGCGCCATGCATACCGGGTACCGCACTCTGGCCCATACGTTGGCTGTGTAGTGAATTCGGATACGGGCAAGCCGGTGATCGTGGACGACAGCCGGTTGACGGCGGGCGAGTTCGAAAAAGTCAAAATCGCCGAGACCATCGAGACCAGAGGAAAGAAGTCTTGCCGTCCACTCCACAGCCCACTCTGGCAGGCGGACGCGGACAAGATCCGCCGCATGGCCCCGATCGAGTTTATTGGGCGCTACATGCAGGAATGGTTTGACTATGCGATTTGTGACGAGATTCACCAACTAGCGGGCGATACCGCGCAAGGAAATGCCCTGGGCACGCTGGCCTCATGCACCGACCGGATTGTCGGGCTGACCGGCACCCTGCTGGGCGGCTATGCGGATGATCTTTACAACACGCTCTTCCGTCTCGAAGCGCGAAGGATGAAGGATCATGGCTACGAGTGGGGCACGACAGGCCGCAGTTCCTTCATTCAGGATTATGGCGTCCTCGAAACCATCACCAAGGTCGAACCGGCCAACAACGCCTGCTCCAAGGCGAAAAGCACGAGCACGGTGCGGCGCAAGCCCGGAGCATCACCGCTGCTGTTTGGCGAATTCCTCATGCAACTCTGTGCCTTTGTGTTTCTGGAGGACATATCGGGAGAACTGCCGCCATACGAGGAAACCTATCTGAGCGTGCCGATGGACGCTCCCATGCGAGAAGCGTACCGTGAACTCGAAGAGGACATGCGGAAGGCGTTGAAAGCTCACCGGGGAAACCGGTCGGTTCTGAGCACGATGCTCAACACGCTGTTGCTCTATCCCGATCACCCGTATGGAATTGGGACGCTGTACGGTACGGAGTTCGATCCTGAACTCAAGCGCCGGGTCCGATTCGTGATTGCAGAACCCCGTGACCTCCCCGAGGACCACATTTATTCCAAGGAACGCAAGCTGATCGAGGAGATCAGGAAAGAACTCGCCGAAGGGCGGCGCTGCCAGGTCTTTGCAGTGTACACGCAGAAGCACGACGTCACAGCCAGGCTTCAACGAATCCTCAGTAACGAAGGGCTCCGCACGGCAGTTCTGCGAGCGAGCGTTGATACCTCGAAGCGCGAAGCTTGGTACGCCAGGCAGGTCAAAGATGGTGTGCAGGTAGTGATCTGCCATCCCAAGCTCGTGGAGACCGGTCTCGATCTGCTGGACTTTCCGACGATCATTTTCTACGAGTCTGGATATTCGCTACACACCTTGCGACAGGCCAGTCGCAGGTCTTGGAGGATCGGCCAGCGCCGGCCAGTGCGCGTGAAGTTTCTTTGCTCGGAAGGAACAATGCAGACTTCGTGTTTGCGCCTCATGGGGAAGAAGCTCCTCGTGGCTCTCACTATGGAGGGCAAGTTTGCCGGCGAGGGATTGCAGAGCATCGATGAAGACGATGACATGCTCTCGGCCATGGCGCGGGAACTGGTCGAAAGGAATGGCATCGGCGAAACCGCCGACGCCGTCTGGCGAGCCCTCAACACAGAACATCAAAAGCTGTTTCCAACGACGTCTGGCTGCAGCGATGATGCCGCTTCCCCCGAACCGCCAGACATTCTGCTGGGTACGCAGTATGACCCCGCTGGGCTTGTCGAAGGAGCCATCGACACGGGTCCAATTGTCGTCTTCGGGCGACGACCGGAATTGTTGTCAGGTAGAAGGCGGCGCGGGAGGCCAGTTGTCCCGGAACAGGCGTCATTATTCGGCTTCAGCTAGGGTGCCCGAAACGTTAGAGTTCCGTTCAATACTAGCGCACCCGATCCGGTGGCGATAGTCTGGACTTCAGGCAAGTCGGTCCCCTCTGACCGTTCGTGTTTGAGCAGGAGTCCAGTCTTAGGTTCATAGGAAATCAAGCCTTTCATCAAATGAATTCCACACCACAATCGCTCACCGTCAAACAAGGCACACTTAACCCAGTTGTAATACCAGGCCGGGGAATATACGACACAGTGCCGATCGTTGACGAGATCGTATTCGACTAGAGGACCCTTAAAGAATGAAAACCAGATTCGATCTGAAGCCCGTACAGTCGTCACCAGTGTGGACAGAATGTGTGGAGTCCCCCCGTAATAATGGACTCTGATCTTTCCCTGAGGGAATTTCCCATTCTCCTTGTGCCACCTCCGCGAAGCGAATTCTGGTTTGTCAAAGTCGACCTGTGTAGGCGGTTGCAGAAACCCTCTCTGAGACGCGATTCTCTCAATTTGACTACGCAAGCGCTTTTCACCTTCGGGTTGAATGGTTATGTTCGGGGAGACGGGTCCGGATAAATCCTGCCAGTTCAGAGTCTCTGTGAGTGAGTGCAGTTGCTTGCTCTCAGGGAAGTACACGTGCAGACTTCTATAACCTCCTCCCGTCCCAAAACTCTGGTCCTCGTAGATCACCTCGAAGTTCCCATCATCGTCTAGATCGTGGACTTCCATTCGGCATTTTGTGAGTGAGGCCAGCATGTCGCTCCTCCAGACAATCTGGAACGTGCTTCCGAGCTGTTCGAGGAGGAATACCCTCCAATCAAAGTCTCTCTCCGAACTCCGGCGCAGCGCAGCGATGAGTGTGCGGTTTGTGCTGATGTTCCGGAAGGAGATCGCCATAGGCACATCTCCCCCGAGGAGCGACGTCGCCGCTTGCGAGGCTTCAGCCCCAGAGAGGGGCGATTTCTTGTTTCGAAACTTGAAGACCCGGATCTCGAATCCGCGCCAGAGTCTGTTGAGCCCCTTTTGCATCGGTGAATAGAGCACTTGCAGAACTTTGAGAATCAGAGAGGGATCAGACATTTCCGCGCCTCCCTGATCGTCTCATGCAGCATTGTTTGATCGTTCAATTGCGTGTGAGCCGTCTTTCTTAAGTTCTGTTGGCCTTAGCCATGAACACGTTTTGGCTCATCATATCCCCTCCAACCGGAATTGGAGCATTGATCGAATCGGCGCAGGTAGAAAATCCGCCACTTACTGAACTGACACATCAAAATGGCTAATCGGGGTCCTCGCGGCGCAGGAGTAGTCCGCTCTCTTAGTTTCGTTCACACCTCGCCAGCAATTCGGTCATATTCGCACGTCCACACTTCTATCTCGCCAAGAAGTTCGTTTCAAAGTCAACAAGGAGGAAAGAAGCATGTCAGAAACTAGTACGCTCATTGGCTATGGCGGCCGAACGATTGGCCGCGAAGAACTAGCACTGGTGCCGACACCAGCTGCAACGGAAACACACCGCCCGGTCCCGCATCACGAGATCGTGCAAGCGCTGATCGAGACTCTTGGCTTTCGCCACATTGGCGTGGTCCACGATGAATATGCGGTCTCGCCGGATGGCATGAAAGCGTTCGGTGTCCTCGATCTCGCAACCGAGATGGAAGGATGCCGCTTTTCCATCGGCTTGCGAAACTCCCACGACAAGAGCATGCGCCTGGCCATGACCTGCGGCTATCGCGTGTTCGTGTGCTCGAACATGGCATTTGCCGGGGACTTCACTCCGGTGCTCGCCAAACACTCGAAGTCGTTCTCGCTCATCGACTGCATTTCAGTCGGCGTGGACCGAATGCAACGAAACTTCGAGCCGATGCGAAAGCAGGTCGAAGCTTGGCAGAGAAGTGAATTGACGGAAGTCACCGCCAAGGTGGTCATCTACGAGGCATTCGTGGAAGGCAGACTGGAAGCTCCGAAACACCTCGCCCGCGCCGTGCATGATCTGTACTTCGAACCGAAGTACGAGGAATTCCGGCCGCGAACGATCTGGAGTCTCTCCAATGCGTTCACGTCGGCATTCAAGGAACTCGATCCCGTCCCACAATTCAAGGCTACAGCCAAGCTGGGCGAATTCCTAGAAGCCCGCTTCTCCCAGTCGTTCTAGCCATAGAGCGGTGCGGCCGGCCGCCGCTCCTTGTTGGCCAGCGAGTGCAATGCGGAGAGCGATATTTTCACAACTGCTGCCTCAATTCAGTGGAGCAAAATGATGATCGTTGGAGGGCTGACACTCCCTGCATAAACGGGCACGCGACACCTGGCGTCAGTGGCCATGTCATAGGCTAGTGGCGCGAGCCCGAATGCGATACAGTTCGACAAATGACGGATCAGCTAGACAAGTTCTTCGGTGGATTCAAAGACAGCCGCAACAGAGAGTACATCCTAACGACGCGACTCGTTCATGATCTGACCCTGGCAGCCGCCGCTTCCGGGTACAACCTGCTTGTGTACCTGCCTACTGTGGATGCTGATGGATTCGATGTCATCTTCGACGACCGTGACCGCCTCGTCCCAACTCAGCTGAAATCGGTGGGGAGAAACGGGAAAGCCGCTAGCTGGAGAATTCGCCGGTCTCTGTTGCGGCCAAAACTGGAAGAGGCTGACCTTTTCGGGTTCGAGAACTCACCCAGCGGCACAGGCCGGGGAGGGGGTGTGATCCTAACAACGGTGGAGGCGGTTGGGGAAAGCATCAAGGTCGAATACAGGTACACAGACATCATGGTTCTTTCTGTTCTTTGGACCGGGATTATCAACCGGCCTCAGCGTCAACAAGATCGGTTGCGTCGTTTGCGTAGGGACCTCGAATCGGAATCAACCGGATCAGTTGAAGTTCCGCGGTCGGCATTTCTCCCTGCGGCAATGCCTGCGAAGCTTCTTGCCATCATGGGGCTCCACAGCCACGTCCAAAGCCATTGGCGGTCCCACATGTCACGCCTGTTGAAACACACAAATCTTCAAGGTGAACTGTCTGCTCCGGCTGCCGTTCTCGAGCAGAGGATTGCGGACGAGATTCGGGCTCTCGGCGCCTAACATGGAACTGCAATCGCCGGTCTTACACGGAGAGGCTGGGATCACTGTTTGCTCTGTGAGATTCGCCGACGACAGTTTACTTCTCACCCTCAAGGTGGCAATGCAGGTTCGTAGGGATCCGTTGTCCAGATGATCTTGTCTGCTTTGTTGGACCAGATCAAATCTTCGGTTTCTTTTTGACAAAGTCTGGCAAAGTGCAAATAGTAGCGCGGCTCCCCTGTCTTCTTCCGTAGCTCCTCCAACCATTTCCCCTTGCCAAGCAGATTCGCACGACATGCAGCAATGGATGGAGAGTAGAGCAGCAGTAACTGCATCGGTACCACATAATGGTTCCGCATGAGATGGGCCATGTGGTTGAGGAAATTGACGACGACGAGGACACTTTTCTGTTCTTCAGAGGTGAAGGCGGCTACCGATTTAGTGCCCAATGTCCGTACCACATCCATGTGCTGGGAAAATTGAACTTCACGTTCGTAGGCAAGAACATCCAAGAACGTCTGTGCTCGGAATGCATCAAGAGCACCACGAATCGAGCGTCTGGCGAGCAAGGCAGAGTATGCCGCCGCGATTGCCGCAGCAGCGGTGCCTAGTGCGATGATGAAATTGATTTTGTCGGCGCTCGTGAGACTGCACCAGAAATTCGATAGCGCGTGCAAACCGTCCATGCCGCTCACCCCTTTTTGGTAGAGGCCGCCGCTCTGAACTTCCATGCTAGCAGCGGTGAGTTCCGCCAAACAAACCAGAAGAAGGAGTTCCTCCCATGGCCGCATTGTTCTCTCTTGGTCAGATTGTGGCAACTCCCCGCGCCCTCGCACTGCTGGAGAGAGCAGGCCAGCCACCGGCATTCTTCGTGGCACGCCATTCAGCAGGAGACTGGGGGGAACTCGACTCGGCCGACGTGGCAGAGAACGAGTATAGTGTGGCACGTGGATTTCGGCTGCTGAGCAGCTATACCACAGCCGCTGGGGAGAAGCTGTGGATCATCACCGAGGCAGACCGTTCGGTGACTACTCTTCTCCTGCCAGAGGAGTACTGACGAACATCTGGCCGGAAGGGGTTCTGCCATCGGGCAGGCAAAGGCCCGGCGCATTTTGGTTGAACAAGAAAGCGGCCCCACAAACACCTGCCTTCATTTCTTGATTTTCTTGCCGCGAGTTCCGACGATGTTTTCCAAGGCAGATGCGATACGGCGATCAAGGTTCTGCCTGTTCGCCTCCACCGTTCCCTCGGATGGATGCCAACCTGATACTTTCTCCCTCTCGAGGGCAAATTCAATGTGGTACTTGCCAACCTTCGCTCGTCGTTCGTAACTATAGAACCTCGGGAGCTGCTTCCGGTGTTTCTTGTACCATTTCTTTAGAACTTTGTACCTCTTTTGCGAAACAAACCTGTGCCTCTTAGCTTTCCCGTCAATTTTGGCCAGTGGCCCCTTTGGATGCTGTTGGCGGAGCCGGCCCGTTTGTTTGGTGGTCTGATCTTCGAAATACAGGGTCTCCTTGCGGTCTTTTGCCTTCGTGCTGAAAAGGAAATTGCTCGACGTGAAGAGCCTCTCAGGAGACGTCAACGTTTTCCGATTTCTCCGAACCGCTTTCTTGAATCTTTTTGTGCTCTCGAAACAATGGTCTACATTTGATCGGCACCAGGCCCTTACGATTTGCCTTACAAGATCGTCTGGCTCAGGGATGAACGTTGTTGCACGTTTGTCCGTCATCTCCTCGTTGTCCATAAGAATCGTCATTGAAGTTTGCAATCCTTATAGCCTGCACTTTTAGCCGCAGCGAGAAGCGAAATGAATTGCTGTCTCCAGCGATTACACGAACACAGCCCGGACCAACTTCTAACTGCGACAAAGGCTTTAGAATCCGCGAACAAAGTTTATTCCCTATATGTTACGCAGAATCCAGCAGAACAGGCCAAATTGCTGGATATGGTGCGCTGTTCGGGAGTTGAACTCGATCTGTTGGACTCTG
>Ga0335077_10004488_pt1 | contig 17032 bp, 15 predicted proteins | sample Lox_Sample_31_FD_207151 | JGI IMG/M metagenome (GOLD analysis project Ga0335077, IMG submission 207151) | Soil microbial communities from Loxahatchee National Wildlife Refuge, Florida, United States - Lox_Sample_3.1 | ecosystem: Environmental > Terrestrial > Soil > Wetlands | place: USA...
AGGCTGAGACCGAGCTTCCGTCGGGCGACGCGCTGGCGGCCGAGCTGACGCGCTTCTTGCGCGAGCGCGACGAAGAAGACGAGGACGACGCCGCCCGCGAGCAGTAGGCCCGTGCGGCAGAGCGTCAACGAGGCGCTCGGCTGGTCGGTCACCTGGGAGGCCGAGAAGACGAGCTTCTTCCAGGCGAACGGCACGCCTGGGAGATCGCGCACCATCCCGGCTTCGGCCTCGGGCCTGACGGAAGCGTCGTCCTTCCGGTCTAGCCGAACGTGAAGGCGTACGCCGAGATCCCCGGCGTGAAGCGCAGCTCGAGCTGGCCCTCGCGCTCCTGTGGGTAGTGCAGCAGCGTGTAGAGGCGGCTGATCCCCGAGATCGGGACCGTGCGCACCGTCTTGCCGTCCACGAGCACCTTCACGCGGCCGGTGCCGCCGAGGACGAGGTAGACGTTCTGCGCGACGAAATGCAGCCGTAGCCGGGCCGCGTGCACGGCGTCGATCCGCTGCCGCTCGACCTTCCAGATTCCGGAGTAGGCGAGGTCGTTCAAAGGCAGCCCGGCCGGGAAGTGGTAGCCGTACGCCCGGTCGGGCACGATCGTCGAGCCGGCGTAGCGGTCGAGCCGCTCCCAGCCGAGGTACGACTCGGGCGTCGTCAGATGGGTCGGCGTCCTGTCCTTGACCGAGGCCAGCTGGGCGCCGGGCATGCCGAGCAGGGCGCGGATCTTCTGCTCGGTCCCGTCGTAGTCGCCCTCGCCAGCCCTGATCTCGCGCACGTGGCCGTTCCGGTCGATCAGGTATTCGGCCGGCCAGGCGTCGTTCTGGTACGCGTCCCAGGTGTGGTAGCCGTCGTCGATCGCGACCGGGTAGTGGACGCCGAGCCTGTGCACGGCGCTGCGCACATTCGAGACGACGTGCTCGAACGCGAACTCCGGCGTGTGGACGCCGACGATCACCAGGCCGTCCTTGCGGTAGCGCGCGTCCCAGGCCTCGAGGTGAGGGAGCGTGCGCAGGCAGTTGATGCAGGAGTAGGTCCAGAAGTCGACCAGGACGACCTTGCCGCGAAGCGACGAGATCGTCAGCGGCTTGCTGTTCAGCCACGCGGAGATCCCGGCGAAGTCGGGCGCGTTGCCGTAGTCCTTCAGGTCGGCAGCGGCTGCGGTCGGCTGCGCCGTGAACCGTGCCTTGCCGCGGCCCTGCAGCTTCGCGAGCTCCTTGTCGGCCGTCGAGCTCCGCTCGATTCCCTGGAGGGCGTGCGTGTAGTTCGGGAACCAGGTCTGCAGCTTCTGGTCGGAGTTGAAGAGGATCGCGAGCGCCGCCAGGGCCATGACGACGCCGAAGGCCCGCCGCAGCTGCAGGGCGTGCCCGCGGATCCGCCCGGTGACACGCTGCCCGAAAACGGCGACCGCGAGCATCGGGATCGCGGCGCCGAGCGCGTAGGCGACCGTGATCACGATCGTCTGCCAGCCGAAGTGGAGCCGTGCGGCATTCGCGGAGATCGCGCCGATCACCGGGCCGCCGCACGGGACGAAGACGAGCCCGAGGCTCGCGCCCAGCACGAAGCCGCCGCCGAGGTCGCCGCCCGGACTGCGCCTGCTCAGGCGGGCGAGGGGCCGCTCGACCAGGACGCCGAACTGCGGGAAGATCAGGATCGCCGCCAGCAGGAACAGCAGGCCGATCGAGAGGTTGCGGAGGAAGTCCTGAGGCAGTCCGAGCTTGTCGAGCAGCCAGGTTGCGACCAGCGTGAAGGTCGCGAAGCTCGTGACGAGGCCGGCGATGATCGCGTAGGGCTTGCGCCGGCTGCCGCCGACGCCGCCCGCGAACAGGATCGGCAGAACCGGGAACACGCAGGGGGAGATCGCGGTGATGACCCCTGCGCCGAGGGCGATCGGGATGAGCAGGATGAATCGCGCGTCCATGCGCTATCTCGGTAGTCCTTCGACGACGCTAGGCGTTACGCCTCTGCGGCAGGAGCGGTTTCGGGCTCGCGCTCCGGCCTTCCGCCGTCCTGCTGCTGCTGGCCCTGCGCCTTCGCCGCCGCGCCCTTCTTCTTGCGCTTGCGCCGGCGCCGGCGCGACCGGCCCGACGCGGCCTTCGGCGCGGGCAGGTTGTCGGCGAGCGCGTTCGCAACCTCCTGGATGGTGCCGAGCCGCTCGCGGGCAGCGTCGATCAGCTTGTTCGCGCGCGGCGTGTACCCCTCGGCGGAAGCCAGCAGCGCCGCACCGACCTCGCGCCGCTGCTCCAGCGCCGCGTTGACGAGCTTGGCCGCATTCTCCTCGTGCCGGTGACCGCGTGAGTTGGCCAGCGCGCCGAGCAACCGCTTCGCCTCCGGGAACTCGCCGCTCGCGCGCCGGTCCTGCACCTTCCGCGTCGCGCGCGCGAGCCGCCACGTCCAGCGGGCGAGGATCTGCTCGGGCGCGTCGACCTTGCCCTCGCCGAGGGCGCGCAGCAGCGTGCGGACGCCCTGGCTGCGGTCCTTGTCCCAGGTCGGCGCCTGGGTCACGAGCGTGACCAGGTCGTCGAAGCTGGCGCGGTCGACGGTCATCGAGACGCGGTCGGCGAGCGCGGTCAGCCGCAGCCGGCGGTTCGGGTTCTCGGCAGCGCAGGCGTTCAGGAACTGCTCGAGGGCGCCGCGGCTCGCCTTGCCCTCGGTGAACTTCTTCACGAACTCGACGCGTTCGTCGAAGCGGACGTTGCGCCCGGCGATCGTCGCCCAGTAGCGCTGCTCGTCGTCGTCGAGGAAGCGCGGGTCGGTGCGCTGCCACTCGCGCGTGATCACGGCGAGGCGGCGTTTGACGTCCGGCGTCACCGGCACGAGCCATGGCGCCGGCGAGAGCTTGCGGCGGGCGCGGCGCTGCACGCGCCGGCGCGGCGCCGGGGTCACTCGAGCGCCTTCACGGTAGAAGTCGGCGTCGAGCAGGCTGTGCAGCGAGACGACTCGTTCGTTGTGCGTGGCGCCCTTGGGGACGAAGTCGACGACCACGCCTGCCTCCTTGCGCGGGTGCGTGCGCATGATCCGGCCGATCCGCTGCTGGTAGACGCGCTTCGAGGCCGTCGGCGCCAGGTGCATGACGACGGTCGCGCGCGGGGAGTTCCAGCCCTCGGCGAGCAGCATCGCGTTGATCAGGATGTTGATCTCGCCGCGCTCGTAGGCGGCCAGCGTCTCAGCCAGCTGCACCGGCGGCGTGCGACCGCTCACGGCCGTCGCCTTGAGCCCGGCGGCGCGGAACTCCTTGGCCAGGTTGTACGCGTGGTCGACCCCGGCCGCGTAGACGATCCCCGGCGTGTTCTCGAAGCGGTCGCGGTAGAGACTGGCGGCGGCCTGGTTCAAAGCGGTGTGGTCGAGCACGGCGGCCAGCGCCCGCTCCTCGAAGTCGCCGCCGACGATCGGCACCGACGAGATCGCGGCGGCGGGCGGGACGCGCAGGCACCGCAGCGGCGCGATCAGCCCGCGGCGGGCGGCGTCGCCGAGCGGGAGCTCGTCGATCGAGGCGGGGAAGACGTCGGAGACCTGCTTTGCGATCAGCTGCTCCGTCGCCGTCATGCCGATGTAGATCGGGTCCGAGAAGCTGCGGATCGCCGCGCTCGTCTTCTCGCCGAGCGCCGTGTGCGCCTCGTCGCAGATCACGAGCTGGTACGCCTCCGGATCGAGGTCGTTCCAGTGGCGGGCGAACCAGGCGTACGTCTGGACGGTGACCGGGTTGGTGCGGGGCAGCGTGTGGCCCTTGGTGATCGCCTCCGTGAAGCGCTCGCCGTAGCCCTCGGCGGTCAGCTCGCGGTGGAACTGGCTGACGAGCAGGCGGCGGTGGGTGAGGATCAGGACGCCTAGCGTGCGGGCCGCCTCGACGAAGCCGGCGGCGGCGATCGTCTTGCCGGAGGCGGTCGGGTGGCGGAAGCGGTAGCGGCGGCCGGCGCCCGGGTCGCGTCCGGCCCGCGGTTCGGGGAGCGGCACCTCCTCGTCCGGCTCCTCGAGATGGACGCCGAGGTCGTCGTCCTCTTCGTCCAGCTCGATCTCCGCCTCCTCGACGGCGGTCCCGTTGCCGTTGCCGTTCAGCTCGGGCTCGACCTGGGTTGCCGCGATCAGCTCGGTGAGCATGCCGGCCAGCGCGTCGATCTGGTGACGGCGGAGCTCGGTGCCGGAGGCGAGCCGCGGCGGCCGCTCGCTCAGCACGCGCTCGAGGCCGAGCATGAGCGCATAGCGGATCTTCCAGCCGTAGGACGGCTCGGCCGCTCCGGCTTCAATCTCGGCGAGGGCGTCGTCGAGGGCGCGCCGTCGGGCGGTTCCGGGCGCGAGAACGACACCGGTGTCCTCCTCCGGGTGGAGGAAGGGCTCACCGGCCCATGCTTCGGCGTGGAGGGCGGCGGCGCTGAGACCGCCAGCCTCCGACGCTACGGTCAGATGCTCGGTCGCTTCTTGCATGTCCGGCAGCGCGTCCGGCGCTGCCCCAATCTCAATAAGAGAGCGCGCTCACGGCAATCCCCTTGGCGAGCGTCGCACCTGTAAGCATAGCCGATCTCTCGGCGCGCGGAACCCCTTCTTAGATGGGCGTTCCGCTGCCGCCCATGATGCTGAAGACGGCGAACGGGTTGTCGCGCGCGACCTCCCAGACGAGCTCGCCGCCGGGCTCGGCCGAGCCGTGCAGGCGTTCGGCGAGGGCGCGCGCCTCTTCCTCGGATGCTGTGCCGACGACCAGAAAGCGGTAGCGGCGGACGACCTTGTAGCCCTCGCCCTCGAGCTCGTCCGCCTGCCGCCTCGCTTCAGCGTGGCTCTCGAACTCGACCCGCACCTCCCACGGTGCGTTGCCGTGCTCGATCTCCTCTTCCTCCCAGGTCTCCTGCGGCGGTTCGTCTGACCAGCGCTCCTCGTCGTGGAGCCAGCTCTCGACGTCGGAGACCCGTGCCTCGATCCCCTCCTCGGCGAGCTCGGCCTGCACGATCTGCCGCGCCTGCTCCGCCTCGGCCGGGCTCGACGTGTAGACGAAGAGCTCGTTGTCGTCGCGCGAGACCGCGAGCCGCCGCCCTTCGAGCTCACGAGCGAGGCGCTTCGCCTCGTCGGAGCCCAGCCCCTGCTGGAGCCGGCCGGCGATCGCCTCGGCGTGGTGCTCGCCCGAGGGCTCGATGCGGATGCGGTAGTCGTCGCTCATGCCGTGGGCGCCGCCGCACCGGTCTCGGCCAGCGGTCGCCCGAACATTTTCTCCGATCTGCCGCTCTGGTCGAGGAACTTGGTGATCCCGCCGAGCCAGAACGGCCAGCCGGCGCCGAGCAGGAGCGCGGTGTCGACATCCGCCGCCTCGGCGGCGACGCCCTCCTCGAGCAGGTGATGGATCTCGTCGGCGACCGCGTCGAGGGCGGCCTCGAGGATCTCCTCCCGGGAGCGCGGTGCGTCCTCCTCGACGACGATCTCGTTCCTGTTCTCGGCGTAGTTGGCGAGGGTCGGGGAAAGCGGAAAGCGGTCGGGGTACGCGTCGTGGAGCGTCGCGAGGACGTGGTTCGCAACGCGCGGCCCGACGATCTGGAGCAGGACGGACGGCGCCATCGGCAGTCCCAACTGGAGGATCGCCTCGTCGGCCTCGTCGGGCGGGGTGCCGTGCTCGAGCGCGTCGAGGACGACCGTCATCAGCCGGGTCAGGACGCGGTTGACGACGAAGGCCGGCGCGTCGGCGACGAGCACCGGCCGCTTGCGGAGCTTCTCGGCGAAGGCCCAGGCGGTGGCGAGCGTCTCGTCGTCGGTCTCGGCTGTGCGGACGAGCTCGACCAGCGGCAGCACTGCGACCGGGTTGAAGAAGTGGATGCCGATGTCGGCGCCCATCTCGGCGACGGACAGGCTCGACGTGTTCGTGGCGAGGACGCAGCCGGCCTTCGTGTGCTCGCGGAGCTCGGCGAAGACCTGCTTCTTCACCTCCAGCTCCTCGAAGACGGCCTCGAGCGCGAGGTCGCAGTCGGCGAAGTCCTCGTAGCCGGTCGAGGTGGAGACGAGCGAGGCGAGGAAGCGGGCCTTGCCCTCGTCGTAGCGGCCCCTGGCGACCTGCTCGGCGAGCTCGGCCTCGATGCGCTCGCGCGCGTTGGCGAGCGCTTCCTCGCTGACGTCGCGGAGCGCGACCGGGACCTCCAGGCGGCGCAGGACCAGGGCTGCGAGCTGGGCGGCCATCAGGCCCGCGCCCACGATCCCGACCCCGCGGACGGGTTGTGGCTCGGCTCTCGGCTTGCCGGGAGGATTCTTGGCCCGGCGCTCGACCAGGTCGAAGGCGTAGAGCGAGGCCTGCGCCTCGCGGCCGGGGAGCAGCTCGCCGACGGCCTCCTCCTCGGCGCGGTAGCCCTCCTCGAGCGTCCAGCCGGAGAGCGCGCCCTCGATCAGCTCCAGCGCTCTGTAGGGAGCCGGCGCCGCGCCGTGCACCTGGCCGTCGAGGCGCGAGCGCGCCTTTCGGATCACGTCCGTTACGGCCAGGTCCAAGGGACTGTCCCCAGGACCTGTCCCTTCCGCCGCGAGCTCGCCGGCGAAGGCGAGGGACTCGTCGACGAACTCGGCCGGTTCGAGCAGCCGGTCGACGAAGCCGAGCTCGAATGCCTGCGGCCCGGTCAGCATCCGGTTCTGGCGCATCGGGTTCTCGACGATGAACTTCACCGCTGTCTCTGCGCCGACGAGTCGCGGGACCAGCTGCGTCCCGCCCCACGCAGGAACGATCCCGAGGAAGCACTCGGGGCACGCGAAGTGGCGGACGGCCCTCGAGATCGTCCGCGCGTCGCAGTGCAGTGCGAGCTCGACCCCGCCGCCGAGGCAGGCGCCGTTGATCGCCGCGACCGTCGGGTACGGCAGTGCGCGAATCCGCCCGAAGAGCTCGTGGCCGGCGCGGCTGCCTTCGATCGCAAGCTCCCGGGTGGCGTTCGGGAATTCGGTGATGTCGGCGCCTGCGGCGAAGACGAACGGCTTGCCGGTGACGACGAGCGCCGCCCAGTCGCCCTCCTCGAGCTCCGGCAGGAGCCGCTCGAGCGACTCGAGCGCTGCGCGGCCGAAGAACGTCGGCTTGGTGTAGTCCTCGCCGTTGTCGATCGTGACGAGCGCGACCTCGCCGGCGCGCGCGAGCTTGAACTCGGTGTCAGGCAGCGAGGCTCTCCCAGATGAGGGCCGCGCCCATGCCCATACCGACGCAGAGCGCCGCGAGCCCGTACCGCGCCTCGGGCCGCTCGCCCAGGCCGTAGGCCAGCTGAGCGAGCAGCCGGACGCCCGTTGCCGCGAGCGGGTGCCCGCAGGCGATGGCGCCGCCGTACGGGTTGAGTCGCGGATCCTCGGGATCGACGCCGAGCTCGTTGCACCACGTGAGGACCTGCACCGCGAACGGCTCGTTCAGCTCGAAGAGGCCGATCTCGTCGAGCGACAGGCCGGCCAGCTCGAGCGCCTTACGCGTCGCGGGCGCGGGGCCGAGCCCCATCAGCTCAGGCTCGACACCGGCGTACGCGTAGGACACCAGCCGCATTCGAGGCTCGAGGCCGAGCTCGCGCGCCGCCTCCTCGGAGGCGAGCAGGCAAACGGCCGCGCCGTCGGTCAATCCCGCCGAGTTGCCCGCGGTCACGCGCCCGCCGGGCCGGAACGGCGTGGGCAGGTCGGCGAGGCCCTCGAAGCTCGTGTCGGGACGCAGGAACTCGTCTCGGCCGGCGACCTGCCAGCCGTCGTCGGTGAAGACCGACATCGGCACGACCGTTTCGCCCATGACGCCGTTCTCCCACGCGGCCGTGGCGCGCTGCTGCGAGCGAACGGCGAACTCATCGGCGTCCCGCTTGGTCAGCTGCGGGAAGCGGTCGTGGAGGTTCTCCGCCGTGGCGCCCATGGTGACCGCGCTCGGATCGACGAGCCGCTCGGCGACGAACCGCGGATTGAAGTCGACGTCCTCGCCCATCGGGTGGTGGCCCATGTGCTCGACGCCGCCCGCGAGGACGACATCGGCCGCCCCCATCGCGATCTCGCCCGCTGCCGCAGTGACGGCCGTGAGCGCGCCCGCACACATCCGGTCGACCGCGAATCCGGGCACCGACTGAGGCAGGCCCGCAAGGAGCGCCACATCTCGCCCGAGGGTCAGGCCCTGGTCGCCGACCTGCGCGGTGGCCGCCATCACGACGTCGTCGATCCGCTCCGGAGCAAGCTCCGGGTTGCGCCGAAGGAGCTCGCGGACGACCTTGACTCCGAGGTCGTCGGCCCGCGTCCGCCAGAAGACCCCCTTCGGCCCCGCGCGCCCGAAGGCGGTCCGGACGCCGTCGACGTAGACGACCTCGCGCAGCTCACGCGCCACGTGAGCTCCTTCTGAGCTGGCCGGTAGACAGGACTGCGTAGCCGCCCACGCGAGGAGCCTAGTCAATCGCGCTGTGGACGAAACGGCACACATCGGGCACGGTCCGGTCACCCACGCGTGCGCCTTTCCTGGATACGATCGCCGCGGGGAGGAGGTCGGGTGTGCCTGTAACAGGAGCCCCACCAGAAGCGCGAGGGGAAGACGGAGTGGACTGGGCGGCGCACCTCGCCCGCGAGGAGGGGCGCTACCGCGACGGCGAGGCGCGGCTCGCTTCCGAGGCGGCTGAGGACGACTCGGACCCGCGCCAGCGGCAGCTGACGCGGCTCGGCAACGCGGCCGGGGGTGCCGGGCTCGCGCTCCTCATGCAGGGGGACCACCAGCGGGCGGCCGAGTGGTTCGCCCTCGCGGCCGCGCGCTACCGCGAGAGCTTCCCCGACGCGCCGCCCGGAAGCTGGGGCCGGCCGATCGGCGCGGTCAAGGCACTCGTCCTCGCGGGGGACTGGCCGGCTGCGGAGGAGGCCGCCACCTGGGCGTTGGAGTCGGGCTCCGCGGAGTCCGACTCTCCGATCGGCGGCTACGCAGCCGCCCTGGCGCTGCTCGTGCTCGGCCGCTACGGCGAGGCCCGCCGCCACGCAGACGAGATCCGCATCCGCAGCGACTTCCCCGCCGACGTCGGCGACGCGCTCGCCTTCATCGCGGCTCAGGACGTCGTCGGCTACGCGGTCGCGATCGAAGCCGTTCTCGACTCGTTCGAGACCCGCGAGGAGTACCTCGAGGACCTGCCGGTCGCGGACACGGTGCTCGTCCTGCAGGCGCTCGCCGGGCGCCGCGGGATGGCCGCCGAGCTGAGCTCGCCGCTTCTCCCCGGCTAGGAGGGTTTGGCGGAACCCTGCTCGTCGTCGGGGTGCGATGGCCGTTCCGTGGGAAGGAAGCAGGGAGTCCCTGTAGTGAATGACTACAGGGGCGACTGAGGACGCGGCCTCGGGGCGGACAGGGCGGCCCGGCGGCTCAGACCGGGTTTCGTCAGGCCCTCCCCGCTCACCGGCCGGTGGGTGGATGCAGAAAGGTCGTCATGACCAGCGGTTCCGCATCCTCTTCCTCGGCGTCGCGCACGCGCCCGACGAAATCCGCGATCAGCTCGAGTGCCCGCTCGGCGGTCACGCGCCCGGTCACCTGGGCCGCGCGGAACGTGCCCTCGGCCCCGTGCTCGCTCCAGCCGCGCTGCACCTCGTCGAGCATGGCGGCCCGCAGGTCGCTCGTCAGGCCGGAGGCCAGCAGCTCGGGCGCGACGCGCAATGTCCGTGCGACTGCGCGGTAGGGCTTCTCGCGACGGTGACCGGTGTCGGCGAGCGCGATCAGCCCCGCCCGGAGCAGCATGCGCACGTGGAAGTGGAGGTGGCCCGGATCGACGCCGAGCTCGTTTGCCAGCTCGCGGTTGGTGAAGCTGTCGTCCCCGTTCGTCCCGAGCATCTCCAGTACGCGCAGGCGCAGCGGGTGGCCGAGCGCCTTCAGCTGCTCGGGCCGGTCGAGAAGCATGACGTCGAGGAGCTCGCCTGACTTTGGCTCCGCCATGGTCGCCTATATATACGGTGCGAGGCGCCGACTGTCTAGGCGTCCAGGCGCGACGCGGCCGCCGCGTCGGCGACGAGGCGCGTCCTGCCGCCCGCCGAGCGGACCATGCTGGCGGGCGTGCCCCGGTCCGGCGGGCGGCCGAACGCACGCTCCACCGCTTCGACCTTCGGCTCGCCGGTGACGAGGAACAGAACCTCGGGCGCCGAGCAGAGGACAGGGACTGTCAGCGTCACCCGCTCCACGAATGGATCGAGCTTTGCCTCGGCCGGGATTGCCCGCCTCGAGCGCTCGTCGAGCGTCGGCTGGCCCGGGAAGAGGGACGCCGTATGGCCGTCAGGCCCGACCCCGAGCAGGACGAGATCCAGCTTCGCGCCTTCCAGCTCGGCGTCGTATTCGGCCGCAGCCGCCTCCGCGCCGAGCTCCCCGCGGATGCGATGCACCTCGCGCGGCTGCGCCGAGAGGCCGGCGAGGAGGCTTTCGCGGGCGAGCCGGAAGTTCGAGCGCTCGTCCTCGGGCGGCACGCTGCGTTCGTCGCCCCACCAGAGCGTGGCGCCGCTCCAATCCGGCTCCGCCTCGGCTGCGAGCTTGTAAGCGTGCCCGGGCGTGGTGCCGCCCGTCAGCACGATCGCCTGCCCGGCGCGCGCGGCGGCGACGAGCTCATCGGCAATGACCTGCGCCGCCTCCTCTGCATCGGAGACCCGGATGAGCTCGACACCGTAGAGCGTCACAGCTCGCCGGCCGCCAGCTCGCGCGAGCGTTCCATTGCTGCCTGGATCGCGTTCAGGAAGGCCGCGCGCACGCCGGCGCGCTCGAGCTCGCGAATCGCGCGGATCGTCGTCCCGCCCGGCGAGGTCACCTGCTCCCGCAGCTCGAAGGGGTGTACCTCGTCGTCGCGCAGCAGATGGGCAGTGCCGAGCATCGACTGCACGACGAGCTGCGTCGTCACCTCGCGCGAGAGGCCGAGCAGGATCCCGGCCTCGATCATCGCCTCCGCGACCAGCGCGAAGTAGGCCGGGCCGGAGCCGGACACGGCGGTGACCGCGTCCATGTACCGCTCGGGCACGCGGACGACCGCACCGAGGTGGCTGAGCGCCTCCTCGGCCAGGTCGAGATGCTCCTCGCCCGCGTGCGCGCCCGCGCAGACGCCGGCGATGCCCTCGTGGACGGTGGCGGGGCGGTTCGGCATCGCGCGGACGACCGGCACGCCGGCGCCGATCCGGCTCTCGATCGCGGAGGTCGGAATCGCGGCCGCGACCGAGAGGACGGTCTGCTCCGGCGTCAGGAGGCCGCCGATCTCGCCGAGCAGGGCGTCGAAGTCCTGCGGCTTCACGGCGATCACGACCAGCGCGGCGCCGGCGACGGCTTCGGAGTTCGACGTGGTCGTCTCGACGCCCCAGTGCTCGGCCAGCTCGGCTGCGCGCTGCTCGTCGCGGACGGTGACGACGAGCTCGGAGGGCTCGCGCCAGCCGCCGCTCAGCAGGCCGCGCAGGAGCGACTCGCCGATCGTGCCGGCGCCGAGAATCGCCACGCGGCGGGTCGCTGCCACGTGGAAGAGTCTAGGCGGCGACGCGATCCGGCATCGGCACGAGCCCGAGGCGGTAAGCCGAGAGCAGGTAGACGCTCGCGAGACCGGCCCACTCGCCGTACGGCTCGAGCAGCTCCGCCGTCTCCCACGCCTCGACCCGGCGGCCGCGCAGGGCCGAGCAGAGCTTGACGAGCCCGAGGTCGCCGGTGATCCCGCGCTCGAAGCGGCCGAGCCCTTCGAGGCAGACGACGCCGACCGACCAGGGGCCGAGCCCGCGCTCCCGCTCGAGGCGGTCCGCGGCGGCCGCGGTCGGGAGCGACCGAAGCCGTTCGAGGTCGACCGAGCGGCAGAGCCGGACGAGTGTCGCGCCTCTCCGTGCGCCGAGGCCGAGCCGCCGCAGCTCGGCGGGAGCGAGCCGCGCGAACGAGGCCGGGGTCGGCGGAGCGTGCAGGCGGGTGCCCGGGACGGCGGGCGTCGACGCGCGGATCACCCGGCGCTCGATCGCCCGGGCGAGGCTTGCCTGGATCAGCTGGCCGCAGACCGCGCGCAGGAGCGAGTGGGTGACCGTCGCCAGCCTCACGGGACGCAGCCCACGCAGCTGCGGGAGCGCCCGGCCGAGCAGCGGGTCGTCGCGGAAGCGCTCGAGGAACTCGGAGTGGTCGTCGTCGAGCGCGAGGACGAAGCGCAGCTCGGCGACGCCCGCCTCGTCCGGCGCGCGCAGCTGGACGATGCCGTCCGGTTGCTGCCAGGCGCGCCCGACGCCGCCTGCGGCGAGTGCGGCCACGAGCGGCCCGTCGGCCCTGGTCCGCGTCGCGTTCCCGCCGTGACGAGCCGAGAGGCGGAGCGAGAAGGGGCCGCGCGGTCGAACCGCGGCCGAGATCACGGGCTCGTGTGCGCTTCGACGGTCAGCGGTTCCGACGCGAGGTCGGCGGCGCGCTCGAGGACCTCGAGCGCCTCCTGCTCGCGGCCGGCCTTCCGCAGGAACTTGCCCCAGGCTCGATATGCCTCGACGAAGTCCCTGCGATGCCCGTGCTCTTCCAGCAGGGTCGTCGCCTCGCGGAAGGCGGCGTCGGCCTCGTCCGGCTCACCCGTCATCGCCAGTCCTTCGGCGAGTGACCAGAGGGCGTGGCCGCTCTCGTGCGGATACTCGTCGCCGGCCGCATCGAGGGAGGCTCGCGCACGATCGATCGCCTCCTCCCCATGGCCGAGCAGCACGGCGCGGCGAGCCTGGTCGCGGCGAAGCTGGACGAGATCCTCGACGTCCGGGCTCTGCCCGAACAGCCGCTCCGCGGCTTCTTGATGCCGGCCCGCCTCGTCCGCCCGTCCCTGCGACATCAAAATCCCGGAGCAGAGCAAGTGCGCGCGAGCGAGGTGGAGGGTGTCGTCGGTGACCTCGAGCAGCGCCATCGCTCGGCGGACGCAGTCGAGCGCCGCCGCGGGACGCCCGCGCACGTCGTTGAGGCGAGCGAGCGACCAGTAGAGGCGCACGCGCGAGTAGGCATCGCTGAACTCGTCCGCCCGTTCCAGCGTCTCGTCGAGGACGGCCTGCGCGCGGCCGAGGTCTCCGAGGTCGGTGAGCGCGTAGCTGAGGTAGGTCGCAAACCGGACCTCCGCGGCCAGGTCCCTCGGGTCGAGCTCGCGCAGCTCGTCGAGGCAGCGCTCGAACACGGCGACCGCGCGCTCGGGACGGCCGCCGGCCGCGTACGCGTGGCCGAGCGTGGCAAAGACGTCGGGCCTTGCAGCGGGGGAGACGGGCGCCAGCTCGATGCCTTCCTCCAGCCGCTCGATCGCCTGGGCGTTCCGGCCGGTCGCGGCGGCGGCGAGCCCGAGCGCGATGCCCGCGCGGGACGCCGAGACCGCATCGCCGGCGGCGACGGCCTCGTCCCGAAGCCTGGCGAGTCGCTGCTCGGCGTCCTCCGAGCTGTCCGCAAGGCGCAGCTCGAGCTCCGCGTCGGCGATCCTCAGCTCGCGCTCGTCGGTGTCGCGGATCTCGGAGCCGGTCTCGAGGTAATCGGCCGAGACCCCGAGCTTGCGGGCGAGCATCCGCAGCGCTTTCACGGACGGGCGCCTGGCGCCTCCCTCGATCCGGGAGATGTAGGCGTAGGAGACACCCTTCTCGGCCAGGTCGCGCTGCGAGAGGCCACGCTCGAGCCGCAGCCTGCGCAGGCGCTGACCGACCGTCTCCCCGGTCCCTCCCTCAGCCACAGATTTCAATCTTTATCACCTCGATGGACATCGTCAAGGAGGATCCGTCACTTGACAACAAATGGCTACCTCGTTTGGGTATCGGTCCCATCCAGAGCCGTTTCCCGAAAGGAGGTGCTCGCTCATGACCAGGATCAAGGCACTGCTGGTCGTTCTGGGCCTGCTCGCCCTGGCAGCCCTGAACGGCTCGACCCCGTGGGGCCCGTAGGGCGCACCTGCAAGACGGGGCGGGAGTGGTCTGTGACGCTCCCGCCCCGGACACATTGGGCAGCACAGGCTGCAGGCGACACGCAGGCGTGCTCGGGGTATCGTCGCCACGGTGAGCATCGACCCCGGCGTCGACATCGGCCATGTCCACCTGAAGGTCGCGGACATCGACCGCTCGCTCGCGTTCTACCGCGACATCCTCGGCTTCGAGGTCATGCAGCGCAACGGCAACGAGGCCGTGTTCATCTCCGCCGGCGGCTACCACCACCACCTGGGGCTCAACACCTGGGAGTCGCGGGGCGCCTCGCCGCCGCCGCGCGGCACGACCGGTCTCTTTCACGTCGCGATCCGCTACCCGGACCGGCGCTTGCTCGGCGACGCGCTACGCCGCCTGGTCGAGGCGGGCTGGCCGATCGACGGCGCGACCGACCACGGCGTCTCGGAGGCGATCTACCTCCGCGACCCCGACGAGAACGGGATCGAGCTGTACCGCGACCGGCCCGAGGAGGAGTGGCCGCGGCCTGACAACGGCAAGGGCGTCGCGATGTACAACGCGCCGGTCGACCTCGACGCGCTGATGGCGGAGGCTGATGGCTGATGGCTGAGGCGCCGACTCGGCGGCGCCGACCGTGGAGGCCGCGCGGGCCTCGCCCGCCTGGCCGTCCAACGCACCTCGTTGGACTCGGGCCCTTTCGATCTGGCAGGTCGTATGGCTAAGGGGTATGCCGAGGGGCCTGCGGCCGAGGAAGCGGAGCGGCGGCTCGAGGAGCTCGAGCGCGGCCGGGGCGAGCCCGAGCGCGAGCAGCGCCTGGCCGTCTATGGCTCGACCGAGGACGACCCCGAGCGCCACTTCCTGGGCTGGCGCGACGAGCTCGATCCCGACGAGCTGTTCGCCTCCGGAGAGGCGTGGGGTCTCACCGTGGTCCGCGCTACGGTGTAGGCAGTGGCCAAGCAGGTCGAGCAGCTCGAGCAGGTGACGATCCGGTTCGCCGGCGACTCCGGCGACGGGATGCAACTCACCGGCGGGCAGTTCACGAGCGAGACGGCGCTCGTCGGCAACGACCTGTCGACGCTGCCTGACTTTCCGGCCGAGATCCGCGCACCGGCGGGCTCGCTCCCGGGCGTCTCCGGCTACCAGCTCCACTTCGCCGACCACGACATCCTCACGCCGGGCGACAGGCCCGACGTGCTCGTCGCGATGAACCCGGCGGCGCTGAAGACCAACCTCCCCGACCTGGAGAGGCGCGGGACGGTGATCGTCAACCGCGACGCCTTCACCGAGCGCAACCTCGACAAGGCCGGCTACGAGGCGAACCCGCTCGAAGACGGCTCCCTGGACGGGTACCACGTGCACGAGGTGCCGCTGACGACGCTCACGATCGAGGCGCTCAAGGACGTCGACGTGAGCAAGCGCGAGGCGGAGCGCTCGAAGAACATGTTCGCCCTCGGCCTGATGTCGTGGCTCTACCACCGGCCGACGGAGCAGACGGTCGCCTTCCTCGAGAACAAGTTCAAGGCGAAGCCCGCGATCGCGGAGGCGAACGTGAAGGCGTTCAAGGCCGGCTGGGCCTACGGCGAGACCTCGGAGGACTTCGTGGTCTCGTACGAGGTCGCGCCCGCGCAGCTGCCGCCCGGCACCTACCGGAACATCACCGGCAACCAGGCGCTCGGCATGGGCCTGATCGCCGCGAGCGTCAAGAGCGGGCTGCCGCTCTTCCTCGGCGCCTACCCGATCACGCCGGCCTCGGAGATCCTCGAGCACCTCTCGCGCCACAAGCGCTTCGGCGTGCGCACCTTCCAGGCGGAGGACGAGATCGCCGCGGTCGGTGCTGCGCTCGGCGCGAGTTTCGGCGGCGCCTTGGGCGTGTGCACCTCGAGCGGCCCCGGGGTGGCGCTCAAGTCGGAGACGGTCGGCCTGGCGATCACGCTCGAGCTGCCGCTGCTGATCCTCGACATCCAGCGCGCGGGCCCGTCGACCGGGATGCCGACCAAGCCGGAGCAGGCCGATCTCTTGATGGTCATGTTCGGTCGCAACGCCGAGTCGCCGGTGCCGGTGGTGGCCGCGTCCACTCCGGGCGGCTGCTTCGACGCAGCACTGGAGGCGGCCCGGATCGCGTTGAAGTACCGGACGCCGGTCTACCTGCTCTCGGACGCCTACCTCGCGAACGGCTCCGAGCCGTGGCTGCTACCCGACGTTTCGTCGCTGCCCGACATCTCGACCGAGTTCGCGATCCGCCCGAACCGCGACGGCGAGTTCCTTCCGTACGTGCGCGACCCCGAGACGCTCGCACGCGACTGGGCGATTCCCGGCACGCCCGGCCTCGAGCATCGGATCGGCGGGCTCGAGAAGCAGGACGAGACCGGCAACGTCTCCTACGATCCCGACAACCACGACCACATGGTCCGGCTCCGCGCGCAGAAGGTTGCAGGGATCGCGGCCGACATCCCCGAGCTGCACGTCGACGACCCCGACGGCGCCTCCCTGCTGGTGCTCGGCTGGGGCGGCACCTACGGGCCGATCACCGCGGCCGTCAGGCGCGTGCGGAACGGCGGCGGGAAGGTCGCGCAGGCGCACCTGACCCACCTGAACCCGTTTCCGCGCAACACCGGCGACATCCTGGGCGCCTACGACCGCGTGCTCGTCCCCGAGATGAACCTCGGCCAGCTCCTGAAGCTCGTCCGCGCCGAGTTCCTGGTCGACGCAGTCGGCTACAACCGCGTGCGCGGGATTCCGCTCCGGGCCTCCGAGCTCGCCGAAGCCATGGAGGCGCTGCTGTGAAGCTCCGCGAGTTGCTGAACAAGATCCGGCCGGACCCGAAGTCCCTGGAGGGAGAGGGCGAACGGCCCGTCGACAACGACACCGGGTGGGCGGCCGGTGCGCAAACGAGGGGCGCCGAGGGGTGGGGCGCCAGCCCGCCGACGAACGTCCCGCCCAACTACGTGCCGCCGGCGGACGAGGGGAGGCCGCGCCACTGAGCGAGAACGGGGGAAGCGGGAACGGCCTGCCGGTGCTGACGGCGAAGGACTTCGCCTCCGACCAGGAGGTGCGCTGGTGCCCGGGCTGCGGCGACTACGCGATCCTCGCGGCGGTGCAGAAGTTCATGCCCGAGCTCGGGCTCGAGCGCGAGCGGATCGTCTTCATCTCCGGGATCGGCTGCGCCGCGCGCTTCCCGTACTACATGCAGACCTACGGCATGCACTCGATCCACGGGCGCGCGCCGGCGATCGCGACGGGGCTCGCGCTCTCG